>Ga0068857_100005752_pt1 | contig 10602 bp, 8 predicted proteins | sample KBSCornC72_FD_66591 | JGI IMG/M metagenome (GOLD analysis project Ga0068857, IMG submission 66591) | Corn rhizosphere microbial communities from Kellogg Biological Station, Michigan, USA - KBS Corn C7-2 | ecosystem: Host-associated > Plants > Roots > Rhizosphere > Soil ...
TACTGATCGAACTCGCCCTGCGTGAGACGCTCGAACGACGAGACGGTCTCCTCGAGCTTCACGTACTTGCCTTCCATGCCCGTGAACTGCGACGCCACGGCGAACGGCTGTGACATGAAGCGCTGGATGCGGCGTGCGCGACCGACGACGCGCTTGTCGTCCTCCGACAGCTCGTCCATGCCGAGGATCGCGATGATGTCCTGCAGCTCCTTGTAGCGCTGCAGAATGCGCTGCACTTCGGTCGCCACCTTGTAGTGACGGTCGCCGATGAACTGCGCGTCGAGGATTCGCGACGACGACGCGAGCGGGTCGACGGCGGGGTAGATCCCGAGCTCCGTGATCGAACGCGACAGCACGACCGTCGCGTCGAGGTGCGCGAACGCGGTGGCCGGCGCCGGGTCGGTGAGGTCGTCGGCGGGCACGTAGATCGCCTGCACCGAGGTGATCGACCCGTTGCGCGTGGACGTGATACGCTCCTGCAGGTCACCCATCTCGGTGGCGAGCGTCGGCTGGTATCCGACGGCGCTGGGCATACGGCCGAGGAGTGCCGACACCTCGGAGCCCGCCTGCGTGAAGCGGAAGATGTTGTCGATGAACACGAGCACGTCCGCGTTCTCACGATCACGGAAGTACTCTGCCACCGTGAGACCGGACAGTCCGACGCGAAGTCGGGCGCCGGGTGGCTCGTTCATCTGCCCGTAGATCAGCGCGACCTGATCGAGAATGCCCGCTTCCTTGAACTCGAGGTACAGGTCGTTGCCTTCGCGCGTCCGCTCGCCCACACCGCAGAACACCGAACGGCCACCGTGGCCCTTGGCGACGTTGTTGATGAGCTCCTGAATGACGACGGTCTTGCCGACGCCGGCACCGCCGAACAGACCGATCTTGCCGCCCTTCACGAACGGGGCGATCAGGTCGATGACCTTGATACCCGTCTCGAAGACCTCCGTCTTCGGCTCGAGCTCGACGAAGTCCGGACGCTTCCGGTGAATCGGCCAGCGCTCGGCGTTAGGCGGGATGGGCGGGCCGTTGTCCACCGGCTCGCCGAGGACGTTGAGGATCCGGCCTAACGCCGGCGCGCCGACCGGGACGGAGATCGGCGCGCCGGTGTCGACAACCTCCATGCCGCGCGTCACCGAGTCGGTGGTCGACATGGCGACGGCACGCGCCTGGTTACGGCCGATGTGCTGCTGCACCTCGGCCACAACCTTGTGCTCACCCTCCTCGTCGCGGACGGTGAGCTCGAGCGCGTTGTAGAGCTCGGGCAGTCGCTCGGCGTCGAACTCGACGTCGAGCACCGGGCCAATGACCTGAACTACGTGGCCGATGTTCTGGGTAGGTGCAGCAGTTGCCATGTCTGATCTCTGTTGGAGAAAGTCCCGCTATTCGAGGGCGGCAGCGCCGCCGACGATCTCGGAGATTTCCTGCGTGATGTTCGCCTGACGAGCGCGATTGAACGTCCGGCGGAGGACGTTCAGGATCTCGGTCGCGTTGTCGGTGGCGTTCTTCATCGCCGTCCGCTGCGCGCCCTGGAAGCCCGCTTCGTTTTCGACCAACGCCCGATATACCGAGTTTCGCACGTACGCCGGCAACAGCTCCGTCAGGATCGCCTCGGCAGACGGGAACAGCAGGTAGTCACGCGACGGCCCCTTTCTCTCCGGCGGAGTGACCGGAAGAATCTTCTCGGCGTGGGGCGGCGTCGACAGGGCCGACCGGAACCGCGCCGAGACGACATACACGGCGTCGAGCGCGCCGCTTGCAAACCGGTCCATCAAGCCGTCGACCAGCTCACCGGCTTCCTTGGCGGTTGGGCGATCGGTGATGTCCGTCCGCGAGCTCGCGATGGTGTGGCCGACATATCGGAAGTAGCCGAGGCCCTTGCGGCCAACCACATGGAGCTCGGTGTCGATCTTTTCGGACGTTAGGCGCGCCAGAAGACCGCGCCCTTCCTTGATAATGTTCGAGTTGAACCCGCCGGCGAGACCGCGATTCGACGTCAACACGAGCACCGCCGCCCGCTGGATCGTGGCCGGCTGGCGCAGCAGCGGAAAGCGCTCGGCAAGCTCCGACGAATACAGATCGGAGATCACCTCGGTGAGCACGGTGGCGAATGGACGCGCCGCCGCCACGCGCTCCTGGGCGCGCTTCATCTTCGACGTCGCGACCATTTCCATGGTCCGCGTGATCTTTCGGGTATTCTCGACGGACTTGATCCGCCCTTTTAGCTCGCGACCCTTCGCCATTCACAGTTCTCGTTAGGGCAAACCTGTCATTCCGAGCCGACAGGCGAGGAATCCTCAGGCTGCTGATAGAGGGCCCTCGGTCGGTACGATGAGGATCCCTCGCTACGCTCGGGATGACTTCGTCACTTGAAGGTCGTCTTGAACGACTCGATGCCCTTCTTGAGCTCTGCTTCGGTCTCCTTCGAGAGCACCTTCTCCGTGCGGAGCTTGTTGCCAACCTGCGAGAAGCGAGCGGCCATGAACTCGTGGAACTGACGCTCCCAGTCGCGGATCCGGTTGACCGGGACGTCATCGAGGTGCCCGTTGGTCACGGCGTAGATGATCATGACCTGCTGTTCGACCGGCATTGGCGAATACTGCGGCTGCTTCAGCACCTCGACCGTACGCGCACCGCGCTCGAGCTGGCGCTTGGTTGCCGCGTCGAGGTCCGACGCGAACGCCGAGAACGCCTCGAGCTCACGGAACTGCGCCAGGTCGAGGCGGAGTCGGCCAGCCACGGACCGCATGGCCTTCACCTGCGCCGAGCCACCGACGCGCGACACGGAGATACCGACGTTGATCGCGGGCCTAACGCCGGCGAAGAAGAGGTCGGACTCGAGGAAGATCTGACCGTCGGTGATGGAGATGACGTTCGTCGGAATGTAGGCCGAGACGTCGCCGGCCTGCGTCTCGATGATCGGCAGTGCCGTCAGCGATCCACCGGGCTTGAAGATCGTCTTGTTGTCCACGATCCCGGTGTCCTCGCGCATCTTCGCGGCGCGCTCGAGGAGACGCGAGTGCAGGTAGAAGACGTCGCCCGGATACGCCTCGCGACCGGGTGGACGACGAAGCACGAGTGACAGCTGACGGTACGCGGCGGCCTGCTTGGACAGGTCGTCGTAGACGCACAGCGTCGGCCTCCCCTCGTTGTACATGAAATACTCGGCCATCGCGCAGCCCGAGTAAGGCGCGATGTACTGCATGGGCGCCGGGTCCGACGCCGAAGCGACGACGACGATGCTGTACTCCATCGCCCCGCTCTGCTTGAGGCGCTCGACGACGCCCGCAACCGTCGAGGCCTTCTGGCCAATGGCCACGTACACGCAGATGACGCCTTGACCCTTCTGGTTGATGATCGTGTCGATCGCCACGGCGGTCTTGCCGACGGCGCGGTCGCCGATGATCAGCTCGCGCTGTCCGCGGCCAATCGGGATCATCGAGTCGATGGGCTTGAGACCGGTCTGGAGCGGCTCCTTCACCGGCTGACGGACGATGATACCAGGGGCAGGCGACTCGACCTTGCGCGTCATGTCCGTGACGATCGGGCCGAGGCCGTCAATCGGGTTGCCGAGTGCGTCGACGACACGACCGACCATGGCGGGCCCGACCGGCACCTCGAGCACGCGACCGGTGCGTCGAACCTGGTCCCCTTCCTTCAACTGGAGATAGTCGCCGAGGATGATGGCGCCGATGTTGTCTTCCTCGAGATTGAGCGCGAGGGCGACGACCTTGTTGCCGGTCTCGGAGGACTGGATCTCGAGCATTTCGCCCGACATGGCTTTCTGTAGCCCGTAAATGCGCGCGATTCCGTCCCTGACCTCGAGGACTGTGCCGACTTCCTCGACGTCGAGCTCGTGAAGATCTGCCGCCTCGATCTCACGGAGCAGAATGTCCTTGATCTCGCCGGGACGGAGCGTGGTTTCGGATGCCATGGGAATGAAGGAAGGGGGTCGGGCGGGTGGCCGGTGAGGCTTGTGAATTTTATCACAAGCTCTCATTGTGGGCAAGGCGCGACCCAACTGCAGAGGGCAGTTTTGGGCTGCGTCGAGCGTGGGAATGTGTGCAGGGGCACAGGATGGATGACGGGTCGGCAAAGCGCCATCCGTATCTTGGACCTATGCCAAGTGCGCCGCGGGAAACCAAGCTGTGGCAGGAGGCAATCGGGCTCGCCGGCGACGTCATCCGTGTCGTCCGACGAGCCACGCGCCGTGAGACGAAGGCGTTCACGGACGCGCTCATGCTGTCGGCAACCGCCGTCGCGAGCGCGGTCGCCGAAGCGCCGACGCGAGCCAACCCATCGGACGAGCGCGACTGCTATGCGCGCGCTCGCCGCGCACTGGTCGCGGTCGAAACACAGTTGGCCATCGCGCGCGTGAGCGCGATCATCCCGTCATCGCTACACGCGCAGCTCGCCGCCCGCGTCGCTTCCCTGTCGCAGCGCGTCACGAACCAGATGAACCACATCGAGCGCGAGGTGGACACGTCGCCCGTCGCGTCTCTTCCGATACTGGCCGATGTGACCTAACGATTCGATTCCCGATTTCCCCCGACTAGCTACGGCTTCGAAACCGTCCCTGCGAAAACCGCTCGACCAGGTCGATCGCCCGCAACCGCGACAACGACGCGGGCCGCGTCCCGACAACGCGCTGGGCGGTGCTCGAGAGATGCGACGAGGATGCGAACCCGAGGATGCGGGCGACATCCGCGATGTCGTAGCCGGGATTCTTCGCGAGCTCCGCGGCCGCGATGAGCCGAACGAGATCGATGACGCGCTTGAGGTTCGGGGCGCCCGCCGACGCAAACGTTCGGCTCAAATGCTCGCGCGTTACGCCGATCGCTTGAGCGAGCGCGTTCGTTCGTAAGGTTCGGCCAGCGTGTGCCACCACGTACCGCCACGCGGCGTGCTGCATCGGCTGCGTGATGCCGAGCGCCGGAGGTGGCTCGTGCAGCGCGTCGAAGAATCGCGTCGAAAACGTGGCAGGGAGGACGAGGTCGCGAAGGGCCTCGTCATCCACGCCGTCCACGACGATGTCCGTGAACTCGAGCGCCGCGCATCGGGCTACCGCCGGACCGTCGGTGCCCCGCATCGGCGTTATCGCGAAGAACGGGAAGCTCGGGAATTCCCGCGCGAGCTCGGCCGCGCGCCATGCGTCGTCAGCGGCGGCACCGACATCGACGAGCGCCGCGTCGACGAGCGTCGAGTGAAAGGCCGCGCCGAACTCCGTCGCGGTCCTGCCCATGATCAGTCGTGCTCGGCGGCGAGGGAACGCGGCGCGCGCGGCAGACCTGACGCGCTCGCGCGTCGCGAAGACGACAATGCATGGTGGCGCGGTGGCCACCGGAACACGCAGCGCCATTGGCGGTCAGCTTGCCGGAGCGCCGGCAACGACGAGATCGTGAGCGCGCCGCAGGACATCGCGGGCGTTCGCGTACGAGACCAGCTGCGCGGCGTCCTCGTATGGCTCCCAGCGGCAGGCGGTGATGCCCTCCGATCGCTGCGGCGACGTGTCGGCCAGGTCTGTGAATATCAGGTAGAAATGGCAGACCTTGTGTATGAGACGCCCGCGGAAGCGAAAATACCAGTCGATGCTATCGAGGCTGGAGCGCACGATGAGATCGTCGAGGCCGGTCTCTTCGCGGACCTCACGGAGCGCGGCCGCATCGAGGCGCTCGCCATCCTCGACGTGGCCTTTCGGGAATCCCCAGTTGTTGTAGCTGTCGCGGATGATGAGGAACAGCGGTCGACTGGTACCACCGGTCGATTCGCCCATGCGCACGACGACCCCGCCCGCGGACGTCTCCAGGGTGGCGCGTGCCCGCGCCACGTTAGGCGGCCTGCGGATCGAGATCCGCGCGCCCCTCGATGAACTGGCGGACGACCGGGTCACTGGAATGCTGGATCTCGTCGACCGTCCCGACCGTGCGCACACGGCCGTCGTAGAGCATCGCGATCCGCGTCCCGACGCGGTACGCGCTTCGCATGTCGTGGGTGATGACGATGCTCGTGACGCCGAGCCGGTCGCGCATGCGGATCATGAGCTCGTCGATGACCGCGCTGGTGACGGGGTCGAGCCCGGTGGTGGGCTCGTCATAGAGCAGGTATTTCGGGCGCAGCGCGATCGCGCGCGCGATCCCGACGCGCTTGCGCATACCGCCCGAGAGCTCGGCCGGGAAGCGCGCGGCGACGTTAGGCAGGTCGACCAGATCGAGCGCCTCGTTCACCCGATCGGCGATCTCCGTTTCATCCAGCGTTCCCTGCTTGCGGAGCCCCATGGCAACGTTGTCGCCGATGGTGAGCGAGTCGAACAGCGCCGCGAACTGGAAGACATACCCAATGCGCGCGCGGAGTTCGTACAGCTCGCGCCGTTTCAGCTTGGGCACCTCGAGACCATCGACGAACACCGTACCGCGGTCGGGCTCGAGCAGCCCGACGATGTGTTTGATCGCCACCGACTTCCCCGTGCCGGAATAGCCGATGATGACCATGGTCTCGCCCTCGACGACATCGAGCGTGAAGCCGTCGAGCACACACTTGGGTCCGAAGCTTTTGTAGACGTCGACGAGTTGTATCATTTAGTCATCAGCCATCGGCCATCAGCCATCAGCTCTAAGGGCGAGCCGGCACCGGGTCACATATCTTACGACCCGGCGGCGCAGTCCGCACGTACGCGTAACCCTCTCCGTAAATGACGAACGGGGAGGCCATTTGGCCTCCCCGTTCGTCATTGTCTTATCAGAAAGTGCGCCCGGAGGGACTCGAACCCCCAACCTTCTGATCCGAAGTCAGATGCTCTATCCGATTGCGCTACGGGCGCATCGGGGACGCTTCGCGTCCCCGAGCTAACAGCCTCGAGCCATCAGCCATCACCTGGCTGAGAGCTTCCGGCCACACGATTGAAAGTACTGACCTGTGCCGACGTCGGAAAGCGCCAACGCCTACGCGGCGAAGCTACCTAACGCGCGGCCAACGTCACCCTCGCGGAGGCGCTTGAGGGCGCGGTCCCGGAGCTGGCGCACGCGCTCGCGCGTCACGCCCAGCATCGAGCCGATCTCCTCGAGCGTGTGTTCCCGTCCGCCCTCGAGGCCGAAGTACAGGCGCAGCACCCGCGCGTCGCGCGGCGGAAGCGTCCCGAGCGCAAGCTCGATCTCATCGGTGAGGAAGCGGTTCATCGCCTCTTCCTCCGTATCCGGCATCTCGTCGGCCACGAACCGCTCGATGAGCGATCGATCGCCCTCGGGGTCCATCGGCGCGTCGAGCCTAACGTCACCGGTGTTCAGCGCGGCGAGCGACTGAACGACGTCAACCGACAACCCCGTGAGCTGCGAGAGCTCCTCGGGCGTTGGCTCGCGGCGGAGCTTCTGCCGCAGGATCTCGGACGCCTTGATGATGCGCGACAGGTCCGCCGTGCGGTTCAACGGCACGCGCACCGTGCGACCCTGACGCGCGAGCGACGACAGGATCGCCTGGCGGATCCACCACACCGCGTACGAGATGAACTTGACGCCCTGATCGGGATCGAACTTTCGCGCCGCGGTGAGCAGGCCGACGTTCCCTTCCCCGATCAGATCGATGAGCGGCAACCCACGGTTCTGATACTTCTTCGCCACCGAGATCACGAAGCGGAGATTTCGCTTCACGAGCTCCTGGAGCGCATCCTGGTCGCCCGCGCGGATCTTCCGTGCAAGGTCGAGCTCTTCCGTGCCCTTGAGGAGCGGATACGTGCTGACTTCGTAGAGGTATTGATCGAGGATATCCCGTTCGGGCTCGCTCGGAGCTATCCCCGCGGGCACGACGCGACGGCGGCGGCGCTTGACTTCGGTCATGTGTTTCGGTTCCTCGAGCGATCAGCGAGTGTCGCGTATGTCGAATCGGCGCGCGACGCGTCGACGTGCACGCATCGCTCTTCACGAGACACGCGCCTCGCAATCCCGCCGAGCGCTGCGCGTGCCCGTTGCACGATTTTCATGAGTGGCAAAGGTGCTGCAAGATACTGGCCCGTAGCGGTTTCGCCAGAGCGGTTTTCTTGACTTTCCGTGTACCCCTGGGTACAATTTCCGGTTCCTGACGCCCGGGGGCGTAGCTCAGTTGGGAGAGCGCTTGAATGGCATTCAAGAGGTCAGGGGTTCGATTCCCCTCGCCTCCATCTGGGCGGCCGAACACGCCGCCCAGAGCTATCAGGCAAAAGCCATCAGCCATTAGCAGCTGATAGCCGTAGTCTGATACCTCGAGCAATCAGCGAAGTTGCGGGAATAGCTCAGTTGGTAGAGCACAACCTTGCCAAGGTTGGGGTCGCGGGTTCGAGTCCCGTTTCCCGCTCTGATAACCTTTCAACAACACTTCCTGTCACGATCGGGCGGTTAGCTCAGTTGGTTAGAGCGCCACGTTGACATCGTGGAGGTCACAAGTTCGAGTCTTGTACCGCCCATACGCCCCGCGGAAATCCGCGGGGCTTTTTTTTTTGCGCGTCATGATAGCGCCGAACGGGCCTGATCATTGCCTTTCACAAACGCGTCACGATCAAACCGGCCTGACTCTTCAGCGAGGAATGGATCACCGCCGCCAAACGCACCAGCCGAACCACACGTCCCGCGGCTTCAACGCAGGGGCAGGAGCTGCCAGGCGCCGACCCCTGCTCTGGCGACTGCCGCTCCTCGTGTTCCTCCTCGCAGGTCTCGTCTGCCTCAAGTATCTCGACGGGAGATTGAGCGGCGATTACAAACGCAGCGCTGGTGATCTCGCCGTTCAGGCCGACGCGCTGATCGAGACGGCCATCGCCAACCAGGCCGCATCGCTGCACGCGCTCGAACAGATGATCGCCGCTGCGCCGTCGCCCGCAGAACGCCGAGCGCGGCTCTCCGAGTTCGGCCGAACGCTGCTCGCGTCACAGCCAGAAATGGTTCGCGTCATGCGCCTGGACGATGCGGGCAACGTCCGAGAAGCGTTGCCGACGCAGACCGCGAACGACAGCGACCTCGCGAGCGACAATCATTTCCTCCTCGCCGAGACGCGCTCGGCGCTCGCGCGCGCGCGCGAAACGCTCGCGCCGGCAGTCAGCGGCGTGCTCGTGCTGCGCCACGACACGCTCGGATTCGTGATCTACGATCCGGTCATCGTGCACGGCCGAGCGGCCGGTTATGTCGGCGTCTCGATCGCGTATGCGCCGCTCCTGCGCGCACTCCTCACGCCTCGCGTGCAGGGACGCTTCGGCTATCGCGTCACCGACAGCGCGGGACGCGTACTGGCCGTCTCGCCACGCTACCCCGCTCGCGTGAGCGAGTTCGCGACACAACGAGTAACGCTGCCCGGCGGGATGCACTGGCAACTCGATGTGCCGATCGGCGTCGTTCAGCCGCGAGCGGCGCGCGTCGTGATGTGGATCGTCGGGCTCGTGAGCCTCTTCATGGTCGCGCTGCTCGTCCTGCGCGAGGACGCGCGTGCGGAGCGCATCGCTATGCACTCGTTCAACCTCGAGCTGCTGTCGCGTGATCTGCTGGACGCCAACGTGAGACTCGAAGAGCGCGCGCAGCAGGTGAACGAGGCGAACATGGCGAAGAGTCGCTTTCTTGCGAACGTGTCGCACGAGCTGCGCACGCCGCTCAACGCGATCGTCGGATACAACGCGCTCGCACTCTCTGGGCTGTATGGCGAAGTGCCGCCCGAGCTCCGGAGCGCCCATGATCGCATTCGCACCGCGGCCGATCATCTCCTGCACGTGCTGAACGACGTGCTCGATCTGTCGAAGATCGAAGTCGGACGCATGGAGGTGGACGCGCACGAGGTAGCGCTGGAACCGCTGCTCGAGGGCGTCGTGTCGATCGTCGAGCCGGTCGCCGAAGCCAAGGACGTGCGGCTCGATCTCGTCGTCGCGCGCAATCTGCCGTCGCTCGTGACGGACCCGCGCCATGTGCGCCAGATCCTCATGAACCTGCTGACGAACGCGATCAAGTTCACGGAGCGCGGGTCCGTGACGATCGTCGCGACACGCGGTGAAGGCGCGCGGTCGGAGATGGTCTCGATCGCCATCGAGGACACCGGAATCGGGATCGCGCGATCGGATCTCGGACGCATCTTCGACGAATTCGAGCAGGTACGTCCTGGCGGGCGAGGCGATTCGATCGTGCGCGGAACCGGGCTCGGGCTGGCGGTCTCACGGAAGCTCGCGCGTCTGCTCGGCGGCGACGTCGACGTGACGAGTCGAGTTGGGACAGGCTCGCGGTTCACGCTGTGGCTACCGCTAACATCGATCTCGCGCCGTCCCACGACACCACCGGAAGGCATCGAGCTCGGCGTGGCGCCTCGGCGGGACGCGGATGCTATGGATCGTCAGGCGGACGAAACGCACGACGGAGGGTCTGCCGACGAGGCGCACCGAGGCGAGAACGCGGGCGTCGAGGCGACCCGGCGACCTTGACTATGTCGTTATGTACGACTACTTTCCGCGACTTGCCAGCAACGTCGTGCGGTCCCGTCCTGTCGTCGGGCGTCGTTGGCATTCCGCCAGACATTTGCGCTAGGCGCCCGTAGCTCAATTGGATAGAGCATCTGACTACGGATCAGAAGGTTGGAGGTTCGAGTCCTTCCGGGCGCGCCAGCGGGATC
>Ga0068857_100005766_pt1 | contig 10586 bp, 10 predicted proteins | sample KBSCornC72_FD_66591 | JGI IMG/M metagenome (GOLD analysis project Ga0068857, IMG submission 66591) | Corn rhizosphere microbial communities from Kellogg Biological Station, Michigan, USA - KBS Corn C7-2 | ecosystem: Host-associated > Plants > Roots > Rhizosphere > Soil ...
CCCATCGTCCCGCTGACGAACAGCAGCCGCCCCGCCCCGCGCACCTCCAGCGCATGCACCCAGTCGCCGCCGGTCGAATAAACGCCCTCGGTTGGATTGTGCGGGATCAGCTCCAAGCGCTCAGCCGAAGGTTGGGATGTGGAATGCGGCCTTGTCGCCGGCGCCGTCAACGAAGCCGTCGGGCCAGCGCTGGGTGACGACCTTGTTCTTGGTCCAGAAGCGCAGGCCCTCCTGGCCGTACTGGCCGATGTCGCCGAAGCCCGAGCGCTTCCACCCGCCGAAGCTGTGGTAGCTGACCGGGACCGGGATCGGCACGTTGATCCCGACCATCCCGACGTTCACTCTCGCGGTAAACTCGCGCGCGGCATGGCCGTTGCGGGTGAAGATCGCGACCCCGTTGCCATACTCGTGCTCGGACGGGAGCTTGAGCGCCGCCTCGAAGTCCGGCGCTCGGACCATCTGCAGGACCGGACCGAAAATCTCGTCCTTGTAGGATTTCATGTCGGTGGTGACGTGATCGAACAGGGTCGGGCCGATGAAGAAGCCTTCCTCGTGCCCCTGGAGCATGAAGCCGCGCCCGTCGACGACCAGCTCGGCGCCCTCGTCGATGCCGAGCTGGATGTACTGCTCGATTCGCTCCTTGTGCGCCTTGCTGACCACCGGGCCGTAATGCGCGTCGGGGTCGGTCGACACACCGACGCGCAGCCCCTCGATCGCCGGGATCAGCTTGGCGCGGAGCGCGTCGGCGGTGTCGTCGCCGACCGGCACGACCACCGGCAGCGCCATGCAGCGCTCGCCGGCCGAGCCGAACGCGGCTCCGGCAAGGTCGTTGACGACCTGGTCGAGGTCGGCGTCGGGCATGACGATGCCGTGGTTCTTGGCGCCGCCGAACGCCTGGACCCGCTTCCCGTTCGCGGTGCCGCGCGAGTAGATGTACTGCGCGATATCGCTGCTGCCGACAAAGCTGACCGCGGCGATGTCGGGATGGTCGAGGATCGCGTCGACCATCTCCTTGTCGCCGTGGACGACGTTGAGGATGCCGTCGGGCAGGCCGGCTTCCGTCATCAGCTCGGCGAGCCGCACCGGCACGGTCGGGTCGCGCTCGCTCGGCTTGACGATGAACGCGTTGCCGCAGGCGATCGCCATGCCGAACATCCACATCGGGATCATCGCCGGGAAGTTGAACGGCGTGATGCCGGCGCCGATGCCGAGCGGCTGGCGCATCGAGTAAACGTCGATCCCGGGGCCCGCACCGACCGTATATTCGCCCTTCAGCGCCTGCGGGATGCCGCAACAATATTCGATCACCTCGAGCCCGCGCTGGATGTCGCCCTTGGCGTCGGCGATGACCTTGCCGTGCTCGCTCGACAGCAGGTGGGCGAGCTCGTCCATGTTGCGCTCGACCAGTTCCTTATACTTGAACATCACCCGGGCCCGGCGCTGCGGGTTGGTCGCGGCCCAGCCCGGCTGCGCGGCCCTGGCCGCGTCGACCGCTTTCTGCAGGTCGGCCGCGGTGCCGAAGCGAACGTTGGCCTGGACCTGGCCTTGGTTGGGATCGAAGACGTCCCCTTGCCGCTCGCCCGAAGCGAAGCTGGAGCCGCCGATGAAATGGTCGATGCTGCGAAGCATGGAAACGCGTCCTGACTGGTCTGGATTGGGGTCGCGGCTCCCCTAGACCCGGCTCGTTCTATTTTCCAGTTGGGCAGTTCGCATATTGGCTTCGGGTCAGCGCATCCCAGGCCGTCTTGCCGCCCGGCTCGACCCGCTCGAGCTTCAGCCGGAAGTCCTGGTAGCCGAGGTGGTTGGGCAGCCCGAGCTCGGCCTCGACGATATGCCCGTCGGCGGCGTCGACCCATACCGCGCCGGTCGCCGCCTTCGCGCCCTCGACGCCGAGGTCGAAGCGTTTGGTCTTGAGCCCCTCCCGCACCTCCTCTCCGCCGAGGCTGACGTGGAGCGTGCCGTAATCGCGGAACACGGTCGGCCCCGCAATCGGCCAGATGACCGGCAAGGCGAACGACTCATGCATTGCGTCGCGATGCTCCTGGAAGAAGGTGTTGAGGTCGGCGAAGTCGAAATCGTAGAGCAAGAAGCGTCGGCCCTGGAGCTTGTGGGTCTCCTGAATCCGCTCGGTACTGCCCGGCGGAGTCACGTCGACGGTAAGCGCCGGCGACTTGGGGTCGAGCGTCAGGGTCCCGAACGCGGCCTGGCTGCCATCCTTGGCGACCTTGCCGGCGACGAACTGGCGCCCCTCGGCGAGATCCGGCTCCATCTCGGCCGTGACGTAGGCCGCGGTCGTGCACTTCTCGACCCATTTGTAGACCGCGATCCGGGTCCGCGTCGGGCGGAAGTGGACGACATGCTCGATCTGGCTGCCGTCGCGGTTGGAGCGGACGTAATGATAAATGGCGTCGCCGACCGGCGCCGGCTGCGGACCGGCCGCGGCTGCCAACAGGATCGCGATCGCCCCCATGAGCTTCCTATAGCCCGATTGGGCCGCGCGTGGCAGTCAGAGGCGAAAGGGAGAGTCGCCGATGCGTAGGTTTGCCGCTTTGTCGTGCCTGTTGCTGGTCGGCGCCGCGCCCCCGACCTCGCCCGACGCGAAGCTGCGCGCGATCGTCGCGCCGGTCAGCGCGGCGCGGATGAAGGCGACGGTGGAGACGCTGGTCAGCTTCGGCACTCGCCATACGCTCTCCTCACAGACGGACCCCAAGCGCGGGATCGGCGCGGCGCTCGACTGGACGCAGGGGCAGTTCCGCGAGCTGGGCCTGCCGACCGAGCGCCCGTGCGACACCTTCACCGGCGACCGCATCCCGCAGCCGACGCGCATCTGCGACATGGTCGCCATCCAGCGCGGGACCGAGCGGCCGAACGACGTGGTGATCATCACCGGCCATATCGACAGCCGCGTCACCGACCCACTCGACGCGGTGAAGGACGCGCCGGGCGCCAACGACGACGGCTCGGGCTCGGCCGCGGTGCTCGAGGCGGCGCGGGTGCTGTCGAAGCACAAATTCCCAGGAACGATCGTCTACTCGCTCGATTCGGGCGAGGAGCAGGGCCTGTACGGCGCCAAGGTGATCGCGGCCTACGCCAAGGCGCAGGGCTGGAACGTCATCGCCGACCTCAACAACGACATCATCGGCAACAGCCTCGGATCGGACGGCGTGCGCGACGACACCCACGTCCGCATCTTCTCCGAAGGGCCGCGCTGGCAGGGGCATGAGGAGTTGGCGAAGCAGATCCGCAGCTTCGGCGGCGAGAACGACAGCCCCGGCCGCAACCTCTCGCGCTTCCTCGACGGCCTCGCCGATCGACTGAACATCGGCCTCGACGTCCGCCAGATCTGGCGCAACGACCGCTTCGGCCGCGGCGGCGACCACACCGAGTTCCTCAACCTCGGCTTCCCCGCGGTGCGCTTCACCGTCGCGGTCGAGAATTACAACTGGCAGCACCAGGACCTGCGGGTCGAGAAGGGAATCAAATACGGCGACACGATCGAGAACATGGATTTCCCCTATCTCGCCAAGGTCGCGAAGCTGAACATCGCCGCGCTCGCCGCGATCGCCAGCGCCCCGCCGCCGCCTGAGCCGAAGGTCGAGGGCGCGGTGAGCACGGATACGACAATTACGTGGTACGACGTGGAAGGCGCTGCCGATTACGTCATTAGATGGCGGCGAACCGATGCTTCCCAATGGCAGGAGAGCCATCGTCTTAGCGCCGGAGGCTTGGAGAGAAGCTGGAACGATGGCGGATATGGGCGCCCTCCCAATACGCCCCCGACCTCCAACAATTGGGTGAAGCTTCCCCACATCCGCATCGACGATTGGGTGTTCGGCGTTTCGTCGGTGAGCAGGGACGGGTTCGAGAGCCCGGTCGCCTCGGCCGTCCCCGGCGGTGCGTTCAAGCCCTACGTCGCGCCGCCTCCGGCGAAGTAACGGGCGTCAGTCCCTTGACGATCAGCCAGGCCATGGTCGGAAGCCCGCCGATCGCGCCCAGCGTCATCGCCGCTTGCGTGAACAGCGCAGGATGGAATTGCGGCGCAAGCAGCTTTTCGAAGCTGTTGAGCGTGAATCCCAGCCCCATGCCGATGAGCGCAATGCCGATGAGCCGCGGCGCGCAGTGGGTTCGCACGATGATGAGCCCGAACGCCGCATAAGCCGGCGCCGACAGCAACTCCGCCACGGCGAGCACTGAATTGGCGAGGCGGGCGAACAGCGCGGACAGCGGCGCCGCGGTCGATCCCAGCAGGCCCGCCAGGTCATCGCCGCGAACCACCACCGCGCCCGCCTGGACGGCGCTCATGGTCATCGACACGGTAATGCTCATGCCCATGGCGACGAGGAACAGGCGGGACAGGATGGAGTCTCGTTCGCGCAGCGAAGCGTAGAGAGTCACGGCGAACAGCAGCATCAACAGGTTGAGCACCCAGATCGCCGCGATCCCCTGCCGGTAAAGCAGCGGATCGGCCGCTATCCGGGCTGCGGTCGCGACCGCGTCGCCCGGAACGACCAGATTGGCTCGCACATATCCGAAAGCGAAGGCCGCGGCAGGAACGGACAGGAGCCAGTACAGTCCAGCAAGTCGCTCACGCCGGATCGTTTTCATGGATTCCTCCGCCCTAGCTGTATCACCGTATTATATATGTGACACTGCTGCAAGTTGGCTAAGCGGGCCCGCCAACCTATGTCGGGCCTGATGGGGCGAGCGGACCGACGCGACACCGACCGGCCGGCGGACCAGCAGCCTCTCGCCGGAATCGGGTTGCGGCTGGTGACCGCGCTGCTGCTCGCGATCATGTTCGCGCTGGTGAAGCTTGTCGCGTCGCGCGGCGTGAACGTCGTCGAGAGCCTGTTCTACCGCCAATGCGGCTCCGCGCTGTGTGCGACGGGGCTCGTCGCCGTCGGGCCCGGCTTCGCGTCGCTGCGAACGCAGCGGGTCTGGGCGCATGTCGGGCGAATGGCGCTGGGCCTCGGCGCGATGGGCCTCAATTTCCTCGCCTTCATCCTGCTGCCGCTGGCCGAGGCGACGACCATTGGTTTTTCCGTGCCGATCTTCTCGGTCGTCCTCGCCGCGCTCGTCCTCGGCGAGCCGACCGGCAAGTGGCGCTGGAGCGCGGTCGCCGCGGGCTTCGCCGGAGTGCTGCTGATCGTCCAGCCGGGCAGCGGCGATGTCCCCCTGCTCGGGGCCTCAATTGCGCTCGCAGCGGCCCTGACGACCGCATCGGTGACGGTCGTCATCCGGCGGCTGGGCGCCACCGAGCGCGCCGCGACGACGGTCTTCTGGTTCGCGGTCAGCTCGCTCGTCCCGCTCGGGCTGGCGATGCTCGTCTTCGGGAGAGCGCATGATTCCGCCACCTGGCTGATGCTGGCCGGCCTGGCGCTGGCCGGCGGCCTCGCCCAGCTGACGCTGACCGGCGCCCTCCGGCTGGCGCCGGTCGCCCTGGTGATGCCGATGGACTACACCAGCCTGCTGTGGGCGCTGCTGCTCGGGTCGTGGCTGTTCGGCGAAATGCCGACGCCGTGGATCTGGGTCGGCGCTCCGATCATTATCGCCAGCGGGCTGGTGATCGTGTGGCGCGAGCACCGGCTGCACCGCCGCGCAGCATTGTCGGCGGAGGCGGCAGCCCCCAGTTAGGCGTACGAGGAGCAAGTCATGGCCGGCGGATGGACTCGCGACGGTGCGGTCGAACAGCAGATCGAGGATACGGTGAAGGATGCGATCCTTCGCGCCCGGGCGCTCACCCCCAAGGGCGAGAGCGCGGAAGAGTGCGACGACTGCGGCGAGCCGATCCCCAAGAAGCGCCGCGACGCGCTGCCCGGCGTGCGCACCTGCATCGCCTGCCAGTCCGAGCGCGACAAGGCGGTGGTCCACTCGACCATCAACCGCCGGGGAAGCAAGGACAGCCAGCTGCGGTGATCCTACCGTCATTGCGAGGAGCCGAAGGCGACGCGGCAATCCAGCGTTGCCCTGGATTGCTTCGCTTCGCTCGCAATGACGCTATGGGGTTCTAATGCCCCGCCGCAAATCCGCCGGCCTGCCCGGCCGCAAGCAGATCCTCGATTTCATCGCGACGTCCGACCAGCCGGCCGGCAAGCGCGAAATCGCTCGCGCGTTCGGGTTATCGGGCCAGGCCAAGATCGAGCTCAAGGCGCTCTTGAAGGACATGGCGGACGAAGGGCTGATCGACCATTCGCGCGGGCGGGCGTTCCACCAGATGGGCGGCGTGCCCAAGGTCACCGTGCTGCGCGTGCAATCGGTCGACGACAGCGGCAACATCTTCGCCGTGCCCGAGCAATGGCACGCCGAAACGCCGCCGCCGCGGCTGCGGGTCAAGGACCGCGGGCGCAGCGCGCTCGGCATCGGCGACCGCGTCCTGTGCCGGACCGAAGAAACCGAACGCGGCTGGCTCGCCCATCCGCTCAAGAAGCTGGCCAAGGCCGCGGAGCTGGTGCTCGGCGTCGTTCGCCGCGACGGCGACAAATATTGGCTGTCGCCGGTCGACAAGCGCGAGCGGCGCGAGTTCGCGATCCACGAGCTGAAGGACGCCGAGCCGGGCGACCTCGTGTTGTGCGAGGTGAGCGGCCGCCCGCCGCGCGTGTCGGCGCGGGTCGACGCGGTGCTCGGCGACCCGTTCGCGCCGCGCAGCTTCTCGCTGATCGCGATCCACAAGCATGGCCTCCGCGCCGAATTCGCGCAGGAGGCGATCGACGAGGCGCATCGGGTGGCGAAGCAGCCGCTGGAGAAGCGCGAGGACCTGACCCACTTGCCGATCGTCGCGATCGACCCCGAGGACGCGCGCGACCATGACGACGCGATCTGGGCGGAAGCCGACGGCGAAGGCGGTTGGAACGCGATCGTCGCCATCGCCGACGTCAGTTTCTATGTCCGTCCCGGCTCCGAGCTCGATCGCGAGGCGCGGGCGCGCGGCAACAGCGTCTATTTCCCCGACCGCGTGGTGCCGATGCTGCCGGAGGAATTGTCGGCCGACATCTGCTCGCTGAAAGAGGGCGAGGATCGGGCGGCGATGGCCTGTCACCTGAAGATCGGGAAAGACGGCGCGCTCAAGGAATGGCGCTTCACCCGCGCCAGGGTCCGGATCGCGGCCAACATCGCCTATGAGGACGCGCAGGCCGCGATCGACGCCGCGGGCGAGGAGCGGATCGAGGTCAGTTCACCGACCTGCGCGATGCCACCGATCGAGGGGCGAGTTTCCCAGGAGCTGGTCGAGAAAGCGCTGAAGCCGCTGTGGGCCTGCTGGCGCGCTCTGTTCGCGGCGCGGCAGAAACGCGATCCGCTCGAGCTCGACCTCCCCGAGCGCCGCGTGATGCTCGACGAGAAAGGCCGCATCGCCTCGATCGCGCCGCGCGACCGGCTCGACGCGCATCGCCTGGTCGAGGATTATATGATCGCCGCCAACGTCGCCGCGGCGCGCGCGCTCGAGGCCAGGAAGGCGCCGGTCATGTACCGCGTTCACGAAGCGCCGAGCCGCGAGAAACTGGTCGCGCTCAAGGATTATCTGAAGACCTTCGGGATCGAGTTCGCGCTCGGCCAGGTGATCAGGCCCGGGACCTTCAACCGGATCATCGAGCGGCTCGGCGACGGCGACGGGCGCGAGGAGATCATGGAGCAATTGCTCCGCACCCAGATGCAGGCGCGCTACGCGCCGGACAGGCTCGGCCATTTCGGCCTCGCGCTCGCGACTTACGCCCATTTCACCTCGCCGATCCGCCGCTACGCGGACCTGCTCGTCCACCGCTCGCTGGTCGACGCCTACAAGCTCGGCGAGGGCGGGCTGCCGCGTGGCGACGAGGAGAAATTCGAAGCGATCGGCGAGCAGATCTCGATGCTCGAGCGGCGCGCGATGGAGGCCGAGCGCGAGACCATCGACCGCTATGTCGCGGCCTACCTCTCCGACCAGGTCGGGCAGCTGGTTGAGTGCCGGATCACCGGCGTCCAGCCGTTCGGCTTCTTCGCCACGGTCGAGGATCTGGGCGGCGACGGGCTGGTGCTCGCGCGCGACCTCGGCACCGAATATTTCCGCTACGACGAGGCCGCGCGGCTGCTCATCGGCGAGGAGACCGGGGAGACCTACAAGATCGGGCAGCGGCTAACGCTGCGGTTGGCCGAGGCCAACCCGGTCTCGGGCTCACTGCGCTTCGAGCTGCCCGAAGGCAGCTACGGCGGTCCCGGCCCGGCCCGCCGCGACCGTCAGCGCCCCACCGGCCGCCGCGGTCGTCCGCCCAACATCCGCCACAGGGGAGCGCGCCGATGATGCTCTTGCACGTGCATTCGGCGGCGCAGCAGGCCCGCGTTAACCGGGAAATTCTCGAGCATTTCGATCAACATGCGGCGTTCGCCCCGGCGCGCGCGGTGCGCTGCGATCCGCCTTCGCACATGCACGAGCGACAGCTCGACATTCTGATTGGTCGCGGGATCGTGAAGCCGAGTTTGAACGGGCGCTACTGGTTCGACCGTGACGCATTGAGGGTCGAAGAGGAACAGCAAGCGGCCACAGCGAAAAAGATTTGGCTGGCGATCGCCATCGCTACACTGCTCACGCTCGCTACGCTCGTCTTCGTCGGCCGCTGATCAGCCGTCGCAACCATTGGACAATGGGATTATTGCCCGCGCGAGCTCAAGGAGAGTCGGATGCCCTACAAAATCGCGATCATTATCGGGAGCCTCAGGAAGGACAGCCTCAACCGCAGCGTCGCGCGCTCGATCTGCGCGCTTAGAAACGACAATCTCGACTGCTCGATGATCGAGATCGGCGATCTGCCGCTGTACAACCAAGACCTCGACTCCGACCCGCCCGAGCAATGGACGCGCTTCCGCCAGCAGATCGCGGCCAGCGATGGCGTGCTGTTCTGCAGCCCGGAGTACAATCGCGGCATCCCGGGCGTGCTCAAGAATGCGATCGACGTCGGCTCGCGGCCCTATGGCCAGAGCGTGTTCGACAAGAAGCCCGGGGCGATCGTCACCGCTTCGCCGGGGTCGATCGGCGGGTTCGGGTCGAACCACCAGATCCGCCAGGCTGCGGTGTTCCTCAACATGCCGATCATGCAGCAGCCCGAGGCCTATCTCGGCCATGTCAGCGACGAGAGTTTCGGCGAGGACGGCTGCTTAAAGGAAGGCCCGCTCAAGGAGATCATCACCGGCCTCGCCCACGCCTTCCACGATTGGGTCGACACGATCCATCGCTCGCGTGCCGCGCTCGCCGAGGATTCGGCGCACCGCGCGCTCGAGCGATCCAGGGAACATGCCTGACACTTGGCGGCGACTTTTTTGACCGGTTAAGCGTGCCGAACGGATCGAGGAGGATCGCAATGGATGTCCGGCAACTAGCAAAATACCAGCCGCAGCTGCGGGCGATCTTACGGATCATGACCGCGCTGCTGTTCCTGGAGCACGGCCTCGCCAAGCTGCTCCAATTTCCGGTGCCGCAGCCCGGGGTCCCCTATCCGCTTCCGACCATCCTGGTCGCCGCGGGCGTGATCGAGATCGTCGGCGGAGCGCTGATCACCGTCGGCCTGTTCACCCGCCTCGTCGCCTTCATTTGTGCCGGCGAGATGGCGATCGGTTATTACATGTTCCATTTTTCGAAGGGCGGGTTCTGGCCGATCGTCAACGGGGGCGAAGCGGCGATCCTCTATTGCTTCGTCTTCCTCTATCTTTCGGCGGCCGGGCCGGGGGCGTGGAGCCTTGACGGGATGCGGATGAAGAAACCGCTGCCCTAGGTCACTTTGGCGCGCGCCCTGAAGCGCGGCTGGTCCCACTCGCGCGTGGCGAGGATCTCACCGAGGATTTCAGCCGCGCGCCACGCGTCCGCGAAGCGGGTGTAGAGCGGCGCGAAGCCGAACCGCATGTGATCCGGGGCGCGGAAGTCGCCGATCACGCCACGTGCGATCAGCGCCTGCATCACCGCATAACCTTCGGGGTGAGCGAAGACGACGTGGCTGCCGCGTCCGGCCGGGTCGCGCGGCGATTCGAGCCGGACGCTCGAGCCGCAGCGTGCCTCGACGGCGTCGACGAACAGCTGCGTCAGCGTCCGGGCCTTGGCCTCGAGGTCGCGCATCGCGACCCCGTCGAACGTGTCGAGCCCGGTGTCGAGCGCGGCGAGCGCGAGGATCGAGGGTGTCCCGGTCAGGAAATTGAGGATGCCGGGCGCGCGGCGATAGGCGTCGTCGAACGCGAACGGCTCGGCATGGCCCATCCAACCCTGGAGCGGCGAGTGCAGCTCGGCCTGCAGCCGCTCCGCGACGTAGAGGAAAGCCGGCGCTCCGGGCCCGCCGTTCAGATATTTGTAGCCGCAGCCGACCGCCAGGTCGCAGCCGCTGCGGTCGAGGTCGAGGTGCATCGCGCCAGCGCTGTGCGACAGGTCCCAGACCAGCAGCGCGCCCGCCGCGTGCGCCGCCGCATTCGTCGCCGCCATGTCGTGAAAGGCGGCGCTGCGATAGTCGGTGTGAGTGAGCGTGACGACCGCCGTGTCCGCGTCGATCGCGCCGATGACATCGTCCGCCGGAACCGCCTTCAGCGTCAAACCGAGCATGTCCGCGAGGCCCTGCGCGACGTAGAGGTCGGTCGGA
>Ga0068857_100005780_pt1 | contig 10573 bp, 10 predicted proteins | sample KBSCornC72_FD_66591 | JGI IMG/M metagenome (GOLD analysis project Ga0068857, IMG submission 66591) | Corn rhizosphere microbial communities from Kellogg Biological Station, Michigan, USA - KBS Corn C7-2 | ecosystem: Host-associated > Plants > Roots > Rhizosphere > Soil ...
AACCTGAAGCCCACCGCTCAGACAGGCGCCCCTCCCGCTGCTGCTTCCGTTCCGCTACCTTCAGCTACACCTCCTAAAAAGTAACAGAGCAACTGGAGCCACCTACGCGGGCTTGGGTTGAACACTGGTCTTTGGCGGCTCAATTTCCGTATTCAATCTCGTTCCGCACGAGAAACAAAAGTTCGATTGTGGCGGACAAAGCTTGCCGCAGCCCGGACAATCCAGATGCGCTTCAGCATGCCGGTGATGAATCACGAGATTCCGAATATACGGAATCCAGGTGAACGCATATGCGAAAATAAAAACCGAATCCCTTTTATAGAAAAGTGCGTAGCTCAACAGTATAAGCGATCCCGCAAGGCTCAACCACCAAAATGCCGTCGGCACGACCACTCGTTTTAGTTTTTCAGTGGCGTACCACTGAACGAAGAAGCGGCTGAAGAACACAGCATTGCCGAGCCAGCCAACAGCCTTCCAGACGCTCCATTCGATGCCAAATAACTTACCATCGTGCCAAATCAGATTGTTTAGCCAATCCATAGTAATGGAAGCATAAGCGAACCCAATGAGACCGAAAGCTCGAAATCCGAAGCTCGAAAGGCGAGCTTCCTCTCTCACTCTTGCAGCAGCTTCCCGACCTTCTCCTCCAGCGCCCCTCGCGCATTCATGTCTCGCAAATTCCCGTTTTTATCCACCAGCCACATCGCGGGAATCGAGTTGATACCGTACTTCTGCCCAAATTCATTTTGCCACGCTTTCCCGTCGAAATATTGGGGCCATTTCATTTCTTCATCGGTGACAAATTTTTCGAGCTTATTTTTGTCCTGATCGAAACTGATCCCGACAATCTCAAAACCTTTTTCATGCAGTTTGTCATATGCTTCCTTCACGTGTGGAAGTTCAGCTACGCATGGGCCGCACCAGGTCGCCCAAAAATCAACGAGCACCACTTTGCCAGTCAGTTTCGCGAGATCGACTTGCCGTCCATCAATTGCTGTAAACTTAATCGGAAGCGGTTTCCCCAGCGCCTCGAATTTCGTCAGCATTCCCTGGGCACGAGACTTGACTTCCTCCGGGGCGCCGCTCGCAACGATTTCCTTCGCCAGACTGCGGGCCTTGTCGCCTTCAGCCTGGCCAGCGGCTTCCAGTAGAATATCATAACCTTCACGACGCTTTGGAAATTCCTTAATCAAATCGCGTCCGCCCTTTTCGATCGCTGCCTGCAATGCCTCCGGCCCTTCCTGCATTTTGGCGCGAACTGCAGTCTGAAGTTTTTCAATTCGCAATTTGACTCGTTCGTCCTCGCTCAAATTCGGATCGTTTGCCCGTTCATCCTGCAACTTCTGATACTCGGCCAATTTTCTTGTGTTTCCGAGTTGGACGGCGATTTGCAATAAATCGGTTTCGCGTTTTTTGGCCTCGGCCGCTTTTGGATGCGATGGGTACTTGCCATAAAACTCTTTGGCCTTTTCCGCGGCCTCGGCGGCCTTTTCGGCTTGTTTGGCGCGGAATGATGCCCGCTGCTCCGGAGTAGGATGACCTTGCCATTCGGTCGGCGGCATCTCCGGTTGCATGACTTTCTCAAGGTCTTTCCAGGCTTTGTCCGCTTCCGACGGTGCATTGGTAGCGCTCTCGCTTGTCGCGCTACGCGCCCAAGGCGAAAAACCAACGAGGCTTCCAACGACGACGAAAAAAAAGCCAACACGAGCAAGAAAAGGCGACGATGGAAAAATCTTCATAGCATTATGGATGGTTGCCTAACTGTGCCTGATCCGGCTCGATCTGCAAGAATGATTGCGTCATTTCACGACTATACGAGACATTGGTCGTCGAGAGCGTTGACAGCCGCCATTTGGAAATTAAACTGTTAACATGAAATTAAGCCTGCCAAAGGATTTGGAGGAGTTCGTTCAAAAAGAGGTGGCTACGGGCGAATATTCCGACGTAACGGCGGTGGTGGTCGAAGCTCTTCGCGAATTTCAAAGCAAAACGGAGAACTCAGTCATGGAGGGTGAAAATTGTCCGCCCGATCTTAAGGCTCTGCTGTTGGAAGCGGTAAAGGGGCCACACTATCCTTTGCCCACCGACTACTTCGATCAGTTACGCAGGCGGTTGCGTCCGAGCGGCGCACGATGAGTCTGCACATATTTTATGCCCCATGGTTTGATGCCGATAATCAACTCCGCTTGGCTTGGTATGCCGAGAATGGAGGAGTAATCCTGGCTGATCAATTTATTGCAGCAGTAGAGCGAACGGTAACACAACTGGGGCAAAACCCAAATCGCGGACGGCGTCGATATCCTCTCGATCCAGATTTGGCGGATATCTATGCAGTTCTCGTGGCCAAACCCTTCCAGAAACACTTGCTATTTTACCGTTTCAACGACGATACACTTTTTCTTGAACGATGGATTCACGGAGCACGTGACCTGCCAAGGAGACTGAGGGAGTCACCCTACGAAGATGAGTGAGATTAGACCCCTAAACAATTACACCACTTTTATTGAGGCGTAGCTTCTGGTTCGCCGGCTCGCGGCCTGTTCTTATACTTGTCATAAAACCGCGTATGCCGGCTATCAAGGCTGATCTCCTTTCCCGCAACCCACATGTGGTTCACATGGGCGCGAATATCTAGAATATCCCCGTCAGCTGCAAAAAGAGTCGCTTCCTTGCCAACGTCGATAGAGCCAAGTTGGTCCGCCACATTCGCCAATTGTGCCGGATAAAGTGTGATTCCCTTGAGCGCCTCACCTTCCGGCATTCCGAAAGCGACTGCCTGGGCGGCTGCGTACGGCAGGTTCTTTGTCAAGGCCGCGTCCATCGTCGTCAGGCCATTTCCGAAGATCACCTGCACGCCGGCCTTTCGCAGCATTTCGGGGGCCTTGAAATGAATGTCATATGATTCGGTGTCACGAGATGGAAGCGTGAAGATGTGGGAATAAACGACCGGGATCTTCTTGGACGCTAATAATTCGGCATTCATCCAGGCGTCCCGTCCGCCCACGAGGATCATTTTGTAATGGTTTGTTTCGGCCCAATCCACCGCGGCTTTGATTTGCCGGGTTTCATCCGCATGAACCATAATTGGGAGTTGGCCGCTAACGAAAGGCGACATCGCTTCCCATGCAGGAATTTTTTCAGGCGCCGACACTGACCCTTTCGTCGAAGCATCTTTGGCTTTGGCATAAGCCCTGGCTTCTTCGAAAAAGTCCTGGGTTGCGCGCAGTTTTGTTCGACGATCGGCAGCCTGTTCCTCGACCGACTTGGCTTTGCCGCCACCCCCGCGCCCGCGTCCGCGTTCGCGCGTTGAAGCATCCAAGTCCATCCTCGGCCAGAAAAGATGCAGCGCGATCGGCTTCTTGATGGCTCGCTGCTCGCTCGTCCAGCCCTCAGTCGCAACCAATCCCGATTGACCTGAGACAACTCCGCCCTCGGGCACCGGTTCGAAATAAGCGATCCCGTTCGCGCGAGTCACCGGAATCAACTCCGAATCAGGATTGATCGCGATCCACGATTCGACATCCGGAGTAAACTCGCCCACTTCGGTACTGTCCTGCGTCGCCCGGACCGCTCCGATCTCAGTCAATCCGAGCAACGTATCCATAGCGATAATTCCCGGGTAAAGATGCTGCCCTTTCAAATCAACAACCTGCGCGGCGCCTGCGGGAACAGTTGCTCCGACTGCAACTATCTTTCCATTTTGGATTAATACCTGACCCGGCGAATACGTTTCGCCTGAGACCGTATGAACGGTCGCACCAGAAAGTAGAAGGTTTTGGCAGAATCCCTGCAGTCCCAAGACGCAAATGAGGCCACAAACAAAAAGTCGAATCATCCGCGTTTGCGTTCTTGGAGTTTCGAATTTTGAATTTGTTTCGGATTTCAGATTTCGGATTTTGAATTTCTTTTTCATCGTCCCTCCTCCTCGTCATTGTCCATGCAGTCCCTATCCCTTCCATCAAACTCATGTTCCAGCGAGACCTGGAAAAATGTATCCGTTCCCCTGTCTCCTGCATCGCCGCCTCCGCCACCTTTGGAGATTTTCTTCACTTTAGCCAGCAAGTCTGACCGTTCCTTCTCCAACTTCTTTGTCCGTTCGCCATCCAGCGACCGGTCAAAATATTTTTTGCCATCAATCCAGGTCTGAAGACAAACGGTACCCGAATCCAGCGGCGCTTTGGACCAGATAGCAAAATCCGCGTCTTTGCCTGGTTCCAATGAGCCCACATATTTATCAATGCGCAATTGTTTGGCTGGATTCAGTGTCACGAACTTGAGCGCCTCGCTTTCGGGCGTATTGCCATATTTCACGGCCTTGGCCGCCTCCAGGTAAAGATAACGCGCCAGTTCCGATGAATCAGAATTGAAAGAAACGACCACGCCGCGGTCATGCATAAGGCTCCCATTGTAGGGAATTGCGTCATACACCTCGAACTTATATGCCCACCAATCGGCAAATGTTGAACCGCCAGCGCCATGCTTTGCGATTTCGTCCGCAATCTTGTAGCCCTCGAGCACGTGTTGGAACGTCCCGATTTTTACGCCAAAACTCTCCATCAGCCGGATCAACGTCAGAATCTCGTCCTGCCGATACGAATGGCAATGAATCCAGCGCTTGCCTTGTATAATCTCGCCGATCGCTTCCAGTTCGAGATCGCGACGCGGGGCGACTCCGCCTGACTTCTTGTATTTCTCCCATTCAGCCAGATATTCCTGCGCGGCGGTAAAGCGATTGGCGATGAATGTGCGCACACCCATTCGGGTTTGCGGAAATCGCGAAGTGTTTTGGTCGCCCCAATTCGATTGTTTCACGTTTTCGCCCAGGGCGAACTTGATTCCTGGCGGCGCAGCCTTGAAAACCAGTTCGTCAGGAGTTGCTCCATAGCGCAGTTTAATCACGCAGTTTTGTCCGCCAATTGGATTGGCTGAACCATGCAGCAAATTGGCCGCGGTCAAACCACCCGCGAGTTGTTCGTAGATATGCTCTGTCTCCGAATTGACAACATCGCTAATCCGGACCATCGCTGTCGATGGCAAAGTTCCCTCGTTCACCGCTCCCAAAATCGCCGTGTGGCTGTGGCAATCAATTAATCCGGGAGTGACATGCAGTCCCTGGCCGTCAATTTGCATTGTGTCTGGTCCCGGTTCAGCTTTTACAGTTCCGACAGCTTCAATCTTTCCGTTGGAAATGAGCAGGCTGGCGTTTGTTAAAACGCCTTTGTCACCGCAGGTCCAGATCATCGCATTGCGAATCAGAATAGAAGCAGGACTTGCCAAAGGTCCACGCTCCTCCATCGGCGAGCGCGCAGTCCTGGTCTTTTGCAATTCTTTGGCCTCATCTTTCTTGCGATCTTTTTTCTCTGCTAAACCCTTCTCCCCTTTGGTTGGTTCTTCCTTCTTCTTTTCGGCAGTTTCCTTTGGCGCAGCTTTCTTTTCCAGTTCACTTTTGGGTCGTTCAGGCGCTCCTTCCTCCGGTGAAACCGGCTTGGCCGGTTTTGTCTCGTCCGCTTTACCCACCTTCGGCTCTTCCGGCAGCACCCGGTAAATTCGACCGTCGATCCAAACTTCTCGCAATTTGCTCTCAGGATTGAAGTAACCTTCCCCTTCAACAATCGTGAGATTTGCCAGCTTTCCTGCCTCGATTGTTCCAAGCTGATTTTCCACCCCGCACAGTTTCGCTGGAATGGTTGTCAATGCCGCCAAAGCATCGTTTTCAGCAAGGCCACGCTCCACTGCGAGCTTTACGTTCTGGCGAAATTTCTTTTTGTCGGTGAGCCCGTACGTCGTCAGCGCCACTTCGCGTCCCTGCTCGCGAAGCACCGCCGCATTTTCCGGCGCCCAATCCCAATTCCGCAATTGATCCAGGCTGAACTGCTCCCAATCTGCGTCGCTGGGCATCTTCGGCAGCGAGGGAAAATTCAATGGCACGATGAATGTCGCATCCGTCTCCTTCGCAAGATCCGGCCTTCGCCACTCCTGTCCGCAAGAGACAATGCAAAATTCAATTCCAAGTTCGTGAGCCACTTTTGCAGCGCGACTCACCATCAATGCACTGCCTGGCTCAAACATCGCTCGCATTTTTTTCTCGGCGACGGGTGCCAACGCTTCCAACGCGGGATTATATTCAGGCCGTTTGCGTCCATTCGGATTCTGGACGTAATCCGCGTGATCTTGCGAGTAATGCTGCGCATCAAAAAAAGTTTGGCGCACTGCCGCAATCACTCCCATCAACGAACCTGGATAAGCGCGCTCCCCTGTTTGATGGGTTTCAAAAGCGACGTGCTGGAAAACATCAGACTTCAGAATAACGTCATTTGGATTTTCATCCGACAAGGCGACCAATGCGCTCGTGCCGCGAATGATGCCTTTAGCTGGAGCGACGAGTCCCACCGTAAATCCGATCTCTCGAAGCGATGCCAGCGCTTTGTCTCTGGGCGAATATTCCTGAACGGCCCGATGCTGCGGCGTCATTTTTGCAACTTCATACCCGGGACCTGAGTTCCCCCGATCCGTTGCCTGGCCCGGCGCGCCAAAAAAGCTTACGCCTCCAGCGGCAGCGAGTGTCGCGGACGTAATTGGTTCGGAATCAGTCGTCGAAACCGGGGAATTTGTTGCGCCGGTTACGATGTAGGGATCGATGAATCCGGCGTAGATTGTCGTTCCTTTCATGTCCCAAATGCGTGCATCCGCGGGAATCGTCGCGTTCGCTCCAACTTCCTTAATCAATCCCTCTCGAATGATGATTATCGCATTAGAAACCACTTCTCCGGGTTTGACGACGACCTTGCCCCCAACCAACGCATGGACACCGAGCGGCACGGGCCGAAATCCGGGCGGCAATATTTCCGCCGCACGGGCGCTCAAGCAAAACAAAAGGCCGAACAGAAGTATTCGAAAAAAGGGCCTGCTCATTGGCCGCACAATATCCAAAATCTTGCAAATGAACACAAGTCGCGAGGTTTGAGCAGGCAGGCCGGAGTAGTCTGACCGGTCGTACCGAGTCAGATAAGATGTGACTATGCTTGGTTTTTCGCTTCTATTATCCCATCTTGCAACGCATGCAGCTTGTTCGTGACATATATGCGGCCAAGGCAGCCGCCCGCAAACCAGTTATCTCATTTGAGTTTTTCCCACCAAAAACCGATGAGGGCGATCGCAATCTGCTGGAGAAGACGATTCCCGCTCTCATCCAGGCAAAACCAGATTATTGCTCAGTCACCTACGGCGCTGGCGGCAGCACCCGCGACAAGACACTTATGATCGTGGATCGCATCCAACAGCAGCATGGATTGACTGCAGTTGCTCACCTCACCTGCGTTTCTTCCACTAAAGAGCAAATTCGCGATTTGCTGGGCCAAATCCGCTCGCTCGGAGTGACGAATGTGCTCGCTCTGCGCGGCGACCCGCCGAATGGCGGTGAATTTCAGGTCACACCTGGCGGCTTTGAATATTCAAGTCAGTTGGTTCGGTTCATTCGCGAGCAGGATAGCTTTTCTATCGGCGTGGCCGGATTTCCCGAAGGCCACATCGCCTGCAAATCGGGTAAGCTTCAGGACTGGATTCACCTAAAAGAAAAAATCGAGGCGGGAGCGGATTTTGTGATAACGCAGTTGTTTTTCGACAATGCGGATTATTACTTTTTTCGCGATCACATGACCCGAAACCACGGCATTAAAGTGCCGCTGGTTCCCGGAATCATTCCAATTTTGGGCGCAGCGCAGATCAAGCGTTTCACCGCCTTATGCGGTTCGCGAATCCCTGCCGCTCTCGCCGCGAAACTCGAAGAAGTTGCGAACGACGATGCTGCCGCAGCCGAGTTCGGGATAGAGTATGCGACGCAGCAGTGCAAAGAATTGCTCGAATCCGGCGCGCCGGGGATCCACTTTTACACACTCAACAAAGCGCCTTCGACTGTCGCCGTTTTGAAAAATCTCGGTTTGGCTTGATGACTTACGATGCTTCAAGTGAGGTAGGGCGCGGTGTCCCCACCGCGCCGAGTGTTGCATTCGGTGCTCCAACGGCGCGGTGGGGACACCGCGCCCTACCCTTATAGCGATGCAAGTCCAGCTTGCGTACGGACGAGGTTATTTGCCGGTCGAATTTCCAACTGACCGGACAACTGTAATCCAACCGTCACACCTGCCGGGATTGAAAGACGAACGTGCAGCCGTTCTTGCCGCACTCGAGAATCCGATTTCAGCCAGACCATTGCGCGAATGGATTAAGCCGGGTAATCGAGTCTGCATTCTGTTCACCGATATTACCCGTGCCACTCCCAACAACCGGCTGATTCCGTGGTTGCTGGATTATCTGTCAGAGGTTCCACGCGAGAACATTACCTTAATCAACCAACTCGGTACTCATCGGCCAAACACGCCTTCCGAGCTGGAACACATGCTCACACCCGCAGTCGTCAGAAATTATCGTGTCCTCAATCACCAGCCGGAGAATCCAACTGCCCTCGTTCAACTCGGCGTCACTCGAACTGACGCGCCCGCGCTGCTCAATCGGCATTTTGTCGAAGCCGATGTTCGCATCGTCACCGGATTCATCGAACCGCATTTCTTTGCCGGGTTTAGTGGCGGACCTAAAGGGATTATGCCGGGCGTGGCGGGACTTGAAACCGTCGTTAGCAATCACGGCGCGAAAAATATCGACGATCCAAACTCCACTTTTGGTGTTACGGAAGGCAACCCTATCTGGGAAGAAATCCGCGACATCGCTTTGCGCGCAGGCCCGAGTTTTGTCTTGAACGTTTCGTTGAACGATCAACGGCAGATTACCGGCGTTTTTGCCGGCGACCTGATCGCCGGGCATAAAGTCGGGTGCGAATTCGTGCGCAAGTCCGCGATGCAAAAATTCGACGCGCCATTCGACATCGTCGTGACCACGAACAGCGGCTACCCGCTCGACCTGAATCTGTATCAGGCGGTCAAAGGGATGAGCGCCGGAGCGCGGGTCATCAAGCCAGGCGGCGCATTGATTATGGCATGCGAATGTTCTGATGGTGTGCCTGAGGGATCGAGTTTCTATGAACTGCTGCGAAGTGCGAACAGTCCAGCAGAAATTCTTTCACTGCTGACATCCCCCGGTTTTCAGCGGCCCGAACAATGGCAGGCGCAAATTCAGGCGATTATTCAGCGAAATGCAAACGTACTCCTTTATAGCTCGTTATCGGATGACGTGGTTCGGAGGGCGCATTTAACGCCATGCCGGGATATAGGGCAGACAGTAAACGCCTTGGTGAGCAAAAATGGAAACGGCGCGCGAATCGCCGTCCTGCCGCAAGGGCCGTTAACGATTCCGTATCTGGCGTGAAACCCCAGACTACGTCACATGGTTGAAGACCAATTTGGTCATTTCAAACATGCTGACACGGTCTTTGCCATCGAAAATCTCGCGAAGTTTATCGTCGGCTTTGATGAACGTTTTGTTCTCCGGGTCCTGAAGATTGTGGCCGCGAATGTAATCCCACAGTTTCTTTGTGACTTCGGTGCGGGCAAGGGGCTCGCTCCCGATAATTTCGCCAAGTTTCTGGTCCGGTTGAACCGGCTTCAAAAATGCCGCACTCGGCTTCCGTTTGGTCTTGGTTTGTGCTTCGGCCATAATCCTGCCAAAGCTAAAGGCGCAGCCGAGACCGGCGAAATGGGGTAAAGACCGTAGCCGCCGAGGTAACGAGGCCGAATTCCTCGGCAATTCAAGTCCCCTGCCTCGTTATTTCGGCGGCTACCGCCATTTAAGATCTATTTAGCGCACTCAGCACAGCTTTGACTGAAGCGAGTTCAATATTCGTATCCACCGCTGCCCCCCAACGAGTGCGCCCATTGGCGTCCTTGATCTGGATATAAGCGATAGCCGCCGCTTCTTCGCCAGAACTCAAAGCATGCTCGCTATAATGCGCGATTTCGAACCGGGGAATACCAATCGTCCCAAAGCCGTGGACCAGGGCCGCCAGAGGGCCGTTGCCTTCGCCAGAAAATTCGATTTGTTGCTCGTCGCGAAGCAACCGGGCTCGGCATCGAACAGTGCCATTATGGCTCTCAGTTTCGAAGCCTTTGAGTGTCCACGGCGCATTTCGCTCGATGTATTCTCTCCAGAACATCGCTTTCAATTCTGCACCGCTAACCTCACGTCCCAGACGATCCACAGCGTCGTTAGCGATAGGACCGAATTCACGCTGCATTTCTTTCGGAATCTCAATGCCAAACTCCGTTTCGAGCAGATAGGCAACACCGCCCTTGCCCGATTGGCTGTTGACGCGAATGACTTCGCGGTATTCGCGGCCAACATCCGCCGGATCAATCGTAAGGTACGGAACATCCCAATTTCTGCGGCCACCGTTACCCCATTCCGCAAGACCCTTGCGAATCGCGTCCTGGTGGGAACCACTGAATGCCGTGAAAACCAATTCGCCCGCATATGGCTGACGCGCCGGAACAGTCATGCCAGTGCAGCGTTCATAAACTTCCCGAATCGCGTTGAGATCGGAAAGATCGAGCTTCGGATCAATACCGTGCATGTAGAGATTCAGCGCAACCGTGACGATATCGAGATTGCCCGTGCGCTCGCCGTT
>Ga0068857_100005782_pt1 | contig 10571 bp, 8 predicted proteins | sample KBSCornC72_FD_66591 | JGI IMG/M metagenome (GOLD analysis project Ga0068857, IMG submission 66591) | Corn rhizosphere microbial communities from Kellogg Biological Station, Michigan, USA - KBS Corn C7-2 | ecosystem: Host-associated > Plants > Roots > Rhizosphere > Soil ...
TCCGTAAAACGATAGTCGACCGAGCAAAGCAAATATGCGAGTACTGCCTGATCGCATAGTCCCGCTAGATACACCAGTGCGACGGCATCTCGCCGTCAGAGAATCCCGGATTTTTTACTGAGTAGACTTGCGGAGCTTCTGTGCGTTCTGTTTGAGATCGCCGGTTAAGGAGATTACGTGTTCGAGATCTGCGCTCGCCTTTTTCGCGAGGTTAACGTCCACAGTGTTGTTCGCTTGAAAGACTGGATTGTTTACGAACCTCATCAGTGTTTTATCAAGCAGTAAGAGTTGCTCACGAAACTGTCGAACTGTTGTAACTGCCGGCGTCTTCGAAGCCGTCTCAGAATGTTCCGACTCGGGTAACGACAAACCTTCTTTTAAATCGGCAGCTTTACCTCGAATTTTGGAAATCATGTCCGCTATCGAAGAATAATCAAGCGTCTTCTGCGACCAGGCATCCGCCATCATCTTGTTATTCAATGATTGCAAGTCTCTGAAGTCGTCTTTGATCTTCTTGAAACGACTTTGCCGCGTGGATTCAGATTCATTCTTCGGGATAGCCCAGAGCAACAATCTGTCCATCTCAGCTTGTTCGATAGCGCGCGCTCGTTCAGCATTAACACCACGGCCCTGCCCGCTGACGGCGCTAAAAGAACCTGCCAGGATCAAAGCCATAAAGAGCAACTGAAATCTCCCTGGATACGACATGAGGCTACCTCCTGCGGCCGTGGATTATCCCTCTACGCGACCGATTTGAAAACAAAAAAGGTGGCGAATATTTCATCGCCACCCTGACAAATGTGAAGGTCCGAAATGGCGGGTTAGAAATTAAACCGCGCCGCAAGTTGGATCACCCGGGGATTGCTGCTCAATACCTGGGATGGATTCAGAAAATCAGTAGTGAGCGGTGCCACCTGATTCAGAGTTGTCAAACCCGTGGTACCAACCGGATCCACGCTGTTAACGGAACCTGGTACATACTGCGGATGATTGAACGCGTTGAAGAAGTCAGCGCGAATTTGGAAGTATTTCGATTCTCCGATGCGGAAGTTCTTGAAAACGGAGATATCGAAATTGTTGATCGGCGGCAACAGGAACGTGTTGCGGCCGATATTGGACTCGGCGCCGGCACCCGTTTGAATGTAACGAGCGTTCGGATTATTCGCCAGATATCCAACGACCGTTCCGATGACGTTCCCATCCTCATCGAAGGTACACGCGCTTATGCGACACAATGGACTGACAGTACTGCCGATTCCCTCGGTTCCATTTGGATTGAGGATCGCGCGGTCACCCGCATTGTCTCCGTTAAGATTCGCGTCGTTACCGCTGCGAATTGTGATCCGTTCGCCGGTTTCGTATGAATAAGTTCCGGCGATGTTGAAGCCACCGAGAAGTGTCTTCGTCAAACCCGTCTTGTTTGCAAACCACGGCACTTCATAAATCCACGAAGTGACAAACCGATGGCGATGGTCGAGTGCTGAATCGGCGCGTTCCCTTCGTATGTTTTGGAAATCCTCTACGCGTCGCGGCGACAAAACAGTAGAAAACACTTCCGCGGTTGTGTCATCGATCAGGTGACTGAACGTGTAAGCGCTGGTCATTTGGAAACCGCGCGCAAAGCGTTTGGTAACCTGAACGGATCCACCGTGATAGGTAGAATTGCCGTCCGACAGGAAAGCAACCACACTCGCGCCGTTGAAGCCGGCGTTCGCGAATCGAGGTACAAAGCTCGAACGCGCGTTAATCTGATCGAGAGTTAGCGGTAAAGCATCAAGCTGCGCCTGAGTCGGTGCACTGAAGAATGTCGGCAGACCACGACGACCCTCTTCCGGCGACACTTTCGCCTGGCGATTGATGCGATTCTGCGAGAGCAAATGGATGCCACGCGTGCCAACATATCGCAGTTCAAGTGACCAGTCGGCCCCAAACTGTCGTTGGTAACTGCCGGTCCAGGTCAATGAATACGGAACTTCCTGATCAGGAATCCATGCGCCGGTGTTAAAGCGGGCAACATCGGGATCAGTTAAGGCGACTGGTGTGTCCGGAAGACCACCATTTGCCAAAAAGTTCGGAGTTGAAGCTACGGTCGTATCGACATCATTAGTCTGCTGCAGTTGTGGTGGGTTCGACAGGATGTACAGATTGTCGAAGATGTAATCGTATCCCATCGAAAATCCTGCACGAATTGAGCTCTTTCCACCGGAGCCAAAGACCCTTCCCAACAAACCTTCCTTGTAATCGGGTGACCATGCAAAGCCGAACTTTGGTGCAAAGTTTTTGGTCTGTGCTTTGGGTTCATTGAACTCCAATACGCCTGGCACAGACGAGATTGAGTTCAGTACCTGACTCGTTCTCGCGCCCAGCGGCACCTGTTGATAGGAATAGCTGACGCCGAGATTCAACGTCAGGGTCGGCCGAATGCGCCAGTCGTCTTGAGCAAACGCAAACAGCACCTTCTGATTTCCGTAATAGATGTTGTTGCCGGCATTACGCTCACCAAATGCATCCGGTGACAGGTCCCGCAGGAACTGTTCGGTCGACAAGTATTCATAGTCGCCGCGAACGCGCTGCGAGAAACTCTGTGGAGAAATGATCCAACGGAAGTCGCCGCCAAACTTGAACGTGTGATTGCCTTGCAACATCGTCAGATTGTCGACAATCTGATAGTTGTTCTCGATTCCAAATTGAGGCGCATTCGGATCTGGTCCAATGTTCAGACCAAGATCGTCAAGCGTGATGTTTGGAAACACATTGAGACCCGGGAAGGTCAGTCCAGGGACCGGGAAATTTTGAGACGAGCGCCGGAAAGCAAGGCGGGTCTCATTGATCAATTTCTCGGAGAAGTTGTGAATCAGCGTGTAGGAAAACAGACGCTGCTTGCTCGGTATCGGAATGAAGAATACCGGCAGGTTTGCAGTGTTATCGATATCCGCGCCATTCGTAAGAGTGAAACGGACGTGATGCTGCGTTGCAGAACTCTGCAAGTAATCGATATTGATTACCGCGTGATTCTGTTTGAAAAAGTTTGGAGCAGGAAAAGTTACACTGCCCAATGGAAGAGCGACACCGCCGACCGTTACGCAATCCTCAGGGTTTGGACCTGATAAGCAGTTCGCGCTTTGAACGTTTGCAGCCGCCGCAACCGGCACAAACTGATTAAAAACCTGTCTGTTTGAAGCTGACAAACCAGGAGTTGCGTTGATTATCGCGAAGCCTGCGGCAGTAGGAGTCACAATTCCGCCCGGCGGAATCGAACTTCCAGTTTGAATTCTTTCATACGAGGTAAAGAAGAAAACTTTGTCCTTACCAAGTGTCATTCCTGGCGGCATACCTTCGCCGAAATGAAAGAGCGGCAACGGTCCACCGATGTTGAAACCGCCTCGGAAGTAGTCCGACCGTCCCATAAAATTATCGCCGTCGGATCTATTTCTTGTGGTACCGGCATTCTTCTGAATCGTATCCAGCGCATTCAAGAAACGGTTACGGACAAAACCATAGGCCGTTCCGTGGAAATCGTTCGTGCCACTCTTGGTCACCGTTAGAAAATTTCCACCGTTCGAGCGCGCGAATTCAGCCGAGAATTGGTTCTGCAGCAAAGTAAACTCTGCCACTTCTTCCGGCGAGATATATGACTGTGGACCAGTAACTGACTTGTCGTTGTTATCAACGCCGTCAACCATAAAGTTATTGTTGCGTGGTCGCTGACCACCAACAGAACCGCCGGTGCCGACGCCAACGCCACCGGAACTGGTTACGTTTGGAGCTAACAAAGCAAGATTGTTTACGCCGGCAGCACTTCCCGCCGGACCGGCTGTAGTCTGAGCCAGTTCTACTACCTGCCGACTGCTGAAGGCTTTCGACAAGTTTGCTGAAGTAGTGTCAACCAACTCGACACCGCCGGCGGTTACGGTAACTGTTTCAGTTACCTGACCCGGAGAAAGCTGGACCGGTAGGTCGGTGGCTTGATTGACGCTCACTCTCACATCGGTGAGAGAGGCAGTTTTGAAATTTGGTGCTTCCACTGAAACGTTGTAATCATCTGCTGGAAGCAGGTTGGTAAACTCAAATTGGCCCGAACTGGTTGTTTGACCTGTCTGAGTTCCACCTGTTGATTTTCTGGTGAGGGTTACCTTCGCGCCAGAGACAACCGCTCCGTTCGGATCGGTAACTGTTCCGCGGATGCTGCCAGTTGTTGCCTGGCCATGCGCTGATAGAACGCAGCTTACCGCGAAAAGAAACACCCATAAAAATCGGTGTACTCCTATGTTCTTCATTATTAATTCTCCGTAAATGTGAAGTTCAAGCTGGGGAGCTCTGTTTTCACAGTTCGCAACTGCTATTCCTTTTTGTTTGTGTCGAAATCAACACAGCGACTATTCAAGAAAGACGCTATTCGCTGCACATTTTCGTGGTTTGTAAAGAATGTGTGTGATGTGAGGCCATCCAAAGACCGCGAGAAAATCCAGAAATATGGAATCTTACTCGAATGAAATGAAATGGAATGAAGCCGAGTCCGATTGGTTAGTTATTTACCGTAGCGCGATTCATTGTCTTCTTGAAATGTTCTGACTTATGCTCGAAGTGGCCCAAGCCTCTGAAGCGCAGCGTTATGTGCGACATGGGCAAAAGACTAACGAAAGTTTTTTAGATACTGTGACGCTCAAATTGATCATTGTGGTTCTGCTTTTGGTCTGCGTTGCTGGCGCCGGTCTCGCCGGCACGCTAAATTACTTTGCGATTGTCGAGGCTGTGAACTCCAAGCTGAAGGACGGCGAGCAATTTGGGCTGCTCGGGTGGTGGATAGGGAAAACCTTACGTCTTCACAGCGAATATCGCCGACTCTACCCGTCCGGCAACCTACTACGCAGGCAAGGGTACTACTTCCTGGCGGGTGCCACGTGTCTCAGCATCATCACGGTCCTCCTCAACTTCGGGTTTCCGGGCGTGATTTTCTTCCCTGCGGTCAGCGGCATCATCGCGTGGGCGATGTTTTTCCAGAAGAACGTCTAAAAAGCGTGGCAATTTGCAAGGTTCAGAACGCGCGCGTTGCTCCGGGAGAGCTTCAAGATCGAACCGTCAAATCTTCATGGTTTGCACGCGGCGACTGAGGCATTGTAGAGCTCCTGCATTTTGCTGATGAAGGGTTTCTCGTAAAAGCTGACGTTGAACTTTTGCTCGATGCAGTTGGTGACTCTGTTGTCGAGTCCCTGGGCAGTCGCACGGTCTCTTACCCATTGCCCCAGGCCAGTGCCGATGGCTTCCGCGAGATTCACTTTCTCCTGCTTAAAAAGACTGGCCAGTGGTTCGCTACTGCCATGCTCCATGCGATAGTTGTAGACACTCCGCTGCACCCGGTAGCAATCGAATATCTTGCTCAGCATCGGATCTTTTTGGCAGTAGGCCAAAACCTGTGGGCCTTCCTGCGCCGCGAAATCTTTGATCGACTGCGACGGCGGCGCCGTCTGTGCAGCTGGGCGTTGCTTTGCGACTGGTTCCGGATCGTCGTCGGGTGTGGGAGCGGGTTTCGGTCTGGGTTTGTTAGCCGCTATGTCAGTCGGGTCAAACTTCCATCCCGTCTCGACCGCTTTGTGGTTGTTGGCACGCAGCCCGACAACTCGGTCATGAAGCAATCGTGTCGCTTCGCGCACAGTGGCCATGCTCGTGCAGTTGGCTAAGCCCTCGGCACCGTAATTCTTCTTGAGAAAATTATTGAAGGCGTTGTCCCAGGCCGGATCTACCCGCGAGCCGCTAGTGTCGAACACAGCACTGAAGTACGTCGTGCTTTCGTGGCCGATGGCGCAGATGGTGTGGGTCGGCGGCTGTACTTTGGGACCTATGATAAAGCCGTCTCCATGACCGACTGCGACTATGGGGCCTGGATTCCACTTGAGTTCCACAATCTGTTTGTTCGCTTGTTGCGCCTGGTTCATTATTTGGCGTCTGTTCGCTTCTGCCTGACTGAGGGTTTGGAAAACTCGACAACCGGTAGAGTAGTTGGCATTACTCTTGAAGTCATACTCCTCTACCAGGTAGTTCTTGAAGGCATTGTTTAGCGGGTTGGTGTCGAGTTGCGTCATGAAAGACGGAGAGACAACGTCGAAGATCTTGCTGACGTAAACAACGTTACCGCCCATCTCTGAACTGCAAGAAGCTGTCCATGTGGATCCCTGAAACAGATGGGTTGCTAACGCATCAGTCCGAAGGAGTGTGGCGGAAGCCAATGTTACAAAAGCCAGGGAAGAAATGAGAATGATGTACCGGGAAAGCTTTCGCGGAATCATGACATCTGCTCCTATGGATTGAATTGAACCCATGATACAAGAAGACAACCGTTCTTGTGTGCGAATGCGTGTGCAGATCGCGAAAATGGTGCCCCCGGCGCGATTCCAACGCGCGACCTTCCGCTTAGGAGGCGGACGCTCTATGCAGCTGAGCTACGGGAGCACAAGTGAGAGAATCGTAATGTGAAATTGGGTATCGTGTAAATGCTGTCAATCCTCGGAATCATGTCCAACCTTTTGACAGGATTACAAGATGTACAGGATTAACAAGATTACGACTGATACTTGATCAACGAACGCACGTCGTACCCCGTCAGCTTCTCACGTCCTGGAAGAAATTCGAGTTCGACGACGAATACCAGCCCTATAACGACACCACCAAGCTGCTCGACGAGATCGACAACCGCACGCGCGGTCCCGCCGGTGGCGAGGAGATCGTCGGCGATGATGACGCGATGGCCGTCGCCGATCGCGTCGCGATGGATCTGCAAGGTGTCCTGACCATACTCAAGGTCGTAAGAAATCGACGCACACTCAGCCGGCAGTTTGCGTGGCTTACGCACGGGGACAAACCCTGCCCCAAGGTGATAAGCAAGCGCGGGTGCGAAGATAAAACCACGCGCTTCGACTCCGATCACCGAATCAACTTTCTGTCCCTCAAACTCAGACGCGAGCGCGTCAACTGTGTTGCGCAGTCCCTCCGGATGCTTCAGCAACGTGGTGATGTCATAAAAATTTATGCCGGGCTTGGGAAAGTCCGGCACTTCGCGAATCAAAGATTTTAGATGATCCATCGTCTCAGTTTATCTCTCAATCCTAAACGCAGAATAAGAACCTGTCGGCTCCAATACCAACTCCTCTACATGATCCACTACAGCCCACTGCGGTCCAGCCACGAGATCGTGTTTGAAGGCTTCAACACTGCTCGCCGGTCCTTCTGCGAACGCTTCAACGGTTCCGTCAGGACAGTTGCGCACATACCCAACCACCTGATGCCGCGCGGCTGCTCGCTGTGCGAAGAAACGATACCCGACGCCCTGAACCTCGCCTCGTATTAAAAACTTTCGCGCCACACCCATGTTCTACTTGCACCTAAAAAGCTCGCCGGGCTTTCCTCGCTCGAGAGTGAACGTCTCTTCGTCTGAGTCGCTCAGTTTCAGAGTGAGGGTCATTGTGTTGCCTTTGATGGAACCGGTGTAGGTAGCAGGTACCTGTCGCGGCTCTTCATCTGATCTCACAGGGCCGCCACGTTCCATGTGGTGAGTGCCGTGCAGTTTGAAGTTTCCATCGCTATCGACAACCAACGGGCCGTCAATCACGCCACTCGCACAATCGTATTCAATCGTCGCCGAATTCGCGCCGACCTTGATATTGATGTGTTGCCCACCCCACACACCGGTGGCAATACGTTGCTGTTTCATCGCCGTCAGTGACATCAGCAGCAAACCAAAGAGGAGAACGAGACTGCCTTTTTTGTAGAACATCGCTATTGACTCCGGCATTGTAGGCATCAAAAAAGTTTCACGCAAAGGCGGAACGATGCCGAGAAACTTTCTTGCAAACACCCGCGTAATATCCGACACTGCGGGTGAGAACGACCTTTCATCCAAATCTGCGTAGCTTCAACTGATTTTTCGGGTAATTTTTTGATTCAGTCTCCTTCTCTCAACGAGACCGGGTTTGATTTGTGAATCGAACCCGGGTCTCTATTTGCTCAAAGTGAGGATGCCCAAAACCATGCGACGTTTACTAGTGACTTGCCTGTCGCTGCTCATGCTGATAGCCAACGTCTCCTATTCCCACGCTAAACCGCTCAACATTCCTGTTGTCTACTACAAACTTCCGAACGGCTTGAAGGTCGTGATCTCTGAAGATCACATCGCGCCGGTCGTCACGGTCGCCGTGTATTACAACGTCGGCTTCCGGCTGGAGCCGAAAGGCCGCACGGGTTTCGCACATCTCTTCGAACACATGATGTTCCAGGGTTCCGCGAACGTGAAGAAGTTTGAACACGCGAAGTATATCGAGGCAAACGGTGGTAGTTTGAACGGACATACGGATTTTGATTACACCAACTACTACCAAACCATGCCCAGCAATCGTGTCGAACTCGGATTATGGTTGGAATCCGATCGCATGCGTTCGCTCGACATCAGCGAAGAGAATCTGAAGAACCAGCAGAATGTCGTGAGCGAAGAGGTTCGCGTGAACGTGCTGAACCAGCCTTATCAATTCTTCGAGTGGATCAGTCTCTGGGAAAACGCTTTCACAAATTGGAACAACTCACACAACGGTTACGGCGAGTTGTCGGAGATCAATGCCGCGACCATCGAAGACGTGCGCAGCTTCTTCAAGACTTACTACGCACCAAACAACGCGGTGCTGACGATCGTTGGCGACGTTGACGCGAACGACGTGAAGAAAATGGTTGAAAAGCATTTCGCGGGTATTCCTTCGCAGCCAATGCCGCCGCGCGCTGATCTGACAGAGCCGCCCCAGACGAAAGAAAAACGAGTTTCACAGACTGACAAACTCGCGAACCTGCCGGCACTCGCCACTGGTTATCACATTCCGCCGCAGAACTCACCGGACTTTCCAGCGATGGCATTGCTGGTCCAGATTCTGCAAGGCGGCGAGAGCTCACGCTGGTATCAGCGGCTCGTGAAGGAAAAAGAGTTGACGCTCGATCTCAGTGGCGGTCTCAACTATTTCGGGAACGAGTTTGACTACACCGGCCCGATGATCATGACCACGCGCACTACTTACAAACCGGGCCACACAGCCGATGAGGTCATCAAGGAAATGGATGCGGTCATTGCGGAAGTGACCTCGAAAGGTGTGACGGATAAGGAAGTAGCGGATGCCAAGATCCGTTATCGTTCGAACTTGTACGACCAGCTCGAATCCGGCCAGGGCAAGGCCCACCTGCTTTCGGCGCTCGCACTCTTCCGCGACGATCCACAACAGATCAATTCGTTGCTGACTCCGTTCGAGAGCGTCACCGCCGCGCAAGTTAAAGCAGCAGCGGCGAAGTATCTAGTGGCCACGAATCGCACGGTGATCGATCGTGTTCCGGAAGCGAAGGCGCAACCAAAGACGGGCCAGTAAGGTCATGAAAGGCATCATATGAAAACACTACTTGCGATTATCCTGTTTACCGCAACTGCAATTGCACAACAGAAAACTCCGCCACCCCCAGGTGCGGCGCGGCCTCTCAATCTCCCAAAGATCACGGAAAAGAAACTGGCCAATGGTCTGACCGTGGTCCTTGCTCCGTTGCCTAACGTGCCGAAGGTGTCGTCGATACTGACGTTCCGATCCGCAACAACGGCGAGCGATCGTAACGATCATCCCGGCATCGCGCAGATCGCGGCGTCAGTAGCAAACGAAGGCACAGACACGCGCACGAGCAAACAGATCAAAGAAGAGTTACGTTCCATCGGCGGCACACTCTCGCTCGGCAGTGATGCTGACTCGACGACGATGAGTGCTTCATCGCTCTCGGAGTTTTCCGCGCGGCTCTTCGACTTAATGAGCGACGTGGCTCAGCATCCATCATTTCCGGACACTGAAGTAAAGCTGGCCCAGGAAAACACGATCCAGCAGATTCGCGCCGGACGTGCCGATCCGGGTTTCCTCGTTAACGAACGTTTTCAGAAAGCAGTCTTCGGAAATCATCCATACAGTTTTGTCGTGCCGGATGAGAAATCGATCAGCGCGCTGACGCGAAACGACCTGCGCGCGTTTGTGACGAAGTACTACATTCCCAATGCTGCGCACCTGGTCGTCGTCGGCGATATCGACGTCGAGAAGACATTCGCTGAAATCGAGAAGGCGTTTGGAAGCTGGAAGAGCGGCACACCGCCGCCGGACGAGAACCCGCCAGTCCCAACGAGAGAGAAACGACAGATCTACTTTGTGAATCGCCCCGGCTCGATACAATCGGCGATCTACATCGGCAACGTCAGTATTCCGAGGAAAGACAAAGACTACTTCGCGATCCGCACGGCAAACACGATCTACGGCGGTTCGTTCTACTCGCGGCTGACGCGCAACATACGCGAATCGAAGGGCTACACCTACTCGCCTTTCAGCTCTTCAAACACGCAAGCAAAGACCGGGTCGTTTCAGGCGGGCGCGTTTGTTCGCAACGAAGTTACTGGCCCAACACTGCTCGAGATCTTTTACGAGCTCGATCGCATGCGCGTGTTGCCGGTAACTGATGAAGAACTGAACGCGGCAAAGGAGTTCAGCACCGGGAATTTTTCGGTCGAACTCGCGAGCCAG
>Ga0068857_100005785_pt1 | contig 10564 bp, 8 predicted proteins | sample KBSCornC72_FD_66591 | JGI IMG/M metagenome (GOLD analysis project Ga0068857, IMG submission 66591) | Corn rhizosphere microbial communities from Kellogg Biological Station, Michigan, USA - KBS Corn C7-2 | ecosystem: Host-associated > Plants > Roots > Rhizosphere > Soil ...
GTGAAGACGGTGACCGTGAAGTACAGCGCATCTGTCCGGGTGAGCGAATGCACGTTGAAATCATTGAGATCGGCCTGAGCCATCAGAAAGTAGATGGCTGCAAACAGAACCAGGAACAGCGGCGCGGTGGCTGCGAGCGCTTCGATCGCCCGAATCGCCGGATATGAAGCGTTGATGATCGCTCTTACCTGGTAAACCGACATCGCGGTCAACACGACCAATCCAGCCACGAAGGAGAACCCCAGCGGAACACCGGCCAAGCGGTCCAACGGCAACAGGTAGTACGCCGCGACAACAGCGGCAGTGATCGCTAAGGCTCGCAGCAGTCCGATGATGATGATCCGACGGCGTCTCGCCGCGGGCAAGCCGCCCATGGGTGCAGTGGTGGTCACGTCGTGATCCTCCCGCCCCGCTCGGCGGCCAAGACGGGCCGGATGGAACGGAGTCAGTTTGCGAGATGTCCGAGGCCGTCAGACAGGGGTACCCAGCCCTGGGGCCCTTGGAGTTCCAGAATCGAGCGGGCGGCGACATGGGCGCCAGATCGTGAGGCGTCTACCGGGCAAGATGGCCCCACGGGATGGTCGCGGCGGGGCCCACGACGACGTCGCGTCCCGTCGACCGGGTCACCTCGGACGACCCGATGAGCTGCGACACGATCTGCCGAACCGGTGCGGGGTCCCGGTCGACGACGGCGTCGAGCGGCGCCTGTGTCGTCTCCGCCCCAGGCACAAAGTTCGCGTCCGTGCTCGCCGATTGGTGCGGCGGCGGTGCCTGCTCAGCCACCGGTCGAACCCGACGGTGTTGAGGCCGCGCCGGCATCGCCTTCCTTTGGTTCATGGCGCGCGGTACGTGATCGGACGGTGAGAAGGAGGATAATTTCTTTGCTGCGCTCTTTCTGGGTGGCGGCTTCCTGTTCGTCGGCATGCCGTTCGTGCTCGCCGCGCTCGCGGATGGGCTTCTTGAGCTGAACCACAGCATGAGGGCCACCCGCCATTGCAGGTGTGGGAGTCTGGGCGGCCCAATTGCGACATCGACGATCGCGCTGCGCACGGGTCTGCTCTTCCGCTGGCCGGGTTCCTGGTCGGCCTGCTCTCGTTGTTCGCGGTCGGGCCCGTGCGAACGATGAACTCGGGCAAGCTCAGATATCTGCGGCCGAACCTCACCCGACGAATGGGGCGTCAGACGGTTGCCGATGGGTCGGGCCAGTCCATGCATTAGAAGTATTGGGTCAGGACGCCGCTCCGGAAGGGCGCCGGATCGATGGCGAGACTACCGGAGTAGGGGAAGTTGTAGGCCATGAGAATGACCACGGAGAAGCCGAGAACGAGGGCGATCGCGCTCGCGCCTGCCATGTGGAAGGCCACGCTGCGCGAGCCGACCAGGATCGCATAACCCAGAATGACGAACGACCCGAGGATCACCAGTCCCACCAGCGGTGCGGACAAGCCGCCGTCCGCGTCAGCAAGCCGGGCCCGACGTGCAGACAAGATGGCATCGAGGCAGTCGACGGCATCCTGATAGAAGACCGAGGCCGCGGCAGTTGCGGGCTGCACCCGCTGGAGGGCCAGATAGAGGTTGTCGATGGCCATCGACGCGCGGGCGCTGCCATGTCCGTCACGCAACTGGGGCCATTCGTCCTCGACCACGGCACGAACGTACGCTCCGCTGGCGGCGCGCACGTTGGCCTGGTCCGTCGGTGGGAATGCACGGCTGTCACGGACGATCTGGGAGATCCCGTCGGCCTCTTGACGCACGCTGGCTTCGGCGTCGTCGTACCCCTGAAATGCGAGCACCACGACGAAGGCCAACACCAAGCCGAACATGCTGGCAACAACACCAAGCATCTGGGATGACACCTCGGCATCGAATCCCTCCGCCGTCATGGGCACCGCGCGGCGTATCAGCCAGACACCAAGGAGTGTGACCCCGACGACCAGACCCACCACGATCGCGATCAAAACCCCGATGGGTACGGCATTGACAACGGCTTGGAACATGGCAACGCATTCCTTTTCGGCCCGCGGCCGGAACTGGAGCGGGTGCTCCAGGAGGTGGCTGAGCTGCGCTCTGTGCGAGTTCCGCGCCCGCGTCGGTGCAGGGCGTGGGCGGCATGATCCACAGACGTACCCGGCCAGCATTGACCGCCCGCCGGGTGGGGTAGGGCGAACGTCCCCTGGTCACCGTCGGCCACCGCGTCGGCGCCGCGACGATCCTGGCCCAGATCGATCTCAAGCACCCTCAGTTCGGTGTTGCTGGTTTCTCCGCGGCTGCGCGACCTGCGCGCGCCTGCTTGCGGCGGGCCACGAGGTATTTCACCGCCTCCATGGTGAGGAACGCGGTCACGACGGCGATCAGGATCGGCGCGGTCTGCAGCGCGCCGACCTGGGTCAGGAACGCCGCGAGCAGCACCATCGAGAACGGCGCGGCCGCGAGCGACCCCGGGACGGCGGCGAGAAGGCAGGTGAACGCCAAACCCAACGGCACCCCGGGCAACACCGCATGCACGAGGACCCCGACGGTTCCCCCGATGAACAACGCCGGGAAGATCGGCCCGCCGATGAACCCGCTCGCCTGGCTCACCGCGAACGTGCACTGTTTGGCGATCACGAGGACGACCAGCAGCCCGACGCCCAGGGTTCCCGCACCATCCAGCACGGTTTTGAGCTGATCGCTACCGGTGAACATCGTCAGCGGCAAGGCCACCCCGACCACGCCGAACACCACACCGCCCAGCGTCGTGCGCACGATCTCGGGCTTCACCAGGGCGAACAGCCGCGTCGCCCCTTGGACGAGCACCACCAGCACCGTCACCACGAGGGCCGCGAGCAGGCCCAGCGGGATCCCCGCCAGCAGCTGCCAATCCTCGAACGCGTACTGCGGCACCTGATAGGCGTCGAGGAACACTGCCCCGGCGATGGCGAAGTAGATCCCGAACGAGACGCTCGAGGCCACGATTTGGCCGACCAGGGCTTTGGCGAACCGGTGGCCACCGGGGCGAGCGAGTTCCAGGATGAACATCACCACGATGACCGTGCTGGAGAACAGCCCGCCGTACGCGCCTCCGAAGCCGGACAAGGTGCACAGCTGCGCGTCTTCCCGGCTGAGTCTGCGTCGTTGGGCGATCCAGCTGCCTGCGCCGCCGCCCAGAGCGCCCAGGGCCTTCTCCGGGCCCAAGCTGGCGCCGCCGATCAACGACACCGCCGAGACAACCGCGATCCCCGGCACCAACCGTGGGTCGACGTGCCCCTCCTGCAGATCGTGGATCAGCCCGGGAATCTCCTCGGGCAGGCGCATCAACCGGCGCAACAACCCCACCACGACACCCGCCCCGGCGGTGACCGCCACCCACCACCACTGCCCGCCGAACCAGCCCGGGTTCGCATCGGCATACCAGCCGCCCCCGAACCCGATCACGCCCATGAACACCAGAGCCATGAACGCGCCGAACACCCCCAGGGCCGCCGCGTACCCCATGAGCACCCAGAATTCCCGCTTCTGCGTGTACGGCGGTGACGGCGCGGGCTCGGACGTAGCGCTCATGAAGCGAACCACCCGCCGACGCGACCCTTCCGCCCAACCGCCGCCAGTACCTGGCTCCCCGACCGAGCCCTGAGGCGCGTCCCTGCGCCCGGAGGGCTCGCTGTCGCAGATCGAACCGCCCGGTACCGCGACCTGTACCGCCGCAGCCCCCCGCGCTCGTCCTTGGCGCGTGACTCGGAGCCTTCGGCGGTCGCGGGTGGTCGGCCGATCGCGGTCGGCGGTGTAGTCGGCGGTCCGCAGGCATATCCCGTTCGGCCCGAGCGCGAGCAGGGCGGAGGCCACGGGAAACGTGATATCCCGTGAGCACGATGAACGGCGTGGCCCCGGCAGTGCCGGCCGCGCCAAGGGGGCACGAGTCGTCTGCTCATCCGGTTCCGTCCGTCGCACGATCGGCCAACCGCGAAGGGGTCGCCACCGGGAGGATCCTGGCCATTGCCGATCCGCCTGTCCTCACCCGGCGCGGGTGGAGCCAGGGGGGCCGTGTTTGGACTCCTGAGGAAGCCGATCTCATCTCACGCTCCAGTTCTCCAGCGCAAACGGGGTGCGGCGCAGCATCGATTCCCCGTCCCGGACGTCCTCGGCGACGTCCTTGGCCGGATCCGGCACACTGCCGTCCCCCCGCCCTCCTGCACGGTGCAGACCAGCTCCCCTCCCCGACACCCCGCCGTCTTGGACCCGGTCGGCGACGCCCGCAGGGCATCAGCGGGCCGACGCTGTCGCGCCACGAGCGCGATGCAGCGGCGCGCGTTGGGCGCTGGTCGCCGCATCGCACCACGGCCTGGGTGACCGGCATTGCCACACCTGATCGATCGCCCGGCGCACGCTCGCCGTGTCTGCTACGGCGATCGGCACCGCCGACGCGACACTCACCTGCCTTGGGGGATGCCCCGTCATCGATTCCACAGAAGCGTGCGTCGGCGGCGTGTCTGGCGCTGTGTCGACGATAACGAGTCATGGGAGCACGTCATGGTCACTACGTCCCGGCGGACCGACCCGTCTCTATCGGACCTTCCTCGGGAGTTGCTCGCAGTCGCCGCGGTGCTGATCGGAGTGGGCAGCGCGCTCGGGCTGGCCGGTCTGGCTACGGGCGCCGCCGCTCTCGCCACCGCAGGCAGGCGCTGGTACAGCCGGGCTGACCTGAGCCCGGGTGAGCTCGCCCGGCTCAAGTGGGAGCAGGCCAAGGCGGTTGCGGGAGCCAGCAGCGGAGCCTGGCGGGAGACCGAACTGGCCAAGTACTCACCGCGTAGCCGCCGCCCCGCGTGATACCGCGGACATAGCACCTGGACAGTACGAGACCGCCGTCCAGCCGCCCGCTCGAGATGAGGCCAGGGCCGGGACGGCAGCCCAGCATGGCTGGCGGCCGGGGTCGCGCCTGGCTCATTGGCGGCGCCGGCGCCCGCGGCGCGCCCGTACGGGCGACAGGATGGAGGGGTCATGGCCGAGCACTACGATGTGATCATCATCGGGACCGGGGCCGGGGGAGGAACGCTCGCCCACACGCTCGCCGGTTCGGGTAAGAGCATCCTGCTGGTGGAGCGCGGGGACTACTTGCCGCGGGAGATGGACAACTGGGATCCGCGGCCGGTGTTCGTGGAGGGGAAGTACATCTCCAAGGACACCTGGTTCGACCGGGAGGGCAAGCCGTTCCAGCCGCAGGTGCACTATTTCGTGGGTGGGGCGACCAAGATGTACGGCGCGGCCCTGTATCGGTTGCGGCCCCAAGACTTCGGCGAGCTCAAGCACGTCGACGGGATCTCGCCTGCCTGGCCGCTGTCCTACGACGACTTCGAGCCCTGGTACACCAAGGCCGAGCAGCTGTATCAGGTGCACGGCAACGGCGGCGAGGACCCGACCGAGGGGCACCGGTCCGCGCCTTATCCCTGGCCCGCGGTGTCACACGAGGACCGAATCCAGCAGATCGCCGACGGCCTGGCCAAGGGCGGCTGGAAGCCGTTCCACGCCCCGTGCGGCATCCAGCTGAACGAAGCCGACCGGCCCGGCAGCACCTGTATCCGCTGCACGTGGTGCGACGGTTATCCCTGTCTGGTGCACGCGAAGTCGGATGCCGAGGTGATCGCGGTCCGGCCGGTGCTCGGCCGGGACAACATCACCTTGTTGACGCGGGCCGAGGTGACCCGGCTGGAGACCGACCCCTCCGGGCGCAGCGTCACCGGAGTTGTCGTCACCCGCGACGGTGACCGGACTTCGTACAGCGCCGACATCGTGGCGGTCTGCGCCGGTGCCGCGAACAGCGCCAAAATCTTGCTCAACTCGGCCACCGAGGCCCACCCGCGGGGGCTGGCGAACGGATCGGACCAGGTGGGACGCAATTACATGTTCCACAACTGCAAGGCGGTCGTGGCGCTGTCGAAGGAACCGAACGACACGGTGTTCCAGAAGACGCTAGGGATCAACGACTTCTACTTCGCCACCGAAGACTACGAATGGCCGATGGGCAACATCCAGATGATCGGCAAGTCCAATGCGGAGGCGATGCGCGGGGAGAAGCCCCTGCTCACCAAGCTGTCGCCGGAATGGGCGCTGTCGGATGTCGCCCGGCACGCGGTCGACTTCTGGCTCACCACCGAGGACCTTCCCCAGCCGGACAACCGGGTCACCACCGACGGAGACGGCAACGTTCACCTGGCCTACACCTCGACCAACGACGCCGAGGCCGAGCGGCTGTACGCGGAGTTGAAGAAGATCCTCAACCATAGCGGGATGGCCGAGCACCACGTGCTGCGCAAGAACTTCTACATGGACATGAGCATCCCCCTCGCCGGGTGTGCCCATCAGGCGGGGACCTGTCGGTTCGGCACCGACCCCGCCACGTCGGTGCTCGATGTCAACTGCAAGACCCACGAGCTGGACAACCTGTATGTGGTGGACACCAGCTTCTTCCCGAGCATCGGCGCGGTGAACCCGGCCCTCACGGCCATGGCCAACGCGATCCGGGTCGGCGAACACATCGCCCAGCGGCTCGCGCCCTGAGCCTCGGCGTACGGACGGCCAACGGCGGAGATCGACGTGGTCTACAGGGCTGCGCTCATCCCGGGCGCAGCACTGGTCACGTTCCCAGCAGCGAGCACCCGTATGCCTCTCCAACATCCAGCACGAAACGACGTTCCTGCCGCAGGCCATAGTCACTGGAGGCGATCACCAAACCGCTGACTTCGGTCGGCGGCGGCTGCGGCGCCACGGCACCCGCCGCAGCCGTCGCTGCACAGGCGTCAGACCCCGGAGGATGAGTGGCCGGAAACCGCCAAGAGCGCACACCGATTGGGAAGCTCCGGCGCCACGGACTCCCATCACCATCCCTCCAGGGTGATGCCCTGCGGCGGCGATGAGGATCTGCTGGTGAGACGAGGTGGGAGGAGCGGGCATGGTAGAAAACCGCGTCGATGCGCTGGTGATCTTCGGGGCGACCGGAGATCTGGCGAAGCTGGAGACCTTTCCCGCGCTGGTCGGGTTGGTCGAGCGCGGCGTGTTGGACTTTCCGGTGGTGGGGGTGGCCAAGAGCGGCTGGGGTTTGGAGCAGTTCCGCGATTACGCCGCGGCTTCGCTGAAACTCAACGATATGGATCCGAGTAGCGCGGCGGCCACGAAGATGCTGAGCCTGCTGCGCTACGTCGATGGCGATCTCGGCGACGATGCCACGTACGAGGCGATGTCGCGGGCGGCGGGCCCGGGCGAGCGGCTGCTGTTCTATCTGGAGGTGCCTGCGTTCTTGTTCGGGCGGATCGCCCAGGGCATCGCCACCGCAGGGAGGGCAGCCGGTGCCCGGGTGATGGTGGAGAAGCCGTTCGGCGCGGATCTGGCCAGTTCGCGGCAGCTGAACGAGACCATGCACCAGTATTTCCCCGAGGAGGCCATCTTCCGGGTCGACGACTGGCTGGCCTTCGAACCCGTCGAGAACATCCTGTTCGACCGGTTCGCCAACGGGGTGATCGAGCCACTGCTCAACCGGACCTACGTGGAGAGCGTCCAGATCACGATGGCGGAGGCGTTCGACGTGTCCGATCGGGGCTCGTTCTACGACCGGACCGGTGCCATCCGGGATGTGGTGCAAAACCACATGCTTCAGGTGCTGGCCACGGTGATGGCCGATCCGCCTGCCGGGGCGGGCCTGAGCAATTGGCGCGACGCCAAGGCGCAACTGGTGAGTTCGCTCACCGCGTTGACGCCGGAGCGGGCGGTGCGCGGCCAGTACGAGGGCTACCACGACGTGGCGGGCGTCGCTAAGCGCTCGACCGTGGAAACCTACGTCGCTATCCGGCTGGAGTCGGACTCGTGGCGGTGGGCGGGCGTACCGATCGTCATCCGGGCAGGCAAATGCCTGCCGGTCACCGCGACCGAGGTGACGGTCAGTTTCCGGCACCCGCCGCGGGACTTGTTCGGGCTTGCCCCGCTGCCCCGCAACAACGAGCTGCGCTTCCGGGTGTGGCCCGAAACGGCGGTCACGCTGACCCTCGCGGGCAAGAAACCCGGCCCCGGCTGGGAGCCGCAAATGGAGGAGCTGACCTTCTCCCAGCAACCCGGCAGCGACCAGCGCCCCTACGACCGGCTGATCGGTGCGGCGCTGGACGGGGAGCGCTGGCTGTTCGCCCGCCAGGAAACCGTCGAGGCGGCCTGGAAGATCGTCGACCCGATCCTCGGCGACGCCGTACCGGTCCACCCCTACCCGAAGGGCAGCTGGGGACCTGCCGAGGCTGATCGGCTGCTGCCCGATCGCGATCGCTGGCACGACCCCACCGGCTAACCGACCACGGAGATGCCGCAGGAAAGACCGGGGTAGCCGCATGGCAACCCACCACGGCGGTCGAACGGCGGCAGGACGTGCTGCTGCCCTCCTGACGGTGCGCACGTTCGGCGGCCCCCGGTCAGCTGTCACCCGAAGCGGGTGTTCCTCGGGGCTGATGCGGGCCGTCACGGTGGGGAGGCAGTGACGGCCCGCGCCGCCGCGGGTGGCAGGACGTTCGTGATCGCGGCCATGTGTCACGTAGGAGGATCTGATGGTTCATCGGCATGTCTCGCGCAAGGATCCGGCAGCGGACTCGGCCATCGCTCCGGCCTACACCCACAGGTTGGATCTCGAGCCGATCCCGAAGTACCGGATGCCCGAGCAGGGCGCCGGTCCGGAGGCCGTCTACCGGTTGATTCACGACGAGTTGCTGCTGGACGGGAGCTCGCGGCTGAACCTGGCCACCTTCGTGACGACGTGGATGGAGCCGCAGGCCGACCGGTTGATGGCCGAGGCGTTCGACAAGAACATGATCGATAAGGATGAGTACCCGCAGACAGCCGAGATCGAGCGCCGCTGCGTGAACATGGTCGCTCATCTATTCAACGCCCCCGAGGACGGGGACGCGGTCGGCGCCTCGACAATCGGGTCGAGCGAAGCGGTCATGCTGGCCGGAATGGCGCTGAAGTGGCGGTGGCGGGCACGCCGGGCAGCGGCAGGCGAGGCCACCGACCGGCCCAATCTGATCCTGGGCGCCAACGTGCAGGTGGTTTGGGAGAAGTTCTGCCGCTACTGGGACGTCGAGGCCCGCTACATCCCGATACAACACGGCCGGTATGTGATCAGCCCGGACGAGGTGGTCGCCCGGATCGATGAGAACACCATCGGGGTGGTCGCCATCCTGGGCACCACCTACACCGGCGAGTTCGAACCGATCCAGCAGATCCACGACGCCGTGGTCGCGCACAACGAGGCGACCGGTCACCAGGTGCCGGTGCACGTGGACGCGGCCAGCGGTGGTTTCGTGGCCCCGTTCCTGCATCCCGACCTGCCCTGGGACTTCCGCCTGCCGATGGTCAAGTCGATCAATGTGTCGGGGCACAAGTACGGGCTGGTGTATCCGGGAATGGGTTTCGTGGTGTGGCGGCAGGCGCAAGACCTGCCCGAGGACCTCGTGTTCCACGTGAACTATCTGGGCGGGGACATGCCGACGTTCACACTGAACTTCTCCCGGCCGGGCAACCAGCTCATCGGCCAGTACTACAACTTCCTTCGGCTGGGCCGCTCCGGGTATCGAAAGGTGATGGAGTCGTTGCGCGACCTAGCCCTTCATGCCTCCGGCAGGGTCGCGGCGCTGGGACCGTTCGAGTTGATCAGCGACGGCAGCGCCATCCCGGTGTTCTCGTTCCGGCTCGTCGACTCCGCGCCCTACACCGTCTTCGACGTCTCCGAGCGGCTACGGACCGAGGGCTGGCAGGTACCGGCCTACACCATGCCCGAAGCGGCCACCGACGAGGCGATCATGCGCGTCGTGATCCGCGAAGGCTTCAGCTACGACCTCGCCGACGACCTGCTCGCAGCCCTGCGCAGCGCAACCGATTACCTCACCGCCAACCCGCCACGGATCTCCACCGCACCGCACGGCTTCAGCCACACCTGACCTGCAGACCTGGTCCGGCCCGGGGCTGCGGACCGCAGCGCTCGGGCAGGCACCGAGGATAGAGACCGCTGCCATGACGGATGCGCTCAGCGATGAGCTTCAGAAAGACCGAGTCGCGGAACGGACAAAGGGTCAGGGGCCCGGACGGTGAACAGTGTCGATTTCCCGGGCCCGCTCCGCGATTTTCTGACGCGGCTGGATGAGCTGCGTTCCGAGAACACCATCGATATGGACCGCGTGGGGCGGCTCTTGGTGGACCTGGCCGCCGACGAGGACTATCTCGGTCCGCTGATCGCCGAGATCCCCTCGGAATCGGCCGGAGGCAGGTGGTTGGTCAAGCCGGAACGAGGTCCCCGTCTGGTGCTGTTCCACCGGCCCGAGGGGGTGATGGCCTACACCCACTCCCACCATTGCTGGGTCGCGATCGCTCCGGTCCGCGGCGTGGAGACCCATCAACGGTGGGATGCCGTCCGCCATGAGGGCGGCCGGGCGGACCTGCGCCTCGCCGATGAGCGCGCCATGAGCCGCGGTGACGTCGCGACCCTGACCCCACCCGGCGACGTCCACAACCATGGCCACGTCCTCGGCTCGGGTCCCAGCCCGTACTCGCTCATCCTCCTTGG
>Ga0068857_100005790_pt1 | contig 10561 bp, 24 predicted proteins | sample KBSCornC72_FD_66591 | JGI IMG/M metagenome (GOLD analysis project Ga0068857, IMG submission 66591) | Corn rhizosphere microbial communities from Kellogg Biological Station, Michigan, USA - KBS Corn C7-2 | ecosystem: Host-associated > Plants > Roots > Rhizosphere > Soil ...
CCGGGGGAAATCTTCGGCGTCATCCATTGCTCGCATTCGAACTGCGGGCACAATGGCTTCTCTCTCCGAGAGTGGTTCAACTGCTTCTCCCGTGATGAGATCGATGTCGCCTACGACGCCGCGAAGGTCGTAGCCGAGCCGTCGAGACCTACGCTCTTCACGTCTTCGGAGCTTCACAAGACCGTGAGCCGAGCCACGAAGGCGCTCGCCAAAAATCCGAAGCTTTTCGCCCGGGCCACGGAGCTCGTGCGCGTCGTCGGCCACGACATCTCGCCGCACACGATTCATTCTCTCCGCATCGAGCTCTCGAGAGCGGCACGTTGGATAGGGGAGACACCTACAGGAATCACCCGCAGTCTCCCCGCGCCGCCCGACAACGTCGTGTGCGGTATCGCCGACGCAGGCACTTGGGAAGGCATGCGCGAGCTCGAGGGAGTCATCTCTGCGCCGACACTTCGACCGGATGGTTCTCTTCTCGATGCGCTCGGATACGACGCAGAAACAAAGCTCCTCCACATCAAGGGAATCGAAATCGAACCGATACCTCCCTCTCCAACGAAGAAGGACGCGGAACAGGCGCTCAAAGAGCTCAGTTATCTCTTCGCTGACTACCCCTTCGTGACCACGAACAACGGAGTCTCTCGCTACGTGCCTGTGGCGGCCATCCTGACGATCATCGGTCGCTCAGCCATCGTCGGAGCGACTCCCTGCTTCGTCTTCGACGCGCCGACACGCGGAAGCGGAAAAACAATGCTAGCGGACATCGCCTCGATCGTCGCGACCGGCGAAGCGGATGCACCGAAGACGACCTACTCCTCACGCGAAGATGAGCTCGAAAAGGCTCTCGACAGTCATGCGCATAAGGGCTCGAGACTCGTCCTTCTGGACAACGTCGCGACGCCCTTCGGCGGGGAGGCGCTCGACCTCCGCCTCTCGACGATCGACCGCGTGTCCTTCCGCGTGCTCGGCACGCCGAAGACGCTCGAGATTCCTTGGCGCACGGTCGTGCTCGCCTCGGGGAACAACATGCAGATCTTGGACGACACGATTCGTCGATGTCTCATCGGCAGGATCGAAAGCCCTCTCGAACGGCCGGAGGATCGAAAAGACTTTCTTGAACAGGATCTCGTCGAGTACGCGCGACGCGAACGTCCGAGGCTCTACCGCGCTGCACTCATTATCCTTCGTGCGTGGTTCGTCTCAGGCCGAAAGGGCGCCGAAGCACTTACGTGGGGCGGGTTCAATCCCTGGACGAAAGTCGTAGCTGGAGCGATTCAGTACGCCGGAGGAGGCAACGTTCTCGAGGCCCGCGGGGCGTCGATGGGTCACGAGGTCGAAGGCTCGGACACCCTCCTCGAGTTCCTCAAGGCTCTGCACAGGCTCGGTCCGCGTACGGTGAAGCAGATGCTCACGGAGGCTTCCCTAACCGCCCCATTGCGAGAGCTCGTCCCCGTGAAACCGGGCGAAATGCCAGGCAAGAGGATCGGGAAACTGCTCAGTAAGGCCAAAGGCCGAAATGTAGGCAATTTCAAGCTTACGTGTACCATACACTCACGCGACAAGATCCAGATTTGGGGAGCCGAACCTGTCTGAACGAGTGTGCACCAGCAGGGTTTTTGGCCGAGAAAGTCGACTTTTGCGGGGTTTGCGGGGTTTTTGGGACCGCATAGAGACAAAACATTACCGGCCGGAAAAAATTTTTCCCCACCCGACCCCAAGAAATACCGCAAACCCCGCAGGACCCTATGCCAACGAAGTTTTTCGGCCGAAAATCAAGAAAAGCAAACCCCGCAGAAACCCCGCAAGTGTCCAAACGGAACCGTTCAGTAGTCCGTCCCATGTTCGCATCGACATGGCGGACCGTGACCCTTCACCCGCACGCAAGGGCACACTGTCTCCCCGTCGTCGTCATGACAGGGAACCTTTCCCGCGCCGATCCCCGGATTCGGCCGGCTCCCGCAAACGAACGGGCGCAGGGCCGCCTCGAGCTCGTCGAAGAACTCCATCCAGCCCGCCGACCGTGCCGGCGAGCCTACGGGTCTCCTCGCGCGAGAGACGGTGCCCGGGAAGGGGCGGGGTCGAGCGCCAGTGCGGCGCGGTCTCGTGGTAATAGACACGACGACCGATCCATGGCTGGCGGATCGCGTACGTGGTCATGTGCACACCCGAAGCGCGAGGCGGCCGGTCTCGTTGAGAGACCAGTTGTCGCACAGGTCGCCGTCCTCATCGATTTCCGATCCTTTGTTGAGGAGGCCTCGATCGGCGAGAGCATCAAGGGCAGCGTCGGGGATGTCGCGCTCGTCATCCCCTGATGAGGCGATCCAACGTAGGAGTTCGCGCTCTTCTCGCGTGAGACCTCTCACAGTCCTCCAGGAGCTTGCCGATCTGATCGCGGATGGCTTCGACCGCCGAGCGGTGTCCGATGGCGAGAAGGAGCGCGCACGGAAGATGAATCTCCCGACGGATTAACGTCCCATTGCCGAGCACGATGATCGCCTCGCCGCTCCAGTCTCCGTTATGGTGGACAGTGGCCTCTTTCCCGTCGTATTTGAATGTGCTCGTATGCATCAGCCCCTCCTATCCCATTCGAATGCTTCGTTGATTCGCTTCGCGTGCGCCTCTGCCTCGGTTTTCGTTGTCCACGTGGCGACCCACTCGTCATTGATCATGACTTGATATTCGCTAACAGGATCAAATACGCTGGTTCTGTATTCGCAGACGGTAGCGGCGCGATGCTGGTCGACGGACATCGCGTCTCGGATCGTATCGAGCCGCATCAGTACCTCCTGTCCGGCGACATGAGATAGCGGATGGCGTCGCATACCCATCGGATCGGGTGACGGAGAAAGTCGCGCAGCTCTTGTTCGTCGGGGCTCATCGCACCCGTCCGCTTCCGCCTGGTTTCGGACGCTTCGGCGCGAGGGCGGTCTCGACGTCGATGGGCTCGGGCTGGCGCATCGGCGTGGGAGTCCACCAGCCATAGAGAAGCGATTCGGATGTGTGCGGCATTTTTGCTCTGTCTTCGAGCCGCCGCTGCACCTCTTCGTCGTGCTTCTGTGCGAAGTAACGCGCCACGCGCCCATGCGCACTGTCGCGCATCTCTCGTGAAATGAATCCGGTCGCAACGAGCTCGCACGTTGAGTTGGGCGGAAGGAGATTCTTGTTGCGCCCGAGGAAGCGAGCGAAAGGATTGTTCGCCGCCTCCTTCGCAAGTCTGCGCTCGACGGCCTTGCGTTGCCTCCGAAGAAGCCTTCGACGCCACCTCATTTGGAAATCTCCTCAGTTACGAACATCGTCGAAAGCATGGCCGCATGACGCGGGCCGATGCGGGCAGCGTTTGATTTGTTTTTTGCCCACAGATCTCCGCCGAGGTATGCGCGCCAGCATCCAAAGCCTGCAACGCGAGCAAGGAACTGGGGCTTCCCTGCGTCTCGGTCGCATTCGCAAGCCACACATAGGCAATTCACTTGAGCGCCTCCCGCACCAGTCGCGCGACGTTCGGCCATGCTTTGAGCAAGGCGGGGGTTCCGTCACCGGTCACGATACGCATCAGCCTCCAAGCGAGTTCCTCGGGACTCTCCGGGTCGACTTCGTCGTCCTTCGTAGGGGCGAGGGCTTCGCAGACCTTGCGGATCTTCGCGCGACCGAGGGGACCTCGAGCATCCGACTCTTCGCTCTTCGTCGCCGCCGGCCGCTTCTTGCCTTTCTTCGTGTCGCGAACGGCTTCGACGATGCGGCCCTTCTTTCGACCACCGTCCGACTCGGCAACCTCCTTGATCGCCGCCATTGCTTCGACCTGCTTCGCGGGCTCTTCGATCTTGCCGAGCTCGACGAGAGCCTGGAAGCTCAGCTCTCCGCTTTTGCACTTCTCGATCGCATCGTGAGGCGCACGCATGGCGTGCTTCCAAAGCTCGATCGTCGCGACGCTCTTACCGTGCTTCGACGCGATCTGCTCGTCGTCGTACCCTCGGGCACGCATCGCCTCGGCCTTCATGGCCCGCTCGATGGTCGACTCGTCGAGACGATGCGAATGACGGATGACCATCGCATCTTCGGGCTTGACGCCGCGAACGTGAAGGCACGGGAGACGAATCAGGCTGTCCTTGTCGTTGCCTGCCCGCTTCAGGCGACGGTTCGCCTCCTCGACGGCGGCATGTCGACGCCGACCGTCAGCCAGGAAGAGCTTTGCGCCCCTTCGCACGATGGCGATCGGCTCTTGGACGCCGTGCTCAAGGATAGAATCCACAAGGCCTGGGTCGGCCGGCAGAAGGACCCGAGGGTCGAAAAGAGGATCGCGCGGGTCCGTGATGCGCTCGATCTCTTCGGGGAAATACCAGTAGTAGCTCGATTTGTTTTCGTCTTTGGTGCTCATGCGTTCCTCCGGCCTTCTATGAGAAGGCACTGCATGCGATGCAGTTACTTATGCGCAATATCTCGGAAACTTGATGCGATCGGTCGCCAGCACGGCACATGCGACCGCCTCCGAATCGAACGTGAGATTCTTCGCGATGATTCGCAAGGCTTCGTCGCGAAGCGCACGCTCGGCGTTTGTAGCAGCTTCGTAGTCTTTTTTCTCCACGAGAAGCCGCAGCTCTTTGACTCGGCGGCGAATTTTGCGGAGCTGCTCGGCGATCGGCGGTCGTTCTTCGATGTTAGGCATAGGAGTTACTTTTCGTTCAGAACTGTACCAGGTTGCAACACACCGTCCGTGATGACGGCGCTAATCGAACTGCCTCGACGAATCGTGCCGAGCCATTGCTCGTAGGTGCACGTCATGTCCGCGAATGCGGACGCGTTGTTGTCGGTGAGCCAGCGTGCGAGTTCTTCGGCCGTGGCGAAGGCCGGCGAGATGGGCGTACCTTCGGTCGTGGTTTCGTACATCATGAAGTGAGTACGCTCTTCCGGTTTCCAATCGGGCATGTAATCGTATGGACTCGGACGACGGCCGCAGTACTCCTCGAACGTCCAAATCATCGTCGCATCACGTGGCACCCATTCGTTGTCTCGCGTGTAGCTAGGCACGAGACCTTCGTCCCACTTAGCCTTGTTGAGGTTCCAGTCGGCGAGCGCTTCGTTGTAGCTTTGCCTGTGTAGGCCTCGGTAGCCGTTTCTGTCCTCTGGATGTTCCCAGTCTGCCGGAACCATTCTTACTTCGCGTCCCATTATCCGTTTCCTTTCCTAGGCTCCGTCGAGCCCGACACCGCCGCCCCGAGCTCTCGTGCGAAGCGGAACATATCGGCGAGCAGATCGTCACGCTCGCGTCGAGCGGCGTCCCGCTCGGCGAGCGCCTTGTCGAGATCCGCCTGGAGGCGGACGAGGATGGGTGAGACTTTCATTGCGCAGCCTCCCATACGAAGACATCGAAGATGGACGTGCACCCCGGTCGTTTCTCTTCGACCTCGATGAGCTTGCCGCCCATCGACTCGATCTCTTTGGCGATCTCCGGCGTGATGTCGCTGTCGAAGCTCACGGCTTGGCCGGCAGCTTTCGCGGCTTGAAGGTCGAGCGGCGCCTCTTCTTCGACCTTCCCCCAGCGCGGCATACAGGTGCCGCAATGGTCGATGAACGGATTCGAATGGGCCTCACCGGGACAAGGAATGAGTCGGCCGGTCTTCGGTCGCCGGTAGATCTCGATCTTCGCCCCGGTTGCCCGGACTTTGGCGTATCGCTTTTTCATCGTCCCATCGCCTTGTTGCCGCGTTCCCGCGCCTCACAGAGTGAGGCCAGGGACATGGCGCTCTTAGCCATGGCGAGGTAGTTCAACGCCTGCCGGAAGTGCTCCTCGGCGACGAGCGAGCTGAACCGGTACTCCGGCTCATGGTGGGCGATCTCCTCGATGTGATTCGAGAGATCGTCGATCGTTGCAATGCATGACTCGGGGCTTTTGATGTCGTCGCGTTGAATGATCACGTTTCCTCCAATCCGATGAGCCACACCCCTCGGGGCACGCCCTGATATGTGACGTTGTCCCATGCGATGCGATCCACGGGATTTGCAAGTTTTGCTCGCGCAGCAAGCCATCCTTCGACGGTCTTTTCGGGCAGCTTCGTCTCATCGAAGCCGAATCGGTTGATCTTCGACGGCATAACTATGCCGCCCGTTCTTCCAAGATTGTGTCGATCACTTTGACCTTGCGGCCGGCGATCTCTCGAACGCGACACGTCGCCGCCACTTCGTACGCGGCGTAATAGACGGCCTCGAGCTCCAGCGGAATCTCCATGATCTCGGCGAGCTTCATGCCGCGGGCCATCTCTCCCCAGGAAGCGCAGCCGAGCGCCGCATCGTGGCCGTTTTCGGTGAGGATCATGTCGGCATCCTCGATGCCGTCCTTCGTACCTTGTTTCATTGCGCGCGCTCGGGTCATGGTTCTTTTCATTATGAGACTCCTTCAACGCCCCGAGGCCCAACCCGCGAGGGTATGGGCCGGAAGCGGCGGATCTGGGCTTACAGCCTGTCTACGTAGATCCGAGATCCGTCCAAGTATCTCGCGCGGCAGAAGAAGCCCGTCTCGAACCGCCTGCAACGTCTCCTGCGATTCTCCCTTTTCGCGAAGCCATGCGGCGCGATATTCGGCTGCATCCTTTACGTTTTTGACGTGACACCAGCGAAAGATGCGACCTCCCGGAAGTCTGATAGTTGCGATCATTCTGACTCCTTTCGAATCATGACCACCTCAGCACAGCCGGCGAACGAGGTACGTCCACCGGCGTCGTCGACGACGTGATAGACGCCGCTTAGCGCGCCATCCCGTCGTTCGTACGTGAAGCAACCGTTGGACATGCTCAAAAAGCGTTGGCCAGGTTTGAGTGAGTCTACGCGGACGCGCGGACCTTTTTCCCATTCGGTATTCACGGTCAATACTCCGTCGGAAGCATGATTACGCCGTCGCTGACGTACAGCTTGATCTCGGCGAGCGGAAAATCAGTGAACGGGATCCGTTGCGTTGCAAGTTTGTTGCCGTTGCCATCGTCCGCGGTAACGATCGCTCCCTTGCTGCACACGCGCACGTTCCAGACCACGAAGGGCTCGCGGCGGACCTTCGGTTTCGCGCGGTAGCTCGCAATCAAGTCGAGCAGCCAAAAGGCTCCCGCGTTCTCCGCGAGATACTTGACTCCGTCCGTATAGACGTAGCCCATCGTATGGCGGTAGACGTTCTCCGAACCGGAGAAGTGTGCGAGATCGTTGGAGAGCTGCTCAGCGTTCATCATAAGTTTCCTTTCGCGACACGCGCCGCGCTGCATCCGATCGATCTGGTCTCAAAGGCCTACTTCCGGCGTCTACCGGCACCTGCAAGGCTTGTCCCTCGATTACGTTAGAGGTCCGATGTGGCTTCCGCTCGGATGGTTGCGCCATCGTCAGGGCCGTCCAGGGTCCAGGTTTCACGAGGTAATATATTGACGAGATCGGATGCAGCGCGCCGCGTGCTGCGGCGCCTCTGTTCACTCTTCTTCCGAAGAGTCTTCTTCGTTTTCATCGGAGATCCACGTCAAAGGCCCGTGGATCTCGACGTCGTAAGATTCATCACTCACGAGGTAATCAAGGGTTGCGGTTTCGTATCCCTGGGAATCGTTGGCGTTCATGTCCCTACCACGCGGCACCCTGGGAACCTCTGACAACGTTTTCACGAAACGATCCCGAGATCGAACATAGACGCGTGGCGACTTTTGCCAGCAAGGATCACGTGGTCGAGCAATCGACAGCCAACGATCTCCGCGGCTTTCGCTACTTCCCGTGTCATTGTGACGTCTTCCCCGCTAGGCGTAGGGTCGCCCGAAGGATGATTGTGCACAAGGATAAAACCGGAGGCGCCTGCACAAAGCGCCGTCCTGAGAATGTCTCGCGCGGAGATCGCGCATCCGTGGAGACCGCCACGAGAGATCTCCGCTAGGTGCTTTACGTGGCTTTGCCCGTCCAGTGCGATCAGCACCATAACTTCGACGTCTTCTCGCCCGAGACGTGGGCCTAGGAGCTTCGAAACATCCGCGGACGTCCGGATCTCCGTTTCGGGCGTGAGAACCTCCCTTTCATACTTGGAAAGATTCTCCCGGACGACAAGGACCCAAGCGGGCTTAGTTGGCTTTTTCACGGTTCCCTCAACGCCCCAAGGCCCGCTCTCATGCGAGAGTCGGGCCGGTGCTGAGCGCGACGCGGGTTAATTCGTTGGGATGTAATCTTTTGCAAGATTCGCGCACGTCTCCAGGGAGCCCGTTGCGAGAAGCTTGCCGGTCGCATGGACTGTCAAGGAATACTCCATCGGGTAGGACGTCCGGGTCGCCCGGATCTTGAGTCCTTTGGTTTCCAGAATTTGCTGCATCTCGTTAGCGGTCATGGTAGGGTTTCCTAGTTTCCGACTCTTCCCCTGGGAAGTTTCCGAATGGTCAACCGTTGACCACGGAAAGAGACCTTGCGAGTACCGTGCCACTCTGAAAAGCCCGCAAAAACTCGAGGTGCGAAGGTTTTTCTCCAGTTTTTCGTAACCGTGGCTTCGCGGTTGCCGCGAGCTCGCTTCGCGCTTCGCTCCGTTCGCGTCTTGAGGCGTCGTTTTTCGCACCTCATGAGAAAACGTTTTCGCCTCAGGCCCCGATCGCTCGTTTCGCCCGAGTCGTTTTCTGGCCCGTCTCGCCTCGCTTTGCCTCGCTGGCGTCGTTTTGGGAGATCTGGCGACGGAGATAGCCTTGACCGGGCGAGCGTTCCTAGGTCGTCTCGCTTGGCACGATAGCTGTATGGTCGGGAGTCATGAGATCATTCGCAAAGCAAGGGAACCTCACGGTTCTTTTCAATTATCGGGACAATGGCGATCCGATGCTTGTTGCGATCGGGGCGTACGGCATCGGATCGATGTCCGAAAACTTCCTGGTTTGGGGAGATCATGGCGGCGATTACGACGACGTCCTAGATGAGGTCGCGGAATATTGCGAGGAGCATGCTCCGGGCCTTTTTTGCGACGATGCGGTCAAGGAAGAATACGATCGCGCCATTGCGGAAGGTCTCTCCGAAGAAGATGCTCAGCAACGGGCGGAAGAAGACACGATCTCGTGCTCTAGCGGTAATCACTACTTCACCGCGCATGAGGTCTCTTTCAATGAAAGCCCGACGCGCGAGGAGATCTTGTACGTGGTCGACCATCTAAGCGAGCCCGAGATCCGCGCCACGGGTGAGGATCCGCTCGCCTCGCGCAAGCCTGGAAACGTGGCGCGGCGAGTGATGGCACGTCGCTTGAATAAAGGGAGGGCAGCATGAACCGTTACGATGTTTTCGCCGCGTACTACATGTTTTCGGTTCTCTACAATGGCGATTCATACGCGAACACGATCGGGCGCCGTCTCGCGAGGCTCGGTTACCGTCCGTCGCGCTCCGAAGAGTACCTCGAGACGCTCTCGCCCGATGTGAAAGCAATCTATGGCGCCCTAGTGCGTCGCCGCGATGGCCAACAAGTCGCGTACTTTCGCCTGCACAAGCGAGCGCCCGAAGTCTTCCCTAGCTGGCCAGGATCGATCCACGTCGGAAAGCCTCGTCAGTACGTGGCGCGGCTCGGATTGAATCCCGCGGCGCTCGATTGCTGGCAATAACGGCAACAGATCTTCCCCGCTTCGCCCCGCTTGCCTATGGCATCGGGGCATGAGGCGTTGAGAGACCATGAAAAACCAACGCGAAACATGGGACGCGCTACGCGCGAAGTACCTCGCGGCGTACGAAGCGGCGAGAGATCTCGAGATTAAGCTGAGCGCTAGGTATCTCGGGGCCTCTCAGTCGTGGTTATGGCGCGGATGGATCACGAAAGGCGAGAAAAGTCGCCTCGAAACGCTCGAAACTCGCCGCGATAAGCTGGGCGAGAAAGTCGTGGCAATGATCGTCGCGATCTCGCCCCGAGGCGAGCGCTGGCTGTCCGGCGTTCCCGTTTCTTGGCTCCGCGGAGATCTCACTTTTGACGATGCGATGCGCCCGATCGGCGAGCCTCTTTCAGTAGAAGTACCGCTCGCCCGGGGTTGGACGCGCGAGGATCAGAAAAGGAGCCTGGGATGAGCCACGAACATTACTATGCGGCAATTGCCGCTGACGATGCTTTTCAGGCGGAACTAGTCCGCGTCTACGGGCGCGACGCTTGCAATGCGCGCTACAAGCGCCACCACGACGATCCGAAGGTTCAAGCGGCAATGCTCGCGAAGTTGGCGGCCGACAGAATCATGCGAGGTGAGGATTGCCCAGGATGCGGTCTGCCCGTCAAAGGCCCCGCGTCGGGACACTGCGATCTCGGCGACGAGTGCAAAACGGGCGCGCCGTGAGCAACCTAGCCCAACGTCTGCGCGAGGAACGCGCTGCTCGGTTCAAGCGTTGCATTCGGCACCCTGGCGCCGAGCATACGGCAACCGAAACGCATCTCCAGTGCTTCGAATGTTTCGAGGAAGATCGACGCGAGCGCGAAGTAGGCTGGGAATGGGAGGAAGATCCGTCATGATTACGTCACCTACTGTGCGAGAGCAGACGCGGATCCGCCGCTTGGCGAAGGAATACTTCGACGCCACGTCATCCGCGGACCGTTGGGCCTACTGGGCGGATGAGT
>Ga0068857_100005792_pt1 | contig 10560 bp, 8 predicted proteins | sample KBSCornC72_FD_66591 | JGI IMG/M metagenome (GOLD analysis project Ga0068857, IMG submission 66591) | Corn rhizosphere microbial communities from Kellogg Biological Station, Michigan, USA - KBS Corn C7-2 | ecosystem: Host-associated > Plants > Roots > Rhizosphere > Soil ...
AGTGCCATACGCGGCACTTCGGAAATATTGGCAAACTCATATGAATTAGCAAGCCTTGTTGAATTTTCCAGCGTGATCAATCTTGTTCTCGAATAAATACTGGAACCGGGTTCATTGAAGCCGATGTGGCCATTATTACCGATACCCAGTACTTGCAGGTCAATGCCTCCCGCATCTTCGATCATTTTTTCATATTCTGCACAATGAGCTTTTACTCTTTCTTTCGGAAGTTCACCATTTGGAATATGAATATTTTTTGGATCAATATCGATGTGATCAAACAGGTGCCGCTGCATATAGCTATTGTAGCTCTGTATGGCATCATGATCGATCGGATAGTATTCATCAAGATTAAAGCTGATGACATTTTTGAAGCTCAGGCCATCGTCTTTGTGCATACGCACCAATTCTTCATATAAGGTTTTCGGAGTGGAGCCGGTAGCAAGACCAAGCACACATTTTTCTTTTTTGGTTTGTTTATCTTTTATAAGGTCGGCTATTTTTTGCGCGGCAAAGAGGGAGCCCGCCTGTAGGTCTTTGTAAATTCTTACTGGGATTTTTTCCAAACTGTCGGCTAGATTAAGCGTTTCAACTTGTTTTGGCATTAATGATTCGTTTAAGCGATAAAGATAAAAAACTGTAGGGAAACAGAGGCATTAACCAACATTTGTTCAATCATCTTTAGCAGGGGCTGATTTAACGCAAGGCTTTAAGATCGCTAAGGCGAGCGATATAGCCCGATACCTTTATTACCTCAGTAGTAAGACACCTTAAACGAAAGACCTTATTGCCTTATTAAAAGTATGATCGAAATAAGGTAATAAGGTTGGTTAATTTATCCTTTAGTGCTACTAAGGTAATAAGGTGATAATGCTTGTTACATCAAATCTCTGCGACTTTTGTATTTACTCTTTGCGTTCTTGCGTAAAATTTTCAATTCACCTCGACCTCATCAACAAACAACCAGGCTTTACTACCAACACCGACATAATTTCAGGAATGGGTCCATAATTTTCGAGTTTGATCTTTATGTATCTCGCACTGACCGGTTGTTTAACTGTCCCTATTCCATTCCCACTTTGATAAATGAAAAAGGAAAAAAATGGCGTCCGCAAAGCGCCCGGCAAAAGATTATCTAAACGGTCATAATTTAGAACGATGGTGTTGCTGGTTTCATAAAATTTATTTTATGATCGGCAAAACGATATTCGATGAATGAGCACCATCAAAATAAATGCGGACGACGGCTGCCTTGAAATCGTTTTCACCGGCTTCCGGAATTTTAATGAATTTTTGCGGATTGCGATCAACAATGGGAAACCAGCTGCTTTGCACCTGCACCATGATTCGGTGTCCTTTTTTAAAACAGTGAGCCACCTCGTTCATGTCAAATGACACCCTCTCAATTTTCCCCGGTATAAATGGCTCCGGATTTTCGTAGCTCTTCCTGAATTTTCCACGAAATACCTCTGCCCTGACCATTCTTTCAAAACCTGCCATCTTAAAATTTCGGGGATTGGGATCGGGATCGGGTTCATTGTCGGGCAAAACGTCGATCAACTTTACAATGAAATCAGCATCTGTGCCGCTAGTGGATACAAATAAATTCGCTTTTAGTCTCCCAGTGATGACGACATCTTCTGTAAGCACGTCCGATTTAAAACTGACAACATCGGGACGCTTTTCTGCGAATCGCTGGTCTTCTACGAGGTATTCATTATTTCTTTGCGAATGAGTGCCATTGGTGTAAGGTATGGGCTTGTTTGAATCGCTTACATACTGTATGAAGCCATTTTGTTCTGTTGGTTTGTTGTTGGAAAGTGTTGAATGACTTCGAAAATAAAATGTGGTGTTTGTGGCATTTGTAGGTGGCCAGTTCGCATATTGTTTCCATCGGTTTGTTCCTGTTTCAAAGACCGTTGCCTCTGACAGATCGAAAGTATCTTCATTCTTCAAATAGTAATTGAAAAACTTTGTTTCGACCTCCTTATAGTATTCATTGAGGTTTGCGCCGAAATTGTAGCTACCGAATTTTGTCCACGAAGGTGCGGCCCAGCCTCCATGTGTCCATGGACCCATGATGATGCGGTTATTGTTATCCGGTGTTTGTTTTTCAATGGCCTCATAGGTCCGCAAAGCACCAAACATGTCTTCTGCATCAAACCATCCACCTACCACCAATACCGCTGGTTTAATATTTTTTAAATGCGGGCGAATATTTCTCGCTTGCCAAAAACTATCATAGGTGTCATGCTGCAACGTTTGTCCCCAAATGCCTGTGCCATTAAAATATTTTGGCCCGTTCGCATTCTTCAGTGTGCGCATGTTTAAAAAGAACTTGTAAAGGTCCTTAGATTCTGATTCAAATACAGGCTTGTAGTCATCACCGGTGGCATTTCGTTCACCATCGAAATAATTATAAAAATCAAAATTGTCGAGAAGAAAAAAAGCTCCGTTGTGATTGCAATCATCACCGATGAACTCATCCGTCACCGGTGCTTGAGGCGAAACCGCCTTTATCGCAGGGTGAGCATCGGGCAATGAAGCAGAAGCGTAAAACCCGGGATAAGAGATGCCATATATTCCTACACGCCCATTGTTCTTTGTGTTTTTTAAAAGCCAGTCAATGGTGTCGTATGCATCACTGCTTTCATCCACTTCTGCATTTCCTGCCTCCCAATAGCTATCGGGACCGGCAGGCAAGGGTTTTTTATTGTCAATAGCTGGTGTCATCTCTTTAAAATCACCTTGACTCTTATATCGGCCGCGCACGTCCTGGTAAACGAAAATGTATTTTCCTTTCATAAGGTCGCCATTTGGCCCGAGGCGTCCTGGAAAATTGTTTTCTCCATACGGGCTGCACGAATAAGGCGTTCGCTCAATGAGGATGGGATACGTTGCAGTATCATTTGGAGTATAAATAGCCGTGAATAATTTTATTCCATCTCTCATTGTGATGTACACTTCCTTTTTTGAGTAGCTCTTTTTAACAAACACATCGTTGTTTTCCTGCGTAGCTGCAGAAAAAGAAAGGCATAAAAAAATATAACAAAAAACGCTTTTCATCTTAGTCTTTTAAAACAGGCAGAACAATATTGCTGCTGTTTGTTGCGTCATGGTAAATGCGGATCGTTTCCTTTTGAAAATCGCTGTCATTGGCCTCATAAATATTCATGAACTTTTGCGGATTACGATCAGCCAAGGGGAACCAGCTGCTTTGAACTTGTATCATGAGACGATGGCCTTTCTTGAATGTATGCGCAACATCCGGCAGATTAAATTTCACTTCTTCAATTTTGTTCGGTGTGAATGGACCAGGATTTGAAAAACTATTTCTGAATTTACCTCTCATGATCTCTCCGCGTACCAGCATTTGATAACCGCCCATGGGATAAGCCTCCTTGCCCCCCGACGAATTAGCAGCGTCCTCATATTTGAAATCATCAGGAAAAACATCTATCAGTTTTACAACAAAATCAGCATCGGTACTGGTGATACTGACTTTGAGATCCGCGGTCACTACCCCGGCCAATGTAACATCTTCCGGCAAAACATCCGTTTGATACGTCAGCACATCTGTTCTTCTTGATGCGAAACGCTGGTCGTCGGTCATGTACTCTCTCGTTCTGTCAAAATGAACATCTTCTGTATACGGAACAGGATGTGCAGGATCACTTACGTATTCGTCGTAGCCGTTTTTCGTCGCGGATTTGTTCCATGAAAGTTTTCCCTTTTCCTGCAGATAGACAGATCTGTTTTCCGATTCAGCCGGGGGCCATTGTGTGAAATGTTTCCATTGATTAGCACCACTGAGAAAAATATTTGCTTCACTGATCTGAGAAATATCTCCCTTGCCTTTTAAATAGTAATTGAAAAAAGGAATTTCAATATTGTTTTGATACCAGATAGAAGTGTTAGACCCAAATTGCACATTGCCCATGTGCGTCCCATCACTGGTAGACCACTGACCATGAAACCAAGGGCCCATTATTAATTTATTAAAATGAGACGATGAGTTCTTTGCTTCAATGGCCTTATACAAATTCCACGCGCCAAAACAATCTTCCGCATCAAACAAACCACCCACCACAAGCATCGCCGGTTTGATATTAGCTACAAAATTTCTCGGGTTTCTTGCTTCCCACCAGGCGTCGCGATTGGGATGTGCGTAGAGATCTTTCCAGAATTTTATACTATCTCCTGTCAATGCCATAAAATTTTTCAACGCTCCTGTTTGCAAATAAGTTTGGTAATTATCATTTGAGGGCCACTTCAACGTGGCACCGTGTCCAGCAGTTGTCGGCATTGGCCGAGGAAAGCCAAATCCCCCCGCATAAAACGAAAATGCATCCATAATGAACAAAACACCATTGTGGTGAAAGTCATCGCCCTTGAACCAGTCAGTTACCGGTGCCTGTGGACTCACGGCTTTCAGTGCAGGGTGGCCACTTAACGCCGCCATCGTTGAATAAAACCCGGGATAGGAAATTCCCATCACACCGACGTTGCCGTTATTATTTGAAACATTTTTTATCAGCCAGTCGATCGTATCATACGTATCACTGGCTTCATCAACATCATTGTTGGTTTTTTTATCCGGATTGAACGGCCGGATGTCAACGTAATCGCCTTCACTCATCCAGCGTCCGCGCACATCCTGCATAACGAAGACATAATTTTCCCTGGCATAATATCTCCAATGTCTCATCCATAAATTAGAATTAAAATTTTGCTCGCCATAAGGAGAACATGAGTAGGGAGTGCGGGTCATTAGAATAGGATGCTTTTCGGTAGCGTCTTTAGGCAGGTAGATGGCTGTAAATAATTTGACGCCATCACGCATGGTGATGTACACCTCTTTCTTGGTATAGTTATCAAGGATCCATGCGCTGTCCTGTGAGCCGACATTTACCGGGTTGACCTGTGCAATGGCAGTGATCGAAAAATAAAATAAGAATAGCAAGGAAATAATTTTCTTCATGTACTTTGATTTGAGTGCCGAATTTATTCCATCTCAACATAAAAAAGAAAACTATCCAAATGGGATAGCTTTCTTTTCATTCACCGCTCACCATTGACCACTCACCCTTAGTCTTCTAACACACCAAACTTTCCTGCATTCACGTCATCAATTGCTTGCTCCACTTCCTGCCAGGTATTCATTAGAAACGGGCCATATTGTGCGATCGGTTCGTCAATGGGTTCACCAGACAATATGAGAAGCACTGTGTCTTCACTAGTTTTTATTTGTATGGATTCACCGTCATTCTTAAATAAGACAAAATGATCAGCTGATGCATCGTTATCATTGATGACTGCACCTCCTTCTACCACTAGAATGCCGGTATTAAAGTTTTGTGGAAAACTCAATTCCGCTTCTGCACCCTTCTTCAACCTTGCATTGTACACATACATTGGGGTAAACGTTGAAGCAGGTCCTTTCACTCCCTTGTAGTCGCCTGCGATCACTTCTATCGCGCCTTTTGCATCAGTCAATTTATAAATGCCGATTTTGTCGTGAGTGATCTCCTGGTATTTCGGCGGCGTCATTTTATATTTTGCAGGAAGGTTCACCCACAACTGCACCATTTGAAACAAACCACCTTTCCTGCTAAATTCTTTTTCATGATATTCTTTATGCAGCAAGCCGTATGCGGCTGTCATCCACTGTACATCACCTTCACCGATCACGCCGCTGTTCCCGGCGCTGTCGTGGTGTGCTACCTTTCCATGATACGCGATCGTTACTGTTTCAAAGCCACGATGCGGATGTACACTTACGCCTCGGGGAGTTTCGCTTGGAGTAAATTCAACTTTTGAATTATAATCAAGCAGAAAGAACGGGCTCATTCTTTTCTTATCGATCAACCTGCTGTTTGGAAAAAAATTATGTACCCTAAACCCGTCGCCCACCATGTGCGGCGGCGGTGCTGCAATAACTGTTTCAACCGTTTTTTTATTTTTCATAAACTTCCTTTTAATGAGTAATCAGTAATAAGTGATGAGTAGCCGAACCGTGATCGGGTCCTTCATTACTCATCATTCATCACTCATTGCTTACTCATCATTCATTACTCATTATCTACGCTGCTACCTTTTTCTTCACCAGGCTCTCAGCGAGCCATAAATATTCTGCAACAAAATTGTGAACGATATTCTGGAAGCTTTGGTCTGCCAGGTTTCCTTCGGCATCGAACTTTTTGTCGACTCCACCTACGATCAACATGTAGGGGGAAACAATGCCAAACAAGGCATTTATCAACAATTGCATTTGTTGTGACGCACGGATGCCTCCTAATGGTCCAGGTGATGCTGTTACAATTCCAAAGGGTTTATGGTGTTGCTTGGGAAAATGATCGACCAGGTTTTTCATAGCCGGTGAGTAACTACCATTGTATTCCGGCGATACAAGAATGAAGGCATCAGCGGCAAACATTCTTTTCGCAAGTGGTTTAAACTCCTCGGGGGTGTAGTCTACAGAAACGAATACTGACTGAACCGCTGGTAAATGCCAATCTTTAAGATGGATGATGTCAACCTCGTGCTCAGTTTTCTCTTTCAGCAGTTTTTGCAAGTGTAGCGCCACCCTGTGCGTCACGCTATTTGGTCTTGGGCTTCCTGAAATGATCTCAATTCTCATAATAATTGTTTCCTCTAAAGATGAATGTTTGAACATCAAAAAGAGTGCTTGAGGCTTTACTTGGCAGTTTGACAGTATTACGGGTCGTAAATGCGGTAAAGCTTGCAGGCATAATCCTATTTTGACAGTTTTCGACGATAGCCGGTTTAGCGGAATTTCACAGGGCGAATGGCAGGTGAGAAATGTCTCCGTGGACTGGTGTTATTGTGTCGTGATTAGCAAAATTAGGGTTATTCGGCTGTTACTTTCAAACATCAGTGCTCCATATTCTTTTATTGTTGGCGGTACTATTAGAAGCTAATCCTTAGTTTTGAACACATGAATGTCAATGAAGAACTGATCACAAGATTTTACTCAGCCTTTCAAAAGAGGGATTACAAGACCATGCAGGACTGTTATGCGGATAAAGTAATCTTTTATGATCCCGTGTTCGAAGACCTGGTAGATGATGAAGTAAAACTAATGTGGGAAATGCTTTGCAAAAGAGCCGCAGATCTTTCCATAGAACTCAGCAACGTGCAGGCAGACGAGGAATACGGAACCTGTGATTGGAAAGCCAGCTATACATTTAATAAAACGGGCCGAAAGGTGGTCAATACTATCAGGGCTCATATGCGTTTCAAAGACGGAAGGATCATTGAGCATACCGATCAGTTTAAGTTAAGTAGCTGGTGTAGACAGGCCCTGGGCCTGCGGGGAATTTTATTTGGGACATTGAGCTGGTTCAAACAAAAAGTTCGACGATCAGCGCAACAGAATTTGTATGATTACATTATCGCGCACCAGGCCTCAACATAATTTTACTATTCAAAATCGTATATGACAAGCAGGAGAAAATTTTTACAAACCTCATTCTTGAGCAGCGTGACAATGCTTTTGAATAACAAGGATTTTGCCATGACTGTTGGAATCAATGCGCCGTCGAAAGGAAATCCAATTGTGATCTCAACGTGGGACGCGGGGTTGGATGCAAATAAAGCCGCCTGGAAAATTTTAAGCGGCGGCGGCAGAGCGCTTGATGCAGTAGAAGAAGGCGTAAAAGTGACGGAGGCTTCGCGAAGCTGCTGTGTAGGATTAAATGCGAATCCCGACCGCGATGGTTATGTTACGCTTGATGCATGTATCATGGACGAATTCTTCAATTGTGGAAGCGTTGCATTTCTTGAAAGGATCAAACATCCCATATCTGTAGCAAGACGGGTAATGGAAAAAACACCTCATGTGATGCTGGTTGGAAGCGGTGCACAGCAATTCGCTATCGCGGAAGGATTTCCATTGGAGGAACAAAAATTATCTCCCGATGCGCAGGACGCATATGATAGATGGTTGAAAACATCAGAATATAAGCCAGTCATCAACATCGAAAACATGCCTGGACGGCAGGCAGGCTTAAGGGGACATGGGCCCTTCGCTCCGGCGCAACTTGAAAACGGAGAGTGGAATCATGATACGATCGGAATGGTGGCGATGGATACAAATGGAAATCTCAGCGGCAGTTGTACTACCAGCGGCATGGCATTTAAAATGCGCGGCAGGGTAGGAGATTCACCGATCATCGGTGCCGGGCTTTTTGTTGACAATGAAGTAGGAGCGTGTACAGCAACAGGGCAAGGCGAAGATGTGATCCGGGTAAGTGGCTCACATACAGTGGTTGCATTGATGACGCAAGGCTTATCACCCGAAGAGGCCTGCAAAAAAGCCATCGAAAAAATTATTAGAATAAAAAAGGATAAAGCCAAAGACATACAAGTTGCTTTTATCGCGTTGAATAAAAAAGGAGAGACAGGCGCATTTGCTATTCAAAAAGGATTTAATTATGCTTTGCGAAATAAAACAAGCGAAAAATTGATTCCAGCAAAGAGTTGGTTTGCCTAGCCAGTATAGAATGTGGAATATAGAATATTGAATTCAGAATTCAGAATACAGAATGGAAGAAATGCAATACATCCTGGAAATAGCGACTTCGGATTTTGAAACTACGAGATCCGCTGTTGAGGGGGGTGCTGACAGAATAGAATTATGCGCCAACCTGAATGAAGGTGGCACAACGCCGTCATACGGTACAATTTATCAATGCCGGGAAACTTTTGATGTCATGCTTTACCCGATCATCCGGGCAAGAGGCGGAGATTTTTTGTACACTGATGATGAATACGAGGTAATGCTGCATGATGTGAAACTCTGCAAGCAATCAGGCTGTGATGGAATTGTGATCGGATTATTGAAAGAAGATGGAACAATTGATATAAAAAGAACCGCAGCGATCATTGACATCGCTTATCCCATGGGGATCACCTTTCACCGCGCATTTGACCGCTGCCGCGATCCCTTTGACGCCATGGAGCAGTTGATTCAAATTGGTTGTGAAAGAATTCTGACCTCGGGCCAGCAGCCAACTGTTAATGAGGGAATGGACATGATCGCTGAATTGAATAAAGCTGCTAACCATCGAATCGTCATTATGCCGGGAAGCGGAGTAAGAAAAGAGAATATTAGGCTTCTTGCAGAAAAAACCGCGTGCACGGAATTTCATTCTTCACTACGCGGGAAAGAGAAAAGTAAAATGACATTTATTCACCCTGCATTTGAAAATTCACCAGAGAGTTACATGAACAATTCCATTGATGCATCGGAAGTAAGTGCATTAAAGAAAACTCTAAGTGAAATATCAACTTAAATCGGACCTATTTGAGAATCCAGCGTGCCGTTTTCGCGACTAGCTTGTTCCCTTAAAATGTTACCTAAATATTCATTGCAATTGGGGCACATCACCTCCTTATATTTACCGATGCCATAAAAGCCTGCCACATGCGCCTGGTCACCTGTTCCGTCCCAGCCACATTTTGGACAACGTAATTGTTCATCATCGAATGTTCGCTCGTGATATATTTTGTCTCTTGCATTCATGGGTTTTACGTTTACGCGTTGGTTGCAAAATTTTGACCATGATCGGCCACAAATGCAGTTATTCCTTCATATGGGGAGAAATTGTTGAACTTGTTTAGCAGCTATAAAACATTAAATCAAAAACTGCAGCATAAAACCATGCAAGCCAATTTTGAGAATTCCCATTAAATACCATACCTTAATTGTCCCACTCATTTTTCTCTCAAAGATTACCTTCGGAATTTGTGATTTTATAAACTGTTTAAAATAGAAATCTTATGTCATTCAATCTAATTGACGAGGCTAAGAGCCTTCTTCCGTCCGATCTCATTTCAAGGGCGGCAACTTCTCTCGGCGAAACGGAAAGTGGTATCCAGCGGGCGGTGAACGGAAGCATTCCAACGGTCCTTTCAGGTCTTCTCACCCAATCATCGACAACTGGAGCTTCTGGCATTATGGACATGATACGAAATGCTTCAGGAAGTAATATTCTTGGAAATGTCAGCGGCCTTTTAAGCGGAAGTTCCATCAGTGGAGTGGGCGCGACAGTGATGGGATGGTTGAGATCTCTTTTCGGAGACAGACTAAGCAACGTCACGAATTCATTGGCTAGTTTCGCGGGAGTTAAACCGTCATCGGCCAGTAGTGTGATGAGTTTGGCTACACCTGCAGTATTGGGATCTGTCGGCAATTATGTAAAGGAAAACAATCTCAGTGCCTCGGACCTGGGCTCCTTTTTGATGACGCAGAAAAATTCCATTTTGAATGCGATCCCCTCTGGTTTTAACCTGGCTGGCGCATTGGGACTTTCCAGCCTAAGTGATATTGGAAGCAGGATATCGAGCACCGTTTCTTCTGCGGGTAACTATGCAGTCAATACAGTCAGAAAAACAAGCGGAACAAGATGGTTGTGGTTTCTTTTGCTATTACTCGGCGCAGCCTTATTAATATGGCTCTTTACAAGGAAGCCTGCTCCCAAAGAAGAAGCAGCTCCGATTGTAACCGACACTACAACCGCTACCACTCCATCGGTC
>Ga0068857_100005793_pt1 | contig 10559 bp, 7 predicted proteins | sample KBSCornC72_FD_66591 | JGI IMG/M metagenome (GOLD analysis project Ga0068857, IMG submission 66591) | Corn rhizosphere microbial communities from Kellogg Biological Station, Michigan, USA - KBS Corn C7-2 | ecosystem: Host-associated > Plants > Roots > Rhizosphere > Soil ...
CCCGCCGCATCGCAACGAATCAGCGCCTCGAACCTCAAAGCTAGGGTCGGCCATCCCATGCGCCAGGTGTCTTACACACCAAGGGACGCCCGTCGCGACGGACGGTCAGGTTCCCGGCTGTGGCAGGGCGATCCGACCCGTCCAACGTATCCCGAGCCCTCGGCGCGTCGGGACCACGTCCGGTGAAAACAGCTCCAGCGACCCGACGCGAGCGGCTGGTCGAGCATCCGTCTTGACGACGGGGGCGTGAGACCGGCGTGCATAACGAGCAGCCTCGAACGCAGCCCCGATCGTAAGCGTCGCGAACGTCGCGATTCCGGCGGCGTAATACGGATGCTTCGTCACCGTGATCGTATCCTTGTAACTCTCTTCGGGAAATCCAGGCGGAAACGGGAACTCCCGCACCACGTCTTCCTGGGTCGAGTGGAGCGCGAGCGCCAGCGACGTTCCAGCAATCGCTGCGACGCCGACGCCGATCCAGGGCCGCGACGTGTACACCTGCCCGAGTCCCGGCACGAGGAACCCTGTGAGCAGAGCAGTGCCGGCGCTCCAGGTGGGCTTGCGCAACGCATCGATCTGCGCGCGCACCTGCGCCTGGTCCTCTGCGCTAGGGCGAATTGCCAGATACTGCTCCAGATTGCGTACGGCGTCGTCGCGTTGGTCGAGCGCCGCGAACGCAAGACCGCGGTCGTAATACGCTTCGGCCGCGCGCGGCAGCGTCTGGATCACGCGGCCAAACGCGTCGGCAGCCTCGCGCCAGCGACGTTGGTCCAGGTGATCCACCCCCGCCTTGAACGCCACCGCTGACGGGTCGCCGGCTGGATTCGATCCGGTGGGCGTGGTGAGCGCCGTGATCCGCGAGCGCACGTCGGCGGCGTCGCCACTCTGCGGCGCGAGCGCCAGGAACCGGCAGTATTCACCGATCGCGTTAGGCCGCTCGCCGAGGTCCTCGTACGCGCGCCCGAGCTGGTATGCGATGCGTTCGTCCCCGGGCGAGCGTTTGGCGGCATCGACGAACGCATCCCGTGCCTGTTTGCTGTCGCCGACGATCGCCGCCTCGTGGCCGAGCGCCATGAGCCGTCGCACGTCTGGCGTGTCGTTGCGCGATGCCGTGAGCCCGGGAGCCGGCACGGGACAGGGCAGCGTGCTCGCGGCGGAGAGCGTTCGCTTCACCGGCAGCTGCTGCGCGTCGCCGCGTGTGCCGACGATGGCGACCAAGGCGATCGCTGCGGGCCAAGCGGAAGGACGACCGAACCGCGTCATTCGTCTGTGTTGCCTATGAGTCAACGGGGCGCAGCGGAAACGCGTGCCGGACGCGATCTGTGGTTTCTGGAGCCATCACCTAACTGCCCCTCGACGTTGTAGCCCCAACAATAGGTCTCACCGGCGGCGGTAGCGGCGCAGGTGTGCGAGCCCGTCGCCTGAACGGTCGCGACGGCGGGTAATCCCAAGACGTAGACTGGCACCACCCGGTCGATCGTCGTCCCGTCGCCTAACTGTCCAAACGTGTTTCTCCCCCAGCAAAAGACCTGCCCCGAGGTTGTCTTTGCGCAGCTGTGTACCGCGCCGGCGGTCACGGTCGTGAACGTGCCGCCGACGTACACGCGCGTAGGCTGCGTTCTATCGCCCTGGCCGGTCGCGAGCTGGCCGTAGTTGTTGCGCCCCCAGCAATAGAGCTCCCCGCCGGTCGACACGGCACACGTGTGCTGATTGCCTGCCGCGACCGAGATGAAGCGCGTGCCTTCACCCACTCGCGTGGGCGTGCGCCGATCATCCCGAGTTCCGTCGCCGATCTGGCCCCCATTGTTCGAGCCCCAGCAATACAGGTCGCCGCCAAGCGTGATGGCACAGGTGTGATTCCACCCGACCGCGAGCGCGCCGAAGCGAAGGTCGCCGACGACAGCGGTCGCTCGTGGACTCGTTAGGCCCGTACCGGTGCCGAGCTGCCCGTAGGCATTGGAGCCCCAACAGAAGATCTGTCCGCTGCGGGCGAGGGCACAGGAGTGGCTGAACCCGGCGCGCACGGCCTTGACGGGCTCCGGCGCCGCCACGCGGACAGGGCTGTCGCGCTCCAGCGTCGTCGCGTCGCCGAGCTGGCCGCGGTCGTTGTTGCCCCAGCAGTACGCGTCGCCGTCTCGTGAGACGGCGCACGTGTGTGACGCGCCCGCGCTGAGTTGAGAAAAGCTCAGGTCCCCCGCGACCAACGCCGGCGCGGTGTGGTCATCGCGCGTTCCATCACCGAGTTGCCCCTGATCGTTCGCGCCCCAACAATAGGCCGAGCCGTTGGTCTCGACCGCGCAGGAGTGTCGTCCGCCGGCGGCGACGATCGCGTGTTCGGCCGGGAACGCGACCGAGGCGGCTGCAGCGGTCGGCGCGATTTTCGGCCCGCTGTCGCCAGCGCTCGGAGGGAGTGTGCCCGGCTTTGCGCCGCCCGGTGCTGGTACCGCGAGCACCCGAGGAGACGGCAACTCGGCCTTATCGGCCGTGGCGCGGCTGACCTCGCCCGAGCTGGCGGCCGGACGTTGCGGCGACCGCTCTGGCAACTTGGCAACCGGTGGCGTTGCGGCGGCGCTTTCGCGAGACACGGGTGCCTTCGATGGCTGCGTCGCGCTGTCGAGCGCCTGAACCGAATCGGACTCGGAGCGGTTGGATGTGGTGTCGCGGCTTGCGAGCGCGGGCGGCGCGGCCGCGTTAGGCGCCGCCGTGTCCGGGATGGTCGTCCCGGCGGCGGACGTATCGGGAATTGCCGGCTGACGGGCCACCGGCACTTCGACTCCGCCGTTGTCGGCAAATGTGGTTGGCACGGCGGCATCGGTCGGCGGATTCGCCCGACCGCGCATGACCCGGAGCCCTCCGACGATGGCGGCCGCAACGAGTGCGGCGACGACGAACAGGCCAAGCACCGACCGCCGCGGCCGCTCTTCCGGTGCGGCCGCGAGAGCCTCATCAAACACTGACGGCGAGAGCGGGGCCGGCATGTCCTCCGGGTCCGCTGGCTTTCGCGCGACGCGAGGCGGCGGAGCAACCGGTGAAACGGCCGGAGTCGAACCATCGCGACGAAACCGCATCGTCTCCAGCGCTGCGGAGAGGATCGAATCGCCGCGCTCGCGGGCCGCGCTGTACACCAGCGTCCGCCGTCTCTTGCGCCGTTCCGAATGCCAGCGCGCCCAACCTCCTTCGGGAACGATGGTCGATGCTTGTGAGAGCATCTCGGCCGCGTTGGACCAGCGATCCGCGGCGTTCTTCCGTGTCGCGCCTTCGACGAGGTAGATGAGGCGATCCGGCGTATCGCTCCGCAGCTCGTCGATCGGCGGAAGCTCCTCGTGCTTCTGCTTGTAGATGACGCTGTACAGGCCTTCGCCATCCCATGGCCGCTGGCCCGTGAGCATCTCCCATCCGACCAGGCCGAGGCTATACAAGTCGCTGCGCCCGTCGAGATCCGTGCCGTCGATCTGCTCGGGTGACATGTACGACGGAGTACCGATCGCGGTCCCGGTCGCGGTCAGCTGAGAATCCGGCTCCAGCGACCGCGCGACGCCGAAGTCGGACAGCATGGCCTGGCCCGTCGTCTCGTCGATGAAGATGTTCTCGGGCTTGACGTCGCGATGGACGAATCCCCGCTCGTGGGCGTGCGAGAGCGCGGAGGCGATGTCTCGAAGGACACGGTCCGTGCGCTCGAAGGTGCAGGGGCCGCGATCGTTGAGGATCTCGCGCAGCGTACGCCCCGGCACCAGCTGCATAACGAGCGCGAGGCTGCCATCACGGATTCGCCGGACCGCGTACAGCGTGACGATATTCGGGTGCTGCAGCTGCGCGACCGTTCGCGCTTCGCGGGCCAGGCGAGCTACGGTCTCGTCATCATCGGCGTACTTCGGGCGGATGACCTTGATCGCGACTTCGCGCCCGAGCTCACGGTCGCGCGCGCGATACACGACCGCGGTAGCACCGCGGCCCAGCTCGCCGAGTATCTCGTATTCGGTCCCGAGATCGGTCGTCGCGACGTTCGCTCCGGTATCACTAAGCATCAGCCAGCTCGAAATCTCAACACCATTGCAACACCAGCCAATCGATGCGGGACGGCCTCACGTGCAGAAGACTAGCGTTCGCGAAAAACGAAGGCGACCTCGCCCATCTCGATGCGATCGCCCTCCGATAACATGACCGACGCCGTGGCGCCGCCCTTCGCATCGAGCGATCGACCGTTGATCACGACAGGGTTGGTCGACGAGAGGTTTTCCAGGCGCCACCGTGCCTGGGTTGAGCTCCCGTCGCGCGAGCCGCTGCCTGGGTGATCGAGGACCATGCGTGCGTGGGACCTGCTCACGGTTGGCTCACGAAGTTGAACGTGACGATATGGTGGACCGTCGGCTCGGCCAAACGTTATGCAGGTGCCATCCGGGCCACCGGTGCGAACGAATCGAATCTCCTGGCCGGCATCGCGCCCTGCCGCGATTTCGAGGCGACCAGGAAGGAACTGCAGGGTGCCGTCGGCCGGACGCCAGAAGCGGATTGACGCGCCTTCGACTGCCTCGCCCATCTCGTCGTCGATCGAGACCGGCTCCTCGGCACGGGTTGGTCGTGGCTCCGTGGAGACGCCTCCGTCGCGCGTGCGAACCGTCGCGGCCGCGGGCGCGAGTCGACCATCGCGATCGATGGCGCCCGATCTCACCGGCGTCTCGGGGGGCTCGAACGGCGTCGTCGGAATACCCATGCGAGCCGCCGCGGTGCTTGGCCGCGGTAGCCCCGGAATCTGCGATGCTGGAATCGTGAAGAGCGGAATCTCCTCGCGGTTCCGCAGCGCCGCGGCTCGGCGCCTGCGCGCCACAACCCACCCAATGAGTATGGATATCGTGAGCAGCGCCAGGATGATGATTGTGATCACGACGCTGCCTCCAAATCGGTCCACCATGAAATACCGTGCTCTCGAGACCTGTATGACCTAACCGCAAAATCTGTCGCGAGCGCGTCTGAATTGGGGGCTGACGAACGCTCTGCGGGGCAGCCGCGTGTGATCGATCGCGTGCGCGAACTGGATTACCACCGGGCGGGCAATTTCTGTTCCCTGTACGGCTGGGCTCACTTGATTACCGACGTTGCATCGGTTGACTTAACTCCCACCCACGGCTAGCTTTCGGCCCTCTTCAGGGGCCTGTAGCTCAGGTGGTTAGAGCGCACGCCTGATAAGCGTGAGGTCGGTAGTTCAACTCTACCCAGGCCCACTGTCCCATAAAGCCGAAGCCAGTCCGGTCACCTCGTGGCGCCACGTGAGCGAAGCTTGCGTGGCGCGACGTGCATCCAGATGACGCAGTAGACGGACCGCGCCGTCCAAAACCGGCCGCGTCCACCGCCCGGTCAGCCCGACCCGGCAACCGCCGGCCGATTATGACGCCGGAAGAGCGGCGAGCGGGCATCGATCGCACCCGCCAATGTATGGCTGTGTCGGCTTGGTCAGCCAGACCTGTATGTGGTCGCGGCGCTGATCGTGCTCACCGGCCTTGCACCCACCGCCGCCCCGACGGTGAGCTCGCGTGTTCCCGCTCGGATCTCCATCATTACCGCCCGCGAGATAGATACCTGGGAGCTGCGCCTCCTTCCCGACGCGTTAGGCGCGCAAGCCGGCGTCTCGGTTGCGGAAGCTTCGGTCGCCGGGCAAACGGCGAGCGCGTGGGAATACTACCTGAGCGGCGGGTACGAGCGGGAGGACGGTTGGCGACAGGCCACCGGCGCCCGCAACTACAACGGCTTTCTGAACCTTGGACACTCACGGGCGGAGCGGGGGGTGAGTCTGCAGGCCTATGCCATCAGGTCCCGAGCGGAGACCGCGGGCTCTCTCCCCGAGAGCATGTTCGACACGGCGCCCCAGATCAACTTCACCCCCGGCGACTTCGACGACCTCGACGCGCAGCAGCTGGCGCTTTCAGGCTACACACCTGTGGGTAGCGGGCACGCGTCACTGACCGCGTACTTCCGGCGCTCAGGTGGGGAACGCTTCAACGTGAACCAGGCGCCCGACCCCAACGTCCGCGGATTGACGACGAACTACACCGCCGGCGGGACGAACGAGACGACGCCGATGGATTCCTATTTCGTCGCCAACGCACGTCTCGGCTACACTCGCGCGGGGTGGTCGGTTTCGGGAGTAGTTACGAACCTCTTCGACTCCAAGCGCGCGACATTCGGCACGTTCAACGAGAACCGCCAAACGGGCAGCTCGAGCGGTTTCTTACGCCTCTAAATCCCTTGGCGTTCAAGCTCGTCGCGCGGCGTGAGCTTGGTCACGACTCCCACGGGGGCGATGAGCGCTGAGCTCCTTACGCTTGACCGCGGAGGCGGTCAGTCCGCAGCGCGTCCTGACCGGGAGTCGTACAGCTCGCGCAGCGCGTTGCGATCGCCGGCCGAGATGTCGGTGACCCACACCTGCGGGTACATGATGGAATCCCGGTGGCTCACATGCTCGAGCCCGAGCAGGTGCCCGATCTCATGGAGGGCGGCGCCACGCTGCATTTCGGCGGTCAGCACTCGGCCACGGCTGTCGTGAAGCGCGAGGGTGATGCGCGCGGTCGTGATCTCGAACCCAACGTCCTCGCGCCAAGTCTTGCCAATGCAGTTCCCAGGGAGGCCGTCGACCCATTCCACGACGACGTCGGCATCCGACTCGGAGGCCACCCGGGTGAAGCGAACTGGTACGCCCTCGGTCGACCAGTGGCGGAAGCCTGACCATACCGCGTCAATCAGGTCGGGGTGCCAGCCGGAAACGGAGCGGCCGGACTGGATGTACACCCGCACCGGCCGTGTGACGCGACGCTCCCATCTCGCGCGCGACGGCGTTGCGACGGTGGTCATGTCAGCGGCAGCGGCAGCCGGAATAATCGAGCGCGGCGTGGCGCTGGCGCCGATGAAAGTGACGCCAAGATACAGTGGGACCAGCAGCGAAACCGGGCGGGGCATGACCTACGACAGCGATTCAGAGACGTGGGGGAGATGAAGCGTCTCGCACGGCGTGACCGGGAACGGTCGAGGCCGCGGGACCTGGACGTTAGGCATGGCGGAGCACGGGCTGCCCAAGGTTTCGTACGACACTGTCATCATGTGGGTGTCAACGAGGGCATGCGCGGTGTCCGCGAGGGCTGCCGAGGCTCCTCCCGGGCTTTCCGCGAGGGCCCTCGTTTGGGGCGACGGCCGGGAAGAAGACCGCCAAGCGCATCGAGCAATGCGAGGAATGCCGCCCAGGTGAGCAACAGCACACCGCGCACGAGCGGCAACCGCGACTTCGGTAGCGCCGGATACGGATGGGCGCCGGTAAAGCGGCGCCGGCGTCCAGTCACTGAGGGCGGTGTGGTCGCCCGATTTCTTGGCTCGCTCATTGATCCTGCTGGGGACAACGGGCGGCCCGCGGTTCGGTCGGTTCTTCAGGCGGGCCATCCCGTTGACGACCCGAGGGGAAGGAAGGGCACGCCCCGCCCGCGGGTCAGTCGTACGCCGCTGCAGCCAGCATGGCGCTCATCTCGCGCGCGTTCGTCGTGGCGTAGTTCGCATAGCAGTTATTGAAGACGATGTGCGTCTCGTCGGCCCTATCGGCCACTTCCAGCACGCGAGGCACCCAACTCGCCAACTCGTCTCTGTCGTAGAGGTATCGATACTTGTCGGCAACGCTCACACCGCGCCTGTTCCACACGTCGTCGCGACGGCCATGAAAGCGGACGATCGCGAGGCTCGGTGCGGTGACGGCCGCGACGGGCGGAACGCTGTTAGGCAGTCCTTGCGGCTCGTCGACGATCACGTACGGCAATGCGTGATCGGACAGGAACTCGAGTGTGCGGTTCCGGCTTCGCGACTCGAACCACCCGCGGTTCCGAAACTCGATGGTGCACGGGATGCCATCGAGCCGATCGCGCGCCTCCACCAGCGCGTTGCGCGCCGCAGTCCCGGGCATGAACCACTGCGGGTACTGCAGCAACACCGAGCCGAGCCTGCCGGCGTCGATCAGAGGCTGGATGGCGTCGCGAAAGATTGTCCACACTTCGTCGTAGATCTCGGGAGGCAGGTCGCGCGGGTAAACCCGGCGCTGCGACGCGATCGATGCGGGCAGCGCCTCGCGCAACGTGCGCGGAAGGCGCGCCACCTCGGTTGGGTGGCCGGTCATGAGCGCATAGGCCTTGATGTCGAACTGGAAACCGTCCGGCGTGCGAGCCACCCACAAATCAGAGTTTCGGCGGACCGGAAGCCCGTAATACGACGAGTCGATCTCCACGAGCGGAAAGCGACTCGCGTAGTACCTAAGGCGGTCCTCGGGTGTGTCGACCCCGTCCGGGTAGAAGAGGCCAGCGGGCAACAGGGTCTTGTCGGTCCACCCCGCGGTTCCGATGCGGATCAGGTGGCCGTTGGGAAGCGAGATGGGCTCAGTGGGGGCGTCGACTATCGCCGCGGCTCGTTCGGTTGCCGATTGTGGGCCCGGATCGTGGTGAGCGGATCCCGATGGGCTCACGCCGACCCCCGCCGGAATTCGATGAAACCGCCGTGGAGGGCCGTGCCGTAGGGTGACGCATCCACCATCCTGACACGAGGTAAGCCGATGTGGACGTTGATCAAGAGCCTGCTGCTCAAATGGGCACTCCTCAAGTGGTTGCTCAAGAGCCTCGGCTCGCTCGGGATTCTGGTCCCAATCGCATTCGTGTTGAAGATGGTGGGTCTGCCCGTGCTCATGGTGCTCGCGGTGCTGGCGCTGCCGATTCTTCTCATGCTCGCGCTCTTCGGAATGCCGTTCATTCTGGTGTTCCTGATCGGCGGGGCGCTACTGGCGATTCTCTCGGCGGTCCTGTCGTTCGGGCTCCTGGCGCTCAAGATCGTTCTGCCCATCGTGCTCGTCGTGTGGCTCCTCAAGTGGCTGCTGGGTTGGAATGGATCGAAGCCTGATGCCGAGCCGCCGCCACCGCCGCCGCCGCCGCCACCACCGCCGCCGGCGACGGGGCCGATCAGCGATTTGTAGGAAATCGAGAATAGGGAATAGAGGGAACCGGGAACTGGGGACCGGGAACGGTGACTCCGCGTGGAGTCCCGGTTCCCGGTCCCGGTTTGTCGTCGCCCCTCGTCCGTCCCGGTCAGTTCCGATTCCCGATTCCCTATTCCCGACGGCTCCCGCATCCTTCGCGAATGCCGAGCTTCACTGAGGGCGCGGTTGGACGCAGCGTCGCGCGGAAGGACGGGATGGGAAAGGCAACGGGGAAGGCGTTATATGCCGACGATCTCACGTTCCCCGGCATGCTGTACGGACGCACGATCCGGTCGACGATCCCGCGCGGCCGTGTGCGCGCGATCCGGCAAAACTTCGACGCCGATGGCTTCATAGTCGTCGATTGCCGTGACATTCCCGGCAAGAACGTCATCGCGCTGATCGAGAACGACCAGCCCTGCCTCGTGGATCAGGAGGTCAGGCACTTCGCCGAGCCAATTCTTCTGCTCGCGCACGCGGATCGTGAGCGGCTGCTCGCTGCGGACGTGGACATCGACTACGAGCTCGGCACGCCGGTGCTCGATCCGGCAACGTCCAGCGTCGTGTTCAAGGAGATTCGGATCCAGAAAGGCGACGTGGACGCTCGGCTGGCGACGGCCGAGCGCGTGGTCGAGGGCACCTACCGAACGGGCGCGCAGGAGCACGTGTACATCGAGCCTAACGGCGTGGTTGCGGTTCCGGAGGACGGCGGCCTCGCGGTCTACGGCTCCATTCAGTGTCCGTTCTACGTGCACAAGGCACTCGTCACCTTGTTAGGCGACGCCGTCAACCACGTCCGCGTCATCCAGACCGAGACCGGCGGCGGGTTCGGCGGGAAGGAGGAGTTTCCGTCGGGCATTGCGGCGCACGCCGCGCTGCTCGCGCTCAAGTCCGGGCGGCCGGTCAAGATCATCTACGACCGGGCCGAGGACATGGTCGCGACGACCAAGCGTCATCCGTCGGTCGTGCGGCATCGGACCGGGATGACGCGCGACGGTCGTCTTGTCGCGATGGACATCGACGTGCTCCTGGATGGCGGCGCCTACGTGACGCTGAGCCCAGTCGTGTTGTCTCGGGGAGCGATCCATGCGGCCGGTCCATACCGGTGCGATCACATCCGGATTGCCGGCCGCGCCGTCATGACGAACACCCCGCCGAACGGCGCGTTCCGCGGCTTCGGGGCGCCGCAGACGCAGTTCGCGATGGAGGTCCACATGGACCGCATCGCCGAGGCGTTAGGCGTCGACCCGGTTTACCTGCGCGAGATCAACGCCCTGTGCCCCGGCGATACGACCGCGACCGGCCAGACGCTCGGGAGCGACTGCAGCGCCGTCGAGACATTGCGACGTGCCGTAGAAGTATCCGGCTACGCTGAGAAGCGCGCCGCGACCGATACCGGCCGGCGCGGCGTCGGGGTCTCGCTCTTCTATCATGGCTCGGGGTTCACGGGCAGCGGCGAGCTTCGCCTCGCGTCGCGGGCCGCGATCGAGCTGACGGAGCGCGGGGTGCAGGTGCTCACCTCGAGCACGGAGATCGGCCAGGGGACTCGCACGATGCACGCGCAGATCGT
>Ga0068857_100005794_pt1 | contig 10558 bp, 10 predicted proteins | sample KBSCornC72_FD_66591 | JGI IMG/M metagenome (GOLD analysis project Ga0068857, IMG submission 66591) | Corn rhizosphere microbial communities from Kellogg Biological Station, Michigan, USA - KBS Corn C7-2 | ecosystem: Host-associated > Plants > Roots > Rhizosphere > Soil ...
TTGAGCGCATCGAGGATATTCCAGCCGAACTGTTCGGCGAGAGTGGGGGCCAGACCTTCGTTCGGCTCGGTGATCGACTGGTACGGGTCGTCAACCGCGCGGATACGAGCGGCGATCTGGTCAAGACGCTGCACCTGCGCGTCGGCGGGCAGGATATCTGCTATGTCGTGCAGGATGTCGCCGACATCATCGACATGCCGATCCGGCCGCACCTGCGCGTCCAGAAGCATGGCATCGCGGGTATCGTCAGCCATGAGGGCCAGCATCTGGAGGTGATCGACGCGCATGCCCTGTTCGCCGCCATAGACGACGACAGCGGCGATGCTGCAAAGCCGGGCATATGCCTGATCGCGGGCCTCGCCGAAGACCCTTGGATGCGCACCATTCTGGCTCCCCTGCTCGTGCAGGCGGGCTATGACGTGCGCGACGCCGGTTCCGGCGACGGGGTCCGCATGGCCGGGCCATCGGTGCTGCTGTGCGACGCGGCGCAGAATGAGGCAGGGCGGGAGGATGCGGGCCAAACCGCCGTTCCCGTCATCCGCCTCCGGGCGGAGGCGCAGGCGGATGCACGCGAGTCCCATAATTCCATCTACCGCTATGATCGCGCCGGGCTGCTCGCGGCGGTCGATGGCGCACTCAGGAAACAGGCGGCATGACCGACACGCTCTATCTCTTCGCTACCGTCGCGGGCACCGCGATCGCAATGCCGACGCACGAACTGGAGGCCGTGGTGCGGCTGCGCGAGATCGTGAGCATCGCGCGCGTCGCACCGCATGTGCGCGGTCTGGCCGCGCTGCGCAGCCGGGTGCTGACGATCATCGACGTGCGGACGCTGGTGACGGGGGAACTGACCGAAATGGGCCAGGCTCCGCTCGCTATCGTGGCCGAGGTCGAGGGGCATACCTACGGCCTCCTCATCGACAATGTCAGCGACATCTGCGCCGTCGAGGACGGCCTGCTGCCCGTCCGCGGCCGGATCGGCCCCGCATGGGAAGCCTATGCGCGCGGCATGGTCCTGTTCGAGGAACGCCTCCACCTGGTTGTCTCTCTCCCCGACTTCATCCGTCATCAGGCGCTGGCCCAGGCGGCATAGCCGCCGATGGCTCACGTCCCCGCGAGCCAGGCGCTTGCTTTACCATTCGCTTACGAGTTGCTGCTACTTCTCGTCACAGGCGTTGGAATGTCGCCACAAGGGGTACGCAAAGATGAAAAATTGCCTGGTCGTCGACGACTCAAAGGTTATTCGCAAGGTCGCGCGCCACATTCTGGAATCGCTGGATCTCGCCGTGGACGAGGCCGTCGACGGACGCGAAGCGCTGGTCCATTGCGAGAATTCGATGCCTGACGTGGTTCTGCTCGACTGGAACATGCCGCATATGACCGGCTTGGAATTCCTCAACGAACTGACCCGCCGCAAGCTGCCCCAGCATCCCAAGATCATCTTCTGCACCACCGAAAACGGCCTTGGCCATATCCGCGCCGCCGTCGAAGCCGGCGCCGACGAATATGTGATGAAACCGTTCGACCGCGAGACCCTCGAGAGCAAGCTGCAACTCGTCGGCATTCTCTGAACCCGCGCCTCTGGTGCAAGGAAGCCGGTTCATGACCCCCGCCAACACCGCCATACATCAGAACCAGGGGACGGCGCCATCTGCCGCGCCTGCCATACGCGTGATGATCGTCGACGATTCGCTCGTCGCGCGCCGCGTGCTCCAGCGCATCCTCGAAGAGGATGGACGCTTCGCCGTCGTAGGCTGCCATAGCGGCGCCAATGATGCCATCGCCGCGCTTTCCACTACTCCCTGCGACATCATCCTGCTCGATCTGGAAATGCCCGGCCGCAGCGGCGTGGACAGCCTGCCGGAGATGCTGGCGACTGGTCGCGATGCCAAGGTCGTGATCCTGTCCGGTCACCATGCCGAGGATGGCAGCGTCGCCATCGCCGCGCTCGCGACCGGCGCGCGCGACGTGATGACGAAGCCAGTGGCGGGCCATTTCGGACCCGCCTTCGCCGCGGCGCTCGCCGACCGTCTGCGCGCCATCTTCACTGGACAGGATCGGGTCGCCTGGACCGGCGAACCCACGGCCCCGCGCGTTACGGCCCTGCCGGGCATCGCCTACGCGCCGCGCGCGGTCGGCATCGGCGCATCGACCGGCGGCATCCATGCCTTGACCGCCTTTCTCGTCGCGCTCGACCAGGCTCCGGCCGCGCAGATCCCTGCGCCGATCTTCGTCACGCAGCATCTCCCCGCCGACTTCCTGCCCTTCTTCGCCGAACAGTTGCGGCGGCTGGGGCGGATGCCCGTCCATATCGCGGAGGAGGGCATGCCCATACTCGCCGGCAACCTCTACGTCGCGCCGGGACAGGCCCATCTCACCGTCGTGCGGCACCCCAATCACCGGATCGTCATCCGCCTGTCGCGAGCGAGTTCGCGCCACGGCGCCTTCCCCGCCGTCGATCCCATGCTTGCCTCGCTGGCGCAGGTCTATGGCGAAAAGACCTGCGGCCTCATCTTCTCCGGCATGGGCCGGGACGGTCTGGCCGGCGCAGAGGCCATCGTCTGCGCCGGCGGATCGGTCGTCGCCCAGGACAGCGCCACCAGCGTCGTGTGGGGCATGCCGGGCGCGGTTGCCGATGCCGGCCTCGCCTGCCTCGTCACATCGCCCGAACGCGCAGCGAAATCGCTGCTTGAGATATGGAAGGAGGCCGGGCCATCATGAACGACAAGCCAAATGATGTCGCCATCCGCGCCGTGGCGGACTTCTTCGAAAAGCGCACCGGCCAGCATCTGGGCGAGAGCCGCATGTGGCGGATCGAGACATCGCTGCGCGACGTGATGCGCTCGTTCGACCTCCCGGATCTGTCCGCCCTGCTCGCCGTGCTGGAGCGGGATCGCAACGGCGCCGTCGCCGACGCGACGATCCACAGCATCACGAACCATGAAAGTTCCTTCTTCCGCGACATCAAGGTGTTCGAGGTGCTGGAGAAGCAGATACTGCCGCATTTGAACGCCACATTGCCCGAACGGCTGCTGCGCATCTGGTGCGCGGGCTGCTCGACGGGACAGGAAGTCTATTCGCTCGCCATCCTGCTGAAGCGGCAGGAAGCGCTGTGGAAGGACTGGCGCGTGTCGATCACCGGCACGGACATCTCGCCCTTTTCCATCGCACGCGCGCAAAGCGGCGTCTTCCGCCAGATGGACGTGCAGCGCGGTCTGGCGATCGCCGACCTGGTGCGCTGGTTTCAGCCGATCGACGACCAGTGGCGCATCGCGCAGGATCTGCGCGCGACCACCAGCTTCAAGGTCGACAATCTGCTGGAGCCGCGCGCGGTATCCGGCAAGTTCGACCTTATCCTGTGCCGTAACGTGCTGCTCTATTTCACACCGGAACTGCGCGCGCACGCGCTGAAGCGGATCGCCAAATTCGCGCGGCCCGACACGATGCTGGTTCTCGGCGCGGGCGAGACGACCATCGGGGCGAGCGCCATGTTCATCCCCTCCCCCGATTTCAAGGGCGCGTACGAACCCGTGACGACACCGGGAACGCCGCGGGGAATGGATCGACTGGCGGGCTGAGTCTCCGAGGACAGGCTATAGCCAGCGTGGCTCTGCTGCACTAAGGGCAGAGCAACGACGCCGGAAGCCCGCAATGACCAGTTTCATCGAAACATCCTCGCCCAATTTCGATGACCGTGCCCTCCCGATCACGATGGTCGTCCTGCATTATACCGGAATGCCCGACGCGCCCTCCGCGATTCAGTGGCTCGCCAATCCCGCATCCAAGGTATCCGCCCATTATCTGGTGACCGAAGAGGGGCAGGTCGTGCGGCTGGTCGAGGAAAAGAAGCGTGCCTGGCACGCGGGCAAGTCCCACTGGCGCGGCATCGACGATGTGAACTCGGCCAGCATCGGGATAGAACTGGTCAACCCCGGTCACGAATGGGGATACCGGCCGTTCGCCGAACCCCAGATCGACGCGCTGGTCCCCCTCCTCCATGATATCGTGACCCGCCATCGCATCACGCGCGGCAATGTGGTCGGCCACTCGGACGTCGCGCCCGCGCGCAAGACCGACCCTGGCGAGCTTTTCCCCTGGTGGCAACTGGCCCGCCTGCGTCTCGCCCTGCCCCGCCCCACGCGCAACCTGGTCGACCCCTTCTGGTCGGACGGCGCCTTCCTGCTGGCGCTGCAACGCTTCGGCTACGACATCGCCGACCAGGAGGCCGCCGTGCTGGCCTTCCAGCGGCGTTTCCGGCCGGAGTTGATCGACGGCGTCATCGACGGGGAATGCCGCGCCATTCTCCTCGCGCTGCTGCTCCCGCGTCCGAGAGGGGATGACTGACCCGAAAAGCCTGCTATAGGCGCGCCTGCCAGAGGGTCGGGCGATCGCGGCGGATGCACATCCGGCGAGGAAAGTCCGGGCTCCACGAAACGACGGTGCCGGATAACGTCCGGCGGCCCCGCAAGGGGTCAGGGACAGTGCAACAGAGAGCAGGTCACGGACACTTCGGTCCCGTGAAAAGTGAAAGGGTGCGGTAAGAGCGCACCGCGTCCCCGGCAACGGCGGGCGGCACGGTAAACCCCACCGGGAGCAAGACCGAATAGGGGCGGCGCGCGGAAGGCAACTTCCGCAGGGCATGTTTCGGCTCGACCGCCCGGGTTGGTTGCTAGAGGCGTCCGGTAACGGGCGTCCAAGAGGAATGATCGCCCATCCGCCACGCGTCCCTCGCGGGAAACGGCGGCGGTGGACAGAACCCGGCTTACAGACCCTCTGGCTAAATGCTTCGCACCCGCCGTCTCGCGACGGACTTTGCCATCCGCGCCTTTCCTTGGAGGCGCCGCAACGCTACATTGGACCGATGTCACGACACGGTAGCAGAAACGACTGGGGATTCCCCCGCTGGCGCGGCTATGGCTCGTCGCGCGAGGCGCAGTCGGTGCGCCTGTGCGACCGCCACGGCTGCGATCGGCCGGGCGAGTGCCCCGCGCCCAAATCCCCCAACAACCCGGATCGCTGGTATTTCTGCCAGGATCATGCGGCGGAATATAACAAGGGCTGGGACTATTTCGCCGGTCTGGACGCGGAGGAACGCGACCGCCGCCAGCATGACGAGGCACGAGACGCCGGCGCCTACAGTTCCAGCGCGTACAACAGCTGGGGCGGCCCCGGCGACGGCACACGCTCGCGCGACGAGATGCGGGCGCTCGACGTCCTCGGTCTCGAAAGCGATGCCGATTTCGACGCCGTCAGGAAAAGCTGGCGCCAGCTGGCCAAGGAAAACCACCCGGACGTCCGGCCCGGCGACGCGGATGCGGCATCACGTTTTCAGGCGATCCAGGCCGCCTATGACGTGCTGCGCACCGCCGAAGAACGCAAGAGCTGGAAGCCGGTGCAGCGATAGGGCGCTGGTGCGCATGCTGTTGAGATAAAATCGATGATCTCAGCAGACGCTAATTCGCCTTGATGAGGCAGGAATAGCCGGCCGCGCGCAGCTTGCCGCACAGGCGCGCGGCATCCGCTTCGCTTCGCAATGGTCCCGCCTGCATGCGCGTAACTCCTCCGCCCTTCTCGAGGAACAGCTTGTAGCCGGACAATCCCGAGACGCGCTCGGTCGCGGCCTGCCAGAGCGCGCGGGCGCGCGGTTCCTCGCGAAATGCTCCCATCTGCACGCGCCAGCCGCCTCCCGATGCCGGCGGCTTTTCGGCGGCAGGCGCCGGCGCTCGGGCGGGCGGCAGAGCGGCCCGAGCGGCGTGCGGCGGCGGTTCGCGCTCCGGCGGGGGCCGTGATTCCGCGGCGCGGATCGTTGGTGGCTCCTTCTTAGCCGGCTCGGGCGTCGGTGGCGGGATGCTCGAAGGCGCGAGCGGTTTTCGGATACTGCCGCGGGATGACGCCGGCGCGGGTCGCGGCGGTTCCTCCGCCTTGGCCGAGGGCGGCGGCGCGACCTTGATCGGTGTCGGCGCGCTTGCGACCTGGCGCGGCGGCGCTGTTGGCGCGGGCCGAGCGGATGCCGGTGCATCTTTTGCTGGCGCAGCGTCGGCGGCGGCATAATCCGTCCCCTTCGGCGCGCGCGCCATCTCGGTTGCGAGCGCAAGCCCCTTATGCCGTTGCTCCTCCCCGATATAGCGATCCATGACCGCGAGGCTCGTCGTCGCCTGTTCCAGCCCGGAAGCGGCCGCCCGGGTCATCAGCGCATAGGCCCTGACCCAATCCTTGGGAGCGAGGTCGCCGTTGAACATGGCGGTGCCGAGAATATATTGCGCGCGCGGCTCGCCCCGTTCCGCTGACTTGCGGATGAAGGGCATCGCGTCCTCGCGCTTGCCCTGCTGAAACAGAAGCAGACCGTAATTGTCGTTCGCGCGCAGATGGCCCTGCGCTCCCGCCTTGCGGAACCATTCGAGCGCCTGCGCCGGGTCGGCGGGAACGCCGCGCCCCAGCTTATAGGCCTGACCGAGATTGAACTGGGAATCGGCATCGCCAGCGGCGGCAAGCGGTCGCCATTCGCCGACTGCCCTGGCATAATCACCCTGTTGCCACGCATCGACGCCGGCTTTCACATCGGCGCCAGCCGGCGTTGCCGCCATAGTCGCCGCGCATGTCGCCACGATGGTCCCCACCAACGCTGCTCTCATGATAACCAGGTCCTCCAACGAAATAGTTGAGGGCGGCATAGCGGACCCATGGTTAACAACCCATTAGCCCTGTCCGTTTACCAGAAAAGACCGTCGACTTTCTACGGACACAGAACCGAATTAACCGGAAATTAGCACCCCGCATGAGAGTCTTGCCCCGATTTCCATAGTTTCAGGGGTCTTACCGGGTGAGAATATTGGCGCTCGCGTCTCAAAAGGGCGGATCAGGCAAGACCACATTGTCGGGTCATCTCGCTGTCCAGGCGCAGCGGGCGGGCATGGGGCCGGTCGTGCTGATCGATATCGACCCCCAGGGTTCGCTCGCCGACTGGTGGAACGACCGTTCGGATGAATTTCCCGCCTTCGCCCATACCACGGTCGCGCGCCTAGCCGCCGATCTGGAGACGCTGCGCCTGCAAGGCTTCAAGCTTGCCGTGATCGACACGCCGCCCGCCATCACCATGGCGATCCAGAGCGTGATTTCCGTGGCCGAACTGATCGTCGTGCCCACGCGCCCGTCGCCGCACGACCTGCGCGCGGTCGGCGCGACGGTGGAACTGTGCGAACGCGCGCAAAAGCCGCTGATCTTCGTCGTCAACGCCGGCACCCCCAAGGCGCGCATCACCGCCGAGGCCGCCGTCGCCCTTTCGCAGCATGGCACGGTCGCGCCGATCACGGTGCACCATCGCACCGATTTCGCCTCGTCGATGATCGACGGGCGCACCGTCATGGAACTCGACCCGAACTGCAAATCGGCCAAGGAGGTCGAGGCGCTGTGGAGCTATATCGCCGACCGGCTGGAGCGGAATTTCCGCCGCACGGTCTTCACGCCTAGCAATGGCGTCGCCGCCCCGCGCCCGGTGGCAGGCGGCTTCGGCCGCCGCGTCGTCGGTTCCTGAGGAGATACGCGGATGGACCATCCCAAGCCCGTCGCCTCCCTCACTGGCGGTCTGCTTGCCCGCAAGGGCCTCGCGCGTCCGGCGATGCGCCGCCAGCCCGTCGCCATGAGCGGCACGGGGCCGCGCGCGGTCACCTCGCTCGACGATCTCGGCTGGAACGACATGGGCGAGGACGCAGCGACGACCGGGCCCCAGCCCGGCCCTTCCCCCGTCGCCCAGCACATTGCCGCCATTCAGGACATATTGGCCCTGCGCAAGGCGGAAGCCGAGGCGGAGCAAAAGCAGTCGGCGGCGGCCAGATCGCCCAAAGCGACGTTCACGCCGCTCAAAGCCAAGCTAGTTGTCCCACCCGTCACGCCGCTGCGCGAGAGCCGGAGCGCGGGCAAAAGCGCCTTCACCCTGCGCCTCGACGCGGAGCGCCACCTGCGCCTGCGCCTGCTGAGCGCGGTGGTCAATGAATCCGCACAAAGCCTGCTGATCGGCGCGCTCGACGCACTGATCGCGCAGCATCCCGACATCGATGCCCTTGCCGCCGATCCGAAAGCCCGGCGAGGCATGGATGAGGCAGGCCGGGAACAGGGGAAATGACCATGACCAACGGCACTTTCGCTCGCCTCGCCGGCGCATCGCTCATCGTCGCGACATCCATGGTGGGGTGTTCGGGCGCCAGGATGGAGCAGCGCCCGGCGCTGGCCACGAACCAGGCGGCGGGCATCGCGGCGGGCATCGAACGCGCCCTTGTCGGCCGGGACTATGCCCGCGCGCTGCTCGACGCCGAACGGCTGGTGGAGGCGACCCCGCGCGAGGCTTCGGCCCGCACGTTGCTCGGCCGCGCCTATCTCGCCAACGGTCGGTATGCGTCGGCGCGCACCGCCTTCGAGGATGCGTTGACGCTGGGCGCGAGCGATCCCCGCACGCTCGTCAGCCTGGCCCTGGTCCGCGCCGCGATGGGCGACCCGGAAGGTGCGCGCGCCCTCATCAGCGCCCATATCGAGACCCTGCCCGCAAGCGACTATGGCCTCGCCATGGCGATGGCGGGCGATCCGCGCGAGGGCACCCGCGCCCTGATGCAAGCCGCGATGGCGCCCGACGCAGAGCCCCAGACACGCCAGAATTTCGCCTATGCGCTCGCGCTGGCCGGCGAATGGGGGCAGGCGCGGCTCGTCGCCGGGCAGGATCTGACCGGCAGCCAGTTGCAGCAGCGCCTCGCCCAATGGGCCGCCAGCGCGCAGCCCGAAGCCTATCCGCAGCGCATTTCCGCTTTTCTGGGCGTAAACCCACGCGGCGACGATGCCGGCCTGCCCGCGCGTCTCGCTCTCGCCGCCAGCGAACCGACTTCGCTCGCCGAGGCACAGCCGATGGAGCCGTCGCAGATGGCGGCCGAGGCGGCGCAGGACACGCGGCCGGTCGAAATGGCGACCGCCGATCCCATGACCCCCGACGCTCCGGTCGATGCAGCCTTTACCCCCACGCCCGACGCCGTGCCCGTTCCCCTGATCCGCGCCTCGACCGATCCGATGCGCGCTGCCGTGATGCAGCATCTCGCCCGTCCCATGCCCGCCGTCGGCAAGGCCCGGGCCGTCTCAACGGCTCTCCATGGCGGCAGCGACTGGGTCGTCCAGATTGGCGCGTTCAACAGCGACAAGGTCGCGTCCAGCGCCTGGTCTCGGGTGAAGGGCAAGGCGTTTGAGGATCGCGGCTATCGCAAGATTACCGGCACGGTCAGGCTGAACGGGCAGACCTACCATCGGCTCGCGATGAGCGGCTTCGACAGCCGGGCTTCGGCGATGGACCTGTGCACTGCCTTGCGATCGCGGGGCCAGAACTGCTTCGTGCGCCGTGACGAGGGTGTCGCCAACGACATCCGCATGGCCCGCGGGGGCGGGGACGCCAGGCCAGTGAAGGCCGCGAGCCTCGCAAGGCCACGGACCATCGCGTCGCGCTGACCCGCGCGGTCATTTCCAATCTACCGACGCCCTCGCCGTCCTGCGGCGGGGGCGTTTTACTGTGGCATAATTGCTGCACCGTAATGATAAATCGCCATAATAATGATGCGGCACAACAACGCGCTTTCTTTCGCACGTGCCGCACGCCAGCCTTTCAGGGCGTTTGCGACCGATTTTAACGGTTTCGCAAGCGCGAAGGCAAACGGCTGGCGTAAAGAATCTGCCGCAAAACCTATCCATGGACGGTCCGTCAAGCGGCGCCAGCACGACAGTCGATCGTGCAAAGGCCTGCGCGGCCCAAACTTCTCTGACAATAGCTCCTGGGGGTCTACTCATGGTCAATCATTACCGCATTCTCGCGGTCAGCTCGCTCGCCGCCGCCGCCCTGCACGGCGCGCCGGCGTTCGCCCAGTCCACCGGCTCGGTCGATTTCGACAGCACGATCGTCGTGACCGGCGTGAAGGCCAGGAGCGTTGCCGGTGTCGACGTGCCGGATTCGCCAAAGGCCAAGCAGGTGATCGACCAGACGCTGATCGCCAAGCAGGTGCCGGGTCAGTCGATCAACGACGTCATCAACCTGGTCCCCGGCGTCAGCTTCCAGAATAACGATCCCTTCGGCGGATCGGGCGGCAAGCTGTTCATTCGCGGCTTCGACAAGACGCGCATCTCCGAAACGTTCGATGGCCTGCCCCTGAACGACACCGGCAACTATGACCTCTATTCGAGCCAGCAGCTCGACCCGGAAGTGATCGAAAGCGTCAACGTCAACCTCGGCACGACCGACGTCGATGCGCCGACCGCCGCTGCGACGGGTTCCACCGTCAACTATCGCTCGTTGACCCCGACCGACGATTTCCACGCGCGCATCCTGGCTTCGGCTGGCGATTTCGACTTCTTCCGCATTTTCGGCCTGATCCAGACCGGCGAATTCACCTCGTTCGGCACCAAGGCCTGGTTCTCTGCGTCGAAGGCGACGAACAATGCGATCTACGGCGGCATCGGCAAGATCAACAAGGAACAGTATAACGGCAAGATCTACCAGCCGATCGGCTCGAACGGCGATTTCGTTTCGATCGCCGGC
>Ga0068857_100005797_pt1 | contig 10556 bp, 9 predicted proteins | sample KBSCornC72_FD_66591 | JGI IMG/M metagenome (GOLD analysis project Ga0068857, IMG submission 66591) | Corn rhizosphere microbial communities from Kellogg Biological Station, Michigan, USA - KBS Corn C7-2 | ecosystem: Host-associated > Plants > Roots > Rhizosphere > Soil ...
CCATACCATCGGCAGCCAATTCTATAAGGCCACCGACGCCGTGGATTATCCCGCGGATCAGACGATTCAGCCCGGCGATGGCGGGTGGGCCGTGCTGCTTCAAGGCCAAGCGTTTCACGAGGTCTTCACCTCGCGCCTGAATGCATACGCGTTCGCCTCCTACATGGTGAGCCCGAAGCCACGAAGCGATGTGCAACAGGCGCCAGGATCCGGAGCGTTCTGGTCGGTCCCGGACGTGTATTCGGCTCGGCTTGGCGCGGCCTTCTTAGCGTTGCCCGATCAGGGACTCACGCTGAGCCTGGGCGGCCGAGTGGATGGAATCCCGGTTCGTGATTTCTTGGGCGGCGGCGACCACGTCACGTTGAAACGATCGTCCTTCGTCGTGTTGGCCGATCCCGGATTGTCACTTACGCGTGGACGCGGGACGCTCACGGCAAGCGTCCCGTATCGAATGTTCGTCGATCGACAAAAGAGCCTGCTCGAGCAGCACACCAATGAAATCAATGGTGGAGGCTTCGCGAAGTATCTCGTGTTTTTGAGCTACACCCATCGACTCTAGTGCGCGCCCACGGAAGCATCGCGGCGCTCGCGCTCGTCGCGTCGGTCGCCGGCGCGCAACCGGCGAAGCGCGGCGTACGCGCTCCGGAGATCGATTTGCCGGCGCTCGCCGGAGGCCGCGTAAAACTGTCTACGCTCCGCGGCCATCCGGTGGTCGTGTCGTACTGGAATTCGTGGTGTCCACCGTGCCGCACAGAGTTCCCGGAGCTCGTCAGAGTCCAGAAGCTGTACGACAGCGTCGGGCTCCGGGTGCTCGGTGTGAACGGATACAACCAGGAGCTCGGTCCGAAGCCAGTACAGCAGTTCGTCGACGAGTTCTCGGTTTCGTTTCCGATCGCGCTCGATAAGCGAGGACTATCGCGCCGAGCGCTCAACATCGTGTTTCTTCCGACGACCGTCTTTATCGACAGCGCCGGCATCATCCAGCACGTCCAGTTGGGCGGGATGACGCGCGAGGATCTGGAGCGCGGCCTCGCTTCCATTCTTCCACGGCCCTGACGCATCTCACGACGTGACAAATCGCGTGTCGTGACATCCGGGAATTCTTCGTGTGCGGTTGTGACGAGGTCGACATGAACCTCGCACATCCAACCCAACGGAGGATTCATGCGAACCCGGATTCAGCTTCTGAGCGCCGCACTCGTCGTCGCGAGCGGTTGTCACGACGGGCCGACGAGCGCTCCGCGCCGAGCATCAGCTGCCGCAGCACCCGACGCCGCGGCGCGACTCACGAACGACGAGTCATCGACGTCCACGGTCAGATGGAACCGCCGGGCCATCGCGCTGTTCCGTGTACGAGGCGGGGATGTCGGACGCATCAACGCGTACCTGTCGATCGCACAATACCGCGCGGTACTCGCCGCGCAGAACGATCGCCATGACAAGTCACGCCCATCGGCCGCCGGGGCGGCCGCCGGTGCGTCGGTCGTCGTGCTCAAACAGTTCTATCCGCTCGATGCTGCCGCCCTCGACGCCCAACTCGAAGCGCAGCGGGCCGAGTCGCGATCGGGTAGCGAGACCAACACAGACTTCGCTACGGGGGAGAGTATTGGACGCGGGATCGCCGCGGCGGTGCTCGCGTGGGCCGCGTCCGACAACTTCGGGCAAACGCCTCCGCCGACCCCACTTGTCGGCTCGGGCTACTGGGTCAGCAGCGGTGCGCCGATCGTTCGTGGCGGCTTCGGCGCGCGACCGTTCTTCCTCACGTCGGAGAGCGAGCTGCGTCTTCCGGCGCCACCGTCGTTCGGATCGGCCGAGTTTCTGGCCGCTCTCGCCGAAGTGCGCGCGTTCTCCGATAGTCGAACCGCCGAGCAGCTGGAGATCGCCCGGAAGTGGGCCCCGTTTGCGGGGCCCGTCTGGAATGGCGTCGCGACGGACCTGCTCGACAAGTACCATCGATCGGAGCTCGACGCGTCGCGCACGCTTGCCTACGCGAACGCCGCGGAGTTCGACGCGATCATCGCCTGCTGGGATTCGAAGTTCACCTATTGGTTCATCCGTCCGTCGCAGGCAGATCCAGGAATCACGCTTCCGATCGGATTGCCCAACCATCCGTCGTATCCGTCGGGACACTCATGCGCCGACGGAGCGTGGCGCGGTGTGTTGACGGACGCATTCCCGAGCGAGCGTGCGTTGATCGAGCAACTCGAGGACGAGGGAGGCATGTCGCGGATATACGGCGGCATCCACTACCGGTTCGACATCGACGCAGGACACGCGATTGGCCGAGCGACGGCACGGCTCGCGCTCGAGCGTCGCGGCCTCGAATAGCCTCTCATCACGCACTGTTACAGGAGACTCATCATGTTTTCAAAACTAGGAATTCTGCCGCTTTGCGTGGCTGTGACACTGACGACAGCGGCGGCCTGCGACCAGGGTGCGGAGCGACTCATCGCTGGCGACCGTTTGTCCGTACCTCAGCAGCCGCGGCTCGATGTAGCTGCGACTGTGCTCAACGTCGCGGATGTGGAACAGCTCTACGCCGCGGTCAACGATCCGACGAACGAAGGTGCCGCGATCATTCTGGAGCCGGGCACCTATGTGCTCTCGGCGTTGAATGCAGCAGGTGGGGCGCGACCTAACGCCGGGCGCCTGGAGTTGCAGCGGGACATGTCGCTGCACGGCTATACAGGTGACCGGTCCGCCGTCGTGATCGATGCGACTGGGCTTCCTGCGTCGTCGATGAACTTGCCCTTGCCCCAGGCGTCCACGAACCGTACGGCACCCGTCCGCATCGGACGCGGCCGCAATACCATCGAATGGCTGACCGTTCTGGGAAACCCGTCGGCGGCCGCAGGCATCGCGGCAGAGCTCCTTGGCACGCTGAGCACGCAGGTCAGGATCGCCCACGTCGTCTCCAGCGGAACCTCCCGCGGTGTCGACATCCGGAATGTGAGCCCGGCCATGGCAGGACGCCGGATCGACGCTGAGATCGTCGACAACGAGATCGTTGGCCCGGTGCAGTTGATGGGGAGCAGCGAGGGGATTCGGCTGGCCAACATGGCCGGAGCCGACGGCGGCGTCATCGTCGCGAGACTCAGCGACAACCGGGTCCACGGCTTTCAGCTCGGCTGTATCGTCGCCAACAATCGATCGAGCAATGGTGTCGTCCAGGTACGATCGTCCGGCGACCAATTCTTCGCGAATGGTCACGCATGCGACATTCTGGGTGGCCTTATCACCCAGACGACCGGTGGCGCCAACTCGAATTCGACGACGTTCGAGGCGCATGGATCCCAGTTCGTCGACAACAAGGTGCCGATCGGCACCACGGAGCCCGCAGGGATCGTAGTCGTCGGCGCACGATCAGCGGTTCAGGCGAACCTCGCGTCGGACAACACGGTGTTCGTTGGGCTCTGGGGAGCGAAGGTCTCGGGCAACGTTGGCGTGAATTTCGAAGCCACCGGCGCGCGCAAGGATGCGCCCCCAGGAGTCGCGGGAACGAACAACCACGTGACGATCGAGTTACATGGTGTGAGCAAACAGATCGACGTTCAGGCGACGGCGAGCCAACCGCTCGAAGCCGCCGGCACGAATACAGTGACAGTAATCCGATGACCACTCGGACACGTCGACCACGGATTGCAACAGGAGAGTCATTTTATGCCTTCCCAAACCGTCGCGGATGTGGAGCACCTCTACTCCGCGATCAACGAGGTCGCGAATGAGGGCGCCACGATCACTCTGGCTCCGGGCACGTACGTGCTGTCCGCCACGGATGGAGGTGGTGGCGATCGGCCCAACAAGGGCCGCCTGGAACTTCAGCGTGACATGTCGCTGCACGGAGTCACGGGTGACCACTCCGCTGTCGTGATAGATGCGACCGGGCTCCCTGAATTATCGTTGAGCCTTCCTCAGCCCAATCAGCCGACGAACCGCACCGCGCCGGTCCGGATCGGTCGAGGCGTCAATGCGATCGAATGGCTGACCGTGGTCGGGGCCACCGGCGCGGCCGCGGGTATTGCGACAGACCTCGACGGTATCACGAACACGCGGATCCGAGTCGCCCACGTCGTCTTGAGTGGCGCGTCGCGCGGTGTGGACGTCAGGAATGCCGGCACGGCCAACGCGGGACGGCGCATCGATGCGCACATCGAGGAAAACGAGTTCATTGGCCCGATGACTGGGGCAGCCAATGGAATTCGCCTGGCAAACTTCCCCGGCGCAAATGGTGGCGTCGTCGTCGCAACGATGAGCGGCAACCGGACCCACGGTTTTCAGATGGGTTGTCTCATCGGCAACAACCGAGCGAGCAACGCCACGGTGGAAGTACGATCGTCAGGTGACCGATTCTTCGCGAATGGTCTCGGGTGTTTCGTCATGGGCGGTCAGGGAACGACGGCCGAGAACGCGAACTCGAATTCGACGAGTTTCGAGGCGCGCGGATCCGAGTTCGTCGACAACACAGCCGCACTTGGTACAGACCGGGGAGGGATTTTCGTTATCGGTGGCACATCGACCTCCGAGAACGCCGCGTCTCACAACACCGTGTCGGTTGAGCTCATCGGATCGAAGGTATCGGGCAACACCGCCGCCGAGTTCCAAGCCTTCGGCGCGCGCAAAGGCACGACCGAGGGACCGGCTGGAACTGACAACCATGTAACGATCGAGCTCAAAGGCGTGAGTAAACAGCTCGACGTTATGACGCCGTCGGCTCCGAACGGCACGAATACAGTGACGGTGATCCGGTGAGGTCTGGGTTCCTTGGAACTAACGCGGCGACGGGCGCCGACTGGGAATGACAGCGCCCACGGGCAGGTTGACGCGCCGAAGCAGCGCCTGGAAGCGAGCGCTCGATCGTACAGGGTCGTATATCGGATCGAGCAGCGACCCCGACGCCGGCCACAGCTCATTTGCCTCCGTCGCCCGCTCCAGCGCCGCCATCGCCTCTGTCGTATCGCCGATGGCAAACATGACGTAGGCGCGACCCGTCGCGGCGAGCCATGGCGGGGGACGCTTGCGCTCCAGTTCGCGGAGTCGCCCGAGAGCGGTCGCAGTGTCGCCCGTCGCGGCAAGCACCCACAGCGTCACCCTGTCAGACTGCGACAATCGGCTTACCAAATCCCGCGCACCGGCGAAGTCACCCGCCTTGACTCGAGCCTGTGCTCCACTCTGGAGCGTGGTGTAGTTCGTCGAGTCGTTTTGGAAGGCTCGTGCACTCTCCACGACAGCGCTATCGATCTGCCCCAGCATGTAGTAAGTGTACGCCACCCAGCTCGATACCAACGCCGATGCCGGTTCAGTGCGTCGGGCAGTGAGGAACTGCTTCAGTGCTTCGGCGCCCCGACCCGTGTGAAGCATGTATCGTCCGTACTGCACGAGCGGCTCGATATCGTCGGCATCCCGGAGGCGGACAGCCGTCTCGAACTCGGCACGCGCACTGTCCCACGCGTACTCGAACTGATGTACCAACCCGAGGGCGACATGCGGCGATGCCAGAGTCGGATCGAGTCGAAGCGCCCGTTGCGCCACGCTCCTCACCTTGCCGGCCACCTCTCGCGTCGAGACCGGCTCAAAGTATGGTGAGAGTGCAAGCGCGAGGCTCAGCCCGGAGAACGCGTCAGCGTACAGTGGATCCAGTTCCGTGGCGCGCCTGAATACATCGATGCTCGCCTGCAGTCTCTGCGACCGCTGATTCAGCGAGCGCTGGCCCACCAGATAGAGTCGATAGGCCTCGGGATTGGTGGCGCGGGTCGTACGCACGCGCGATCGACTCTCGGGCGGCATGCCAGCCTTTTGCCGCAGCGAATCGCCGACAGGCCTCGCGATCTCGTCTCGCACAGCTTCCAACTGACTCAGATCACGGTCGAACTGCTCGGCCCACACCGTAGCGCCGTTTCGGGCCCGAACGAGCTTCGCCAAGACGGTGAGTCGACCATTCACCGCCTTGAACGATCCCATCACGAGGAACTCTGCGCCTAATTCGCGACCCGTCTTTTCGGTGTCCATGCCTCGCTGATCACGGATGTTGGCGACACCGCGCCGGCTCATGACCCGCACGCCTGGCATCTTCACAAGCGCGGTCGCGATCTCGTCGCTCAGACCGTAGGCCAGGTCTTGCTGCAAAGAGTCGCCAGGACTCATGAGTGGAAGAACGGAGACCGTTACTTCGCGCGGTACCTTCGCCGCTGACCGTACGAAGTATCCCACACCGCCAATGAGCACAGCGGCGGTGATGACGCTGCTGAAGATCCCGGCCCGAGGCTGTCGGCCCTGACGACGAACCGTGTCTTTCGGGCCCGTTTGAACCGCATCGAGCTCTGCGACCAGTTCCTGGGCGCTCTGTGGTCGAGCCGTCGCCCTCTTCTCGAGACACTGCGCGACGAGTCGTGAGACCGATTCGGGCACCACGGCACTGACGTCAGATAGCGGGACCGGGTCCGTCCCGACGTGTGCCGCGATGATCTCGTGCGTCGGCAGATCGTGAAATGGCGGATGGCCCGCGAATAGCTCGTACGCGAGGCACCCGAACGAGTAGATGTCCGCGCGATGATCGGTCGATGGGTCGCCCACTGCTTGTTCAGGCGCCATGTACGCGGGCGTTCCGAAGACCGCGCCAGGTTTCGTTATGGCGGCTTCCGGCAGCGCGGCTTCCGGCAACGCGCTCTGCGCCGCGCTGACTGCCTTCGCGATGCCGAAGTCCGTGACCACAGCCGCACCACCCGACAACATCACATTGTCGGGCTTCACATCGCGGTGCACGACACCGCGTTCATGCGCGTACGCGAGCGCGCGAGCGACGTCGCGGAGAACGCTCACGGATTCGCTGACAGGAAGAACTCCATCGCGAGCTAGGCGAGAGCGCAGCGAGGGTCCCTCCTCGTATGGCATGACGAAGTACAGCGAGCCGCCGGCATCGCCCGAGTCGTAGACCGGGACGATGTTGGGGTGCCGGAGCCCGGCGGCGATCTCGATCTCGCGCAGGAATCGCTCCCGGCCCAACGAAGCTGCGAGGTCGGGCCGAATGATTTTCACTGCGACGTTCCGCGAGTGCTTGATATCTCGCGCCAGATAGACTCGTGCCATACCGCCGCGACCAACTTCGCGTTCGATCTGATAGCGGCCGCCGAGAGTCTCCGGAACCGCGGGGTTACCATCCTCGACCAGCAAACGCGAAAATCCCTCGGCGCCAGGACGATCGAGCATCGGTACCGCGCGTTCGCACTCGTTTACGAGCCGCTCGAGTTCGGCGCGGAGGCGTGGGTCGTTCGCGCTCAGCTGTGTGAGTATGGACGACCGTTGCTCATGCGGCGCGTCGAGCACAGCATCGACGAGCGGCGAGAGCTCTTGCCATCGATCAGGCAATGACAGTCCGGTTTGGCCATTCGCGCCGCGTTGCCGTTCGTTCCCGGTGCTCACAATGACAGCGCTCTTCGGAGGAGCATCCGCGCCTTGGCCCAGTCCCGCTGAACCGTTCGGGCATTGACCTCGAGCACCTCGGCGGTCTCTTCCTCGCTCAGACCACCGAAGAACCTGCATTCAACAACGCGAGCGAGTCGCGGCTCGGTCAGCGCCAACCGATTGATCGCATCGTCGAGATCCACCATGAGCTCCGCTTGATCATTCGCGTCGAGCTCCTCGGCATCGAGACTGACGCGACGAAAGCCACCTTCCCGCTTTTGAGCGAGGCGCGCCTTCGCGCGATCGACCAGTACGTGACGCATGGCGACTGAAGCCAACGCGAAAAAATGCGACCGGTCACGCCAGGCGACTCGTGATTGATCGACGAGCTTCAGGTAGGCCTCGTGAACGAGTCCTGTCGTCGACAGAGTCCCGTTGCCATTTCGCAGTGCGAGTTGCCGGCTCGCGATGACGCGGAGATGGTCGTACACGACAGGCATGAGACGATCAAGAGTGTCCCGTCGCCCACTCCGCAGCTCTTCGATGAAATCCACAGAGCGCTTGTCAGCTTCCATCGAGTGGTGGGCTGCCTGTGAGATGCTCGCGCCCATGGCGCGATGTGACGTCGGGATGCCGACCCGATCTTCGTCAATGCGGGTCAGGCGGAGCATTCGCGCATCAGGGCACCAAGATGGAGCCACCTGCGTCCAAGGGCAATAAAGGCAATCGAGACCGGCGAGAAGTCATAAACGTTTTGTCATATCCGTCTTCACTTGGCTCGGAAAGCGAAGAAGCCCGCCGATGGACGGCGGGCTTCCGTTAATCGCGAGTGCCTAGCCGGCCTCGGACGGCCGTTGGGCTGCGCGTTAGTGAGCGCGATGCTCCGCGTTGAACACCGTGCGCCAGGTTTTCCCGCCATCGCGCGATTCCTCGAACTTCTGGCGGGCACGATGATCGGCCAGCGGTTCGATCGTGATGCGGAGCCGCGCCGTCTGGCCGGGCGCAGGATCGACGAGTGGAACGAATCGAATTCCGGGACCATCGTACGACGGATCCGACTTCCTGATCGAGACACCCGCCGTGCCGGGCACCTGGTTCGTGACGTAGACCTGCTTCCAGTCGCCCGTTCGCGGGTCATACGCCGTCATGCTCATACCTTTGTCGCCGACGGGACCCGTCCACTCGGCGGTCAACGCGCAGGCGTCGACAACGTACGCGCTGCGACGCGTACCGGGTGCCCGTTGAGTCGAAGACGTCCCAATCTCCGATCCAGAATGCGAGCCGCTGAAAGCTCGAGTCGGACATGCACGCGTTGGGAGTCGTTCGAACGTTCGCAGCGGCATCGCGCCGCGGTAGAAAGAGCGCAGTCCCGGCCACAACCCCGAGGCCGAGCGCGCGCAGGAGGCTATTCGTCATTGGAATGGGTCTATCGGTGATTGGAATGTTCTAAACGAGTAATCGGCGCATCCAGTCGCTTGACGAGCACGATGTCGTCGTAGCCGACCGGATAGTCGCGGATCCGCGCGACCTTCTCGTAGCCTCGGCGGGCGTAGAAATCCGGTGCCTGGAAGCTGTGAGACGACAGGATCACCACGCGGCAGCCCTTCTCACGGGCGTGCAACTCAGCCGCGGAAAGCAGTTCGCTGCCGACGCCTCGGCCGCGGAGCTCTTCGGCAACCCACAGGTAGGACACAAAACAAGATCCGCCCCAAGTAAATCCGGTGATTCCCGCGGTGATCCTGCCGGAGTCGCCCTGACAACTGGCCACGAACGACTCGGCGTCGTGGTAGCCCGTGGCAGCAGCGTTGAACTCATAGATGCGGTCTGCCAGGAAGGTCTCGAGATCCGGCGCGTCCGCGATCTGAATGGCAACGGTGGTCATGACTGGTTGGCTTGGAAGGCAGGACGCCGAATGCGCACGTGACTTCGGATGCTGAGAAGCGACGGGCGGCCCGAAAAGTTTCCAACGCTAAGATTCGTTGAGTCATCTCGCGGCTTCAGGCCGCCGGCCCATACGTCGACTGCCACCCTTGGTGGAAACGACGAAGCCCGCAATCAGTTAGCTGATTGCGGGCTTCGAGTTGCCCCTTCTGGGATCGAACCAGGACTCTCCTGATCCAGAGTCCCCCACCTAACACCAACTACAACAACAGTTTGCCGAGAGCACCGGACGGCGCCTAGGTGCGATCCGCCAGCTCCGATGGGAGGATTTTCAGTACGCTCGCGGGATCGTCTTCTGGCGCGCCGAGGCAGATAAGAAGGGATACAAGTGGGAGATTCCAATGCCCGCCAGCTTCTTTGAATCAGTGAAGAACTTTCAGCGCGAGTGTGGCGCGGTTGGCGGATTCGTTTTCGCGGCGTCCAAGGCTCGCGACGGCATCATGGACCGGCATCTGTTCGATAAGTGGTTGACGTTCGCCGAGAAAGCGGCGGGCTTGCCGAAGCTCGACGGTGGGCTCTGGCACGCCTACCGCCGGAAATGGGCAATGGAGCGGAAGCACCTTCCGCTTCGAGACGTCGCAGCAGCCGGTGGGTGGAAGGACGTGAATACACTGCTCGAAGTGTATCAACAGGCGGACGAGGCTTCCGCACTCGCGGTGATGACCGAGACGCGCAAGTTGCGGGAGCGCGGCGTGGCGTAGAAACTCGACCAAAACTCGACCGCAGCACAGCAAGCAAAAAGCACCGCAGCTCAAAGAGCTTGCGGTGCTTCGCTTTACGAATCGGGACGGCGGGATTTGAACCCGCGACCCCCTGAACCCCATTCAGGTGCGCTACCGGACTGCGCTACGTCCCGTCCGCCACCTGACAGCAGTCAGACGGACAGAAGAACAATTCTAGTCGCCGCGACACCTTCTCACAACCGGCAAGGCTCCAACGCGTTAGCCAATCACGGTTTGTGCTTCATTCCATCCATTCCACCAGCGTGGTGCTCACCGCGCTGAAACGCCATGAATTCGTGTATGGCCGCGACCGCCGCCGAGTCCTTGGTGCGGATCACCACCTCCGCTCCGCGCGGCAGATCGCGCGGCTCGTACGTGATCACCGACCGCTTCGCACGCATCACCTTCGTGCCCGGCACGTCCTGCATGTGCACGAACCCCGGCGTCGCGAAGTCGCCCGACGCGAACGCTTTCGCGATCTCGCGCATGTGTGCG
>Ga0068857_100005801_pt1 | contig 10554 bp, 7 predicted proteins | sample KBSCornC72_FD_66591 | JGI IMG/M metagenome (GOLD analysis project Ga0068857, IMG submission 66591) | Corn rhizosphere microbial communities from Kellogg Biological Station, Michigan, USA - KBS Corn C7-2 | ecosystem: Host-associated > Plants > Roots > Rhizosphere > Soil ...
CGATCGACGGCGCGGACGGCGCGTTGCCCATCGCGCCATTGTCGCCGCCTCGCGCCGTCGGCCGACGAGGCCGGAGCGACCGCGTAAACAGGGAGTTTTCCCGATCCGGCGCGCGGGAACTGCGGCGGTGCCCCGCGGTCTGAAGCGAGCCGACAACGTTCGGCAAAAACTCACGTCGCTGCCGTTGTGCATGCGGCGTCGCGGCGATAGATTCTCGCGCGCAGCCCGCAGCCATGACGACGTTTCCGACATCCTTCCTCTGGGGCGCGGCCACCTCCGCGTACCAGATCGAAGGGTCGCCGCTCGCCGATGGCGCCGGGCCGAGCATCTGGCACCGCTTCGTCCGCACCCCCGGGCTGACCAAGGACGGCGACACCGGCGACGTCGCCTGCGACCACTACCGCCGCATGGCCGACGACGTCGCGCTGATGAAGCGGCTCGGCCTCAAGGCGTACCGCTTCAGCATCGCCTGGGCGCGCATCCTCCCCGAAGGCCGCGGTGCGGTGAACGAACGCGGCCTGGCGTTCTACGAACGGCTCGTCGACACGCTGCTCGAGAACGGCATCGAGCCGATGGCGACGCTCTTCCACTGGGACCTGCCGGCCGCGCTCGACGACCGCGGCGGCTGGCTCAATCCCGAGGTCGCCGACTGGTTCGCCGACTACGCGAGCGTGCTGTTTCGCCGTCTCGACGACCGCGTCAAGCTGTGGGCGACCCTCAACGAGCCATGGGTCGTGACCGATGGCGGCTATCTCCACGGCACCCTCGCACCCGGCCACAAGAACCGCTTCGAGGCGCCGATCGCGTCGCACCACCTGCTGCGCTCGCACGCGAAGGCGGTGCAGGCGTACCGAGCGCTCGGCCGCCACCAGGTCGGGCTCGTCGTCAACATCGAGCCGAAGTACCCGGCGTCGACGACGCCGCTCGATCTCGCCGCGACCCGCCGCGCCGAGGCTTACATGAACCGGCAGTACCTCGACCCGGTGTTCCGCGGCCGCTATCCCGAAGAGATGAAGGAGATCTTCGGCGAGGCGTGGCCCGACTGGCCCGAGCAGGACTTCGCGCTGATTCGCCAGCCGATCGACTTCCTCGGCGTCAATTACTACACGCGCAACGTCGTCCGCCACGAAGAGACGTCGTGGCTGCTGAAGACGGTGCCGGTGCGGCAGACGCAGGCCACTTACACCGAGACCGGCTGGGAGGTCTTCCCGCAAGGGCTGACCGACACGCTGGTCTGGATCCGCAACCGTTACGGCGATATCCCGCAGTACGTGACCGAGAACGGTGCGGCCTTCTACGATCCGCCCGCTGCGCCATCCGGACGCGTCGCGGACCCGCTGCGGATCGAGTACTACCGCTCGCACCTGCGCGCCGTGCACGCGGCAATCGAACAAGGGGTCGACGTCCGCGGCTATTTCGCCTGGTCGCTGCTCGACAATCTCGAGTGGTCGCTCGGCTACTCGAAGCGCTTCGGCATCGTGCACGTGAACTTCGAGACGCTCGAGCGAACGCCGAAGGACAGCGCGAAGTTCTATGCCGACGTCGTCGCATCGCGCGGCGCGGTTCTGGCCACGACTGAGCCGCGAGACGCACCTTGACGACGATCGACCGCACCCGACGCGCGCTCCTGGCATCGGGCGGCGCCGCGGCGCTCGCGCCGTTCGCCGGCTGCGCCCTCAAGGTCCCGGACCCGTTCGTTCCCGACCTGATGCGCGACCGCGCGTACGACTCGAGCGCGGCCGACGCGATGTCGAGCGCGGCCAAGGCCGCCGTTCCGCCGGCGCTCGGTTCGCGGCCGCCGCTGCCCGAGCTCTTCGACGACATCGAGCGGCGCACCTTCGACTTCTTCTGGGCGACCGGCAATCCCGCCAACGGCCTCGTTCCGGACCGCCACCCGAGGTCGTCTCCCGCGAGCATCGCCGCCGTCGGTTTCGCGCTGACCGCGTACGCGATCGGCGCCGACCGCGGCTACATCACGCGCGCCCAGGCGCGCGAGCGCACGCTCGTCACGGTGCGCTTCTTCCGCAACGCGCCGCAGGGCCCGCAGCCGCGCGGCAGGACGGGGTACAAGGGATTCTTCTACCACTTCATCGACATGAAGACGGGCGTGCGCGCGTGGCGCAGCGAGATCTCGACCGTCGACACCGCGCTGCTGCTCGGCGGCATGCTGCACGCGCAGGCGTACTTCAATTCCGACCACCCCGACGAGGTCGAGATCCGCCAGGCGGTCGACGAGATCTACTGGCGGATCGACTGGAAGTGGGCGCAGGTGCGCGGCTCGCTCGTCAGCATGGGCTGGAGTCCCGAGAAGGGGCATATTCCCTACGACTGGGCCGGCTACAACGAGGCGATGCTCGTCGTGCTCCTCGCGCTCGGATCGCCGACGCATCCGGTCGGCGAAGGCGCCTGGCACGCGTGGTCGGAGAGCTACCACAACGCCTGGGGCCGCTTCATGGGCTACGAGCACCTCGGCTTCGCGCCGCTGTTCGGCCACCAGTACTCGCACGTCTGGATCGACTTTCGCGGCATCCAGGACGAGACGATGCGCAAGCGCGGCATCGACTACTTCGAGAACACGCGCCGAGCCGTTTACGCCCAGCGCGCCTACGCGATCGCCAATCCGAAGGGGTTCTACGAATACGGCGCCAACGTCTGGGGCTTCACCGCGTGCGACGGGCCGGGAAAGCTGCGCGAATTCGACCGCACGAACCGGTTCCGCTACTACCTCGACTACTCGGCGCGGGGTGCCGGTCGCCGCCACACGATCGACGACGGCACGATCGCGCCGACCGCAGCGCTGTCGTCGCTGCCGTTCGCACCCGAGATCGTGATTCCGGCGGTGGAGGAGATGCATGCCCGCTACGGCAAGTTCATCTATTCCAAGTACGGCTTCGTCGACTCGTTCAACCGCAGCCTCACCGCGACCGACGTCAAGCTGAGCGACGGCCGCGTCGACCCGGCGTTCGGCTGGGTCGCGAGCGACAGCATCGGCATCGACCAGGGGCCGATCCTCGCGATGATCGGCAACTACCGCAACGAGCTCGTCTGGGAAGACATGCGCAACTGCACGCCGATGCGGCGCGGCTTGGAGCGTGCCGGCTTCGAAGGTGGCTGGCTGGCCCACGCGGGCTGATCCAGTACCCTTGGCGCCATGCGCCTGCGCGAACTCGGGAGCGGGTCACGGCGCGACGCGTTGCGGGGTCTCGCGGCCGGCGCGGCGCTCGTGGCGCTCGGCGGCTGCGGCCGCCGTGACGATCGCGACGGCGTGTTGAACTTCTGGGCGATGGGCCGCGAGGCCGAGGTCGTCGCCGAGCTGCTGCCCGCGTTTCGAGCCAGGCATCCGGACATCGAGGTGCACGTGCAGCAGCTGCCGTGGACCGCAGCACACGAAAAGCTCCTGACGGCGTACGCCGGAGGATCGCTGCCGGACCTCTGCCAGCTCGGCAACACGTGGCTGCCCGAGCTCACCGCGCTCGACGCGCTCGAGCCGCTCGACGAGCGCGTCGACGCTTCCGCGATCGCTCGCGACGACTACTACGCCGGCATCCTCGACACGAACGTGATGCCGACCACGGGCGGCAACCGCCTCTTCGGCCTGCCGTGGTACGTCGACACCCGCGTCCTCTTCTACCGCAGCGACCTGGTGCGCGCCGCCGGCCATCCGACGCCGCCGCAGAGCTGGCCCGAATGGCTCGCGGCGATGCGCGCGGTGCGGCAGCGCAGCCCGCAAACGTACGGCGTGTTGCTGCCGCTCAACGAACCCGATCCGCTGTTCGCGCTGGCGCTGCAGCAAGGCGCGCTGCTGCGCGAGGACGATACCCGCGGCGCGTTCGCGCAACCGGCGTTCCGTCGTGCGCTCGGCTTCTACGCGGGCATCTTCGCCGAAGGCCTCGCGCCGACGATGACGAACGCGCAGATCGCCAACGTCTGGGATGAATTCGGACGCGGCCTGTTCGCCTATTACGTCAGCGGGCCGTGGAACATCGGCGAGTTCCGCCGCCGCCTGCCGCGCGAACGACAGGGCGACTGGGCGACCGCACCGCTGCCGGGACCTGACGGTCCGGGCGTCTCGACCGCCGGCGGATCGAGCCTGGTCATCTTCAGGAGCTCGCGAAAGAAGGCGGCGGCGTGGCGGTTGATCGAGTTCCTGAGCGAACCGGCGACGATGCAACGCTTTCACGCGCTCACCGGCAACCTGCCGCCGCGACGCACCGCCTGGCGCTCGCCTGAGCTTGCCGACGACGCGCCTTCGCAGGCCTTCGCAGCGCAGCTCGAACGCGTCCGCGCCGCGCCGAAGCTTCCCGAATGGGAGCGCATCTTCCAGGAGATGCAGCGCGCCGCCGAGCGCGTCGTCCAGCGCGTGCAGAGCATCGACGCCGCCACCACCGAGCTCGACGCCTGGGTCGACGCGCTGCTCGAGAAGCGCCGGTGGCTGCGCGCGCGAACCCTCGCCGCCGCCGCCCCGCGATGACGCGCTCCGGCATTGTCGGCTGGACGCTGGCCGCACCGGCGCTCGTCGTCATCGCGGTCTTCTTCGCGTTGCCGGTCGTCATCGGGCTCGCGCTCAGCCTCACCGACTTCGACCTCTACGCGCTCGCCGATCTGTCGACGTTGCGTTTCGTCGGCCTCGACAACTACCTCCGGCTGCTGCAGACGCCGCTCTTCTGGCAGGCGCTCGGCAACACGCTCTACTTCGTCGCCGTCGGCGTCCCGCTCTCGATCGCGCTCTCGCTCGGCGCCGCGCTGTTGCTCAACGCCGGTGTCGCCAGGTGGCAGGCGTTCTTTCGCACTGCGCTCTTCGCGCCGGTGGTCACCACGGTCGTCGCGGTCGCGGTGATCTGGCGCTACCTGCTGCACACGCGCTACGGACTCATCAACCAAACGCTCGCCGCGGTCGGCATCGATCCGATCGACTGGCTCGGCGACCCGCACTGGTCGATGCCGGCGATCATCGTCTTCGCGACGTGGAAGAACTTCGGCTACAACATGGTGATCCTGCTCGCGGCGCTGCAGGCCGTTCCGCGCGAGCTGTACGAGTCGGCGCGCGTCGACGGCGCGGGAACGCTGCGCCAGTTCACCGACGTGACCTTCCCGATGCTGACGCCGACGCTCGTGATGGTCGCCATCATGACCGTCGCCGGCTACTTCCAGCTCTTCGCCGAGCCGTACGTGATGACGCAGGGCGGGCCCCTGCGCAGCACCGTCAGCGTCCTCTACTTCATGTACGAGGAAGGCTTTCGCTGGTGGAACCTCGGCTTCGCGTCGGCGGTCGCGTTCGTCCTCTTCGTCGTCATCTTCGCGGTGAGCGCGGGGCTGTGGCGATTCGACCGCGATCCCGAGGGCCGATGAATCCGCGCCTCGCCGTCTGGGTCGTCAACGGCCTGCTCGCCGGGCTCGCGGCCGTGAGCATCTTTCCGCTGCTGTGGATGGTGTCGGTCTCGCTGATGCCGGCCGGCGCGTCGACGACGCTGCCGACGCCGCTGCTGCCGCCCGCGGTCACGCTCGACAACTACCGGACGCTCTTCGGCAGCGTCGGCATGGGCCGCTATGCGTTCAACAGTTTCGCGATCGCGGCGCTCGCGACGCTGATCTCGGTGAGCTTCAACGTCATGGCCGGCTATGCGTTCGCGAAGCTGCGCTTTCGCGGCCGCGACGAGATCTTCAGGGCGTTGCTCGCCGCCCTGGTGATCCCGGGCCAGGTCGCGATGCTGCCGCTCTTCTTGATGCTGAAGCCCCTCGGCCTCATCAACACCTACGGCGGCGCGATCGTTCCCGCGATGGCGAGCGTGTTCGGCATCTTCATCGTTCGCCAGTTCGCGCGCGGCATTCCCGACGACCTGCTCGAGGCCGCGCGCATCGACGGCGCGAGCGAGTTCCGCATCTTCTTCACGATCGTCGTTCCGCTGCTGACGCCGGTGCTCGTCACGCTCGCGGTCTTCAGCTTCCTGGGCAGCTGGAACGACTTCATGTGGCCGCTGATCGTGCTCACCGACGATTCCCTGCACACGCTGCCGGTGGCGCTCGCCGGCCTGTCGCGCGAGCACGTGCAAGACAGCGAGCTGATGATGGCCGGCTCGGTCGTCACCGTGCTGCCGGTGCTCGTGCTGTTTCTCGCGCTCCAGCGCCACTACATGGCCGGACTGATGGCGGGCGGCGTCAAGGGATGAGGAAGCTCGCGGCCGTGCTGATGCTGGCCCTCTCTGCGACGACGCCGGCGATGGCGCAGGTCCGGGTGCTCGACGATTTCGACGAGGCGTCGGCGTGGACGCTGATCTCGTCCGACGACGTGAAGGCGTCGCTGCGCCCGATCGAAGGCGAGCACGGCAAGGCGCTGTGCATCGACTTCGACTTCGGCCGCGTCACCGGCTACGTCGGCGCGAGGCGGACGCTGCCGATCGACTTTCCGGCGCGCTACGAGCTCGCGCTGCGCGCGCGCGGCGACGCAGCGCCGAACGCGCTGCAGCTCAAGCTCGTCGATGCGAGCGGCGCCAACGTCTGGTGGGGCCGCAAGAACGAGCTCCGCGTTCCGCGCGACTGGCAGACGCTCCGCTTCCGCCAGCGCGAGATCGAATTCGCGTGGGGCCCGACGACCGACCGCGCGCTGCAGCGGACCGCCGCCGTCGAGCTGGTGATCGCGTCGGGCAGCGGCGCCGGCAAGGGCAGCGTCTGCTTCGATCGCCTCGAGCTGCGCCAATTGCCCGCCGACGTCGTGCTGCCGATGCCGACAGCGACCGCCGGCTCGTTCCGACCGGGACACGAGGCCGCGAACGCGCTCGACGGTCGATCGCCAACCGATTGGCAGCCGGTCGTCTCGCGCGGCCCGGCCGCAGTCTGGACCGCCGACTACGGTGCAGCCCGCGAGTTCGGCGCGCTCGCGCTGCGCTGGCGCGCCGGCGCGGCCGCGTCGCGCTATGCCATCGAGCTGTCCGACGACGGCACGCAATGGCGGGACGCGAGGCACGTCGAGCGGGCGCGCGGCGACCTCCAGGTCCACTGGCTGCCCGAGTCGGAGGCGCGCTTCGTTCGCATCGCGATCGACGAGCCGGCGGCGAAAGACGTCGCGCTGGCCGAGCTCGAGCTGCGCGCGCCCGTCGATGCCAACACCTTTTTCGCCGAGGTCGCCAAGGACGCGCCCCGCGGTCGCTATCCGCGTGCCTATGTCGGCGAGCAGTCGTACTGGACCGTGCTCGGCGTCGATGGCGGCCGTGTCGCCTCGCTGCTGAGCGAAGACGGCACGCTCGAGCCGGTGCCCGGTGTCGGCGCGCTCGAACCGTATCTGATCGTCGACGGCCACGTGCTCGGCTGGGCCGAGGCGCGCATCGAGCACTCGCTGCGCGACGGCGATCTGCCGATGCCGTCGGTGCGCTGGCGCGTCGGCGATCTCGCGCTCGACATCGGTGCGTTCGGCGAAGGCACGCCCGATGCCGCGCAAGTGCTCGCGCGGTATCGCGTCCGCAATCTCGGCAAGCAGGCAAAGGACGTCACGCTCGCGCTCGCGTGGCGGCCGTTCCAGGCGAACCCGCCGACGCAGTTCCTCGCGCATCCGGGCGGCGCGAGCCCGATCGACGCGCTCGCCTGGGACGGCCGCTCGCTCGCCGTCAACGGCGTCGCGCGCGTGCGGCCCCTCGTTGCACCGAGCGGGGTGCGGCTCGAGCCGCTCGCGGCCGGGCCGGTCGGCGACTGGCTGCACGAGCACACCGCGACGGCAGAACACGCCCGCATCGTCGACGCCAACGGTTTCGCCAGCGCTGCGCTCACATTCGACCTTCGTCTGCCTGCCGGCGCCGAGCGCGAGGTCGCAGCGGCGTTGCCCGTCGCCGGCGCGCCGGTGACGCCGCCGATCGCCGGCGTCGCGGCGGCCGAGGAGCGCGTCGCCGCGCATTGGCGCGAGCGGCTCGACCGCGTCGGCATCAGCGGTCCTGCGCAGGTCGAAGACGTTGCGATGACCTTGCGCAGTGCGCTCGGCCACATCCTCGTCAACCGCAGCGGTCCGGCGATCCAGCCAGGGCCGCGCGCGTACGCGCGCTCGTGGATCCGCGACGGCGCGTTGACGTCGTCGGCGCTCCTGCGGCTCGGCCAGGACGACGTCGCGCGCGACTTCCTCCGCTGGTTCGCGCCCTTCCAGTTCGCGAGCGGCAAGGTGCCGTGCTGCGCCACCGCGCGCGGCGCCGATCCCGTTCCCGAGAACGACAGCGATGGCGAGTTCGCGTTCGCCGTCGCCGACTACTGGCAGTACACGCGCGACGAAGCGACGGTGCGCGCGTTGTGGCCGCACGTGCAGCGCGCGATCGCGCACATGGACGCGCTGCGGACGAGCGAGCGCACGCAGGCCAACCTCGCTCCCGAGCGCCGCGCGTACTTCGGCCTGATGCCGCCTTCGATCAGCCACGAGGGTTATTCGGACAAGCCGGCGTACTCGTACTGGGACGACTTCTGGACCGCGATCGGCTATCGCAGCGCGCTCGATCTCGCACTCGCGCTCGGCGCGACCGACGATGCAGCGCGATTCGGCGAACAGCGCGACGAGTTCGTCGCCGAACTGCTCGCGTCGATCGCGGCGAGCACGAAGCTGCACGGCCTCGACGTGCTGCCGGGCGCGGCCGACCGTGGCGACGTCGACCCGACGTCGAGCACCGTCGCCCTCAGCCCGGGCGGGCTGCTGGGGACGCTGCCCGACGCGCTCGTACGCAACACGTTCGAGCGCTACTGGCGCGACTTCAGCGCGCGACTGAGCGGTGCCAAGGAGTGGGACGCGTACACGCCGTACGAGTGGCGCACCGTCGGCAGCCTGGTGCGGCTCGGCGAGCGCGAGCGCGCGCTCGAGGCGATGGCGTTCTTCGATCGCGACCGTCGACCGGCGGGCTGGAACCAGTGGGCCGAGGTGGTCGCGCGCGACGCGCGTGCGCCGCGTTTCCTCGGCGACATGCCGCACGGCTGGGTCGCATCGGACCAGATCCGCTCGGTGCTCGATCTCTTCGCGTACGAGGACGAGCACGACCGTTCGCTCGTGCTCGCCGCCGGAATCCCGATGGCATGGCTCGACGGTCCCGGCCTGGCGGTGCAGCGATTGCGCACGCCTTACGGTCAGCTGAGCTGGACGGGACGCGTCGTGGCCAACGACGCGCGCAAGGCGGTCGAGATCGACGTCTCGGCGCTGCGCGTTCAGCCTCCTGGCGGGATCGTGCTGCGCGGGCCGTGGCCGCGGAGCTTGCGCGTCTCGATCGACGGCGCCGCGAGCGCCGGCGGCGCCGACGCGATCCGCTTGGCGCGCACGCCGGCACGCGTGCGCATCGAGCTACCGTAGCGACGTTCGCTGCTAGAGGGTTCGCTGCGGCGCGTCGAGCGCGACGTTCGCTCCGCGCAATGCTGGCGGCGATTCCGGCTTGATGAGCCAGACCGGGATCGACGCCAGATACGCTTGCCGCCGTCCCTTCGCCTCGAAGCGGGCGCGAAACGTCGAGCGATGGATCCAGTCGCCGAGACGCCCGACGATTCCGCCGCCGATGTAGACACCGCCCCTCGCGCCGAGGGTGAGCGCGAGATTGCCGGCGACGACGCCGAGCAGCGAGAAGAAGAGCTCGACCGCTTCGACGGACCGTTCGTCGGAGCGCTCGAGCGCGCGTTCGGTGACCTCCTGCGGCTCGAGATGAAGCGGCGCACTTCCCGCCTCGGCGCACGCGAAGCGATAGAGGTTGACGAGTCCAGCTCCGGAGAGAGCACGCTCGGCCGACGCGTGACCGAACTCGCGTCCAAGCGCGGCGACCAGGCGCGCCTCGCGTGCATCGCCAGCGCTCAGCGTGACGTGGCCGCCTTCCGACGCGAGCGGCAGGCGTCGCCCGCCGGCGTCGATGAGGCCACCCACGCCGAGCCCCGTGCCGGGGCCGATCAGGGCGATCGGTGCGCCGGCGAACGCATCGCCGCCGCCGACTGGTTCGCGCTCGCCGCTCGACAACGTCGGCAACGCCAGCGCCAGCGCAGTGAAGTCGTTCAGCACCAGGACGCGATCGACGCCGAGCTGAACCCGCAACGACTCGATCGAGAACGACCAGTCGCGGTTGGTCATCGTCACCCGGTCGCCGGTCAGCGGGCTGGCGATCGCGATCGCGCACGACGCGGGCGGCGGCGCCGCGGCATCGCGCAGGTAGCTCGCGATCGCGGCTTCGAGGCTCGCGTGGTCGTCGCAGACGACCTGGCGAATGCGCTCGACGCCTTCGCCACGCGACGCGACGATCCCGAATCTCGCGTGCGTTCCGCCGACGTCGGCGAGCAGGCGCGGAAAAGGTGCCGGCCCCGGAACCGCGTCCATCTTCGTGCCCGCAGCGACGTCGACGTCAGCTGACGCGGACGACCTTCAGCATGTTGGTGCCGCCGGGATAGCCCATCGGCTCGCCGCAGGTGATGGCGTAGGTGTCGCCCGGCTTCAGCACGCCGCGCTCGACGAGGAGCTTCTCGGCGTGCTGCAGCGCCGCGTCGCGGTCGTCGAACGGCGGCATCAGGAACGGCGTGACGTTGCGGTACATCGCCATCCGCCGCTGGCTCTTGATCTGCGACGTC
>Ga0068857_100005803_pt1 | contig 10554 bp, 7 predicted proteins | sample KBSCornC72_FD_66591 | JGI IMG/M metagenome (GOLD analysis project Ga0068857, IMG submission 66591) | Corn rhizosphere microbial communities from Kellogg Biological Station, Michigan, USA - KBS Corn C7-2 | ecosystem: Host-associated > Plants > Roots > Rhizosphere > Soil ...
GCTCTTCTTCGTCCTCGTCGGCCTCTTCGTCGCGCTCATCGTCATGACGACGTACTGGCTCTGGAAGGCGCCCGACCTCGAGGCGCGCCAGGGCAACCCGCAGTTGATCGTCCAGCAGCTCACGATCGACCGGGGCTCGATCTTCGCCTCGGACGGGAAGACGGCCTTCGCGCGCAACCGAAAGGTGGAGAAGAAGCAGCTCGGCCGCACGTGGTACCTCCGCACGTATCCCACCCGCGAGCTCGCGGCGCGGCCCGTCGGCTACTCGACGATCGAGCGCTCGCGCACGGGGCTCGAGGAGTCGCTGAACGATTACCTGACGGGCTCGAACGCCAACCTCGACACGCTTTTCAACAACACGCTCGACAAGCTCCGGGGGATCACGCAACGGGGCAACGACGTCATCACGTCGATCGATGCGGGCGCCCAGAAGACCGCGCAGGACGCGCTCGCCGGGCACTGCGGCGCCGCCGTCGCGCTCGATCCGAAGACCGGCAGGGTACTCGTCTGGGCCTCGCAGCCGACCTACAACCCCAACCTCGTCGAGGGGCATTTCAACCAGATCCAGGCCGACGCGGCAGGAGCGCCGTGCGAGCCCCCGGCGCCGCTTCTCGACCGCGTCTCGCAGGGCCTCTTCATCCCGGGCTCGACGTTCAAGGTCGTCACCGCGGCCGCCGCGCTCGACTCCGGCAAGATCACGCCCTCGACGACGTTCAACGACCCGGGCTACTGCATCGAGTACGGGAAGAAGGTGTTCAACTTCGCCGACCAGAGCGGGCCGGAGGTCTTCGGGACAGTCACCTTCGCGCAGGCGCTCGAGCACTCCATCAACGCCGTCTTCTGCGATGTGGGCAAGGAGTTCGGCGCGCGGGCCGTCCTCGACCAGGCGAAGAAGTTCGGCTTCTACGAGAAGCCGCCGGTCGAGCTTCCCTCCGACGAGATCTCGGTCAGCGGCCTCTACCGGAACGGCCGCCCCTACGACCCGAGCGACCCGAACGCCGTCGACCCGGGCCGTCTCGCGTTCGGCCAGGAGCGGCTCCAGGTGACGCCGTTGCAGATGGCGCTCGTGGCCGCGGCGGTCGCAAACGACGGGAAGATCATGGAGCCGACGCTCGTCGACCGCATCGTGGACCCCGACGGGAAGGTCATTCGGACAACCGATCCGGACACCTGGAAGGAGGCCATGAAGCCGCAAACGGCAGCCGAGCTGACCGCCATGATGACCGCGGTGGTTCAGAGTGGGACCGGTGCAGCGGCCCAGATCCCCGGCGTCCAGGTCGCCGGCAAGACCGGGACCGCCGAGACCGGCCGGACCGGCGAGAACGACACCTGGTTCATCGCCTTCGCCCCCGCGCAGAACCCCGAGGTGGCGGTGGCCGTCGCTCTCTCGAACCAGAGCGGCACGGGCGGAGCGACCGCCGCTCCGATCGCCAAGGAGATAATCGAGGCGCTCCTGCGCTGAAGTACCTAGGCTAACCCGAAAATGTCGACTTCCGACACGCTGATCAACACCCTCTTCGACGGTCGCTACCGCATCGTTCGCAAGCTCGGGTCGGGCGGGATGGCGAACGTCTATCTCGCCGAGGACGAGGATCTCGGCCGCCGCGTGGCGATCAAGATCCTGAACGACCGCTACGCGAACGACGACCTCTTCATCGAGCGCTTCCGGCGCGAGGCGAAGTCGGCCGCGGCTCTCTCGCACCCGAACATCGTCTCCGTCTACGACCGCGGCGAGGCCGAGGGCACCTACTACATCGCGATGGAGGTCATCGAGGGGCGCAGCCTCAAGGAGCTGATCATGACGCGCGGCCCCCTGCCGATCCCGCAGGCCCTCGCGTACTCGCACGAGATCCTCGAGGCGCTGCGCTTCGCGCACCGGCACGGGATCATCCACCGCGACATCAAGCCGCACAACATCCTGATCGGCGAGCGGCTCAAGGTGACGGATTTCGGCATCGCGCGCGCCGGCGCGTCGCAGATGACGGAGGCCGGCTCGATCATGGGCACGGCGCAGTACCTCTCCCCGGAGCAGGCGCGCGGCGCACCCGTGACTGCCTCGTCCGATCTCTACTCGGTCGGCATCGTCCTCTACGAGATGCTGACGGGGAAGGTGCCCTTCACCGGCGATTCGGCGATCGAGATCGCCATGAAGCACCTGAACGAAGCGCCGAAGCCCCCGTCGAAGATCCGTCCGGAAATTCCGGAGGAGCTCGACCAGGTCGTCCTCCGCGCGCTCTCGAAGAACCCGGAGGACCGCTACCAGACCGCCGAGGAGTTCTCCGAGGACCTGCACCGGGTCGAAGCCGGCCTGCCGCTCGCGCCCGGAACGTCCGAGGCCGCCACCGCGCTCCTGGCCGGAGCGGCACTCGCCGGCGGCGGCTCGACGGAGGTGCTCGCCGGTACCGCCGTGACGCGCCCGCAGGGCCCTCCCCCGCCGACGGCACGGACACCGCCACCCCCACCCTATGGGCCCGGCTACTACGAGGAACCGCCGCGCAAGCGACGCCGCTGGGGACCCTGGCTGCTCGTCGCGCTTCTGCTCGCCGCGGCCGGGATCGCGGGCTGGTACGTCTTCTCCCAGATCCAGGACCAGCTCGCCGCGAACGAGCCGGTCGCCGTGCCGAACGTCATCGGGCTGAAGGAGGAGGCAGCCGTCAACCTCATCCAGCAGGCCGGGTTCGAACCGGATGTCCAACGCGCCGCGAACGCGGATGTCGAGAAGGGAAGGGTGTTCGATCAGAACCCGAACCCGGGCAACCGGATCCAGAAGGGTGACCGCGTGACACTGCTCGTCTCCACCGGTGCGCCGAAGACCTCGGTCCCCGATGTGACCGGGATGAACTACGGCGACGCGGTGCAGGCGCTCAACGACGCCAACCTGAACGCGAGCAAGAACGAGGTCTTCTCGCCGAAGCCTGTCGGCCAGGTAGTCGACCAGAATCCGGCCGCCGGCGAAAATGTGGTCGAGGGAACCGAGGTCGTCCTCGACGTCTCCAAGGGCACGAAGCAGGTGCAGGTGCCGAACGTGGTCGGGATGCCGGAGGCCGACGCGCGGGCCACCCTCGACCAGGCCGGCTTCGAGGTCACGTCGACGAGCGCTCCGTCGGACACCACGCCGGAGGGCAACGTCTCGGATCAGAATCCGGACGGAGGCACTCAGGCTGCGAAGGGTTCGACCGTATCGATCACCGTCTCGAGCGGGCCGAGCACGACCACGGTCCCGGATGAGGTCGGGCAGGACAAGCAGGTGGCCATGGACGACCTGAAGGCCAACGGCTTCAAGGTCCACGCGACCAACGTCGCCTGCGCCGACCCGAATCAGGACAACATCGTCCAGGATCAGGACCCGACCGGCGGCAGCGACGCGCCCAACGGCAGCACGGTCGACATCTTCGTTTGTAAGTTCTGAGCCGATGGCCCGAGTCCGGGTGGCGGTGATCATGGGCGGGCGCTCGAGCGAGCACGACATCTCGGTCGCCTCCGCGCGCTCGGTCGTGGACGCCCTCGATCCCGAGCGCTACGACGTGCGCGCCGTCGAGATCGGCCAGGACGGGCGCTGGCAGCTCGAGCCGGCGGCGGAGCGGGGGCGAATCGGCAAGGGCGGCGAGAACCTCCCCGTTCCGGCAGACGGGTCCGTCTCGCCGTTCGAAGGCGTGGACGTGGTCTTCCCCGTGCTCCACGGGCCCTTCGGCGAGGACGGAACGGTGCAGGGCTTCCTCGAGCTCGCGGATGTCGCCTACGTCGGCGCCGGGGTGACGGCGAGCGCGCTGTGCATGGACAAGGACCTCTTCAAGGCGGTCATGCGCGACAAGGGCGTGCCCGTCGTCGAGAGCGTCACCGTGCTCGACCGACACCGCGACCGGGTCGAGAATCCCTTCGGCTTCCCGGTCGTCGTGAAGCCCGCGCGGCTGGGATCCAGCGTGGGCATCTCGGTCGTGCGGGAGCCCGCACAGCTCGGCCCGGCCATCGACCTGGCGCTCGAGCACGACGAGAAGATCCTCCTCGAGGAGCACGTCGCGGGGATCGAGGTGGAGTGCAGCGTCCTCGGGAACGAGGAGCCGATCGCTTCCATCCCCGGCGAGATCGTCCCGCTCGTCTCGGACTGGTACGACTTCGCCGCCAAGTACGACGAGGGCGGCATGGAGCTCGTGATCCCGCCGCGCCTCGACGAGCGAACGATCGCGCGCGTGCAGGAGCTCGCCGTCGCCGCGTTCGTCGCGAGCAACTGCGAGGGCATGGCGCGGGTCGACTTTTTCGTCCGCGGGGACGGCGAGGTTCTCGTCAACGAGCTGAACACCATCCCGGGCTTCACGGCGACAAGCGTCTACGCGAAGCTCTTCGAGGCCTCGGGCATCCCGTACGCGGAGCTGCTCGACCGCCTCGTCTCGCTCGCCCTCGAGCGCCACGATCGCCGCGCGCGCCTCAAGTACTGACGCGGACCGAGAGCCCGTCTGACATGCGCAGAACCGTGCCCGACGACGCCCGAAACCAGCCTAGTAACAGACTGTTACTTGTTCCGGCCTTGGGGCGAAAGGCCCTTCCTTGCTCGGATTTCCTGCGTGCCGGGAAACGCCCGAAGTGCGACGAGGGACGCCAAGTGACAGTCTGTCACTTGGCGTTCTCCTCTCAGCTTCTGGCACGCACTTCGTTGATGTGGGCGCGGCTCTCGAGGCTCGTGATCCAGATCAGGTAGTAGCGGAAGGTGCCGCCGCGGAGGCCGAAGGTCGTCTGCTCCGCAACGGTCTGGCTGTCCGAGATCGTTTTGAAGCCGCCGTCGGGGCTGTTCGATCCCTGGATCACGGCAGTGAATCCCGGCGTGTCCGTCGTGAGCGTCAGCTCGGAGAGCTCGACGCCGCTCTCGGCATCGAGCACGATTCCGACACCCGGCTTGTCGAAGCTCGAGTAGGTCTCCGTCGTCCAGTAGGTCGTTGCGTCACCGTCCGTGGCGGCGAACACATCCTCCGGATGCTCCGTGCCGTCGCCGTCGGGATCGAAGTCGGCCACGGCGGCGAGTCGGACTCGTTCCCCGCTCCCGCCGGAACCACCTCCGCCGCCACCGCCGCCTCCGGTGAACGAATCGGTGCCGCCGCCGGCGATCACGAGCGCGAGGACGAGAGCCGCCACCCCCACGACCACGAGGGCGATCAAGATCGGCACCGGAAATCTCCTGCGCGCGCGTCGGGCGGGAAGCGGAACCGGTTCGGGAACGGAGATGCTCTCGGTCGCGCCGAAGTCGGGCCGCGTGGTCGGAGGCGGGATGCTGTCCGTGCTCGCGCGTGCCGCCTCGAGGGCCGCCATCATGGCTTCCGTCGACGGGAAGCGGTCCTCGGGCCGCTTTGCCATCGCACGGACGATGATCGCGTCGAGGCGCGGCGACACGTCCGGCCTGACCTCGCGGACGCTGGGAATCGGCTCCTGAATGTGCTTCATCGCGACCACCATGAAGTTCTCGCCGCCGTACGGGGGCTCGCCGGTGAGAAGCTCGTACAGGACGGCCCCGAGGGAGTACTGATCCGAGCGCTCGTCGACCGGATGCCCGCTCGCCTGCTCGGGCGCGATGTACTCGCTCGTGCCGAGCAGGGTGCCGGTCTCGGTCAGGCCGTCCGCTGGCTCGAGTGACCGCGCGATCCCGAAATCCGTCACCTTGGCCACGCCGTCCTCGTCGATGAGGATGTTGTGCGGCTTCACGTCGCGATGGACGATGCCGTGCTCGTGCGCGAAGGCGAGCCCGCGCGCGACCTGGTGGACGAGCGCGAGCGCTTCGTCGACGGGCTGTTGGCCCTCGCGGTCGACGAGCTGCTTCAGAGTCTCCCCGTCGACGTGCTCGAAGACGATGAACTGCCGGCCCTCGAACTCCCCCCGGTCGATGACCGTGACGATGTTCGGGTGGTTCAGCTGGGCGAGGGCGCGGGCTTCACGGCGGAAGCGCTCGACGTACTCGGGGTCGTCCGAGAAGTGGTCGTGCAGGATCTTGATCGCGACCATGCGCTCGAGCACGGTGTCGCGCGCCTTGTAGACGCTCGACATCCCACCCGAGCCCGCGACATCCTGCAGCTCGTATCGTCCCGCGAGCAGCTGCCCGATCATCTGTGCGGGATGATGCCCGCTCCCACCGCGCCCTATGCAGAAACTTCTTCGAGCGCCTCTTCCCAGGCGCCCAGCGCCTCGTCGAGCTCCGCATCGCCGATCACCAGCGGAACGAGCACGCGGATGCAGTTGCCGTTGATACCGGCCTTCAGGATCAGCAGGCCGCGGCGCGCGGCAGCGTCCGCGACCGCGGTCGCGAGGTCGGCGGCGGGCTCGCCGTGCTGCCGTAGCTCGATCGCCAGCATCGCCCCGAGCCCGCGCACCTCCGCGACCGAGTCGAAGCGGTCGCGCCAGGACTCCATCCGCGAGCGGATCGCCTCTCCGACTTCCGTCGCGCGCTCCGCCAAACGGTCCTCGGCGATCGCGTCGAGAACAGCGTGCGCCGCCGCGATGGCCACGGGGTTGCCGACGTAGGTCCCCCCGACGGCGCTGTCCCCGGGCGCGTCCATGATGTGCGCGCGCCCGACCACACCTGAGAGCGGGATGCCCGCGGCGATCGACTTCGCGATCGTCATCAGGTCGGGCTCGACTCCGAAGTGCTCCATCGCGAAGACCTTGCCCGTGCGGCAGAACCCGGTCTGGACCTCGTCGGCGACCATGACGATCCCGTTGGCGTCGCAGATCTCGCGCACGCCCTCGACGAACTCCTGCGAGGGAACGATGAAGCCGCTCTCGCCCTGCACCGGCTCGAAGACGATTGCCGCGACCTCCTCGGCCGCGATGCGTGTCTTGAACGCCTTGTCGAGCTCTTCGAGGTCGTCGAAGGGGACACGGTAGACCTCCGGCGCGAACGGCCCCAGCCCGGCTTTGTAGGGATGCGTCTTCGAGGTGAGGCTGAGCGCGAGCAGCGTGCGTCCGTGAAAGCCCCCGTCGAAGGCGATGACGGCGGGCCGGCGCGTGTACGAGCGCGCGAACTTGACGGCGTTCTCGACCGCCTCGGCGCCCGAGTTGAAGAACGCGGCGCGAAGGTCGCCGCCGATCGGGACGAGCTCGACGAGCCGCTCCGCGAGCGCGATGTAGTTCTCGTAGGGGACGATCGTGAAGTCGGTGTGGGTGAAGCGCTCGATCTGCTCCTTCGCCGCCTCGACGACGCGCGGGTTCGAGTGACCGACGTTGAGGCAGCCGACCCCGCCGGTGAAGTCGATGAACGTGTTCCCGTCGACGTCGGTGATCGTGGCGCCGTGCGCCTCCTCGATCACGATCGGCAGGTAGATGGAGAGAGGCTCCGCGATGACGCGGGCCTTGCGGTCGAGGATCTCCCGGCTGCGGGGCCCGGGGATCTCGGTCTTGAGGTCGATCGCTCGTGTCGTGGCCATGGTTGGTGAGCTTATACATTGCAGCGAAGCTCATGGTTCTGTCCGACCGCACCATTCGCCGGCTGCTCGAAGAGGGCCGAATCGGCATCGATCCCTACTTGGAGGAGCTGCTGCAGCCGTCCAGCGTGGACGTGCGCGTCGACCGGCTCTTCCGGGTCTTCCGCAACTCGCGCTACCCCTACATCGACGTCAAGGAGCCGATGGAAGACCTCACGGAGCTCGTCGAGGTCGCGGACGAGGAGCAGCCCTTCATCCTCCATCCAGGCGAGTTCGTGCTCGGCTCGACGCTCGAGCGGATCCGCCTCCCCGAGGATCTCGTCGCTCGCCTCGAGGGGAAGAGCTCGCTGGGACGGCTCGGCTTGCTCATCCACTCGACCGCCGGCTTCATCGACCCGGGCTGGGACGGCCACGTGACCCTCGAGCTCTCGAACGTCGCCAACCTCCCGATCACGCTCTACGTCGGCATGAAGATCGGGCAGCTCTCGTTCGTGCAGCTCACGGAGCCGGCCGAGAACCCCTACGGGGCCGCGCTGCTCGGCTCGAAGTACCAGGGCCAGGCGGGGCCGACGCCGAGCCGCTACTGGAAGAATTTCGAGTGACCGTCCTCGTCGTCGGAGGGACGGGATTCGTCGGCGGCCACGTCGTCCACGCGTTCCGCGCCGAGGACGTGCCGGTCCGCGTTCTGGCCCGAAGGCCTGAGAGGCAGGAGCGCTTCGCCGCCTGGGGCTGCGAGGTCGTCCAGGGAGACATGACCGAGCCGGACAGCCTGCGGCGCGCGGCCGAGGGCGCCGACGCGGTCGTGAACCTCGTCGCCCTGCCGCCCTTCGCCAAGCCGGACGCCATCAGGCGCGTGATGGAGCAGGGCACGCGTGACCTCGTCGCCGCGGCAAGAGAGGCGGGCGCCAAGCGCTTCATTCTCATGAGCGCGCTCGGGACGAGCGAGCGCAGCAAGGATCTCGCGCCCTACTACCACGCCAAGTGGGAGGAAGAGCGCGAGGTCGCGGGCTCCGGGCTCGAGCACACGATCTTCCGCCCCAGCTTCATCTTCGGGCGCGACGGCGGGATGCTCCCGGGCCTCGTCTCGCTCGTGCGCTACTCGCCGATCACCCCCGTCGTCGGCACGAAGAGATTCCAGCCCATCTGGGTCGAGGACGTCGCCGCCTACTTCACGAGCGCGCTCTCGACACCCGCGGCGGCCGACAAGACCTTCGAGCTCGGCGGCCCCGACGTCGTCACTTTCGCCGAGCTCAACGAGCGCATCCGCAGGGCGCTCGACAAGAAGCGCCTTGCCTTTCAGATGCCGACCGGCCTCCTCAAGGCGGGCGCGGCGGTGGGATCGGTCCTGCCTCCGCTCCGCGGTGCCCGGGACGGCGTGGCCATGCTCGAGTTCGAGGACAACGTCACGGACATCGAACCCGCCGTCGAAGCCCTCGGAGTGACTCCGATCGGGCTCGACGAGATGCTGCGCCGTGCGACGGCGAGCGCCTGACGCCTACTGGTGCTCGAGGTCGGTGCCCGGCCCGCCGACGAGCGTGTCCGTGCCGGTACCTCCGATCAGCTTGTCGGGGCCGGCCTCGCCGCGAAGCGTGTCGTTCCCACCGTTGCCGCGAATCGTGTCGGCACCGTCGCCGCCGCAGATGATGTCGTCGCCGCCGAGCCCCTTGATGACGTCGTTCCCGCCGCGCCCCACGACCACGTCCTGCGCGGCCGTACCGGTGATCTTGTCGGCTTTCTCCGTTCCGACGATGGTGGCGAACTGGCGGCCGCAGATCGCGGTCACGACCTTCCGCTTCGGCCACGGGCGCCCGTCTCTGGTGCTGGAGCCCGTGAAGGTCGCCACGTCGACCAAAGAACCGGCCGGCAAAGATCGCTCGCAGTGATATGACCACATCTCGCCGGGATCGATGACGTCCGTCTCCCCGGAGTCTCCTGAAGTGCGCACAACGGGCGAGCAGTGGTCGTCCGCCACCTGCACGGAGTAGGCGCCTGGAGTGGGGTTCACCGGCATTCCCGGGTCGGTCGGGCTGTCGTTCTCGGCGAAGTAGTCGTACTGCGCGGTGGAGGGCGGCACGAGCGAGATCGTTGGCGAGACGGTGAACGTCACGTGCGGTCGTGTGATGACGACAGAGCGAGCCGATCCGGACGTCACGGGATCGGGATCGGGACTCGACGTGTGCCACACGCCCGTCACCGAGATAGAGACCGGCCCCCGGAAGACGCCTGGATCGAAGGCCACTGTGAGCTTCTTCGTCGGGAAGGTCTTCGGAGCGGAGCCTGCCGGGAAGTTGACACCCGTGGCCAGCGTGAACAACCGGCCCCCAGAACTGCCGTCGCCGTTCGGAAACTGCAGGGTCACCGTCGCATTGGTGACGTCGCAGGTCGTCGCGAAGACGCCGTCGTTCCCGACCTCGACGGTGATCGGGACGACGTCGCCATTTCGATGGGCGAAGTTCAGGCCTGACCCCCATTCGTAGGTGAAGGCCGGCTGCGTGCAGCCATCCGGATGCGGATGGCCGGCGGCAAGGGGTGCCGCCGCGGCCGCGACAACGAACAGCGCGACGAGTCGTCGGAGCATGACCTGAACATATTCGGCTCGTCGTATTAAGCAACCAGGGCGGCCCGGAGGCCGCCCTGGAAGACAGTAGATCGCCTGGATTAGGCAGGGGCGCTGGGTGGTTCTCGGTCCCCCACGCTGGCTAGGCGATTCCCCGTAGGTCCTGGGGACACGCCCCTACCTGCGATTACCTCCACTGCCCGAACAGTCGCTATTCAAGATCGGACCACCTCCTTTCCGTGGTAGATCGATCATAGCGACCAGGTCAGGACGAACGAAGGCGGCTCAGACGCGGACCTTCACGACGCCGTCCTCGACGAAGACCTCGAAGGTCTCGACGGGCAGATACGCGGGTAGGGTCAACGCCCGGCCGGTTCGCACGTCGAACTGGGATCCATGGCGCGGGCAGATGGCCACGCCCGCTTCGGCGTCGAAATCCCCCTCCGCGAGCGGGCCGTCGTCGTGCGAGCAACGGTCCTCGATCGCGAAGTACTCCCCGTTCAGGTTGTAGACGCCGATCGCGAGCTCGCCCGCGCGGACGATCTTCACCTCCCCGGGCGGTAGCTCCTCGACCGGGCCGACGGTCAGCTCGCCCAA
>Ga0068857_100005805_pt1 | contig 10550 bp, 18 predicted proteins | sample KBSCornC72_FD_66591 | JGI IMG/M metagenome (GOLD analysis project Ga0068857, IMG submission 66591) | Corn rhizosphere microbial communities from Kellogg Biological Station, Michigan, USA - KBS Corn C7-2 | ecosystem: Host-associated > Plants > Roots > Rhizosphere > Soil ...
CGATCGGCTTAGCAACCGGCTGGGAATCGGAGCGCAGTAAAGCGGCGCCACGCAGTTACATAAATCTGCGAGGTCGGCGGAGAGATCCGTCGGCCTCGACTTTTCGTCTTCCGCAAGGGTCGCAGAATGCCACTTGCTTGGGCCGGTCATTTTAGAGCTGGCTCACGATCATCCTTGCTGATCGAGCATTCAGCCAATGACGCCTCTCAGCCATCCTAGCCATTGAGCGCAGAACAGCAGATCGGGAGCTGACGTTCGGCTATTCTCGAGCGGTGCCCCACTGCGGAACGTCCGCTGTCGGCCAGTTGCCGTCATGGCGCCAACGTCCGCAACGGGTGGAAAGCGGACATTGCCGAAGTTTGTAATCTAGCTGTAGCAATCGACTGGCAGGAGGTTACGCTGGAGGCGTCAGCTCATGGCGGCTATCAACGTTCTTGTGCTGTGCACGAGAAACTCGGCGCGCAGTATTCTCGGTGAGGCGTTGCTCAATGAGCTTGGGGCGGGGCGCGTGCACGCATTCAGCGCGGGCAGTAAACCGATGGGTGAGCTCCATTCCGGAACCGTCCGTTTGCTGATACGTGAGGGCTTCAAACCCGAAACCTTCCGCTCGAAGAGCTGGAACGAGTTCACGCAGCCTGGCGCACCTGAGATGGATATTGTGATTACCGTCTGCGGCAACGCCGCAGGCGAAGCGTGTCCCGTGTTTCCAGGACGCGCAGTGCGGGCACACTGGGGCTTGCCCGATCCGGCCCAAATCGATGGCGACAAGAAGGCCCAGGACACTGCGTTCGAACGCACCTACGACCTGCTCCGTCGCCGCGTGGAAGCCTTCCTCGCCTTACAGTTCGAGACCATGACTGGAGACGTGCTCAGGGCCAACCTGAACGCGATTGGAGTGCTGGAGGGGGCCGCTTGAGCGACCTTCTCAGGCGGCTGGTCGCAGAAGGGGTCGGCTCCTTCTTCCTGTTCGCGTGCGTCATCGGCTCCGCGATCATGGCCGAAAACCTGTCAGTCGGGAACGATGCCATCGCCCTTCTTGGCAACACGGCGGCAACCGGCGCAATCCTGTTCGTACTGATTACGATGCTAGGGCCAGTTTCGGGCGCGCACATGAACCCGGCTGTGAGTCTGGTCGCTGCCTTGCGCAGAGACCTTAGCTGGCGCGATGCCATCGGTTACGTCGTCGTCCAGTTCGCTTTCGGCATTCTTGGAGCCTGGACGGCGCACCTGATGTTCGGCCTGCCGACGTTGCAGCTTTCGGTGAAAGCACGCCACGGACTTGGCCAATGGGCGGGTGAATTCGTCGCCACCTTTGGCCTCATTCTGACGATCATGGGCACTGTCCGCCACCGCCCACACTGGGTGCCCGCGACAGTCGCGCTCTACATCACTGCCGCCTACTGGTTCACCTCTTCGACCAGCTTTGCAAATCCGGCGATTACCGTCGCTCGGAGCCTGTCCAACACCTTTGCCGGTATTGCGCCGGCAGACGTCCCTCTCTTCGTGGTTGCGCAGCTTCTAGGTGCAATCACAGCTGCCCTCTTATCGCGATGGCTGTTTGCGGAAGAGTAACTGCAATGGGCGCAAAACGGTCCCTGTATCAGCTTGAAAGTCATTGTCAGGCCTTCCCTGCCCGCGAAGCCCATGGCTGGGCCAATCGATCGAAGCCGGCGCTGCGGCAAAGCGCTCCCCGCTGGCGGCGAAACGAGCCCGACCCCTTTGCCCCGGTGACGCAATGCGCGTTTACTTGACGTGCATCGTCATGCGCTGCCCTTGGCAGGGAAGCCGGGTGTCTGAAGGAGTCTTTGATATGCGACATGACCTCGTAGCAGTCCTTTCTATAGCCATTGGTTCGATCGCCCTGGCCGCCTCGCCCGCAATGGCCCAGGGTCGCGGCGGAGGTGGCGGCCCTCCGGCTGGAGTTGGCGGCGGTCCACCCTCGGGATTTGGCGGTGGCCCTCCGGGGAGCTTCCCCGGTGGAGGTAACGGCGCCGGTCACGGTCCATGGGGTACCGACGGCAGCTTCAACCAGCCGGACGGCCAGTACGGGATGTCCTCGGGCGCTTCCACGCGCGTACTGGACAATGCGCATGCCACACAAGCCTTGAGCAATGCCCTGGTTCGCAGCGGACTTACGTTGCCGGCGGGTGGGCTGACGACTGCCTGCGCCGGGTTCCACAACCTCGGCAGCTGCGTTGCGGCGATGCACGTCGCGAACAATCTTCGCTTCACTGGCGGCTTCGACGCGCTGAAGTCGCTGATGACGACCGGAGACAAGCTCGACCTCGGAGACGCGGTTCGTCAGCTATCTCCCACTGCAGACAGCAAGGCCGCGGAGAAACTTGGCAAGAAGCAGGCAAACGCCGATCTGCGCCGGGCAAGCGACAGCCTAGGAAATTAAAGAGCTAGGCTCGGGTGGGTTTGCCCGCCCGAGCCTAGATCCTCAGAACGATCGAGCGCCGGGCAAGTGTCCGCAATGGGTCGTTTGCGGCTTGTCTGGTAAGAGTGGTCCGCTGAGGGTGGAAAGCTGCCAATCCGCATCGGTCGTCAGGACAGCGCGGCGATGCAGGCTTGGGCCTTCCTCTCATATTTCCGCACCCCCCTCACATCGGCACCGATCTTGAGGTCATCGCTGTTCTTGATGAAGTCCCGCGTTATCTCCCGCGCAACGCCTATGTCACGGCGCAAGGTTTCGACGGCGATCACCTCTGCGGGAACGGCCGAAGGCTCCTTCAGTCCAAATCGCCCGACCATCGCTGCCGCATAATTGTCCCGGAGTCGAAACTGCATGTCGGTCATCATCGCCGAACGGCGGAACGCCTCGGCGTAGTCAAGGAAGCGATGGGCATCCATGTGCTCGCCGATCTGACCCGCCACGGCAGCCTCCCACGCTGTTGCTGTCCACGGCTCGGTGACGAAAGGCTCACCGATTGCATGGAGCTTGATGAGGTCGGCTGTGTTCCCTTTGATCAGGTCGGCGGTCATTCGGTCGAGCACTTTGTCGGCGCATGGCGCCAGGATCGCATATTGCGCGGCATTCGTGCGATTGCGCTCGATTTCAACGTGCATGTTCGCGTCGGCCAGCTTGACCTTCTGGCGCCAATTCTCGCGCTCGATCAACGAATCGGCGGCAAGTGCAATCAGCACTCCGAGCACGATAATTCCCACCTCGCCCGCGAACTCGCGCCAACCATGCAGCGGCTTAGGCAGATGAACGTGCATCGAGATCGCCCCCCGGCAGCGGGAGGCTATCAGATACTCCTGTGTCCGCAATGGGTCGCCTGCGGCTAGACCGCTTGGGGTGGAAAGCTGACATTGCCCCAGCTTGTTAGGAATCTCCGTCGCGCGTCCCTTCGTCAGCTCGTCAGGAGCGGCTGGCAGAAGGTAGCACGGGCCTCTTCCAGACCTTGCTGCGATGAACCCGGCAATTTGCTTTGGTCGGGCGTAACGTGAAGTGCCGCCGCGTAGGTGTTGAGCCACGTCGCGTAGTCCTGTTGCAGCATCCTATAGGCAACGCGGATAATGCCGAGATCGTGCGCGATCCGGAGCTTCTGGTCCTGGTTCAGTGTTTGCGCATGCGAGAGTAGCGACAAGTCATCGAACGCCGCGTCTGCCCTGCTGCGAATCTGCCCGTGGAAGTCGACGCTATCGTAGAAGAGCGCATACAAGACACGACGGTCCAGAGGCACTTGATCAACGGTGCTTCCGGCAGCCGACCGCCAGACCGCCGTGCGAAAAATGCGCGTCGCCGGCGTGCCGATTTCGCCCGCCAACTTGAGGGGTCGGCCTTGAGCGACTGACTTTTGCCAGCGATCGATTTCGTGCAGTCGTCGGTTCACGCACGGAATCAGATCGACCGAGTCTCTCATGCTGGTCAGATCGGAGGCAACTTCCCGGCCGAGCGCGGCTTCGAGGTCTCGCACCTCGTAATGGTGATGGATCGCCTCGACCGCCTGCTCGCCGGTGAGCGCGATCACTACGCCGAGGACGATGATGCCCACTTCCTTGGCGAACTCGCGCCAGGTGCGGACCGGCTTGTGCTGGTGATGCACTTCCATGCGCGGCCCCCTCCAGGAAGGAAAGCTAACACAAGGCACAACATCCGCAAGGGCGGAGCGGACATTGTCCGTGGCCGCATTCCCTGTCACTTGGAGCAAAGGTCGCCTGAAGGAGGAGTCAAATGGCCGCCTATATGATTCCCAGTTTCGACGTGACGGACCGGGAGGCTTATGAGGGTTATGTCCCTGGGATGATGCCGACCCTGATGAAATACAGCCCGGAAATCCTGGTTGCAGATTACGATGCACGGGCGCTCGAAGGGGAAGCCCGCGGGGTGAACGTGGTAATCCGCTTTCCAGACGAAGCCACGCTGCAGGCTTTCTACGACGATCCTGACTACCGACCTTTCAAACAACAGCGCCTGCGTTCCACAGGAAATGGCACGCTCTTGGTAGCAAACGAGTTCGTTCAACGTGCTTAGAGGACCGTCCGCAATGGGTCGTGTGCGGCTGGTCCGCCAAGGGTGGAAAGCGGACGTCTAGGAAGCTTGGGCAGCTACCAGCGGCGAACACGCCGAAAGCGGCCTCGCTTGTCGCGCCGATAGTCGAGCAACTTCGGCTTGGCGGCGCGCCGAAAGCGCAGCCGACTGAACCACGATAATCTCCCGGTCCACTGAGAGACGGTGTCTTGCGGAATGTCGATCGAAGCCAGCAACTCGACAACCCAAACGAGCAGCGCGACTACGAACGTCCCAGCGACGGTCGTCAAGATGACATAGAGCCACATAAATCGTTTGATCCCTTGCCGAGACGGTCGACCCGCTCCGCAGGGCGTTCATTTCCCCACTTTGGTGAGAAAGTCATCGCGTCGAGGTTGTTTGCCAACCGGGCATTACCAGCTGTGCCGCAATGGGTCGTGTTCGGATGGTCCGCTTTGGGTGGAAGGCGGGTGTGTGTTTCAAACCCCTTCTCCTTCCAGCAATTCCAGAACTTCGTCGAAACTCTCCGTCACATTGACCTGGGCGCCACCATCGAAATGGAGCGTCGCCCCATAGTCTCCCTTGGTCACATACAAGATGCGATTGATCTGACATGCGACTCTCGACCCGTCGCGTCGTTCAAACAGTCGGAAACGTCGAAATTCCATGGTGTCCTCCAGGTCATCTGCGGCAGCGCATCGTCTCTCTGCCGCATCTTTGCCAATGCGATTGCGGGACCGAGGCGGAAAACGACGGAAGCATCTTGTATCGGCAGTCATGAACTGTCGATTGCGGCAGGTCGATCGGTGACCTTCGGCCGCCATCCGTAGTGGCGCTTCTTACGAACCAATCAATCAATTGAACTTAGAGTATGTGGATGGATGAGCGTCGGGCTAAGCGAGTCGTCGTAGATCTGAAGCTGGATGCCCAGGTGGAAGGAGCCCTCGTCCGAGTCCACGTCTATGACCTTTCGATGGATGGTTGCTCGATCGAGGCTGAGTCCACTGACTTTCCTTCGAGCGGAGCGTCAATCACTTTGAAGTTTTCGAACGATGTGGGGGTTGAGGGAACGCTCGAATGGGTTCGACGACGTAATGGAGGAGTGCGCTTTAAGGAGCCTTTACTGGGCTCCCTTGTGCACGAACTGGGATTTGCGGACAGCGCGAGCGGACAAAAGGGCTTTCAGGACCAGTTCGGCCGTTCCCAGAACATACCTGGCCAACGGTTTGATGTCGCTCGTGACCGGTCCTCAGGTAGGTAGCGCTCTCGGGTTGGGCGGTCACCAACAAGCGGTAGCATAACCGGGTATGGAACTATCGGCCGTTGGCTTGGCTCTCTTGCATGCGCCGAAGCTCGGCCTCCACATGGACCTGGCCGGCAGCGCTCTCGGTCGCGAGTGCGATAGGGCGCCCGCCGAGCAGGGGATTGTGTGTGTTGAGAAATGCGATGGCCTGGTCACGGCCAAGCGCTCGGAATGCGACCCGAGTAATCTCGCCTTGTCGAACGGCGCGGTCGAGAGACAAAGGATTGGTCATGCGCCGCCTCCGCTGCCAATGATTGTCACCTGCACTCGTCCGTTTGTCGCTCATGTGAAAAACCTTTTCATTTGAGAAATGGGCCTGATCTGTCGATCATCCACCATGTGATCAGAACGAGGCCCGCCACCGGCAGGAAGTAGCCCATCCAATCCGGACGATGCTTCCGCCGTTCGGTCACAGAAGCTCGCTCTCGAGCTTCGCCATCCGGCGGGCCTGCGCAATGGCGTCGGTCAGGTTCGTGTAACGGTAGCCGCCAACCGAGTAAGTCTCAGTCATCCGTCGGGTGACGCCGAGCGACATCGCAAGGTCGAAGGGCGCGATGCTGCCGCCCTCATTCTCCCAGGAGTCGGTCTTGGCGGACGGCTTGATGGAGGATTGGTCGGACATGACGGCGCTCCCTTGCTGTAAGCGGGAGCACGGCTGTCTCTCGGTCGCAGGCGCTTACGAGAAGGTTGCCTGAACGATGCCCTATAGATGGGGTCTAGATGGGTGAATGCAATGCAGTAAGTGCACCTACGCAGCTCGCCGCGGCAAAGAGCGCCTGGCGCCTACGCATCGCTGTAACCTTCAATGTCCGCAATGGGTCGCGTGCCGGCCGGCTGCTACAGGGGGACACGTTAACTTTCGTCATTGCACGTTCACGCGAGCCGTTCAAAACTTTGGAGGGATCGAATCGGGTGGGTTGCAATGACTAAGATGCTTGGAGAGCGCGGCTACTCGCTGGTCATGACGGATGGCACGCGGACGGAGTTTCGGGCGCGTGATGCAGCCCATGCATTGACCCGAGCACAGGACATCTTGCCTAGAGGCTGTTCAGCCGCACTTTGTGAAGACGGCGTGCCCCTAGCTGAAATCAGCTTTTCCCCCGAGGGCTACTGGAGTGTCTCCAAGCCAGACTCGGCCTCTGCTCGTTGCTAAATGGTCGGGCGACCGAGTGGCTCGGAATTAATCTTGAGAGCGCAATCTTCGGAGGGTTTGTTGCCGATCCTGCTCACGCCAGTGCTCGCGATCAGCTTCGTCGATAAGCCTGAGTAACTCGGCAAAGCATGGCGTCTCTTGAACGGGGAAGACCTTTTTGAGCGCGGCCCCATACCTATCCAGCTCTTTTTGAGTGAGCAGGCTTACAGCGACTATTCGATCGTGAGCCATCGTGCGTCGCTCCCTGCGCCACTTTCTCCCGGCTAATCTTTTATAACGTCAACAAACTGCCGGGTTTCCTAGCAAGCCATGCCAAGTGTCGCGAACGCGACGATCCGTTCTCAAAGCGTTGTCTAAGCGATCGCTATGGGTCGCGTTCAGTCGGTCTGCTGCGGATGGAAAGCGGATGCATACCCGACTATGATCTAGAAATGCGGTTACTGGCAGTTTGCTTGGCAAGCCTGAGCCTCATTTCACTCTCGGCCGTGTCGTCTCGCCACGAGCGATGTGAGACCGTTGCCGGCAGCTACAGTATCTATGCGAACGGTGATCGCCTTCACATCGAAGGCAGTCGTCACCTGCTAAGCGTCGTCATCGATTCATTGGACAGCCGACTCCAGGCGGCTGGTTGGGAAACCGCCGTGGCGCGTGGTGAGTTCACCATCTGCTATGAAAAGCCGGTGGCGCCCCGCGATCTGACAGTCAGTGACGTAGTTCGTGTTAAGAACTTTTCCAAAATTCGCATTCTCGTGCGCTGACTGATTGTCCGCCCTGGGTCGTGTGTGGCTGGTCCGCTCAGTGGGAGTGGACGGAAGCAGAGACTTGTCGGCTCATGCCCTGCGATGGCGACTTTCAACATCGCATTCGGCAATCCTCGCCTGTGCGGAGTGTGCTACCGATTGGCCGCGGCTTCCTTGCCGGCAAGCTTTATGTGTTCGATGAATGCCCTGAGTTTCGGCAACACTTGGCGTTTGCCCAGGTGATACAGAAAGACCCCCGGAGTCATTGGCGCGAAGCCGTCCAGAACCGATCGAAGCCTTTGCTCGCGAATGGGTGTTCTGGCGAGCGGTTCCGGCACCTGCGCTAGCCCCAGACCGCGTTCTGCCGCGCCCACGAGAGTAGAATAGTCATGCGCGATCAAAGGGCCTGACACCACCGCTTCAATGGTGTCGTTGCCGTTCAACAGGGACCAGTCGGCAATCGCTCCGTTCGAACGGCGCAGGCGCAAACAGGCGTGATCGCGGAGGTCCTCGGCTTGCGACGGGGTGCCGTGGGTGTCGAGATATTCGGGGCTGCCGACGACCAGGAAGCGGAAAGGCGGCGTAAGCCGCACGGCCACCATATCGGGCGCAACAAACTGGCCAAGGCGAATGCCGGCATCGAAGCCGCCTGTCGCGAGGTCCACCATCTCGTCGCTGGCTGCAATCTCCAGTTCGATGTCTGGATAAGATACGCAAAAGGACGCAATCACCGGCTCCAGTATCAACGGCACGACCCCTCGCGGGACCGACAGCCGCAAGAGCCCGGTCGGGCGCTGCCCCAAGTCCCTCGCAGCTTCGGCCGCGGCAACGAGTTCGGCAAAGGCGGGGGCCGCGCGATCGAAGAAGCGCTGGCCGACCTCGGTAAGGCCCACGCTGCGGGTCGAGCGAAACAGGAGGGCGGCTCCGATGCGCCCCTCGAGCGTGCGGACCGCCTGGCTGATGGCGGAGGGCGTGACTCCCAGGTCGGCAGCAGCCCGCCGAAAGCTCCGGTGCGTGGCCGTGGCGATGAAGGCTTCGACGCCATCTAGCGCCCCTCGCCGCATTGTGTAGCGCTGCTTCACAGCCTGTGGCGATTAGAGGGGATAGTCCCAAAAGTGAAGCGACGCCTACAACGTGTGGCCCCAACACGAGTCCTACCATGGCCCCCAAACTGATCTTCAATATCCAGCTCTTGCTCGGCTACGTCGCCTGGCTGCTCTGCTACAGCGCCTATATCGGGCCGAGGCTTCGGGCGATGGCGACAGCAGATGCGCATCGCGCGATCGCGACGCTCCACAGCTTCCGCTTCTTCGGACTGGTTTTCGTCATGCCGGGAGTGGTTGGCACCCTGCCAGCCGGCTTTGCGGCACCCGCCGCATGGGGCGATCTCGCAACGGGCGTGCTGGCGCTTCTTGCATTGATGACCTTCAACTCCCGGCCGCTATTTCGGCTTTTCGTCATCGGCTTCAACACAATTGGCGTAATCGATCTTGTGTTGGACTATTATAACGCAGTTCAGCTCGACCTTCCTTCGATCGCGGGGAATTTGGGGGCTGCCTATGCAATCCCGATTATCTACGTTCCTATCCTTATGATCACGCATCTTGCGGCATTCGGCCTGCTGCTGGGTCGCTCCTCGGCCAAGGTGGCCACGGCTGCATGACACTGATGACGTGGACATGTCGCTGGGTGTCCGAGCTGGCACCTCGTAGGGGATTTGCCCGGATCTGCCGGGCGTGGTGCTGGCTCGCGCTCATCTGTTTCATCCTACCGAGCTCTGCCATCGCCCAGAGCATCAGTGGCGTCGGCTTCTCCGCTATCGAGGTCGACGATCCAGTCGGCGGCGGCAAGATGCCGGGGTTCGTCTTCTATCCTTCTGCCGAGCCAAAGGGCTTCACGAAGATCGGACCTTATGAGCTCAAAGCCACGGCCGACGCGGCCGCGCTCCCGGGTCCCAAACCGCTGGTGGTGATCTCGCATGGTCATGCAGGCACCGACCTAGGGCACCACGATCTGGCGACATATCTCGCAAGTCATGGTTTTGTGGTTGCGGCGATCACGCATCCCAAAGACAACTTTCGCGATAGCAGTGGTGACGGACAGGCGATCGTGCTGGGCGGAAGACCCAGACAGATCTCGGCGACGATGTCCTATTTGCTTGGAAGTGAGCGGTGGAAGCCGCTCGTCGATGCGGACCGAATTGGTGTGGCTGGATTTTCGAACGGCGGCTACACCGCGTTGCTCCTGGTTGGTGCCGAGCCACAATTCATCGCTCTGCCCCGGCACTGCAGTCTCCATCCCGACGACAAGAACGTCTGCGTTCCGCTCGCGAAACTCGAGGCGTCGGCCGCGCACGATCATGGTAGCATAGAACGACTGATCGAAGACTTGCAGCACGATCTGACCACTTGGGGAAACACCCGCGACCCGCGCGTGAAAGCGGCCTTCGTCATGGCGCCGTTCAGTTCGGTCTTCGATGCGGCCGGCATCGCGCACATCGACCGGCCGGTATTCCTCTATTACGCACAGCACGATCAGGTGCTGCTGCCACGCTACAATGCTCTGCACATCGCGCCGCTGATAAAAACGCTTGCCGGCTTGAGGATGGTCCCGAATGCCGGGCACTATGTCTTCCTCTCACCTTGTTCGACCGAGTTGGCCAAAGAGTCGCCCGACCTTTGCAAGGACCCTCCCGGCACCGACCGAATTGCCGTCCACCGGCAGATCGAGGACAGTGCGCTCGCGTTTTTTCGCGAGGCGTTGCGCGTTCGTTCGCGTTAATTCACCACGATCGGGCGACACGAACTGCGGATGCGAGCGATCGCGCGGACCTCCGGGACGTTGGACAAACATAGCACCGTTATTTGGCACCTCGCC
>Ga0068857_100005813_pt1 | contig 10541 bp, 6 predicted proteins | sample KBSCornC72_FD_66591 | JGI IMG/M metagenome (GOLD analysis project Ga0068857, IMG submission 66591) | Corn rhizosphere microbial communities from Kellogg Biological Station, Michigan, USA - KBS Corn C7-2 | ecosystem: Host-associated > Plants > Roots > Rhizosphere > Soil ...
CTGATCGGTCACCGTCCGGAGCTGATCAGACAGGCCGATCGGTGCGTCCTGCTCGAGAACGGTCGGGCCGTCATTCTGCCCCGGAGCGCCGTCGCGTGATCGCGTCCGCGCATCGCCTGCTCACGCTCGTGGCCGTGCCCCGGCGCCGGATCGCGCTTGGTGTCCTGCTGGGATCGCTGACGGTTCTCTGCGGTGTGGGGCTGATGGCCTCAGCCGGGTATCTGATAGCGCGGGCCGCCGAGCAGCCGCCGATCCTGGCCCTGTCGGCGGCCATGGTGGCGGTGCGGGCGTTCGGCCTGGCACGCCCGCTGGCACGCTACGCCGAACGCATCGCCACTCACGACCTGGCGCTCCGGGCGCTGGCTCGCGTTCGACGCCGCGTGTATGAGCACATCGAGCCGCTGGCACCCGGTGAGTTGGGCATGTATCGCCCCGGGGACCTGCTCTCGCGGGTGGTCGCGGACGTCGACACCATGCAGAATCTCCACCTCCGCGGCGTCGTCCCTCCACTCGTGGCAGTTGTTGCCGCCGCTGTATGTGTGACCGCCGCCGGGATGGTGCTGCCCGCGGCCGCGCTCGTGCTGGCGTGCGGACTCGTCGTGGCCGGGGTCCTCGTCCCGTGCGCGGTCGTACGGCTCGGCTCGTGGGCCGGCAGTGAGCGGGCACGCGCACGGGGCGCCCTGACCTCTGAGATCGTCGAGCTGTTGGCGGCCGCCCCGGAGATCGTCGCCTACGGTCGCGAGGAGGAAACGCTCCGCCGGTTCGCCGGCTCGGAGCGGCGGCTCCAGCAGACGGTACGGCGAGGGGCGCTGGCTGATGGCGTGGGAGACGGCCTTCGGCTTCTCGTCACGGGCGTGACCGTGGCGGGGGTGCTGGCGGTATCGGTGTCGGCCGTGACCGCGGGACACCTCGACCGCGTGTCGGTGGCTGCACTGACGCTGCTCGCACTCGCATCCTTCGAGTCGATCCAGCCGCTCACCCAGGTCGCCCGTGAGCTTCCCGAGACGCTCGCAGCCGGTGGCCGGATCCTCGAGCTGGTCGACCGCCGGCCGGCGATCCGTGACCCCGAGCACGCTCGCCCGGCGCCGGTCGGCGTGCCTGCCGTCGGCCTGGACGATGTGCACGCCGGTTACGGGGCCGGCACGGTGCCGGTGTTACGCGGCGCATCGCTCGTCATCCAGCCCGGCAGGCGCATCGCGCTGCTGGGATCGAGCGGCGCCGGAAAGACGACGGTCGCCAGGCTGCTGCTGCGATTTCTCGATCCCGGCACCGGCCGGGTGATGCTTGCCGGACACGACCTGCGCGAGTATCGGCAGGAGGACATCCATTCCGCGATCGCGGTCGTCGGCCAGGATGATCATCTGTTCTCGGCCAGCATCCGGGCAAACGTGTCGCTTGCTCGGCCCGCTGCAGAAGGGGCCGAGATCGAGCTGGCGCTCCAGCGGGCAGGCCTGTGGGAGTGGGTCGAGCACCTGCCGAGCGGCTGGGACACGCTCGTCGGCGAGGCCGGGCGAGAGGTCTCTGGAGGTCAACGACAGCGGATCGGCCTGGCACGCGCACTCCTCAGTCAGGCCCAGATCCTCGTTCTCGACGAGGCCACCGCGCACCTCGACCCGGCCGGCGCGGAGCTGATGATCCAGGACACGCTGGACGCGGCCGGTGAGAGATCCGTCCTGCTGATCACCCACCGGCCCGAAGGGCTGCACCTGATGGACGAGGTGGTGGTATTGGCGGACGGGCGCATCACGGAGGTGGAGCCTCCGAAGGGGGTGGCGCCGCAACTGTCGTACTGACGGCGCTGCCGCGTCTCGTCAGGCGCCCGGGCTGATGCCCCATGTACCGGTGAACGACTCGCCGGGGTCGAGCACGATCAGGTCGGTGCCACTGCGAAAGGCGTTGGGCGGACAGGTCATCGGCTCGACGGCAACGGCGCGCCGAGCCACGTCGGGCAATGGGTCGCCGGTGAAGATCATCAGGTACGGATACGCCTTGTCGACCCACAGTGAAACCGCATGCCCACCGGCCGGATCACGCAGGCTGACCCGGGCGATGCCGCCGGCGTCGCGGTACAGCTCGGTGAAGGCATGGTCGAGCACGGTGGCGCCGATCGGCCGCTCGGATCGAAAGTCGAACGGCGTACCGGCCACCGGCATGGAGCCGGTGGGAACACCCCGGCCGTTCGACCGCAGCACGACCCTGGCCGGAGCACGGAGCAGAACCGTGTCGACCGTCGGCGCACCAGGGGCCAGATACGGGTGCGCTCCTGCACCGAATGGACACCGCTCTTCGCCTGCGTTCGTGGCCGTGGTGCGCACCGACAGGCCGCCGTCGGACACGGCATACTCGATGCGAACGTCGAGCGCGAACGGATAGCCCGGCTGGGGGTAAAGGCGATGCTCCAGGACGGCCCGGTGCGGCTGACGATCGACGATCGCGAAGCGTGACCAGCGGACGAGCCCATGGATCGCGTTCCCCGCCTCCACCTCCGTGAGGGGAAGCTGGTGCGAACGGCCGTCGAGCTCAAAGGCTCCGTCCTCGATGCGGTTCGGCCACGGCAGGAGCAGCTGCCCGCGACCCGCCGTGGCCATCTTCTCCGCCGTGTATCCGTCGATCAGGGGGCGGCCGCCCACACTGTATGAGCGCAGCCCCCCACCCACCTCCACCACCACAGCGCGATGCTCGCCGGCGACCAGCTGGATCTGCTCGCCCGACGGCCGGGTCACCGGCCCGCTGCCACCGAATCGCGAGCGCTCGCCCCGAGCCGATCAAGCAGGTGGTCGCCCACGCGCAACGCATTCGCCATGGTCGTCAGAGCCGGGTTCACGGCTCCGATGCTCGGAAAGATGCTGGTATCGGTGACGTACAGGTTGTCGACCTCGTGTGCCCGGCAGTCCGTGTTCAGCACCGATGAGTCGGGGTCGGTTCCGAACCGGCACGTACCCGCCTGGTGCGCCACACCCGCAACCGGGATGTCGTTCTTCATGTAGGCGAACCGGTGGATCAGGTGTCCCGGCGCCATGTCGAGCATGCCCAGCATCGACTTCAGTTGCGCGTACAGGCGCTGCTTGGGGATGTCGTTGGTCGCCTTGTATGCCAGCGTGATCTTCCCGTCTCGATCGATGGTCACACGGTTCTCGGCGCGCGGCAGGTCCTCGGTGGACAGCCAGAAGTCGACCGCATGCCGAGCGATTCGCTCCAGCGACCAGTGGGGGGCGAGCTTCGTATCGCGTGGCCGCTCGCCGCGGAACATCGGTGCCTGTGACTTCCCCACCATCTGCAGGTTTCCCAGCGGGAATCGGAAGTCGTCGCCGCCCGTGAAGTAGAAGTCGTTCAGCCCGAGCGTTTTCTGGAACACCGTTGGGTTCTCCTCGCGAGACAACGCGAGCACCGCCTGGCTGTTGTGGAACATGTAGTTACGGCCCACCTGGTCGGAGCCGTTGGCGAGCCCGTTCGGATGACGGTCGTTTGCCGATCGAAGGAGCAGCCTGGCCGTGTTGGCCGCGCCGCAGGCCACGACGACCAGGTCGCCCCTGTACCGTTCCGTTTCCCCGTCCCGGCTGACAACGACCTCGGTGATCTGGCGGCCGTCCGCGTCGGTCTCGAGCTTGACCACCTCTGCGTTCGTGATCAGCGTGACGTTGCTGTGCTTCAGCGCCGGCCTCACGCCGCACACCTCAGCGTCGGACTTCCCGTGCACGACGCAGGGGAAGCCGTCGCAGTTGCCGCACCGGACGCACGGGCTATCCGGCATGTTGGCTTCATTCAGCCTGATGCCGCACGGTGCGTGAAATGGGTGGTAGCCGGCCGCTTCGAGCTTGTCGGCGAGCTGCTGGATCCGGGGCTCGTGTGAGACCGCCGGCCGCGGGTAGGGCGCGCTGGACGGCGGTTCGGTTGGATCCTCACCGCGAGCGCCGTGGACCTCGTAGAACCCCTCCGCCAGCGTGTAGTAGGGCTCCAGCTCCTCGTACGAGATCGGCCATGCTGGCGCCACCCCGTCGTAGTGCTGGAGGTCGTCGAAGTCCTCCTTGCGGAGGCGATAGAGCGCGGCGCCGTACAGCTTCGTCGCTCCACCGACGTGGTAGTGGACCTGCGGCTGGAACGGCTTGCCGCCGCCGTCGTACCAGGTGTCGGGAGAGACGTACCGGTTCTCGACGAAGACATCCTGAGCGAGCCAGTTCTGTGGCTCTCGCCGGAGCCAATCGCCCCGCTCGACGATGAGGATGCGCTTGCCGGACGGAGCAAGGTGGCGTGCCAGCGTTCCCCCGCCGGCCCCGCTGCCGATGATGATGACGTCGTAGCTGTCCATCTCAGAACTCGTCCAGCATCTCGGGGACGATGATCCGCGCCGCCGCCTCGATGAGTGCCAGGTGAGAGAACGCCTGGGGGAAGTTGCCCAGATGGCGTCCGGTGGCGACGTCGAACTCCTCCGCGTACAGCCCGAGCGGGGAGGCAACCCGCATCAGCCGCTCCATCATGTCGCGGGCCTGCTGCAGCTCTCCCACGATCGCCAGGGCGGACACAAGCCAGAACGAGCAGATCAGGAACGTCCCCTCCTTACCCGACAGGCCGTCGTCGGTCTCACCGGTGCGGTACCGAAGCACGAACCCGTCCTCGGTGAGGTCCCGCGCGATCGCCTCGACCGTGGCCTTGAGCCGCTCGTCGTCTGCGGCCAGGAAGCCAAAGCCCGCCGCCAGCAGGGTCGATGCATCGAGCGAATCGGTCTCGTAGTGCTGTCGTAGGACACCGGTGTCGGTGACGCCGTTCGCGAGCACGTCGTCGCGGATCTCCGCCGCCGTTTGCGTCCAGATCGCACCCTGTGCCGGGTCTCCGCGGATCTCTGCCAGCTTCGCGGCCCGGTCGAGGGCGACCCAGCACATGAGCTTCGACGAGACGTAGTGCTGCGGCTTGCCGCGCGCCTCCCAGATGCCCTGGTCGGGCTGCTGCCAGACCCGGGTGGCGCACTCCGCCTGGGTCTGGACGATCGGCCACAGCCGCCGGGGGAGTCGCTGGGTCCGACGGGTGTGGAGCAGGATCGAGTCGAGCACGGAACCGAACACGTCGTTCTGCCGCTGGTCGAAGGCCGCGTTCCCGATTCGCACCGGCCTGGCGCCGGCGTAGCCCGACAGGTCGTCGCGCGTCGACTCGGGCAGCTGACGGCGGCCGTCGATGCCGTACATGATCTGGAGCGAGCCGTCCTCGGTGGGCTCGAGGTCAGCGACGAACTGCATGAACTCGTCGGCTTCCCAGTCGAGGTTGAGCCAGTGGAGCGCCAGCAGCGTGAAGGTGGTGTCACGCATCCACGTATACCGGTAGTCCCAGTTGCGCTCCCCGCCAGGCGTCTCCGGCAGCGAGGTGGTCAGAGCGGCAACCGTGGCCCCGGTCGGCATGTATGTGAGCCCCTTGACGGTCAGAGCCGACCGTTGCAGCTGTTCCGCGAACCGGTGATCGGGGATTCGCGCGGAAGCGAGCCAGGCTCGCCAGAACCGTACGGTCGCGTCGAGCATCGCCTCGGCCTCGTCGATGTCCTTCGGCGTTGCAAGCTCTTCGGCCCAGGAGAGCGCGCAGTATGCCCGGTCTCCGGCCTCGAGCACTCGCCGGGCACGCACCCGGGTCCCCTCGATGCCCAATGCAAGGTCGCTCTGCAAACGGATTTGCTGGCCGTCATAGGTCGTGTCAGCGGCGTGTCGTGAAGCGTCGACCAGCGTCCAGCCCGCGGTCTCGCGTCCATAGTCGAAGACCGGCTCGCAGATCAGCTCGATGTCGACGCGCCCGTCGAGACAACGAACGGTTCGCACGAGCATGTGGTCGGCGTCGTCGTCGGCCGGCGGGCGTGTGTGGGGAGTGATCTGATCCTCGTGGTCGCGCGGGCCCATGGTGAGCGCGTTTCGAACCTCGACCCACCCGGTCGGCGTGCGCCACGTCGTGACGATCACGTTGGTGCCCGGCTCGTACGTCCGGGCGGTCGGATGACTGCGGCCGAAGGGTCCGAACCGGAAGCTGCCGGCCTGTCGGTCGAGCAGGCTGCCGAAGATGCTCGGCGAGTCGAAGCTGGGCACGCATAGCCAGTCGATGGCGCCATCCGCGGCGAGCAGCGCCCCGGTGTGGCAGTTCGACAGAAAGGCGTACTCCGCGATCGGCGGGAAAGGCGACGGCGCCGCGGCGCTTTGCGCAGCGGCATCCGGCTTTGTGATGGTTGCGTCAGTCATCCCTCTATCCAGGGTTCGTGCCAACGGCCGTGGCCGGCGACGAGTTTGTCTGCTGAAGCGGGGCCGAACGACCCCGGCGCGTAGGTGTCAACGGGGGGCGGTGCGTCAAGCAGCGGCTGCATGATCCTCCACGTCTCCTCGACGCCGTCCTGACGGGTGAAGCGTGTGCTGTCGCCGGCCATCGCGGCCTGCAGTAGCACCTCGTAGGGCGTCGGGCCTTCGCCGCCCTCTGCCGAGAACTCCATATCGAGATGGATGCCCTGCGGCCCAGGGGCGTCCGCCCGCCGGGCGTCAACCTGGAGCCGGACGCCGGTGCTCGGATCGAGCTTCACGATCAGCTGGTTCGGCTCCGGGCGGCGATCCTCGCGCTTCTTGAACCCGAGGCGGGGCGGGTGCTTGAACACCAGGCGCAGCTCCGTCTGCGTGGCCGGCAGACACTTGCCCGTTCGAATGAAAAAGGGGACGCCCGACCACCGCCAGTTGTCGATATCGAGCCGTAGGGCGGCGTACGTCTCGGTGGCCGAATCCGGTGCGACCCCGTCGATGTCGAGATACCCGTCGTATTGCCCGCGCACGTAGCGGTCCGGATCGGCGGTTTCGATCGCTCGGAAGACCGCCAGCTGGGCGTCCTTGATCGTCGCCGGGTCACCCCCCGACGGGGCCTCCATCGCCGTAGCAGCCACAACCTGCATGATGTGGTTCACGACGACGTCGCGCAGAGCACCCACCGGGTCATAGAAATGGCCGCGATCCTCCACGCCGAAGCTCTCGGCCATCGTGATCTGCACCGATGAGATCGAGTTGCGGTTCCACACCGGCTCGAGCACCGTGTTGGCGAAGCGCAGGTAGAGCAGCTCCTCGATGCCCATCTTGCCGAGAAAGTGGTCGATCCGGTAGATCTGCTCCTCCTCGACGTGCTCGTGCAGCTGCCCGGCGAGCGCCCGTGCGGAGCTCAAATCGTGCCCGAACGGCTTCTCGATCACCAGCCGCGCGGAGGAGGTGAGCCCAGCATTGGCGAGACCGGCGACCACGGTGCCGAAGAGGAACGGCGGGATCTCGAGGTAGAAGACGGGGCTCTGGGCACCGTTCATGGCCGCTCCGACCTTCTCGTACGTCTCAGCGTCGGCGAAGTCGCCCTCGACGTAGGAGAGCCGGTTGGCAAAGCGGTCGAACACGGCATCGTCCACGACTTCGCCGGTGTCCTCGATGCACTGCCTGGCATGCGCGCGCAGGTGCTCGATAGTCCAGTCGTTCACGGCGACGCCGACGATCGGACACGACAGCAGCCCCCGAGCCTCGAGTCGATACAGCGAATGGAACGTCATCACCTTGGCCAGGTCGCCCGTGATTCCGAAGATCACGAGCATGTCTGTCTGCTGGTGAAAGCGGTCGACGTCGCCTCCCGCAGCCTGTGGCCGTGCTCCCACCGTCGATTCGGTTCCTATCGCCATGTCGTGTACCTCCCAAACCTCGGATCAGACCGATCAACTCTCCACCGAAGGCGAACATAGGACCGACCGGTCCCGGGCGCATCGCCCACAAGGGATGAGCCATGTGAACAGGTGGTCAAGCTCCCGTGGGGACGGCCGGCTTCTTCGAGCGCTCCTTCACCCCCAGCGTCATCCTGGTGCTTCGGTCGTGCGTGAAGGCCGCCCATGTCCAGTCGACCACCGCCTTCGCGCGATCTTCGCCGGTGGACAGCAGGGCGAGGTGGACGGCACCCCAGGCGAGCGAGGCTGCCTTGCCCTTGATCGTGCGTCCACCTGGCATCTGGATCACGGCCGCGCCGCGGCCGATCGTTGCCATCGTGCCCTTGTCATGGTAGGCAAACGGCTTCGCCTCCCCGCCCGCCGCTCGACGAGCGATGTTCTGTCCGGCAAGCTCGCCCGCCTGGAGCGCAACCGAGCCGAGCTGCGGCAGCGCGCCTTGCTCGGGGTCGGTGATGAGCGCAATGTCGCCCACCGCGAAAACCTCCGGATGTCCTTCGATGCTGAGGTCCGGTGCGACCGGAACCCGGTTTCCCCTGGTCAACTGCAGCCCCAGCGAACGCACCAGAGCGTTGGCCTGGAGGCCGGCACCCCAGACAAGTGTGTGCGCCCTGAGCACCCTTCCCGACTTGAGGGTCACCCGGGTCGGCGCGATCTCCTGGACGATCTCGCCCAGCAGCACATCGACGCTCCGCTTCTCGAGCGCCTTGCGGGTGTACTTGCGGATGTCCTTCTTGAACATCGAGAAGAGCTCGTCGCCCGCCTCGACCAGGCGGATCTCGGCCTGCTCCTGTGGCAGCCGGGGATAGTCCTTTGCGAAGTCCTGGCGGTACAACTCCGCGAGCGCCCCAGCGGTCTCGATGCCGGTCGCGCCGCCCCCGACGATGACGACGTTGAGCGCGCCGTCGTCGACCAGCTGGGGGTCGCGGTCGGCGGCCTCCCACCGCTCCAGCATGTGCTCCTTCAGTCGCATGGCATCGTTCAGGCCGTACAACGGGAACGCGTGCTCGGCCGCGCCGTTCACGCCGAAGTAGTTCACCTGCGCGCCCAGGGCCAGAACCAGGTGGTCGTAGCCCAGCGGCTCCATCTCGGCGAAGCTGACCTGACGGGCGTCGAGGTCGATGCCGGTGACCGTCGCCTGGTGCACGGCCACGTTGGGGTGCTCGTGGAACAGGTCGCGAAGCGGATGGCCCACCGCGGACGGCTCGAGCAATCCGGTGGCGAGCTGGTACAGGAGCGGCTGGAAGGTGTGGAAGTCGTTGCAGTCGATCAGGTCGACATCGATGTCCGCACCCTTCAGTTTCCTCGCCGCACCGATTCCGGCGAACCCTCCACCCAGAATCACAACACGTTCACGGTCAGCCATGTCGATTCCCGCCTCGGATCGGGCCGGGCCAGGCCCGGCAGGTGCGATGGATGCTCGCCGCGAACTCCGCTCGCGCCGAGAGTCGGAGCGTGGCGCCCTGCGGCCGCGCCACGGTTGCGCTTGTCATGGGTCTCCTTCACAGGAAAGGGACTCGTGGCTCGAAGCAGACCCCGCACAGCCGGTAGGTGCATCGCCCCATTCGGATGACCTGCGGGTGGCGCACCGCCGGATACTCGGCGCCGTGCCTCCGTCCCGTTGCCGTCTCGACCGCAGGTGCCTCTACCTCCGGTGGGCGCTTCGGCGGCTCATCCGGTCCGGGTGATGTGTGGAGGGCGACCGGCGGTGACGCTGACAGGCGGCATGCTCGCGGCGCCGCCGGGAGCTGAGTGAAGGGGTGCGAGATGGCAAAGCAGTTTCACGGAACGATCAACGTGGACATCCGCGACTCGGAGCCCGACTGGGCGCCGTTCGAGCCGCCACGAGCCCCGGACGGCGCACCCAGCGTTGTCTACGTGGTGCTCGACGACGTCGGTTTCGCGGCGATGAGCTGCTACGGCGGGCCGATCGAGACGCCGAACATCGACCGGATCGCCGCAGAAGGGGTGAGGTACACGCAGTGGCACACAACGGCGCTTTGCTCGCCGACCCGCTCGTGTCTGCTGACCGGACGCAATCACACCCGCAACAGCATGGCGTGCATCACCGAAGCGGCGATCGGCTTTCCCAACGCCAGCGGTACGATCCCGCCGGAGAACGGGATGCTCCCCGAGATCCTCGGCGAGCTGGGATGGAACACGTACATGGTGGGCAAGTGGCACCTCTGCCCCGACGGCGAGATGAATCTCGCCTCCCCGCGCCGTAACTGGCCGAGCGGCAGAGGCTTCGAGCGCTGGTACGGGTTCCTGGGCGCGGAGACCAGCCAGTGGTATCCGGATCTCGTGTACGACAACCACCCGGTCGATCAGCCGTCGTCACCGGAGGAGGGCTACCACCTCACTGAGGACCTCACCGACAAGGCGATTGAGTTCATCCGAGACGCGAAGACCATCGCACCGGAGAAGCCGTTCTTCCTCTATTACGCACCGGGCGCGTGTCACGCACCTCACCACGCCCCAAAGGAGTGGATCGCGAGGTTCGAGGGGCGCTTCGACGAGGGCTACGAGGCGATGCGGGAACAGACGCTTGCCCGGCAGAAGCGGCTCGGCCTCGTACCTGACGACACGGAGCTCCCGGAGATCAATCCAATCGGGACGCCCGAGACACGCACCGGCCCGGACGGCAAGCCCTTCCCGGAGCTTGATTTCACCCGCCCCTGGGACTCATTGTCCGATCAGGAGAAGCGGCTTTTCTCGCGCATGGCCGAGGTCTATGCCGGGTTCCTCGCACACGCCGACCATGAGATCGGCCGGCTGCTGGACATCCTCGAGGAGTTCGGCTGGCGCGAGAACACGATGGTCGTTCTCGTCTCCGACAACGGCGCCA
>Ga0068857_100005819_pt1 | contig 10530 bp, 10 predicted proteins | sample KBSCornC72_FD_66591 | JGI IMG/M metagenome (GOLD analysis project Ga0068857, IMG submission 66591) | Corn rhizosphere microbial communities from Kellogg Biological Station, Michigan, USA - KBS Corn C7-2 | ecosystem: Host-associated > Plants > Roots > Rhizosphere > Soil ...
ATGCTTTCTTGCGAATGCCAGACTTGTCGATGGCTGCTTCGACCTGATGGCTGACGTCCGACAGCGTTTCGCTTGCGACCTCGATCCCGGCACTCGCTTTTTCGATGCCGGTTTGCGCAGCGCTTTTTGCCTGCTTCCTTGCCGCCAGAGCAACCGACGCCAGTTTGGGGACCATCGCGAGCAGGCTGGGCGGAACATGCCGCGCCATCCCTCCGGCGACGGGCGCCGCAGCGCGAACTCGCCGCGCGGTTTTGGGAAAGAGATAAGCGGCAACTGCGCCGACCGTCACGGCGGCGGCAACAGCGGCCAGCGGATGCTCGGCGACGATGCGGTTGGCGCCGACGATTGCCTCATCGGCTTTGGATCGCGCATCAGCCAGCTTCTCGCTCGCTTTGCTGCCCGCCGACTTCGCGCGCTCGCCAGCCTTGTCGATGTTCTCGCGTGCCAACGCCCGCGCCCGATCGAGCCTGTCGTGAATATCGTTCGGCATGATCTTACTCCTTTCCGATCCAATTTTTCCAGCGCAGCCTTGGCTGCTCGTTCTTACCTCTAAACGCGTGCCACTTTGCTTTTGCCGCTTTCGCGCCGGATGACGCGAGTTTCAGCAGCGGACCGCGCGCCAATATCGCACCAATTATGGCGGCGAGCCCGATCGTCCGGGCCGGATGAGCACGCACAGCGGTTTTGCCGCGATCCACCACGTCCAGCCCGAGGTCGAGCATCTTTGTGCCAGCCTCCTGCGCCAGGTTTTTCGGGCGCAGCCGTGCCGCCGCCAGCCGCGCCAGTTCCTTGACGCGCTCGCGCTGTACTTCCGCATCGATCGTCGCGTTGACGAGCTTCGCGTCCATGCCTTCTGGCAGATCGGTCATCATCCTCTCTCCCTGCGAAAGCCGATGCGGCGCAACATGCTGCGAAAGGTCGCTTTGGCCACTACTATCAGCAGCCAGACGAACAGAAACCCGCCCACGAATACCGCAGCAGTGGCGCCCAGTGGCCCGATGTAGGGCGCGAGTATCCAGATGATCGCCAGCGGCAACGCTGCCAGCAGACCCAGCAGCAGGAACACGCTCGCAGCGGTTACAATCGCAGCGCGGCGCACGCCCGCCATGGCGATGCCGACGCGCAGCTTCTGTCGCTCGCCTTCGATCCGGGCATAATCCCGCCCGGATGCCACGAGATGCTCTATGACCCCAAAAGTGGACATATCCTCCGGATTAGCGTCCCGATTTTCGGGAAGAACGGGAGGGGGCATGTCGCTATCTTCGGGCGACCAGCCGGTTTGATGTTTCACTGGCTCCGCTCCCCTCCGGAATGCCGGACGATGGACAAAAGGCCAAGGCTCAACGCCTTAGGCCTTGTCGCTGTCCTCATCCTTCGCGGGAGACGAGCCCTTGGCGAGGCGCATCAGCACATAGCCGGCAACCGCCGCAGCGCCGATAGCCACAGCGGGGCTCTTGCGCACGAAATCGCGCGCTTCGCCCATCAGCTGGTCGATATCCTTCTCATCCAGCGTCTTGGCAGCGCCTGCAACAGCGTTTGCCGCCTGACGCGTGTAGTCGCCATATTGCGGGCCGAGCTTGGTATCGACGGTCTGCGCAGTGTCGTTGATAAGCTGAGCGAGGCTGTGCATCGCGGTGCCGGTCCGTACCTTGGCAGAGCCCGCAGCGTCACGAGCGAGCTTGGATGCCTGCTCCTTGACCTGCTCGCTCTGGGCTTTCCAGTCATAGGAAGATACGCTGTCTTTGGCGCTCTTCACTGTCGCGCGCACCGCGGCCGAAGCGCTGTTGATTGCGTCGCGCGCATGATCGGTTGTTTTGCCGAGCTGCTCGTCAACAACCGCACGTGCCTTGCGACCAGTCTTGCTGTCCAGTGCAGCGGCTGCGGCTTTAACGACCTTTTCCTTGGCGGCAGCAGCCTTGGCCGCGACGGGCTTTCCAGTGGTGGTCTGAGAGGAAGCCGCTGGTCGGCGTCCACGCGGCTTGGGGCTGGCGTTGGGGTCGAAAGCGTCGGCCATATCAAATCCTTCCTGGCGCTGTGTGAGCAAGTTCACGCGATTAATGCTTGATGCTAGATAACAGTTCCTTTTTCGATTTTCACCCTGACGCACGCATTTTTTGCACAGTCCCGCTCATGGCCGCATTGCCATGCGAGGCGCTGCTGGCTAAGCGGGCGCGAACAATTTCCGGGCTAGTGGCCCGTTTCAGCTGCCGGAGGACGTAATTATGACCGCCATTCTCGATATCCATGCTCGTCAGATCTTCGACAGCCGCGGTAATCCGACGGTCGAGGTCGACGTGATGCTTGAGGATGGCAGCTTTGGCCGCGCCGCCGTGCCTTCTGGCGCGTCTACGGGGGCTTATGAGGCGGTGGAAAAGCGTGACGGGGACCGCCTGCGTTATATGGGCAAGGGCGTCAGCCAGGCGGTGGAAGCCGTCAACGGCGAGATCGCCGAGGCTCTGATCGGCTATGACGCGGAAGATCAGGGCGATGTGGACGCGGCGATGATCGCGCTCGACGGCACCGAGAACAAGAGCAATCTGGGCGCAAACGCGATCCTCGGCGTGAGCCTTGCAGTATCGAAGGCGGCGGCGGATGCGCGCGGCCTGCCGCTCTATCGCTATGTCGGTGGCGTATCCGCGCATGTGCTGCCGGTGCCGATGATGAACATCATCAATGGCGGTGAGCATGCCGATAACCCGATCGACTTTCAGGAGTTCATGATCATGCCGGTGGGCGCCGAAAGCATTGCAGACGCGGTGCGCATCGGTTCTGAAATCTTCCACACGCTGAAAAAAGGTCTGCACGATAAGGGTCTTGCGACCTCGGTTGGCGATGAGGGCGGCTTTGCGCCCAATCTCGCATCGACGACGGATGCGCTGGACTTCATCATGGCCTCGATCGAAAAGGCGGGATATGTGCCCGGCGACAATGTCATGCTGGCGCTCGACTGCGCATCGACCGAGTTTTTCAAGAACGGCAAATATGAGATGGTGGGTGAGGGCAAGAGCCTGAGCCCGGCGGAAATGGCTGATTATCTCGCCGATCTCGTTGCGCGTTACCCGATCAAATCGATTGAGGACGGCATGGGTGAGGATGATTTTGAGGGCTGGAAGATTCTGACCGACAAGATCGGCTCGACCTGTCAGCTGGTGGGCGACGACCTGTTCGTCACCAACCCCAAGCGCCTTGCGATGGGCATCGAGCAGGGTCTCGCCAACTCGCTGCTGGTGAAGGTCAATCAGATCGGCACGCTGACCGAGACGCTGGCCGCCGTGGATATGGCGCATCGCGCGCGCTACACAGCCGTGATGTCGCACCGTTCGGGCGAAACCGAGGATGCGACTATCGCCGATCTGGCGGTTGCAACCAACTGCGGCCAGATCAAGACGGGATCGCTCGCGCGGTCCGACCGGCTCGCCAAGTACAACCAGCTTATCCGCATTGAGGAAGAGCTGGGCGACCGCGCGCATTATGCGGGACGCGCGATCTTTTCCTGATCGGTGCTTAGGGCGAAGTATTAATCCGCTCCCTAACCGATTTTCGTCGATCCACCGCAAATTCGGGGCGTTAACTATTTTTCAGTTGCGCCCCGGATTCGACTGTGATTCAAAGGTGCATGGCGCAATTGAACAAGCTTCGTTTGCTTTTCTCGGGGGCATTGGGACCGGCAATCGCCGTCCTGCTTCTCGCGCTGCTCATCGGCTATTCCGTGCTGGGTTCCAACGGCATTTTGGCGTGGGGCGATTACACGCGGCAGCTGCATGACAGCCGGGCTGAGCTGAAGGTCGTACAGGCCGAGCGCGCGCGCGTTGCCAATCGGGTCAGCCTGCTGGATCGCCGTCATGTCGATCCCGATCTTGCCGACGAACTGATCCGCAAAGAGCTTAACGTCGCTCATCCTGACGAAGTCGTTGTGCCGCTTCGTTGAGCCATTCTAAAGCATTTAACCAACTCAAAATTCTCATTTATAACCTTTTCGGTTAGATTTATCCTTTTCGCTGCTTTTCGTTGGAATTCGGGCGCGCGCGCAGTATAGCGCAGAAACCCCAGGACCTAAGGAAAGTCGGAAGATTGGCTAAACCAACGACCCAGAGGACGCCCCGAAAGCCCGCCGCTTCGCCCCGCAAGGCGAAGAGCGTTGTTTCTTCGGCATCATCCCCGCGCGCCGACCATAACCGCTCCGCTCCCGCCGAGCCGGTCGACTATGCGGCGAGCAAGGACGAACTGCTCGGATTTTATCAGCAGATGACGCTGATCCGTCGGTTCGAGGAAAAGGCGGGCCAGCTTTACGGTCTGGGTCTGATCGGTGGTTTCTGTCACCTCTATATTGGCCAGGAAGCCGTCGCGGTGGGCATCCAGTCTGCGCTGACGCCCGGCAAGGACAGCGTGATCACCGGCTATCGCGACCACGGTCACATGCTTGCCTACGGCATCGATCCCAAGTCCATCATGGCCGAACTGACCGGTCGCGCCGCGGGCATATCGCGCGGCAAAGGCGGCTCGATGCACATGTTCAGCGTCGAGCATAAGTTCTTCGGCGGCCACGGCATCGTCGGCGCGCAGGTTTCGATCGGCACCGGCCTTGGCTTTGCGCACAAATATAACAATGACGGCGGCGTGTGCGTCGCTTACTTCGGCGACGGCGCCTCCAACCAGGGGCAGGTCTACGAAAGCTTCAACATGGCCGAGCTGTGGAAGCTGCCGATCATCTTCGTGATCGAGAACAACCAATATGCGATGGGCACCAGCGTCAATCGCTCATCGGCCGAGGATCAGCTGTTCCGCCGTGGCGAAAGCTTCCGCATTCCCGGCATTCAGGTCAACGGCATGGATGTCCTCGCGGTGCGCGGAGCGACCGAGGAAGCGCTGGCATGGGTGCGCGCGGGCAAGGGGCCGATCCTGCTCGAAATGAAGACCTATCGCTATCGCGGCCACTCGATGTCCGATCCCGCGAAATATCGATCGCGTGAGGAAGTGCAGGAAATGCGCGAAAAATCCGATCCGATCGAGGGCGTGAAGAAACATCTCGAAGCGGCGGGCGTTTCCGCCGATGAACTGAAATCGATTGATCAGGATATCCGCAAGATCGTGAATGAAAGCGCGGACTTTGCCGAGAGCGCGCCGGAGCCGGACGTGGCCGAGCTCTATACGGACGTTCTGGTGGAGAAATACTGATGGCGATCGAAATTAAAATGCCTGCGCTCTCTCCGACGATGGAGGAAGGCACGCTTTCCAAATGGCTGGTGAAGGAAGGCGACGAAGTGAAATCTGGCGATATCCTCGCCGAGATTGAAACCGACAAGGCGACGATGGAATTCGAAGCGGTCGATGAAGGGCACATCGGCAAAATCCTGATCGCCGAAGGCGCCGAGGGCGTGAAGGTCGGCACCGTTATCGCGACGATGGCGGGTGACGGCGCAAGCGAAAACGGCGAGGCGGATGCTGCGCCCGCACCGGCTCCTGCCGCGCAGGAAAGTGCGTCGCCCGCCGCTCCGGTAGCCGACGCGAAACCCGCGCCCGCTCCCTCCGGCACCGAGTCATTGGCCAGCGACAAGAAGGCCGCGCTCACCGATCCCACGATCCCCGAAGGCACGCAGTTCGTGAAGCTGACCGTGCGCGAGGCGCTGCGCGATGCGATGGCCGAGGAAATGCGCGCCGACGAGCGCGTGTTCGTGATGGGCGAGGAAGTCGCCGAATATCAGGGCGCATACAAGGTCACGCAGGGCCTGCTGCAGGAATTCGGTGACAAGCGCGTGATCGATACGCCGATTACCGAGCACGGCTTTGCCGGCGTTGGCGTCGGCGCGGCGATGGGCGGCCTGCGTCCCGTGATCGAGTTCATGACGTTCAACTTCGCGATGCAGGCGATCGACCAGATCATCAACTCGGCGGCGAAAACCAACTATATGTCCGGCGGGCAGATGCGCTGCCCCGTGGTGTTCCGCGGCCCCAATGGCGCGGCGAGCCGCGTTGCCGCGCAGCATAGCCAGAACTACGGCCCGTGGTATGCCGCCGTGCCCGGCCTGATCGTGATCGCACCTTATGATGCGGCCGATTGCAAGGGCCTGCTCAAGGCGGCGATCCGTAGCACCGACCCCGTCGTGTTCCTCGAAAACGAGCTGGTCTATGGCCGCAGCTTCGATGTGCCCGTGCTCGACGATTATGTGTTGCCGATCGGCAAGGCGCGCATCGTGCGCGAGGGCAAGGACGTGACGATCGTCAGTTATTCGATCGGCGTCGGCGTTGCGCTGGAAGCAGCGGAGACGCTGGCGGGTGAGGGCATCGATGCCGAAGTGATCGACCTGCGCACGCTGCGCCCGCTCGATACCGAGACGGTGCTGGCGAGCCTAAAGAAAACCAACCGCGTCGTCGTGGTGGAAGAGGGCTGGCCGGTCTGCTCGATCTCCAGCGAAATCTCGGCCGTGTGCATGGAGCAGGGCTTCGACGATCTCGACGCGCCGGTCATCCGCGTGACCAACGAAGACGTGCCGCTACCCTATGCCGCTAACCTGGAGAAGCTGGCGCTGATCGACGCCGCGCGGATCGTCGAGGCGGTGAAGAGGGTTAGCTACAGGTAGGGGGCGCTACGCTGCGACGAAAAAGAAAGAGTTGGTTTCTTCCCAGCGATTTATGGGTTCCACGGGCATTTGGAGGGCGCAACTCCATTTTGTTGGTAGACTTGGGTAAGGTCGCGGTCATCGCGAACATTGAACGCGCCGACTGCCGTTATCTGCGCGGGACCCGGTAACCATTTATTGGTGAACAACGGCTGATAGGTATAGGCGATCTCTACAAAAATTACTGCTGTATTGGCTGCGGATTTGATTTCTTTGCCTGTTGCGCCCATTCCGGCAAATCCTGTTCCGGTCTTGCCATCATCCTGTTTGCCGTAGCTGGAAACATAATTGAGGCTGCCGCCGCAACGCTGCCATTGTATCCACTGGCCGCCTGAAGTATTCTGGGTCAGGCTGGAAATGATGATCCGGCCGCGCGTCGCGAGATTAAGGTCCGCTGCCGAGTAGCTGGCTCCAGTCAGGATGTCGTTTATGTCGCTTTCGTAGATCTTGATATCTTTGATCACCCCATTTTCACCTATGCGCGAAGCATTGTCCGCCAGCTGGAGGGCAGTCTGATTTATACGTGTTTTTACGGTAGCGTAATTGGCGATCTCTCCCCCGTACAGCCCGAGCGTCGTAAGGAACGGCAGCGCATAAGCGAATTCGATCAGAGCCAACCCGCTACAGTCGGCGTGAAGGGCGCGAGCAAAGGCTGTGAGCCTACCAAGGTTGCTGGATGGGCGTGCGAAACTCATGGGCAGTTCCTTGCCACGGGCGCAGGAGTATCCTGATCCTTATAGGGCTGATTGCGCAAGACGGTTGTCGAGGTCAGCGTGACGGTAGGGGAGATGCCGATCAGCTTTGATATGGGGAACAGTCGAGGGTAGCTGACCAGTGCAGTATAAACCACAGCATCCTTTGCGCCACCTTGCCCGGTCTTTCCGCCGTTCCTGTCCCAGCTGCCGTTGCTGTTCGCATCTTCATATTGCTCGCCGTTGTCGCAGGTACCGTTGCTGTTGCTATCGACCCAAGTTTCGGCCTGAGCTGCAGCCGCGTCTGAAAAAGTGCGGTAGCTGAAGCGGCTGAAAGTAATATTAGCGCCGGGAGCAACCGTCTTGACCGCCGCCTTCACCTTGTCGTCGAGCGTCGATGATGACGTGAGACCGCTTTCGAGGGTCGAATCGCGTGCGGCCTTTTGCATCTCTCCGCTCAAAATCGCGCGGGCGTACATTTGATAGGCCATATCCATCGCACCCATTACGAGGATGAGGAATACCGGCAGAACCATCGCGAATTCGACAATGGTCACACCGTGCTGATCCGTCGCAAGAAGGTGGCGAGCAGCGCTTACGCGTTGGCTGTACGAAGGCCTGCCCATTATTGGGTGAGCTTTAGCTGCGAAATGCGCGCAGCGATGTTGTCGAAAACTTTCTGCAGATCGGCAGGATTGTTCGCTTGATAAGCCCTGCCGGGCGCGCAGCTGGAAAGGTTGGAAGTTAGCGTCGTACCGAACGCAACCACCCAGATCGTGATGCCCTTGTTCGTGATCGCGTTACACAAATAGGCCAAACGATCGTTGACAACGGTGGTCAATGTAGAGTTGCTCGGCACGCCGCCGGTTGTTCTGCGCCGGTCGAGCGGCTCCAGGCCGTAGGGCGTGTAGACAGTGTTATTCGGCTCGGTCGCACCGTCCGTCATGAAAATTACGTGGCGTGCAATTTGGCCGCCATTGGGCGCAGTCTTGTTCTCTGCTCCGAAGATGCCATCGGGTGAGATCAGGCGCGCGCCCCACAACATGCCTATGTCATGATAGGTGTTGCCGGTCGGGTTAAGCGAGTTGAGATAATCGGCAAGGTCGGTGCTGTTAATGGTATCGAGTTTGCGCGCGGTCGTGGGGCACGGCCCGGACGGCGTGTAATAGCTGCTGTCCGTATCGTAAGGAGCGGTAGCGTTCCAGCTGCTGCCTCCGGAAGAGGTATTCCGACGACCAAATACAAGATCGGGAAGCGCAGGTTTCCAGCGCGTATCATCATCAGCAACAGAAGGAACCAGATCGATATTGAGATCATTTGTGCCAGAAGGAAGGGCGCTGTAGTTGGAAACCGCATTCGTGCGCGCCTCTTCTATGCATCCATCCCAATCAACCGTTCGCGCACTGGGAAGATAGGAATTGGGTTGCCAGTCGCCGTTGGGGACAACCAGACTGCCACCTCCCATAAGACCGTTTGGATCGGTACCCTTCAAATCAGAAACGGTATATGGAATAGGTCGATATCTCCAGGTATACCTCGGAGACGAAGTATCCGTCATCTTTTCGACGTACTGGGTATAGGTTGTTTTGGTTTTATTACTTCCACTGCAAATATAAGCAATTCCATCACTTGTACGCGTAGTCGTGGTTATCGTTATAGTTTTTCCGTCGTAATCGGTGGCGTTTACAACTATTGGTCGGTCTGTAGTGACCGTCAAAGTGGATGCAGGGCAGGAACCGCTAACGTTTTTGGGTGAGCTTTTCTGGCCTGAAACGAATGTCCACCCCGTGACATAATCGTAATAGGCTCCCGTATATATCGGTTCGCGGCTCTGATAGGTCGCTGTGTCTACCATCCAGTCGCGATTGAGCAGAAACCCTACATTGACGTTTACGGAATAAGGTACGAAGCCATAGCGGATGCGGGTGTTTGGTCCCTTTGTCGACTCCAGCGAGTTGTAGAAGCTCGTCACCGCCGATCGCAAGGCTTCTATCTTCGTCTGAGTATCGGAATAGTTGGCCTTCGACGCCATCGATCCGGTCGTATCAAGAACGAACATCACATCGGTATTCGGAATCTTCATTTCCGCTACGCAATTCACCGTGATCGTCTTCGCCCCAAAGCCGAAGAATTTCATCATCGACATAGGCACTGTTACGGTAGCGGTGCCGCTGACGACCTGATTGCTTTCGCTAAAACTGGGTGTGGCGCCACTGGTGCCGTAGCTGCCGCTGGGATAGTTGGTTGCAAAGAAGTTTTTCGCCGTGGCGTCGTTTGCCGAAGTCCAAGAGGAGTTCGCCATTTCGCGACGTCCGGCGAGAGCGCCTGCGTCGCAGGCTTGTTGGAGGCGGGTCTTGATCAGGTAAATGCGGCTCATATCCACCGCGCCCCCGATCATCGCAATCAAGGGGACGATCGAAGCAGCGGTCAGCACCAGCACATTGCCTCCCTCGCTTTCGCGAAGGCGCCCGAGAAATCCCTTTTTCGGCGCTGTCATCCGTGCCATGCAAATCCCACCCGCTGCCATGACGATGCGCACAGCACAGCGGATGCTCCGCCGCGCACGCATGTCGACCATCGTGCACAGATAGAGGGGAAGCCTTAAAAAAAGGTGACCTTTAACCGTTAGCAAATAGTTATACGATGACCCAGCCGCCCGAATTTTCGCCGTTTCAGGCGCTCGTCATTGCGACCATGAGCATAGAGGACAGGGCGCTGGGGCAGGCGGCTTTCCGCCTCGATCGCGAATGTGCGCAGATCGCGCGGGCGGCCAAAGACCCGCTGATGGCGCAGATCCGTCTGGCCTGGTGGCGCGACGGCATTGGTGCGGCGGAGCTGTCTTCTACCCATCGCACGCCGGATATGGAGGCGCTGCGCTGCATGCCGGGTTTTGAAAAAGCGCGGTCCGGCCTGATCGCAATCGTCGATGGCTGGGAAGAGCTGATACTTGCGGATAGCGAGCAGGAGTGGGCCGAGATGTTGCCGCGCTATGCGCAGGAACGGGGCGGCGGGCTGTTCGCGGCGCTTGGTGGCACGAGCGAAAACACGCATGCGGGCGTGGTCTGGGCGCTGTGGGATCTGGCCGGGCATCTGTCCGAGGAGAGACTGACCGCGCCCGTACTCACGGCAGGCGCCGTTGCAAGCACACAGGTCGATCGCCGATCGCTTTCCCGGCTACCGCGCACGCTCAAGATGCTCGCGCTGCCTGCAATGGCGGATAT
>Ga0068857_100005820_pt1 | contig 10529 bp, 11 predicted proteins | sample KBSCornC72_FD_66591 | JGI IMG/M metagenome (GOLD analysis project Ga0068857, IMG submission 66591) | Corn rhizosphere microbial communities from Kellogg Biological Station, Michigan, USA - KBS Corn C7-2 | ecosystem: Host-associated > Plants > Roots > Rhizosphere > Soil ...
ATGCAGCAGGCCCAGCCGGCGCCGGCGACAACGCAGTAGCCGTCATGCCCTCGACGCAGTGCGCGGCTGAAGTCGGTCTCCGCGTGCCGCGGTGGGCAAGCTGTGCGGTGGCTCTGGCATTGCTCGGCGCAACCTCCGCGCACGCGCTCGACTATCGCTCCGTGGCTGTCCCGGCCGCCGTGCTCTACGACGCGCCATCCGGCAAGGGGCGCAAGCTGTTCATCCTCAATCAAGGTTATCCGGTCGAGGTGCTGGTTACGCTCGATGCCTGGCTGAAAGTGAGAGACGCCTCGGGCGAGCTGGCCTGGATCGAGGCGAAAAGCCTCTCGACGCAGCGCGTCGTGATGGTGAAAGTGCCGAAGGCTGACGTGCGTCAATCGCCCGATGAGAGCGCTCCGGTCTTGTTTCAGGCCGAGCAGGATCTGCTGCTGGAAGTGATCGACACGGCCGACAACTGGGCGCGCGTCAAGCATCGCGACGGCACCACCGGATACATTCGCATCACGCAGGTCTGGGGCCTATGAAGCTCGCCGTGCTCGGTGCCGGCGCATGGGGCACCGCGCTTGCCGTAGCGTTGAGCGGCAGACATCAGGTCACGCTATGGGCGCGCGATGCGACGCAGTCCGCGCAGATGCGCGACGTCCGCATCAACCAGCGCTACCTGCCAGACGTTTCCCTGCCTGCGGCGCTCGAGATCACGCCGGATCGGGCCCTAGCGTTGGCCGGCTGTGACGCCGCAATCCTCGGGGTCACTGTGGCAGGCCTGCGCGCAACATTGCGAGAAGTGGCGGCCACAGCGAGCGCGCTGCCGGTCATCTGGCTGTGCAAAGGCTTCGAAGCTGGCAGCTCGAAGCTGCCTCATCAGGTGGCCGCCGAAGAGTTGCGCGAAGGTGTGCCGCGCGGTGTTCTCTCTGGGCCGAGCTTCGCACAGGAAGTGGCCCGCGGGATTCCGGCCGCTGTGACGCTGGCAGCATCGGACGCCGCGTTTGCGGCGAATATGGCGCGCGAGCTGCACAGCTTACGCTTGCGCGTCTATTCGAGCGAAGACGTGATCGGTGTCGAGGTTGGCGGTGCTGTGAAGAATGTGATCGCAATCGCGGCCGGCATATCCGACGGGCTGGGCTTCGGCGAAAGCGCGCGCGCCGCTCTGGTTACTCGCGGGCTGGCGGAGATCACGCGCCTCGGTACGCGTGTTGGCGGCCGGCCGGAGACGTTCATGGGTCTGTCTGGCGTGGGCGACTTGATCTTGACCTGTACCGGAAGCTTGTCGCGCAATCGGCAGGTGGGCTTGCGCCTGGCGCGCGGGCAAGCCTTGCCGGACATCCTGCGCGAGCTGGGTCATGTCGCAGAAGGCGTGCATAGCTCCCGCGAGGTGCGCGTACTGGCGAGATCGGTGTCGATCGAGATGCCTATCGCGTCCGCTGTTTGCGGCGTCCTTTACGAAGGACTGGCACCGCTGGAGGCCGTGGATCAGCTTCTGTCGCGTGATCCGAAGCCGGAGAGAACCTAACTAACCCCCTCCCGCAAATCCGTTCTGCCGCCAGGCTTCGTAAACCACGGCGGCCACCGCATTCGACAGGTTCAAGCTCCGGTTGCCGGGCCGCATCGGCAGCCTGAGACATCGTGCAGGCTCGAATTGTGCAAGCAGGTCGGCCGGCAGTCCTTGGGTCTCCGGTCCGAACACCAGCGCATCGCCGGGCGCGTAGATGATGCTGTCGTAGCGCTGCGAGCCGCGGGTGCTGAGTGCGAGTGTCCTGGAACCAGCGAGGGCGGTCTCGCATGCACTCCAGTCGTCGTGCACCCGAATATCGGCGTACTCGTGATAGTCGAGGCCGGCGCGTCGCAGCTCACGGTCTTCAAGTCGGAAGCCAAGCGGCCGAACTAAGTGCAACCGAGCGCCGGTATTGGCGCACAGCCGGATGATGTTGCCGGTGTTCGGGGGAATCTCGGGTTGATAAAGGACGATATGAAACATCGGCTTGCCACCCCTGAAAAATGTATATATCTTTACAGATCAATTATATGAGAGTCGCTTATAAGAAATTACTTAAACAGCGGCCGGAAGTAGCCTCGTAGGCAGCGATCGAATGCCAAGACCCGAGAAGGTCCGACTGGGCGAGATTCTATTGCAGCAGGGACTGCTCACCGAGCAGCAGCTGCAGCAGGCCCTGGACGAGCAGCGCCAGAGCGGGCGCAAGCTCGGCCGCGTGTTCGTCGAAAAGGGCTTCGTGTCCGAAGATCAGATCTCCACGGCACTCGCCCGCCAGTTGCAGGTGCCGTTCGTCAATCTCAAGCACTTCAGCCTGAAGCCCGAGGTCGCGACGCGCCTGCCCGAGACGCAGGCACGCCGCTTCCGCGCCATCGTGCTCGAGGACGGCGGCTCCTTTTATCGCGTAGCGATGGCTGATCCGACCGATTTGTTCGCCTACGACGAGCTCGCACGGTACCTCAAACGCGACGTGCAACTCGCGGTGGTGACGGAAAGCGTTCTGCTGCAGACGATCGACCGCGTCTACCGCCGCACCGAGCAGATCAGTGGCCTCGCGCAGGAGCTGGGACAGGAAATCGGCGACGGCGGCATCGATTTCAGCGCGCTCGGGGTTGGCACCACGGTCGAGGACGCGCCGGTTGTCCGCCTGCTTCAGACCGTGTTCGAAGATGCAGTCGGGGTGCGTGCGTCCGACATTCACATCGAGCCGCAGGAAACGCGGCTGATCATTCGCTTCCGCATCGACGGCGTGCTGCACATCCAGACGGAGGCCGACAGCAAGATCGCATCGGCCCTGGTATTGCGCCTCAAGCTCACCTCGGGACTGGACATTTCCGAGAAGCGACTGCCGCAGGACGGGCGCTTCAACGTGAAGGTGCGCAACGCCCAGATCGATGTACGTATCTCGACCATGCCGACACAGTACGGCGAGTCGGTCGTCATGCGCCTGCTCAACCAGAGCAGCGGACTGCTAGGTCTCGAGCGGCTCGGGATGCCGCCCGCCATTCTCGAGCGTGTGCGCGAGGTGGTGCACCGTCCGAGTGGGATGGTGCTCGTGACTGGTCCGACCGGGAGCGGTAAGACCACTACGCTGTACGCAGCGCTCGAGGAGATCAACACGCCCGAGCGCAAGATCATCACGGTCGAGGACCCGGTCGAGTACCGGCTGCCGCGCATCAACCAGGTCCAGGTGCAGGAGAAGATCGATCTCAGCTTCGGGCGCATCTTGCGCTCGGCTTTGCGTCAAGACCCGGATGTGATTCTGGTCGGCGAAATGCGCGATCAGGAGACGGCAGAGGTCGGACTGCGCGCGGCCATGACCGGCCACATGGTGCTGTCCACTCTGCACACCAACGATGCGATCGGCACGCCGATCCGTTTGCTCGACATGGGCGCGCCGCGCTATATGGTGGCGATGTCGCTGCATCTGGTTCTCGCGCAACGCCTCTTGCGGCTGATCTGCGAGAGCTGCATAGAGGAGCACAAGCCGCTGCCGTCCGAGCGCGAATGGCTGCGCCATGAGCTCGGCGACGCAGTGGACTCACACAAGTACATGAGAGGCGTGGGCTGCTCTCAATGCAACAACACTGGCTACCTGGGGCGCACCGGCGTCTACGAGATGCTGGAAATGACGCGTCCCGTGGTGGAAGCGGCCAACTCCTCCGATCCGTCGCTGTTCGTGCAAGTCGCGCGCAAGCAGATGCACGGGCACACCTTGCGCCGCCACGCTGCCACGCTGGCGGCCCAGGGGCGCACCTCCGTCGACGAGGCCATGAAGGTTTCCTCGCAACTCGCGGACTGACCAGAGATGGGTTACTTCGCTTACAAGGCGCGCGACTCCAGCGGCCAGCTCGTGCAGGGAATCCTGGAAGCAGCGGACAGTGCAGCCGTCGCGTCGCAGTTGTTCGGCAACGGCGTCACGCCGGTCGAGATCGGTGAGACCAGCCGGCCGGCGGAAGGCGGGAAACGAGGATGGAGCCTGCGCAAGCCGCACATCATGCCGGTTGACCTGATGCTGTTCAGCCGCCAAATGTACTCCCTGCTGAAGGCGGGCGTGCCGATATTGCGAGCGCTGGCCGGCCTGCAGGAATCGAGCATCAATCCAGCCTTCAAGGATGCGCTCAAAGGCGTGCGCGAGAGCCTGGAAAGCGGCAGAGATCTATCTGCCTCGATGCAGCGTCAGGATGCTGTGTTCTCACCCTTCTACGTGGCCATGGTCTACGTGGGCGAGACGACCGGCCGCCTCGAAGAGATCTTCCTGCGTCTGTTCGAGCATCTCGAGTTTCAGGACTACATGCGGACGCAGGTGAAGTCCGCGTTACGCTATCCGACGTTCGTGATCGTCGTCATGGCGGTTGCGCTGGCCGTGATCAATCTGTTCGTCATTCCGGCCTTTGCCAAGGTATATCAAGGCTTCGGCGCCAAGCTGCCGATCATCACGCAAGGGCTGATCGGTTTCTCCAACTTCACCGTGAGCTACTGGTGGGTGTTCTTCGTGCTCATCCTGGGCGCCGTGATCGCCTTCAAGTCGTGGGTGGCGACACGGGAGGGTCGCTACCGCTGGGACCGCCTGAAGCTGCGCATTCCGATCGCCGGAAAGATCATCCTGAAGGCCACGCTGGCGCGTTTTTCCCGCAGCCTGGCATTGGCGCTGCGCAGCGGCGTGACGGCGGTGCAGAGCCTGACGCTAGTGGCCCAGGTAGTCGACAACGCCTACCTCGCCGAGCGCATCGAGAAGATGCGCGAGGGCGTGGAGCGCGGCGAGAGCGTGTTGCGCACCGCGATCGCCTCGGGTGCGTTCACGCCGGTTGCGCTCCAGATGATCCTGGTGGGTGAAGAGTCCGGCTCGCTGGACGACATGATGGACGAGGTCGCCGATATGTACACGCGTGAGACGGACTATGAGCTGAAGACGCTCAGTGCGCAGATCGAGCCGGTGCTGATCGTGATGTTGGGCGTGCTGGTGCTGCTCCTGGCACTCGGCGTGTTCCTGCCGATCTGGGATCTCGGCCGTGCCGCGCTCGGCAAAGGTTGAGGGAGCAGCCACGAGCAAAGCGGAAAACGTGGAGTGGACGAGACGGCACATGCAACGGCGCAGGAGGGGCACCAGTGTCGCATCACGGCGGCGCAGCCCGGGCTTCAGCCTGTTCGAGTTGACGGTCTGCATTGCCTTGATCGGCGTGTTTGCCGCTGTACTGCTCGACCGGCTGCTCTACTACGAGGAGGCGGCCGAGAAGGCCGTGGTGGAATTGCAGGCGACCACGCTGAAAGTGGCGCTGCAGGTCCATGTCGGCGATCTGATCTCGCGCAATCAGAGGCTCGACTACGCGGTCATCGCGCGCGAGAACCCGATGCGCTGGCTGGAGCAGCCCTTGGCGGGGTACCGCGGCGAGTTCAGTACGGATGCGGCTGCGCAGCTGCCCAAAGGCAGCTGGTACTTCGACCGCTCGACGGCGGAGCTCGTGTATCTGGTCAAGCTGGACCGCAACTTCCGGCCCGCGTCGGACGGCGCGGCGCGCGTGCGCTGGCACGTGAGCCTCGTGCGGCACGAAGGTGCGTCCACGAAGGACAGCACGGTAGTCGGATTGCAGTTCGTTCCGGTGGTGCCGTACCGCTGGTTCTAGAGGGCGGTGCGCGGTTGAGCGCTTTGGAGAGGGAGTAGTCGATGCGATCGTACGAGGAGAGCAAGATGCGGATCAAGACCGGTGGCTTCACGCTCATCGAGCTGGTCGTGGTGATCACCATACTCGGGATCCTGGCCGCAGTTGCCATCCCGAAGTTCGTTGCGCTGCAGATCGACGCGCGCATCGCCAAGATGAACGGGGCGCTCGGGTCGATGAAGTCGGCCGCCTCGCTGGCCCGCTCCATTCAGCTCACCCAAGGGCTGGCTACCAATACCGCCGTCGTGATGGAAGGGGTCACCATCAATATGGTGTATGGCTATCCGGCAGCGGCGTCGATTACCGCGGCCGCGGGGATTTCCGTACCCGATTACAGTCTCGGGGCAGTGACCGCCGCCGCGGGGGTCAACCAGATTCGCGTCGCCACCGATCTCAGTCATCCGAACTGTGCTGTCATCTATCAAGAGGCAGCCGTCGGCGCAGCCCCGGTGTACTCGGTTGCAGTAGATCCGACTCGGGGGGCGCTCGACCCCACCAACCCGGTCGATCGCGCTAACTGCACTTGATGCGGGTGGAGTCGATCGTTCTCGATTCTGTCCTGGTTCATTGCCACGGCCCGTCTGGCCGCGTGCCCAGCCGCCTAAGCGACTTTGGCATGCTTGCTGCTTATACCGTCGCGACGCCCAACAACAATCTTGTTTTGGCTTCCACTTTTACCCTCTGGAGACATCCATGAAGCGTATGCAAAAGGGTTTCACGTTGATCGAGCTGGTCGTTGTCATTGTCATTCTCGGCATTCTGGCCGCGGTCGCGTTGCCAAAGTTCATCGACTTGACCAACGAAGCGCTGGACGCTTCGACCCAGGGCGTCGCGGGCGCGTTGTCGTCGAGTGCCGCCATCAACTACGGTGCTTTTGCCGCCAACTCCTCAAAGAGCGGCTTGACCCGACTGAATCAGGCCAATGTTTGCGACAACACCATCCTTACTCCGCTCATTACCGGTATGACGTTGGGTACCGCCACCAATGGGACTACCTATTCGATTAGCGGTACAGGTGCGTGTAACGGCGGCTCGGCCGGTGGTTCGACGGTCTCTTGCGTTGTTTCCGGCAGCAAGGGCTCGACGACGCGCAGCGCGACCGCCGCGATCACTTGCACGGGCTAGTATTCAGAATCGCGCTCGATGCCACCAGCATGGGATCCCGTGCAGGCGACTCGTTCTGACGGCCTCGGCGCGAGACTTGTGGGAGTGACAGGAAGGCTCGGCCGGAACACTGGGCCGGGCCTTTGTCTTAGCAGGGACGGTCCGCTACGCGCCCCGCGCGGCTTTTACGCTGACCGAGCTGATCGTCGTCATCGGTGTTCTCGCGGTAGCCGTTCTTCCGCGCTTCGTAGACCAGAGGACGTTCAACGCACTGTGCTACTACGAGCAGAACCTTGCGGCGCGTGTGAGTTGGGGACTGTTTCGCAGCTCCAGCGATTTCATATATCGGCGGGAAAGCTACTGAGAGGACTCGATATCGGCAGGACGAATAACCAGAAAAATGCATTGACTACAATATCTTAGTCCGATATCTTCAGGAAGTTTATTACAAGGAGGTGTGCATGCCGTTGTTTCGCGCCAAGGGCAGCGCGACCGATTGGTTAGCGGTGGCCGTATATTCGGATCGAATGGACGTGGCTCAGATCGAGCGGCGTCCGGTCGGCCGCCACGCGGTTCAGCTCTGCGAGTCCTACGCGAAAAAGGGCAGCGACGTGGAGACGCTCAAGTCGATTGCCCGCACGGTACGGCCAACCCGCTTTCACTGTTCCGCGATGCTGGACGCGGCAGACTATCAGATCCAGCTCGTGGAAGCGCCGAGTGTCCCGCGCGAAGAGATGAAGCTGGCGGTGCGCTGGAAGCTCAAAGATCTGCTCGATTATTCGGTCGATGCGGCCACCATCGACGTGGCCGATGTGCCTGCCGACCGCTCCGGCGCGGCGCGCGCCCACTACGTCTACGCTGTTTCGGCCCGCAACGAGCGGGTCCATGCACGCATGAAGCTGTTCCAGGACGCCAAGTTTCCTCTCGAGGCTATCGATGTGCCCGAGATGGCGCAGCGGAACATCGCGCATCTGTTCGAAGAGAACGGCCGAGGAGTCGCGTTACTCGCGTTCGACGATCGCGGCGGCCTGCTGACGTTTACCGCGGGCGGCGAGCTCTACATGACCCGCCATACGGACATTACCGCCGCACAGCTCACCGAAGTGCGCGGCGATCTGCGCGATCAGACTCTGGATCGGCTGGTGCTCGAGCTGCAGCGCTCGTTCGATCATTTCGACCGGCAATTCAGCTACGTCACTGTTGCCCGGCTGCTGCTGGCGCCGCTGGCCGCCGACATCGGGCTCGATCGCCATCTGGCGGATAACCTCGACGTGCCGGTGTATGCGCTCGATTTGACTGAGGTGCTCGAGTTCCCGGGCGCGCCCGAGTTGCGCGACCCGACGCGCCAGGGCTATCGGCTTCACATCATCGGCGCCGCACTGCGCGACAGGCCGTCATGAGCCAGCAGATCAACCTTTACAACCAGGCACTGCTGCCGAAGCTTGATGTCTTTTCCGGGCGCACGGTCTTACTCGCGCTGGGCGGCATCGCATTGCTGTCGCTGCTGATTTATGGCTGGGCCATCTGGGATGCATCGCAACTTGCTCAGGAGGAACAGCAAGGGCAGGCGCAGCTCAACACTCTGCAAGGGGAAGTGACACGGCTCGCGACCGAGGTGGCGGGGCGTAAACCAAGCCCGCAGCTGGCGGCCGAGCTCGAAAGCCTGGACGCCCTGCTGGCCGGCCGTAATGAAGTCATGGCGGTGCTGAAGAGCGGCGTATTGGGCGACACCAAAGGGGTATCCGAGTATTTCCGTGCATTCGCGCGGCAGACGGTCGATGGCCTCTGGTTGACCGGTTTCAGCATCGTCGGCGCAGGCAACGATATCAGCATCGAAGGACGCACCTTGCGGGCTGAGCTCGTGCCCGGCTACGTCGGCAAGCTCCGCGGCGAGGTGGTCCTGCGCGGCCATGGCTTCGGCACGCTCAGCGTGCAAAAGCCTCCGGATCTGCAGGGGGCCTCGACCGAGCCACGCAAGACCGCAGAGTTCCTCGACTTCCGCCTCGCGAGCCAGGCGCCCGGAGCGATCGTTGCGGCGCCACTAGGGAGCACGCGATGAAGGCGCTGATCGAGAAGTACGCAAAGCGCCTGGACGCCTTCAACCGGCGCGAGCGCATCATGGTATTCGGCGCGGCGGCAGTGGCCATCCTGGCGTTGTTCTATCTGCCGGGGATCGCGCCCGCGCTCGATCGCAGCCGGCTCATGCGCGCGCAGATTCTTGATCAGAAGAATCAAATTGCCGCCGCCACTACCCAGAAAGCAGAGCTCGAACGGGCCCTGAGGACGAATCCGGACATCGCTGTCCGTGCGCGCATTGTCGAGAAGCGCAAGCAGATCGCCGAGATCGATACGCAGCTCGCGGGCTTGCAACGGACGCTGATTCCCCCGCAAACGATGGGCGCTGTCCTACAACAGCTGGTCGATCGGAATCATCGCGTTCGCATCGTTAGATTGCAGAATCTCGCGCCCGCACCGCTAATCGAAAAGGAGGGCCAGACCGGTGCAACGCCGCCCGCCGCTGCGCCGGCGACATCGGCGTCTGCGCAAGCGGGTGGACGCCATGTCTATAAGCACGGCGTGCAGGTCGTCGTGGAGGGCAGTTATCTCGATTTGCTGGCTTACGTGGCGCGGCTGGAGAAGCAGCCTTGGCAAGTCTATTGGGGCAAGACCGTGATGAGCGCTAACTATCCCGAGGTCCGGATCGAGCTCACGTTGTATACGTTGAGCCTGGACAAAGCGTGGCTGGTGGTCTGATCGATGCGCCGCACCGTCTCGCTGCATGTTTTTGCCGCTTGTCTGCCGGCATTTGTTGCCGGCGCAGGATGGTGTCAGGAGTTATCGGACCCGACCAAGCCGCCCGCGGGGTTCTACGTGGGCGCGGGCCCAGGACGCCCAGGCCAGAACGGGAATCTCGTACTGCAATCGGTGCTCATCTTCCCGGATGTCCGGTCGGCCATCATCAATGGCGAGCACGTATCGCTCGGAGAGAAGATCGGCGGGCAGCGGCTAGTCAGGGTATCCGAGACCGAGGTGGTGCTGCTGGATGGCGGCATACGCCGCACGTTGAAGCTTTTTCCGGGGGTGGAAAAGCGGCCGTCGTCAGGCACGGACCGCGGGCCATGAGCGCGACGCTCCGATTGCAAGCGAAGGGGAAAGTCGAGGGACCGATGAAGAAGAACATACTCGCGCTATGTGCGCTCCTGCTGGCGGCATTGGCCGCGGCAGGTTGCGCACAGAACGGCGGCGCAATGCATCCGCACTACGAGGGCGCGCTATCCGAGCTGACGAAGGCGCAAGGCTCGAAGCCCGTCGCCAAACAGTCGGACGCCGTGAGTCAGGCGCTGCTGCCGCCGCTGGTCGTGGAGATGCCCAGAGTAGACGACAAGCCGGCCGAGCCCCGTTTCGATCTCACCGTGAACAATGCGCCGGCTGCCGAAGTGTTCATGGCCATCACCGCGGGCACGCGCTACAGCATGGTCGTGCATCCGGGCATCAAGGAAAAGCTGTCGGTCAATCTCAAGGATGTGACCGTGCCGGAAGCGCTCGAGACGGTGCGCGAGATGTACGGCTACGAATACAAGGTGCAGGGCAACCGCATCTTCGTCCAGCCGCTCGCGCTGCAGACGCGCGTGTTCATGATCAACTATCTGAACAACACGCGTAAGGGAACCAGCGAAGTACGCGTCAGTTCCGGTGCGATCTCCGATACCGCGGGCGGTCAGCAGGTCGGTGCGACAGCCGCCATAGCGGGTCCGCAAAACACCACGGTGAAGGCG
>Ga0068857_100005826_pt1 | contig 10524 bp, 7 predicted proteins | sample KBSCornC72_FD_66591 | JGI IMG/M metagenome (GOLD analysis project Ga0068857, IMG submission 66591) | Corn rhizosphere microbial communities from Kellogg Biological Station, Michigan, USA - KBS Corn C7-2 | ecosystem: Host-associated > Plants > Roots > Rhizosphere > Soil ...
GCAAGGGCCGGTAACCGTCCCTGGCAAGGTCGCGTTTTTGGAGGGTAAGGCGCGTTTTGAGATGGACATGACGGAAACGAAAAGCCCGGCGATACCGCCTGGCGCCGCCGCGCAAATGAAAAGCATGGGGATGGATAAGATGATTGTGATTTCGCGCCCGGACAAAAAAGTCAGTTATATGATTTATCCGGGCTTACAAGCGTATCTGGAGATGCCGATGGAAGATTCGGAGGCGGATAAACCTGATAACGAGTCGAAGCTCGAGGAAACTGAGATTGGCAAGGAAACTGTGGCTGAACGTGATTGCGTGAAGAAGAAGGCTGTGGTGACTGACAAGGACGGAAGCAAACATGAGTCAACCGTTTGGAGAGCAGGGGATCTAAATAAGTTCCCGGTTAAAATCGAGCAAACGGAAGGGGGAAATATGTCCACAATGACATTCAAGGATGTGAAGTTGGCGAAGCCGGATACAAAGCAGTTTGAGCTGCCGGATAATTACAAAAAGTACGACAACATCATGGGAATCATGCAGGAAGTGATGAAACGAGGACAGGCGGGAGCGGCGGCGGGAGAAAGTCCGAAATAACCGGGTAAGGACGCACGAGAAAAGTTGAAAAGCGGCATAGGGCTGCCGCACTCCACGACGCTGGCGCGATATTCTAATGTGCCGCTTCAACCGCGAGGTTTTGGAGTGCGGCAGCCCTATGCCGCTTTATGCCTGACTGAACAGAGACTGATTTAGCTCCAAAATCGTTAATTGTTTTACTCATCCATTCCCAAAAACCGGCCTTTGGGGCCGACGCTGAAATTAAAGGGCTTGCCGTCTTTGCGACCCTCGACTTCGAAGGGAAGCACGTTCCTGCGAGGAGTAAAACTTTGATCGATGCGAATGATTTTGCCGTTGCCAATTTTTTCTTTGATGGTTTTTTGTGCCTCGGGAGGAATCCCGGTAAGGGATACCTGCATGCTTTCGAGCTTGCCGGATGGAGAGACGATGATGTCGCGGAGTTTGCCGTCGTGCTCGACTTCGGCATCGTAAGAAGTTTCGTTGCCTTCGGTCAGTCTGAAGATGTCGATTAGTTTGCCGTTGCCGACGTGTTCGTTGATGGTTTTGCGAGCCGGAGCAGGAATTTCGTCAAGGGTGACCTGAAGACTGGTGAGCTTGCCGTCGAGAGCGATGGTGAATGAACGGTCGGCTCCGGACTTAGTGGTCATATCGACTTCATAGTTGATGTCGTTGCCTTCGAAAGTTTTTTCGATGTTGTCGAGCGCGCCGTCGCGGACCTGGCCTTTGATTGTGTTTTGGACAGGTGGCGGAGTTTCATCGAGTGTAACTTCAACGGCGGTGAGCGTTCCGTCAGCGGTAACGGTGAAATAGCGATCCTGGTCTTTGACTTTGCGAGTGATGGTGTAAATGGTTTCGCCGTCTTCTTCGTCTTGCTCGATTTGGACGAGTTTAGAATCGCCGAGCTCTTCTTTGGCAGTTTTTTGGACGGCGGGTGGGAGCTGGTGGATGGAGAGGGTCTTTGGAGTTTCGGCGGCGCAAAGGGACAATGAGGTGCAGAAAAACAAAAGCAATACGATGGTTGGATAGCGGCGCAGGTTCATGATGACTTGCAAATCAAGATTTAACAGGAGATAACGGAGAAAACTGAGAAGGAAACGTCCGCAAAGAATACTCTCTGTTTCCTCTGTTCTCCCCTGTTCATTTTTCGTTCATCCCAGCAGGCTCTTCGCTTTTGCCAGCGCCTCGTCCAACTTCGCCACTTCTTTTCCTCCGCCGCGGGCATTGTCGGGCCGGCCGCCGCCTTTGCCGCCGACAATTGGCGCAATGGTTTGGATGATTTTGCCAGCTTGAATTTGTTTGGTCAGATCGGGCGAAACGGTTGCGACGAGGGCAACCGCGCCGTTGGTCGAGCCGCCGAGGACAACGACGCCATTGAATTGGCCTTTGAGTGAGTCGGCGATCGATTGGAGATAGTCGCCGTCGGCTGGGCTGACTTTCTCGATGATCGCGCGGGTTGAGCCGATGGTTTGCGCTTTGGCGGTAAGAGTGCGGGCGGTTTCGGTGGCTTGTTTTTGTTGAGCGGCTTTGAGTTGTTTCTCCAGGTCTTTTTGCTGGGCGAGCAGCGACTCGATCTTCTTTTCGAGTTCGGTGACGGGTGTGTTGATTTTGCCCGCGATGGTTTTGATGAGTTGAAGTTGTTCGTTGGCTTGTTTGTAGGCTTCGAGTCCGGCGACGGCTTCGATGCGGCGAATGCCTGCGCCTGTAGCAGATTCAGCAACGATGCGGAAGAGACCGATTTCACCGGTGGCGCGCGTGTGCGTGCCGCCGCAAAGTTCCATTGAGTAACCATCGAGCGCGGTTGGTTTGCCACCGATTTGGACCACGCGGACTTTGTCTCCATATTTCTCGCCGAAGAATTGCATGATTTCTTTGCGCGATTTGACTTCGGAATACGGAACTTCGGTCCAGCTTACGCTGGCATTTTCGAGAATGCGCTCATTGACGAGTTTTTCGACGTCAGCGATTTGCTGAGGCGTGAGCGGAGCGCTGCTGAAATCGAACGTCAGTTTTTCCGGGCCGACGTACGAGCCTTTTTGGACGGCGTCTTTGCTGACGACTTCGTGGAGGGCCCAGTGTAGGAGATGGGTGACGGTGTGATGGCGCTGGATGGAGAAGCGGCGGGGTTTGTTTACCAAGAGAGTGACCGTTGAACCAACTGCTGGCGTCTCCAAGTCGGGGGCAGCGTGATGCGTGACGCGTGATGCGTGATTTTCAGAATCGAGAAAGTGCAGCCAGGCATTGCCAGTTTTTTGGGTGTTGCTGATCTGCCAGAGTTGGCCATTGCCAATGATTTCACCAGTGTCTCCGACCTGGCCGCCCATTTCGGCGTAGAGAGGCGAGGTGTCGAGGATGACAGCGGTTTTTTCCTTTATCCCGATCACTTCGAGGACCCTCGTAGGCCCCTGTAGTTTTTCGTAACCAATGAACTGTGTTGGGCTTGTTGTTTCAACTTGAGAGAGTTCAATGATCTGCTTCTTCTGGGCCTTGCGAGCGCGAGCCTTTTGCTCCTCCATTAACATATTGAAGCCCGCCACATCTACAGTAAGGCCCCGTTCGCGGGCCATCAGTTCAGTTAAATCAAGCGGAAAGCCGTAGGTATCATAAAGTAAAAAAGCTGCGGTTCCAGAAATTACACGCGTGACCGCCTTCGCGGATTGAATTGAACTTTTGACTTTCTGAGAAAGAGTCCCGAATTCGTCTGGTGAACTGGATTTTCCGACTTGGATTCTGTCATGCCAATTGGCGAGCGCGTGTGCAACCCGAAAAAACTCTTGCTGTTCATCTGTCCCAAAAAGTTTGGTTGTGGCGACAGATGTTTGGCGGAGTGCTTTCCAAATAGGCCCGGTCTGATGCGTGAACTCAATTACTCCTGCGGTCGCTACGTCACTCTCCAGTTGTTGCACGCCTTTATCCACGAGATCCAAAAACTGCAGCACTTCGTTGAATACCAGAAGTCCTTTATCGAGCGTACTATTGAACGCCTTTTCCTCACGTTGGATGATTTCCTCGACGTGATCCTGCTTGGCTCGTATCTCGAGGAAGACGTGGCCCATGCTCTCGACAAGTACAGGGACGAGTTTGTAAAAGAACGGCTCGTGAAAGCCGAGGGACCGGCCATAGCGAACCGCACGTCGCAGAATTCGTCGGAGGACATAGCCGCGGCCTTCGTTTGAGGGGATGATGCCATCGGCAATGGAGAAGCTAAGGGTGCGAATGTGATCGGCGATGACGCGGAAGGCAACGTCGATTTTTTCTTGCTCAGTGGCACCGGTGCTGCCGACAGGAGGAAGAGTAGATTTGTATTTCTTTCCGCTCAGTTCTTCAATTTTGCTAAAGAGCGGGCGGAAGATGTCGGTTTCGTAATTCGAAATGATCCGGCTGAAATCTTTGAAGCCGTTTGTGTTTTGGATGATGCCGGTGACGCGTTCGAAGCCCATGCCGGTATCGACGTGCTTGGCGGGAAGGGGTGAAAAGGTGCCGTCGGGATTTGCATTGAATTGGATGAAGACGAGGTTCCAGATTTCGATGCAGCGAGCATCGCCTTTGTTGACGAGCGAGCCTTTGGTGTCGCCGTTGGGAGTGAGATCGACGTGAATTTCGCTGCATGGTCCGCATGGACCGGTGTCGCCCATCATCCAGAAGTTGTCTTTCTTATTGCCGGGAACGATGTGGACGCGCGGATCCAGGCCGGCCTTCAGAAAATGCTGAGCCCAAAATCCAGCAGCCTCCTCGTCCGATACTGCATCTGCGGACGCACCGTGCGGAGGCACATATTCAGAAATCCCGCCGCTGAGCACGGTCTCAGCCGCATGTATCGAGAGTTCAAGTTCGTCCTTCCATCGCTTCATGTCCATGTGCGGGCAAAAAACAGTCGCGTAGAGGCGATTTTTTGGAAACTTCCAGATTTCGGTAATGAGTTCCCAGGCCCAGTCGATGGCTTCGCGTTTGAAGTAGTCGCCGAAGGACCAATTGCCCAACATTTCGAAGAAAGTATGGTGGTAGGTGTCGAGACCAACGTCTTCGAGGTCGTTGTGTTTGCCGCCGGCGCGGATGCATTTCTGGGTGTCAGCGGCGCGGGTGTCGCTGCCTGGAATGACGCCGGCCCATTTGGAAACGTCCGGGGCGCGTTGGCCGAGGAAAATGGGCACGAATTGGTTCATGCCGGCGTTGGTAAAGAGGAGATTGGGGGAATCGGGCAGCAGACTCGAAGATGGCACGATGGTGTGCTTCTTCGCTCTGAAGAAATCGAGAAAAGATTGTCGTATGTCAGAACTGGATTTGATCATTGTCGAGACATTAAAACGTCCAAGTCCAAATTAGCCGCAAAAGGACGCAAAGGGCACAAAAAAAACCACGAATTAACACTAATGAACACGAATAACACATTGGTTAATGGCCCGTTCAAGATTTTGCCAGTGGGGAAAGCGTTTCCAGCGTCACCTCGGCCGCGGAGGGTGATTTGGGTTTCAACGTTGTAAATAGCCCGCGCCAAAAGCCGAATCCGTAAAGTATGTGAGTGAGAACGATCAACGGAATTGCCTGGACGCTCTCGCGGATTTTGCCGGTGCGGGTCAACACTGCGCTCTGAATCAGGACGGCAGCGATGTAGAATATCAGCGGCCACAGGAAAATCGCGCCTTTCCATTTCAACGCGGGAATCAGGAGCAGCAGATAGACAAGGAACAGCGGCGGCACGAAATTGAGCGCCGAACCGAGAGTCGGAGTTTCGCGAAATTGTTCGGCGCGACCACGGCCATAAGTCATGAGCATTTTTGCAAAAGCTTTGAGGGTTCGTCTTGGTCGGCGACGCGCGGTCAATTGCGAGTCGTATAGGAGTTTGCCGCCGCGCGCCTGGAGTTCGTCCATGAGCGCGTTTTCTTCGTTTGGATAAAGTTTTTCGTTGAAACCGCCAAGATCGAGGAGAGCCTGGCGGCGAGCGACGAGGTTGCAGAGTATCAGTTCCTTTTCGCTGGTTTGGCGGACGGTGCCAACAGGAGTGTAACGGGCACGGCTGGGACCGAAGGCAAGCGAGCTTCCGAGGACGAGCGCGAAGGTTTGTTCGAGCGGTGGAGCATCGGCGGGGCAGATGGCCGGGCCACCGACCATTTTAACGTCTGGATCGGCGAAATGGCCGATAATGCGACGCAGGTTTTTCGGTTCGGGCACGGAATCGTCATCGAGGAAATAGATGAGGTCACCGTGCGCTTCTTTGATTGCTGCGTTTCGTTGGGCTGAGGGTTGTTTGCCGCGAGCGAGGATGATCTCCAATTTGTCAGCGGGATAATCGAGAGCGCGAGCCGCCGAAGCGGCTAGGATATCGGTTTGGTCTGGTCGCGCCGGAATAATCACAGTGACGCTGGGCATCCTGTCGTTCACGGGGGTAACGTATGGGGGAATATCTAAAGTCTAAAGTCTAAAGCCGATAGAAATGATTTTGGAAGGGCTGTAAGCCGAATTTTGTCTTCACTCTTGCGAGCGGAGAGAATCATTTGTCTCAGCAGCCAGTACCCGGGACCCGTTCCGCGGTGCGGAACGTGCAGCGGGCCGCTGCGGGGTCCCCTATTTGGCCTTGCACCCGATGGGGTTTTCCGTGCCTCCGCGCTTGCGCTTGGAGCGGTGGGCTTTTACTCCACCTTTTCACCCTTACCCCGCCCTGAAAGAGCGGGGCGGTTTATTTTCTGTGGCACTGTCCGTCGGCAAGTCTCACGACATTGCCGCCCGCGTGTATCCATTCGTCAAAGCGAAGTGGTTACGCGGCATCGCGCCCTTTGGTGTTCGGACTTTCCTCCCCTATCCACGCTTTCGCGCAATAGAAGCGATTCTCCGCCCTTCCAAAATCGGGAGAAATATACCCCTCTGAGCGAGAGAAGCAAAACGTTAAAACGGAAAAACTACTCCGCAACCGCCAAATCCATGTCGCGAGTATAGTAGAGAATCCGGCCGCAGTTGATGCAAGTGACGAGGTCTTGTTGCGCCTGACACGAAACCAGGAGCTGAGGCGGAAGCTTCATGTGGCAACCGCCGCAGACGCCGTGTTGGACACCGACAACGACGTTTTCGCCTTTGTTCCTCACCAGTCGTTCGTAACGACCGCGGGCGGTGCTATCGACGGCAGCGGCGAGTTCCTCGCGATTGGTTTCGAGTTCGGCGAGCTCTTTTTTCAAATTTTCTTCGCGAATGCCAAGTTGAGCGACTTGATCTTCGGCCAATTTGCGGGCTTCATTCGCGGCCTGTGTTGCGCGGACAACTTCTTTCTGCGCCGCTTCGCCTTGTTCCATCAACGAGATTTCCTGATCTTCGATTTTGAAGATGGCTTCTTTGCAGGTTTGAATTTCGTTGGCAAGGGCGCGGTACTCTTCGTTCTTTCGGGTTTGAAGTTGTTGGTTGGCGTATTTGGTGATCAGTTGCTTTTTTGCTTCGACTTCCAACTCGAGTTCTTTGCGTTGCGATTCGAGCTCTTTAACTTTGGTTTTGGCGTTGTCCAAACTTGCGTTTGCCGCGGCGGCCCTGGTTTTCATTGTTTGGCGCTGCGGTTCGATATGGGCCAATTCGCCTTTGACGCGCCGAATTTTTCGGTCGCGATCCTGGAGGATTAATAGTTTCTCAATCACGTCAAGCATGTCTCAATCAACAATAGCAGTGTAGGGTATCCATGGCAGGTGACCAAGTCAATTTGGGAGAACAGGTGCGAGAGGACGAGATTGTAGAGCGAGAGTCCTACTTGCGTTTTGTTTGGGGCGCAATGAATCTGCTGTGCGTATGAGCAAACTTCCAAAGGCAGAAGAATTCAGAAAAGCGGACTATCCGATTGAATCATTGTTTATCCGGCGCTGGTCGCCGCGTGCAATGAGCGGCGAGCCGATCACCGAAAACGAAGTGCTAACTCTTTTCGAAGCCGCACGATGGGCACCGTCCACTTATAACGAACAGGAGTGGCGATTTTTGTATGCCCGCCGCGACACACCGCAATGGCCAACGTTCTTCGGATTGCTGGCAGAGGGAAATCAACAATGGTGCGGGCGAGCGGCGTTGCTGTCGGTAGTTGTCGCGCACAAAGTATTCAGCCGAAACGGGAAGCCGAATCCGGTGCATGTGTACGATGCTGGAATGGCGTACGAGAATCTCGCCTTGCAGGGGGCAGCCATGGGGTTTGTCGTTCATGGGATGCAAGGATTTGATTATGAAAAAGCGCGCACAACGTTGTCTGTTCCGGACGATTATGCGGTGTGCGCGATGTTTGTAGTTGGGCGACCTGGCGATCCTGATCAACTGCCGCAGAATTTTCGGGAGATTGAGAAGCCCTCGCCGCGAAAACCGGTGAGAGAAATAATTTGCGAAGGGAAATTTGGGTTTCGCTGATGAGTGGATAGCTTCAGGATTCGATGTGCCGGGGAAAACTCATTAGACTGTAGCAGCCGACGTAAGGAGGCTCTATCTATCACGGGCCCGACACAAGAATAAGAATATGGATCCTCCTTACGTCGGCTGCTACAATATTGGGGCTAGCGAGTGGCCGCCGCGGCGGGAGCGGGTAACCTGACACTGATGTCTGAAGCTGTTTTTGGCGGCATCGAGCGGACGTTTGATTCGTCGGCAAGGATGAGAAACGTTTGGTCGTCTGCCAATCCGGCTTGCGATTGAAACATCTTGAGTTCGTTGAGAAAGCTCTCTGATAGTTCGGTGGCAGTTTTGTGCTTGGCTGCGCATTGACGCAACCAAGCGCAGAGGCGTTCCTGGCCGAAAAGTTCCCCGTGAGAATTGCGAGCCTCAGTGAGACCATCGGTGTAGAGCAGGGCGCAACCGCATTCATCGAGCGGCAGGACTTCCTGGGCATAAGTTACGTTTGGCAAAATTCCGAGAGGCAGGCCATCGGGAGAAATGGCTTTGAGGTCACCTTTTGGGCTAACGACAAACAAAGGACAATGGCCGGCATTAGCCACTACGAGCCGTTTCCGGCGAATATCAGCAAGGACAAGCTGTGCCGTGATGAACATGTCCACGCCGGAAAGTTCATCAAAGAGGAGCCGATTCATTCGCGCCAAGAGCTCGGATGGCGTATGAGTCCACTCGGCGGTGGTGTGCACGAGAGTATGAAGTGTGGCGGCAAAGAGCGCCGCCGGAACGCCTTTACCCATGACGTCCGCTACGATTAGTAAAACCTGGCCATCGGAGAGCGGCAGGACATCGTAGAAGTCGCCGCCGACCTGGCGCGCACTCAAACAAAAGCCGGCCAAGCCATAGCCCGGCAATGAAGGAAAGGTTTTCGGAAGCAGGGATTGCTGGATATTGCGCGCTATATCGAGTTCGTGAGCGGTCAATCGCAGATCGACCTGCTCTTTTTGAAGGCGGGCATTGACGATTTGAATCGCAAGGAATTCGCAGAACGTATAGATGACTTCGACTTGATCGACGGTGAACGGCTTTTCCACTTCGAACCGGCCGATTGCGAGAGTCCCGAGCAGGGTGTCGCTACGCGCTATGGATTGCACAAGCCCGACTGAACGAGGAATTTCTCTGGCCAGCGGATCTTCTGGACTAAGGGGATTTTGTGGGCCGAAGAAAACGTCCTTGCGCGAAACGGCCGCCTGCAATTCTGCACAATCGGCGGAATCGGCTGAAACGGTAGTGGAGTGTCGGGAACGGATTTTCGCTTTGAAAGAGGTGCCGTCTGTCGCGTAGTTGGCGTCTAGATAGATTGGATCCAACGCTAAACCAGTTTGAGAGCTTTTGGCGAAGGCGAGGCGCAGCGGTTCATCCCAGGGCACGAGTCGCAAGATGAACCAATCCGCCGCAACAATTCGCAGAAGATCAGCAAGAAGGCGAAATGAGAATTCCTCGACCGCGCCAGTTTTGCCGAGTTCAGAAGTGCAGCGGAATATGGCGGCAAGAGCTTCGGAACGGAAACAAAGCTCCTTGGCCATGGTTCCGATAACTTCCTCACTCAACGCGAGCTTTTGCTGGAGCTCCTGAGAAGTTGGGGCTGTGGGACCGGCGCGACTGGTTTTGAGAGCTTTGCGCATTACCAGGCGATTCTCCGCGGAACCGCGCAGATAAAACACGTGCTCCATCAGAGATTGAATGATGAAAAGCCCGCGGCCATTTTCCTGGTCGGACGAAGGAAGGTCCACGCGCGCTGGCCACTCGAATCCATTGGTATGATCGACCACGTGCATTTCCAGTCGCGAACCGTCGCAGAAGAGTTGAATTTCAATGGGCAAGTGGCGGCGGGAATCCGCCGCGTATCGGATTGCATTGTTACATGCTTCGACGAGAGCCAATTCGCACGCACTCAGTTCGTCCTGGTCGAAACCCTGGCCTGCGAGAAAATCGCGAGCTGCAACGACGACCGGGCGAACGCGCGCGAGGTCGCACGGCAATGAAAAGTGGCGTGCAATGCTGAAGGCTCCGAGTTCTCCAGAGAGCTTACCCGGCTTTCCGCCGCTAGAGGAATCAGAAGTAGGCATTTTGGTGCTCTTAATATACAGGGTCAGAAATAATTGCATCTGCCACCTGAAGGTGGCGCTCCGCAGGCAGAGGGAACGCTGCTTTCAGGCGGCAGCCGACCGCAGATTATCTGACGCCAGATAAGGTTAGCTCTCTTTTTTCATCAGGAAATTTTTCCAAAGAAGGTGCGCTTCGGCGAGGTTTCGCGAGCAAAGTTCAGACAGGCGCTCAAGCAATCCAGCGGATTGGGGCGGGCGCGGTTGCCGAAGGGCGGAGAGCACAAAGTTATCCGGAACTTTGGTGGCGGAGCCCGTCAACAGGTTGACGAGATTATCGCCCAGGGCGATTGATTTTGAGAGTTCGGCGAACTTGCCCACGAATGTGTTTGGCCCAACCAAACTATTTGAGACGACTGCGCCGGATTCGATGAATGAGCCATCCTCGATGATGGTCATCGGCCCGACAGATGCGCCTGCGCCGATATAGACATGCTTTCCCAACCAGCATGGAGC
>Ga0068857_100005832_pt1 | contig 10517 bp, 10 predicted proteins | sample KBSCornC72_FD_66591 | JGI IMG/M metagenome (GOLD analysis project Ga0068857, IMG submission 66591) | Corn rhizosphere microbial communities from Kellogg Biological Station, Michigan, USA - KBS Corn C7-2 | ecosystem: Host-associated > Plants > Roots > Rhizosphere > Soil ...
GATGGCGATTCGGCGAGGACGTCTTCGGGAATGACAAGCGTATGCGTCCATACGCAACCAGGGCGCGGCATTTCCGGCGCATACCATGTTTTCGCCAAGGCGTAGGATCTAGTCGGGAGCAGCGGATATCCAGTTACGTACTCATCGAAGCCTTGAACTATGCTAGTTCCTGATAAGTCGCTCATTCGGAGCACGAGGCGAGCCTGGTCGTCGGGCAGTTTGATTGAAGATTCCAGAAGCCGATGCCCCTCCGAGTATCCGTGCAACATTTGGTTCAAACCCAGTGAGGCCGGAGTGCCGATGCTATTTACGTGATGAGGCATTTGAGGGACTCTGTTAAATCGTGCGGGTTCTTCACGTTCTCGCCGACGAGTTGCACGCGGTTGCCGGGTGACTTTTTGAGGAGCTCGGGATTTTTTGCGGCGCTGTATTCTCCACCCTGTGCGCTTACGCCGTAAACGATGGTTTGGAAGGAGTCGTCATTCGATCGCAGGAATTGGTCGAGGAGCGGGAGTCTTTTGGACAGCCATTGCTGTGGAGTATCTTTGAAGCGTGCGATTGTGTCCCATGCTGAGATCATTATTGCGAGTCGGAATGGTGGCTGAAAATGGTCGCGGTGGGATATGAACTGTAAAATCTCAACGAGTTGAACTTGCGTTGGAGATTTTTCGGGATCCCACTGTACCGCTGTGTTCGCATCGTCTGCATGCGGTGCGCCTCGTGCTGCCTCCTGGACGAGTGGGTCAGCAGTATCGATTCGAACGGGTTTCTTTAGTTTGCCGGGATGGATGAAGAGTAGCCCGCCAGTGGCTTGCCTTAATGACTGGTCGTAAGTTTTTGTGAGTTGCCGATTACTCCATTGGAGCGTGAACGACTCGCCGGAAAGGTCTGGAAACAGAAGTGTAACGAGGTCACCCTCGCCGTTCTTCAGGATCATTTGGGCCAGGTTTTCGGTATCGAGAGGGTTTCGGGCAACAGGGCTGCACTCAAGCCAAGCCTTACTAATTTGATTCAGATATTTGCTGTCTCCTTCGAGCTTCTCAAACTGGAGGCTGCTAGCGATGTCCGTGTCCTGCACGATATGCCAGAGCGCCGCGAGGAATGTGGTTTTGCCGGTATCCGGAAGGCCCAACAGGAGTAACCGCTTGGGGGCGTGGTCTGTCATGATGCTGTTAGGCGATTAAAATGGCGCGCCGCAAATGCTTCGCTCTCGCGCATCGGCAGGTTCACCTGGGGTTCAAAGTCCATTAATCGGGAGCGTGGAGAGAGGGCGACCCACTCGGTTAGCAGCTCGGGCAGCCGGTGTCCGAAGTCTAGTGCCGTCGAACGCTTTGGACGCGCGGCAATTTCTGCGAACTGCAGGCTGGCAAGACGGTTCCCGAATTTTGTCTCGAATTTTTTCTTCGTGGCTGCCCAAAACGTTTCGCAGGACTCCTTGTCTGCCGCCGCCGCCAGGAGGCAGTCGTACTTCGAGAAAACCACCTTTACCATACAGCGCGCCGCGAGCATGCCGCTGTCGAGAAAGGATTGGAGAAGGGTCGTGGAGTCCTGAGCGGTTGCCCAACGCTTGTCGTCACGCACGAGTTTCTCCCCGTCCAGGAGCATGAGCAGATGGTCGGCTCGCTTCAGAAACGAAAGCCTTTCACATTCTGCGGTGGAGTCTTTGGCGCGCTCGAATGCCTCGCCCGAAACATCTGTGAATAGTAAGTCCAAACAGGTTTTGGGGGATGATCCCGAACAAACCGCCAAGTGCAGATATTTGGTGTCGCCAAATGGGGTCCGCGGCGTGTCAGGCGAGTCCGCACCAGAGGCCGTGCGAGATAGGTGACAGCGCTTTTCGAACGCTGGAAGTGTTAGGGACCCGGCAAAGAGGTGGTTCGCGACCGGCGCAGATTGGAACAGCTCGTAGAGACTGGTGAGCAATGTTGTTTTGCCTGCATCCACTGGACCGGTAGTGACTATCAAGCGCACGGGTTTAGCCGCCGCAAGTTTCGCTGCGCCCGATTCGTCCAGCTCCGCCCCGCTGGGAAGACTGATTAGGTCGGACTTTGATTGATCTGGGGCGGGAGTTGCCGCCGCAGGGGCTTGCGCCGCTGGCCATAAGCCCGTGGGCTTTCCCGGTGCTGGAGTTTCTGGCGTTGCGGCCATGGTGTCATTTTAGCATCTTCCACGCGCGGCACAATAACCCCTCAAGGTACATTTGGTACGCGAGCATGTTTGGAGGCAATTTGGCATCGATCTGTATTCCCGTGGCCTGGGCGAACGCAGGTGTCCAAGCATTATTGTCGGATGATTGTAATGAGAGGCCGATTGCTCGCATAACGGGCGTGATGTCATCCAGTTCGGCGACTCGATTCTCGCGAATGAACTTCTCGCGCCAAGCGAGGGGCGCCGCGTTGACGGCGTCGGAGATCGTGATTTCCGTTGGGGGTTTGGACTTGGCGCATCTTATGACGCGATCGAGGAATGCGTTTGCTGCAATTGGGCCTGGGAGCACGACTACCAGGTCGGCAAGTTCCTTGCCGGCAATTAGGGGAACTCCGGCAAATTGGATTTTGTCCCAACGCTGATTGAGGCCCCTGCTATGCTCTCCGAAGAGCCACCACAAAATGTTCGCCTCCTCCGTCGTGACTTGAAGTTGCGCGGAGATAGAGGATTCCTTCTTAACGAGACGCTCGAAAAAAGTGACCGCTTTGTCCCACGGCTCACCTTGTTGCTTGAAAGACTCAAAAAGGATTCCGTCAGGGCTTTTTGGGTCTGTCTTTTCTTCTTCACTGGTGGTGGAGGTGCGGTTAGTGCTCCGGTCGGCGATGTAAGTCGAGGCCAATTCTGGAATGTCCGGGACGAGAGTGCTCGGTCGAAGGTTTTGGGCGCTGGTGCAGAGGAGGGCGAGCGCGGCGAGATCAGCCAAGCTCGGTTTGGACCGTTCTATGACGTCGATCAACTCCGCGCCTGCGAGCATCGCTATCTCTTGATCGTTGCCCTTTATCGGAATCGTCGGATCGCCCTTTTGCAGAGCGGCGCGGAAGGAAGCCAGAACTTTTTCGTCTGGGGGGCCAGCCTTGTAGAAGAGCCTCGCAAGGGCCACGACTTCGGCGCGTCCAGGGCTAAACTCCTCGACGGCGGCCCACCGTTTCGGGAGCTTTTCCCCGTCGGGTTCCATCCCGATTGCGCGATACCACTCAGCGAAATCCGTGTGCATAGGCAGCTCCTGTCATTGCATTTTTTTGAAGGGATTGTTTTCAGGTTCTCCGTCGGTATATTTCTTTTCAACCTCGCGCCAAAGTTCTCCCAGTCTTCCTTCGTCTGCGGCGCGATGAAAAAAACGGCGGAAGAGTTCGTCCTCAGATTGGCCTTCATCTTCGTCCTTTAGGAGGTTAAGCGCTTGCGCAATCTCGATCTGAACATGGTAAGGCAAATCGAGGAAGCGATATGCCAATTTGCGCGGTGCGCTTAACATCCTGGCCTTTACTGGATCTTGCGTCAAAACGTTCAATGGGTCACTCAGCGTGATCAGCGGTTCCGCCTTTGCTGCCGTAGCTGGCTCTAGTGATTCCGGATCTGAAGCCGGCGGACTCCATGGAGGTAACTTCAATTCGTGTTTTTGGCAAGCTCCGTCCGAAAAGCTGGTTTTCTCGGCATCCCAGACACGTTGAATGACTTCCACTTCGAGAGCGCGATCCGTTCCCGGCTTAACTACCCGAATGCGGAGGCAGTTATATCGTGGAAGGTATTGAGCTTCCCCCGCGTCGGGGTTCAGCGCGCCGGCATGGATTCGCAATACCTGATGTCCGCCGGTTATCTCCTCTTTTATGCGCTGCACGTGCTTGTGACCGAAGAGAACAAGGCGGGCCCGTGAGTTCAAATAATCGTTTATTTTGTCCTCGTCCCATAGCCATTGCGGGGGATGGTGGCACAAAACCATGTACTCGACACCGTCCTCGCGGGGCAGACAGGAAAACATTGGGCCGAGAACCAGCTTGTTCGCTCCACGGTCGTCGTCTTTGTTCGAAACAAGGGCGCTGTTAAGTCCACGAATTCGGAGGGTCGAACCGTCATTCAGAAGTACGTTCTGTTCCCAAAAGGGCCGTTTCGAGTTGAACCCGCACTGAGATATCTTTGCAAAATTGTTGTATTCCTGGATTGAATTAAAAAGAAGGTCCGGGGCTGCTGAGTCGGCGAAGTAGTTAAGAATTTTAGCGTCAATCGCTTCGAACTTTTCTGCTGCACCCGCAGCTCGGATTGCTTTTTGGATTTCCTGGAGAATCGCCGACCTGTTGATGACGCTCCGGATTACGTCGTGGTTTCCACTGATCGTCCAAACCAGCTCCTCGGGGCAGTCGGTCTTCTTGCAAAGATCGCGAACCCACGAGCGCGCGCGGGCATACTCATCCTTGTCGCCGGCGAATGCAATATCCCCGGTAATCAATATCCCATGGAAGTTGCCGAACTTGGATTTGAATTGGCCGATGTCATTCACGAGTTCGCTCCGAAGGTCATCGTCAGAAACGTAGATATCCGAGTCGGGGGCCTTTTTCCGAAAATGTATGTCAGAAATATGACCGAGAATGAGGTGCTCGGTCTTTGTAGTAGCCTTGGGCTTTGTCATGCCTCAGTTTACGTGCCTCACCCGCCGTGTTCGTGTTTTCTCCGGTTGCATTTCCGATCCCGCGGTGCAACTCTACGGTGTGCGCCAAGGTAGGCAGACAATGTTTTTGAAGAAAGCGATTTTTTCAAAAAGTTTTGACTCAAAATCAGTGCAGCTTGCGCTGGGTTACTGCTCACGACTTTATGGCGACCAGGTAACGCCAACAGTCCGCAGTGTCGTCGCCGCCAACACCATCCTCATCGGCATGCACCTTGAGCACATCCTCAGACCGATTCGGATCGTGTTGCACCGACGGCAGGCATTCCACCAAACGTGCACAGCGTTCATGGATGACAGCCGAGGCCGCACACCTTTCGCAGAATCACCGAGCCGATGCAGCATTTCATCCCAGCCGCTCACACGTTCCGCGTCCGCCTCCTCGCGCCGAATACGATTTTCGCTGTCCCGTCTTAAACACTGGTTTTGCCCTCGGCCCTTTCGTAAATATCCGGCCCTCTGCTCCCGGCGCTTCAACACGAGAACCCGACTTTCAACTCCCACCAGAAGTATATGAACGCAGCAAAATCCTCCGTTCTGATTCCCAATCCCTCCTTACCAGGAGCAAATCGCGCCGTTATGCTGAAATGCCGCCCAGGTTTAACATGATCCTTTCGCATACATAGGTACGATGCCGAATCGTAACGCTTCGTGTCAACAGCGGTCGAAAGACGCTCATTACAGCGCTGACACAATCTACGGGATTTGTTAATGTGCCACGTAAAAGCAACCTATGCACACACACAAACAGGCTAACTTCGATTGCGAGCACGCCGGGACCGCAGTCACATTCCGTTGGCGTGAAATCGAGCAATCTGACGGGCTATCCGTCGCGACAACACGCTCGGGAAAACGTAGGTGCACTGGTAGAGGAGTCGGCTCATGTCCTGTTAAAGGTGACCCGGTTAGCTACTCGGTGTGCCCGTATTGGCCGCCGAGAGATCGATACACCTCGGGAATATGAGCTCAGGAGCCGGTTCTCAGGGCGAAGCCCTGACAAGAGACCAACTTCTCACGGCCCTGGATAAAGAGATAATCGATACTAACGCCTTGCAAGCATCCAGTGGACGCACTAAGTGGAATCTCCTTCTCAGTATTGCAGCCCTTATCGGCGTTGGAATTCAGTATTGGGAAACATCCGCATTTTCTGTTGACCGCGTCGTTGCACTCGCGTTGGGTCTTAGCGCAACGTGGGACCTCATCAAAACCCTTCTCAGCGGAATCGACGCATCGCCGGCAACAAGCAGGCGTTATACAAAATTTTTCTTTGCGTCCGACCTTTTTGGCGCGCACCGATCAACTCTTCTCGTCATGCTGGCACGACACGGTCTCATCATACTCGGTGCCTTTTGGATATCCTCTCCATATATTGGGATATTTAGGGGATTCGCAATCTATGAAGCTGTCAAAGTAGCGCTCCTTTTCTTGGCCAGCTATTTTCGCATTGCAACACCGGTTGACGCACCAGAAGAGGCGCGTGGTCTGCGCCGATTCCTTAATGGGTTCGGGACAATAGAATTTCTGCTACAAGGCGTTGCCACATTCATAATCGCAGCATTACTCTGGACGCTCAAGCACCAGATTAAAGTGGCGGATGTGAGGCTTGCAATCATTGTTACAGCCGCAACTTATCTAGTTCTGTGGCTAGGCGAGGAGAGCATCTACGATGTCAGAATCCAACAAATGCGAAATATTCGCCACAATCTTTCGTTCGCACACATCTCACTTGAGGAAGCGCGGCGTCAGGTCGACTTTCTGCTTGCTGGAGTTGGCGTCGTTCACGCCCTCCGCCAGCCATTCGAAGAACTTGCATACGTTCTCGAAAAGGCCCGCAAAGCCGCCCGGGACGCGGAAGCGCTAGTTTTGGAATACAACAAACTTGCCCCGGACATGTCTGCACCTTACGGACAGACGGCCCTTGATAGTCCGCTCTTTGGCCAACTGAGGCGAACGCACCTTCTATGCAGAGACTCTTATCTGACGCTAAAGAAAAATCTTAAATCTCTGCAAAAACAGATCATCAAATTTCGCACGCGGTGCGCTCTTCTAACCATATTCTCTCCGGCGTCTGCGAATGACGCAAAAGCACTGCTTGAAAAAGTTTCTACCGAAGTCGCGCCATTCGAAAAACAGATGAAGGCATTGAAGGAGTCCCTCGACCAGCAAGAGTCGTTTCTTTCAACGAACATGCCACCAACAGATCTTTCGGAAACGCGTCTCTTTTCGCCCTGATGCGCGCATACAACGCCCGCAGTGCCTCTTGAAAAAAACCTTCCCGCCGACCTACCGATTTATCGCTTCGGCAACTGCGTATTCACAACCAGTTTCGCGATCTCGCCGGAGCCTCTAGCCCTTGGCGCGGGCAGTGTACCGAAAACTTCGTTTTCTTGATCCGGCAGAGAACTTGCCTTTATTGCTCAACCTCGTGGAGTTCGCCGTTTACTACTTCGCGTCCGCGAATCCGCGTTGCACCCAAAACGGTCGACATTCCGTGCGATCATCCCCAGTGTATTCGAGAATAGCGCCGCATTTTGTGCACTCATACGTAGTCTTTTCGCCAGCGTTCGAACCGTACATTGACTTACCACCAGGGTGATGTGAATGAACCTTCAGTTCCGCATGGCCCTCGCCATCCCGATTCTCTGCGCGAGCCATCACATCTGCGCAACCTTGGCATAGTAATCTTTCCATACCAACTACATGGGAACACCCTCAAAAATTGTCAACCAGATCCGAAGTTTTCTTCACCAAAACCTTCACCTAATTCTTCACCTGACGAGTGATGAACGAGCAGTAACGGAGCGTTGAAAAAAACATTGAGCGAACGACAGAAAACGATTGAAAACGCCGGTAAAATCGCGCTATTCTTTCAATTGAAATTGAGTGAGACGCGGTCGGATCCGGTGTCCTATTCCGTTCGATTCCGACCTCACTTTAATGGGTATCTGCGTCTTCATAGGTTGCCATCCGCGCTTCTATTGGGACGGTCTACGTTGCCCAAAAGAACAAAAATTAACCCCTTCTTGAATATTCCATAACTCGATAGCGTGGAAAAATGGAATCCAATCGTCTTCCTCGCTTCGAACGTGCTAGCAATGCGGGTTTCATCGAACTTACAATTCGCGATCGGAGCGTCATCCAGATAGTTCATCGCCACCGCTTCCTTCGTTCGTCGCATATCGTCTCCCTCATCAACAGTAGCTCTCAACCAATACTCCGCCGTCTTCATTTGCTATATCACCACGGCTACCTCGAACGCCCCCGTGCGCAACTCGAATACTATCACTCAACTGGCTCTCGCCCCATCGTCTACGGGTTAGGCAATAAAGGAGCTGCACTCTTGAGAAACGAACTCGGTATTCCAGTTAGCGACGCGAATTGGGGTGAAAAGAATCGTTCTATTGGTCGAATATATCTTGAACATGTTCTCCTTGTTTCTGACATCATGGTCGCATTTGAACTCGCGTGCCGAAAGGAGAACCGGATTCGATTCATAGACCAGGCGGATTTGCTGCTTCCGAATGAACTCAAGCGACAGAGGCAGCCATTTCGGTGGAAAACCAATCTGTCGACTAATGTAAGCCTCGGGGTCATTCCTGACCGAGTATTTGCGCTAGAATGCCCCGACCAAACTGGCGAAGCACATCGTGCTTACTTCTTCCTCGAAGCCGACCGCGGCACGATGCCGGTGAAACGCACAAATCTTTCTCAAACCTCGATGTATCGCAAATTCCTCGCATACGAAGCGACTTGGCAAAACGGGATTCACCGCTCTCGTTTTAGTTTTCACCGCTTCCGCGTCCTTACGGTTACCACCAGCACTGAACGACTCCATTCACTCGTTGAAACCTGCTCGCAGCTAAAATCCGGTCATGGTTTGTTTCTGTTCACCGACCGTGCATCCATTTCTAAGCCGGAGGATGTGTTTGGCCCCATCTGGCATCCAGTGAAACAGGGCGAAAGCCGTTTCCTTCTGAACTAGCGGCTCCGAATATTGCCTTTCGAGGCAAAGGTTCGCGTCTAGTGCGGGTATCTTCTGGGCGATAGAATGCCTCGTGGACGCTCATTCATGAGCTGTTCAAAGTTCCTTAACAATCCACGAGGAGAATATCCAAGCGCTACCAGGCGTCTGGCACGATCGAACTCCTCTCATACCAACCACAAACAAAGAAAGGTAAAGCGACAGCATGAAAAATATTACAGCTAAATACGGGGTCGACAGCATCAACAAACAAGTCGAGGACGACTTCACGTTTGGCGATCTCCAAGAGAGTGACACCTTTAAAGCTGCTCTTGGCTTTGGCGACAACACCAAGACGCTCGTTGAAGGCATCGAGCAGAGCCGGGGCACGGTAATTCCGCAAGGAGCCATCGTGCGCTTGGAAACTGCCGCCAATTCCAAGGCTTAATCCCAGCGCTCAACGATTCTGAAGCCCGGTTCCTTACCAGAATCGGGCTTCCCTTTAAATCTATGGAAACAACTGAAATCCTCATTCGAGGAGACGGCACCCTCATCGAAAGACGCGTTCACGAACGCATTCTGGACGTCGGTCAATCTGTGATGGAGGGACTGACTGAGGAAACGAGGCGAGGCATTCGAAATGTCATGAACCTGCCCGATTGGGGTGTGGCGCACGCCAACGTCGGCGTAAACGACACACTCTGGTCAGTAGCGATTGACCGGATTTCACTCGATACCAAATTCCGATTGATTGATGGCGTCCTTGTGCCGGCATTCACTGCCGAAACGGACATTGAAATGCCTCTCGTCTGGCCTGCTCCGAAGGAAGTGCGCCTCGTTTTCGCGGTTCAGATCGCATGTTGCTATCTCGCCGTAAAGGTTGAGGGCAATTGGCTATTCGCCTTTGACAAGGAAAAGCGAGGGTATCGGCTACCACTGCCCAACCTGCACGACGATTGCCTCATCTGTACAGGCAATTTCGACAGCCATTACGGTTCCTGTTACGAAGCTCTTCTGGCGAGCCTGGAGCAGTTCCGGAAATCAGAGTGGAATTCCGACCTGATGCGGAATTTGGAGCAATCGCAGAGATTCTTCCGCTTTCGGCCAACTGACGAAACGTTCGAGGTCCTGCCGATTGATGCAGAAGATTGGACGACGCTCTGCAATAAAGTATCCACGTCCATTCTGGAAAGGGTCGTCATATGACCTCCCATCAACCGGCACTCCTGCCTCTCGTCGCGAAATTGAAGTCCTGCCCGGCAAATAACAACGAGTTCTCAAAAGAATTCGTACGCGATGCGTGGGAAGGTTTCAAAGACGCATGGAAGCCAGGAAATAACCTCACACCGGCGGTCATTGCTGCGCTTGTTATCCACAACAGCACCTTTGCGCTGCTGCTTGACGAGGCGGAACGCGCGCAACTACTCGCCCTGAGCAATGTGGCTCTTGAGCGATTCAAAGAAAAAACCAATCCGCCCAATAAACTTGGCAAAACTCTTGCCGCAATTCTGGAGATATCCATATGAACTACATCATCGGTTGCGGGGGCGTTGGTTCAGCCATCGTACCCTCCTTCTGTCTGCTCAAATCCCCAAGGGAAGTCACCCTGATTGACGGCGACAATATCGAACGGAAAAACCTTAACCGTCAGTTGTTTGACGCCCGACAAATCGGGATAAACAAGGCACAGGCACTTGCAGAGAAATACGGTTGCCACTTCATTCCGGAGTGGTTCGCTCGAGGTAAAATCCGCCATTTCAGAAACGATTGGCTGATTTGCCTTGCGGACAACCATCGCACGCGCCTGGAAACACTCGAAGTATGCGATGAGTCCGGCTGTCAAGCCATCATTGCCGTCAACGAAATGCACTCTTCGGAGGCATATTGCTATAGGCGCTCCTGGAAAGACAC
>Ga0068857_100005834_pt1 | contig 10514 bp, 7 predicted proteins | sample KBSCornC72_FD_66591 | JGI IMG/M metagenome (GOLD analysis project Ga0068857, IMG submission 66591) | Corn rhizosphere microbial communities from Kellogg Biological Station, Michigan, USA - KBS Corn C7-2 | ecosystem: Host-associated > Plants > Roots > Rhizosphere > Soil ...
GAAATACAGCGTTCCCGACAGGATCGCGAACGGCGCGACGGCCGCGTGCCATTTTTCGCCTAGCAGAAGATCGACTATCTCCGGTGCGAAGATGACGCAGAAGGCACTGACGGGAAGCGTCAGCAGCGCGAGGACAGAGAACGATTTCAGGAGCGCGCTTCGGAGCCTCTCTTCGTCTTGCTGAACCTTGGCCATCGCGGGAAAGACGGAGAGGCGAGCGATATTTCCGAACAGCGTTGTCGCCGTGTTCGCGAAGAACGACGCCCGCGTGTAGACGCCCAGTGTCGCCGTGCCGAGCCCGCGGCCGATGATGAACCTGTCGGCGTTGTAAGCCACGTAGGAAAAGGGTTGATTGATCGTGAACCCGAGGCTCAGCCGCCAGAGCTCGCCAAAGGCGGCGCGTGAAAAACGAGGCCAGACGAGGAGCTTCCGCGCCGCAAAGCCCAGTGCAGCCGCGCTCGCGACGATGTCGACGGCCTGCATGGCGACGAGCGACCAGTAGCCGAACCCATAAATGGCCAGCGGGATCGCCACGAGGAAGGTCGAGATCGTGAAACTGAAGAGTGGCCGCATCGCGACGCTCTTGACCTGCATGTTGCGAGCGAGCAACGCCTCGCAGAGGACGCTGAACGCTCCGAACGGCGTGAGCCAGGCGATTACCTTGAGGATCTGCGTGAGCTCCGGGATCTGCAGGAGCCCCGCGACGAGAGGCGCGGCAAACCACATCGCGATTGCCGCTAGACATGCCATGAGAAGGGCGCAGAAAAGAGCAGTGGCCACGTGGTCGGGCCGCACCGCCTTGCGCTGGACCAGCGTCGGCGCAAGCCCCATTCCGTAGATCATCGCCGCGAAGTCCATGGCGATCAGGGCGCCCGCGACGACTCCATACTCGTGTGGGGTAAGGAGTCGGGCCAGGATGGCGACCGAGACGACGCGCAGGGCGAGCCGCGCGACAGACGCCCCGCTGATCCATGCGGCGCCTTTCATGGTGCGCGCCGTCAGGCTCTCGGACACGGCGCCTCCTCGGTGAGGTTTCGGTACAGCGTCATATGACGTTCGACCACGTCATCGAGCGCGAATCGGTCGCGCACTGCCTCCCGCGCCGCCTCGCCCGTCGCCCGGCGGCGCTCCGCGGTCATCGCAAGCGACAACTCGAGACGACGGGCGAGCGCAGTCTCGTCTCCGGGCGGGAATAACAAGCCTGACACGCCCTCTTCCACGAGCTCGTCGACGCCGCTCACCCGCGAGACGACCGGCATCACGGCTCGGCTCATCGCCTCCAGGAGGGCATTCGACATGCCCTCCGACCCCGACGTGGACACGTAGACGTCTGCCTCGTTCAGATACGGCGTCACGTCCCCGACCGCACCCGTGAAGGCAATGCGACTCTCTTGTGCGAGGCGCCGGCTCAACGCCTCCAAAGCTGGACGACACGGCCCGTCTCCGAGGATCGTGAGATGGGCCCGGGCGTCGGCCGGCAGACCCGCGAACGCACGAATCGTCTGGTCAACGGCCTTTTCGACTTCGAGCCGGCCCATGGAGACGAACTGGACGACACCGTTTCCGGACCGTTGCTCCTCATCGTCCGGAATCTCCACGCCGTTCGGAATCGCATGAACGCGCTCGCTCGGAACGCCCCAGTGCATGAGGTCGGCCGCGATTTCCTTGCTGTTGGCGACCCAAGCGGTCGTGTTCCGCGCGATGCTCCGCGCGAAGAACGAGCCCAGCAGCCGCTTGCGACGAACGACCGACAAGTCGAAGCTCACTTCGCCGCCCCGGCCCGGCTTTACCACGACCGGCTTGTGCAGCCCCCTCCCTGCAAGCGTCGCCGGAAACGCATGTAGGCGGCCGTGGACGACGTAGATCAGGTCATACCTTCTTCTGTTCCGCCAGAGCCACGAGGAAATGCAAAGGCACCACCAGGCGAATGAATCGAAGTGCCTCCCGCCCAGATTCGGGGCTGCACGCAGCCGGAAGCGCCGCACTAGAACGGGCCCTTCCTCCTCCCGCGATGGCGTTCCGCCCTTCAAGCGTGGTGCGAGCATCGTCACGCTGACGCCGCGGCGGGCAAGCGCCTGGGCAAATCTGCGGGTCTGGTGCTCGGCGCCGCCGAAGGTCTCAGGGAAATACGCCGGGAGCACCATGACGACCCGCGGAGCGGGTCGCGCGCCATTAGGGCGACCGTTCGTCGTCATGGCGCGAGCGCCACCGCCACCTGCTGCCGGCACGCAAGGGCGTCGTACCCTCGAAGCATGTCCGCGCGTGCCCGGCGCCCCAGGCGCTCGCGCAGCGACCGATCCGCCATCAGGCGGAGAATCGCGGCATGGGCTCTCTCGGCATTTGCCGAAGACAGCTTCAGCATGTTTACGCCGTCGTCTCCGTAGTCGCGGATGCCGCCGACGTCCACCACGACCACCGGCAAACCGGCCAGCATCGCCTCTGCGACGACGATGCAGAAGCCTTCGACCTCCGAGAGATTCACGAAGACGTCCGCGGTGGTCGCCCGCTCGACCCAGTCGGCCCGGTGGCCGTGCAGCGTCACGTGATCCTCGAGCCCACGGTCGAAGAGCAACGCCCCCATCGCCTCTTTCTCGGGACCGTCGCCATAGACGTCGAGCCTCGCCTCGACGCCGTCCTCTCGCAGCCGGGCCACGGCCTCGATGAGGACTGCCAGGTTCTTTCCCGCAACGAGCCTTCCGGCGGCGGCCAGGCGAATGCCGGATCCCACGCCATAGTCGGTCTTGAACGGTCTCTCTCTCCGAGCAACGAAGACGGGGACCACGTGCCCCTCGCGACGGCGAGGAAGGAAATAACGGCGCGTCTTCTCGAGCGTCTCGGTCGAATCGGCCCAGACCTCGTCCACGCGAATGGAAAGCAAGCGGAGCAGCGGAGCGTAGAGCGCCTGGAGCCGGCGGGCTCGGTACTCACCGGTGTGCTCGAAGGCGACGCAGGTCAGCCCAGGCATCAGCATGGCGGCCGAACGACCGATGACGTTCGCCTGCTTCAGGGACAGCACCAGCTTCTGGGGCCGGAAGGCGACCGACGTACGCAAGATGCTGAAAAACCCAGCCGAGCAGGCCCGAAGCGTCAACGTATCGCCGCCCGTCACGAATTGGATCCGCTGCCCGAGCCGCTCGGTGATGCGATTCGCGAGATCGCCTCGACCACGGCAAAGGGCAAGGACCCGCAGCTCGTGCTCGTCGAACGCCCCGTTCTCGACCAGTTCGAGGAGCCCGCGCTCGGCGCCTCCCTGGTCGAACCCGTTCAACACGTAGAGAATTCGCATGGAGTTCTCCTCACCACGACTCGTCAGGCCGTCTTCCAGGAGTGCCGCACGGCGTGCCACGGCCTCTTGATCCCTCGATAAAGGGGCCTACTGACGGAAGGCGGCACGAACAAGAGCGGTAAATTCGCCCAGGCGCGCCAGTAGAGCGGCGCGAGGCGAATCGCCGTGAGGTCGTGTCGCAGGGCTTTCCGTGGTTCGCCCTTGAGCGCACAATCGGCGCTGACCTTCGCGTGAACCCTCGCCATTCGGCGTCTGGCAAGGCCCTCGAGCTCGGAATGGCGGGACGCAAACTGTTGCGTCACGCGAGCGGCGTTCGGCAGATATGCGTCGAGCCTTGCCGAGGCTTGACCGGCATGCCGCCGCTTATAGGTATGGGCACCCGGCACGTGGCAGAACAGCCAGTTCTCGGCGATCCGCAGACAGAGCTCTGTGTCTTCCCCGATGCGAAGCGACTCATCGAAGAAGCCGACGTCGTCGAAAACCGAGCGGCGAACGACAAGCGTGGACGGCATGATCGGCCCGTCATGCACGAAGTACTCGCGAAGGTGGTGCGAGCTCTTCGGGTCGAAGCGGCGCACCGTGACGACGCGACCGTCTGCCGCGTCATCACGGGAGAAATCGACGAAATCGCCATAGGCAAGACCAATACTCGGGTTGTGTTCGAAGACGGGTAGCTGCCGCTCGAGCTTCTCCGGCGTCCAGAAGTCGTCACCGTCCAGAAATGCGACGACCTGGCCGTTCGCTTCGAGGACGGCGCGATTGCGCGCGGCCGACGGCCCCACTCCCGGAGTTTCGATAACCCTGAGCTTCTCGATCTCGCTTTCCAGTCGCTCCAGGACGGCGCGTGATCCATCGCGGGAGCCGTCATCGACCACGATGATCTCGCCAACGAGAGCGGAGATCGTCTGGGTCTCCACACTACGCACGGCCTGCTCGATCGTGCCGGCCTCGTCATGACAGGTCACCACGACGGACACGCTCATGAGGTTTCCCCCGCCAACCGAAGTGCCGGCGCGGGCCGATATGTCCACGCAGACCCGACGTCAAGCGGCCGCTTGACCCTTGCGCAGGCCGCACTCATCAACTCGGGCAGGAGCGAGACGGCGATAACCCCGACGAATGCGCGGGTACCTGAGGCCTCCGTCCCGACGAACAACGCCAAGGGAATGAAAAGGAGGAGTGGTACGAGCCTCGCCTGCGCGCTCGTCAGCCGGCCGTGCTCCAGGGCCCTGCGCAGCACGCGGGTTAGCCGTACCCATGCGGCCACCCAGATCAGCGCGTAGAGGGAAAACCCGACCAACCCGTTCTCGGTGAGGATCCGCTGGAACTCGCCGTGAATCGCCAGGCGCATGTCCAGCGGTGCGTTCGGGTAGGTTTCGCCGACAATCGCCTCGTACTGATTGGTGCCGACGCCAAACAGGGGATGCTCGGCGAACAGCTGGCTCGAGACGTGTAAGGCGAAGGCGCGCTGGACGTCACTGGGCGTGTCGCCCGGCAGATACCGGCCGGTGGCCAGCACGTATTCGTAGTCCCCGCTTCCGCCCGGCTCGACGAGCGTTCGGATCTGCTTTTGCAGATACGGATCCGCGACGACTGTCGACAGCAGAAGCAGCCCGACGAAGGCCGCGGCGAGACCCGGCACGATCAGGGCGAGCCGGCCACGCGCGAAGAGCAGCGCACTCAGAATGAGGTAGATGACGAGCGCCTTGCGCTCGCCCGACAGCAGGAGCACCGGGAACAGCCCTGCCCAGACGACGTAGAGCCTGTGGCGGTTTTCAGCCTCGGCGAACAAGATCAATCCGGCCAGGACCACGGGCAGGAAGACGAACGAGAGGCGGGGGTCGGGGATCTGTTTCCATCCGACCCAGTAGCCGTGGGCGACGTGCCACACGATCGTGCCGAGCGCGATCGCGGCGATGCCGAGCAGCAGCCGCCGCGAAAGGCGCTTCACGTCGAGTCGCCCCGCCTCCTGGGCGACGAGGAAGGCGAACATCGTCACGACGAAGACCTGCAGCCCTTCCCGCAGGGTGTTGCGCGGCCCGCCGACAGTGGCGGACGCGACATGCCATGTGAGATACGGGAGCAAGAGCAATAGCCCGGTCGGAACGCGGACGCCGCGGCGCGCCGCGATGAGCGGCCAACCCAGCATTCCCAGCGCAATCAAGAACTCGAAAGGACGCACGAGGAGAAGTCCCGTCTCCATCCGAATCGGGAGCATCAGGCTCAGGACGGCAGCCGCCAGAAGGGCATTCACGACGTGACCGCCTCTCGTCGCCCCGGCGCGCGCTCAGGCATGAGCTCGCGGAGCACATCCGCGTAGACGGCCTCCAGGCGCTCGCCCATACGCACGGCGTCCCAGTCCGAGAGCTCGGTTGCCGCCGCGCCTCGAGCGAGCTCGGCGCGCCGGGCAGGATCGTCGAGCAGCGCAATGACCGCGTCGGCGAGGCCCTCCAGATCGGGCCCGACGACGAGCCCGTTCACGCCATCGCGTAGCACCTCCTGCATCGACGGGAGGTCCGCCGCGACCACGGGCCTGCCGCCCGCGAGGTACTGCACGAGAGCGCGCGGCAGCCCCTCGCGCGCAGACGCCAGCATGCACAAATCCGCAAGGGCGATCAGCTGCTCCGGGTGCGCATGGAACCCCGTCAGGACGACGTTGCGCTCGAGCCCGAGCGTCCTGATACGCGCTTCGATCTCGCCTCTGAGCCGGCCGTCACCCGCGAAGACGAAACGCGCCTCCGGAAAGCGCGCCACGATCCTCGGGAAGCTCTCCAGGCATTCCAGATGCCGCTTGCGCGGCTCGAACACCGCCAGCATCAGCACGATGGGCGGCCGTGGATCGTCGGGCTGGAGGCGCAGGAGATTGCGCCAGTCCTCGGGCTCGGTCGCATTGCGAAACAGGGACACGTCGAAACCCGACGGAACGACGTGATGGCGCTCGGGCGAACCGACGCCCGCTTCGACACACATGTCTCTCAAAGCCGGGCTCACGTCGACGAAGGCGTGGGTCATTCCCTGAACCGCCCGCTCGGCAGTCAGGTACGCGCGCCGTTCGACGCGTGAGACGTTGACGAAGGGCACGATGTGGACGCCATGTACGAGGATCGGAACCCTCGCGGCCCGCGCAGCGAGGCGTCCGAGGATGCCGGCCTTGCTGGTGTGGGTGTGAACGACGTGCGGCCTGTGCCGGCGGAATGTCGACACCAGGCCGCGCAGAGCTCTCATGTCGCTGAGCGGTGCGACTGGCTGAACGAGGCTGGGCAGACAGACGATCTCGACGCGGGGATCGACGGCGGCGAGGATCTCCGGCCGAGTCTGTGCGCCGTGGACGAGCATGACGGAGTGACCGCGGCGCACAGCCTCATTGCTTGAGATGACGGTGTTTTCGTCCGCGCCGCCGTTGATGAGGCGCGTGATGATGTGCGCGATGCGTAATGGCTGGTGCGTCACCGCCATCGACGCGGCCCTATACGGCGGTGGCTCGTCGGGCGAGCGCCGGGATCGTCAATGCCATCAGCCTCAGATCGCCGATCAGCGACCAGCGGGTGACGTAGAGGTAGTCGAGACGCACCATCTCCGCGAACGGAATCTCGCTTCGTCCGAGGACCTGCCACGGGCCCGTGACCCCAGGCTTGAGATTCAAGCGCTGGCGTGCCCAGCGCTCGACGTGGCGGTCCTCGTCCAGGATGAGTGGGCGTGGGCCGACGAGGCTCATCTGGCCGGCAACGACGTTGAAAAGCTGCGGCAGCTCGTCCAGGGAGAAGCGTCGCAGGAGCTTGCCGACGCGCGTCACGCGCGGGTCGCCGACGATCTTGAACATCCGCGGGTCCCCGCCGGGAGCGAGATGCCGGTTCAGGTGTGCGACCTCCTGCTTCCGCTCTTCCGCGTCTGCGCGCATCGAGCGGAACTTGAAAATCCGGAAGGTGTTACCCGCTGCACCCACCCGCACCTGGCGGAAGAAGACAGGCCCAGGGGAATCGATCTTGATCATCAGCGCGAGCACCGCGAAGACAGGTGTCAGGACGATGAGCGTCGGGATCGTGAGCACGAGATCCGTTGCCCGCTTCAGCAGGCGAGAGGATCGCGAGAGCCGGAGCGGCGGCAGGCCGATGAGCGGTAGACCCTCGACCGTGTGGATCTCGACCCCCGGGCCCACGAATTCGAAGAGCCGCGGCACGATGTCGATCTGGACTTCGAGATCCTGCACGGCGCGGAGCAGTTCGAGCGTCTCCTCATGCGAATCGTTCGAGAAGGCGACGATCACGCGCTCGACGTCGAGCAGGCGGACGATCGCCGGGAGTCGCTCTGTATCGCCGAGCAACGCCACGTCCCCGAGATCGCTCTGGCGCTCCTTCGGAGTGGTGTCGACGAAGCCGACGAGATTGATCCCGTACTCCGGATGGTTCCGGACCTTCTTCGCGAACAGCTGGCCGACATCGCCCGCGCCGAGAATGACGGTGTTCTGGACGTAAGCCTCGTTCCGGCGCGCCAGCGCCCGTGCTCCGGCCCGGGCAAGACAGATGAACGCGATCGCGGAGGCCCAGAACACGACAAGCTTCTGCGCGGTCGGATTCGCGATGTCGCTGAGGTACGTGATGACGATGACGAGCCACGTGCAGACCGTGACCATGTGGAACACACCGCCGAAGTCGTCGGCGGTCGAGTGGTTGGCGCGCTCGTCGTCGTGGTCGTAGAGCCCGTAGAGCTTCGTGATGACGATCCACGCGGGAACCGTGAGCAAGAAGGCGAAGATCTCCATCCCCGGCGAGTACGCGTCGACGTTGCCGACCGAAGGCGCAAGCCACTGCGCAACCAGGAGAGCGCTTACGAGACCGATCACGTCGGCCGCGAGCAGCATCCGCCGCAAGAGCCAGCCACGCCGCTTGACGACTGCAGTGCGCCGGCGGCGGTCGAGAATCTGCAGCGTGCGATCACCGACGGTCGTGCGCAGCTCTTCCTGAAGCTGCAGGCTCTGCAGCAGCGGAGTTCGATCGGTCGCGCTCATCGGCCGGAGGCCTCCGCGAGGTCGAACGCGGGCGAGCGATAGGCCGCGGAAGCTGAGCCGACGGCGTAGCCCTCCCCGTGCTCTCCGGTGGCGACGAAGCCCAGCGCAGGTGTCCGGACGAGCGAGAGCAACCGTTTGAGCTCGGCGAGCGTCTGGCGGCGCAGGGCAGTGGGCCGGGCGACGACGAGGATCCCGTCGGCGAGGGAGCTGAGCGAGACGACGTCGCCCACATGAAGCGCGGCCGGTGCGTCGACGAGTACGACGTCGGCACGTTCGCGCAGAGCGGCCATGACTTTCCCCAGCGCCGCCGAGGAGACGAACTCGCCCGGATCTGGCGGAATCGGGCCTGACGGCAGCACCTCGAGCTGGCCCAGCAGCTCGCGGGTCACGTGGCCGTTTTGATTTCCGCTACGACGCAGCGAAAGTCTCCGCCTGGGTGCTGGAGGGTCGGTGATCGCGATTCCCGCCAGCGCGGCCTCGAGCGGAACGTGTCCCAGAGCGACCTGCGTGAGCCCCGGGCCCTCGAGATCGAAGAAGCGGGCAAGGACAGGCCGGCGCAGGTCCAGATCGACGAGGACGACGCGTTTGCCGGCACGCGCGAAGGCGACCCCGAGGTTCGCAACAGTCGTGGACTTGCCCTCCTGCTCGAGCGCGCTTGTGATGATGATCGTGCGCGCATCGCGATCGAGCGTCATGAAGTCCAGGTTCGCGCGAAGCATCCGGAAGGCTTCTGCCTGGGCGCTTGCCGGGTCCTCCAACATCACCAGCTTGTCGGATCTTCGGAGCCGCTTCGGGGGCCTGGGCAAGCGACCGAGAAGCGGCAGGCCTCCCAGGCGAGCCGACACCTCCTCGGTGGTACGAACCCGAGTCTCGAGCGCCTCACGGAGGAATGCGAGACCGAGACCGAGCACGAGTCCGACCACCAGCCCGAGGACGCCGTTGCGGACCGTTTTCGGCTGCGTGAGGGTGGCCCCGTCAGCCTCACGTAAGACCGATGCGACCGACGGCTGAAGCGCCTGCATCGACTCGAGCGTCTGCTGCTGGTCGATCAGGGTCGAGTATTGGGCTCCGTACGCCGTGAGCGCTCCGAGCCTGGCCCGCCGACCGCTCCCCTGAAGGGAGGCAGCCGCGCGTTCGAGTCGCTGGAGTCTTTCATCGACATCCGTGAGCGAGCGCTCGATCGCGTCCCCGTAGAGCTTTTGTCGGTACGCGCTGTACGACTGCGCGTAGGCGTTCGCGAGCTGCTGCGCGAGCGCGGAGTCGGGATTCGTGACCGCAAAGGTGAGGATGTCCGAAGTCGGGGAGCTCGAGACGCTCGAGTTGGCGAGGAAGTCGGCGACGGTCATCCCCGGTGCGTCGACCCGGTCGAGCGCCCCCTGGACGACCGCAGGCACACGTGCGACCTGGGCCTGCGTCTCGGTGGTCCGTTCCGGGTCTTGGGAAAGGCCGCTCAATGAGCCGGGGACGGCGCTCGAGACGTTCTCCGCGCTCAGAAGCACATCGGCCGATGCCTCGTAGAGCGCCTGCTGATGAAGCGAGAAGGCCACAGCGGCCAGGGTCAACAGGACGGCCGCCTGGACGACCATCCATTTCCGGCGTCGGACGACCCGAAGGTAGTCCTGCAGTGTTACGGCATCTGTCTCGATCATCGCGGTCCTCAGCGCGAGTAGTTCAGGCCCTGCACAGGCGGAACGGGTAGGTGCGAGATCGTGCTGGTCCTGACCCCCGGCCACCTCCCTTCGATTCGAGTCCAGATAGTCCTTGTGGGTGCCTACGATGTTTTTGGCTCTCGAGGGATGGCCAGCCGAGAACCGCCGGAACCGGCGTTACCCTGGAGCGATGCCCGAGACCAGGGGCGAGCGGACCGTCTTCGCAATCGGCGCCTTGGCGATCGCGGCACTCGTGGCGCTGATCGTTCTCCAGACTGCGACCGACCGCTTCGAGGCACGCGGAACGTCCGTGGACGCCGCGCCCCTGACGCGCGGGACGACCGCGGAGGTGACCGCCTCGACGCAGCCGGCGGAATCCACAGCGCCTCAGACTACGAGTGCACCCGACGCAACGAAGAGCGCAACAGAGACCGCGGCTGCGAGCCGGACTGCAAGGCTGACGTTGACCGCGATTGCCGACACGTGGGTCGAGGTTCGCTCTGGCTCTGCAGACGGGGAAGTGCTCTACTCAGGGGTTCTCCCACAAGGAGCCAAGGAGCGCTTCCGTCGCGCG
>Ga0068857_100005837_pt1 | contig 10513 bp, 6 predicted proteins | sample KBSCornC72_FD_66591 | JGI IMG/M metagenome (GOLD analysis project Ga0068857, IMG submission 66591) | Corn rhizosphere microbial communities from Kellogg Biological Station, Michigan, USA - KBS Corn C7-2 | ecosystem: Host-associated > Plants > Roots > Rhizosphere > Soil ...
TGGATTGTTTTCAAGCCATGGCAAAAGCCGCATCGAAGACCAAAAAAATCGTTGTGAAATCAAGATCATCCGCGAGTGCCAAGCGGGCGCCGGCGGCTTCGGCCCGCAAGGCGCTGGATCGAAAGGCTTTGAAGAAGGCGGTCGTCAAGCCGGCCGCAACGAAGAAATCGGCGGCCTCGCCGGCGAAGGTCTCGGTCGCCAAGAAGGTGGCAAGCAAGCCAGCGGCGGTAAAGGCTGGCAAATGGGTCTACACTTTTGGCGACGGCAAGGCCGAGGGCAAGGCGGGTCTGCGCGACTTGCTAGGCGGCAAGGGCGCCAATCTTGCGGAAATGGCCAATCTCGGTCTGCCGGTGCCTCCAGGATTCACGATTCCCACCTCCGTCTGCACCTATTTCTATGCCCACGGCAAATCCTATCCCAAGGAGTTGCAGGGCCAGGTTGATCAGGCCTTGCGCTATGTCGGCAAGCTCACGGGCAAGGTATTTGGTGATTCCAAAAATCCGCTCCTGGTCTCGGTGCGCTCGGGCGCCCGCGCCTCCATGCCCGGCATGATGGATACCGTTCTCAACCTCGGCCTCAATGACGCCACCGTGGAAGCCTTGGCGACGCTCTCCGGAGACCGCCGTTTTGCCTATGACAGCTATCGGCGCTTCATCACGATGTATTCGGATGTCGTGCTCGGCCTTGAACACCACCACTTCGAGGAGATCCTGGACGGGTTCAAGGACAGCCATGGCTATTCGCTTGATACCGATCTGACCGGAGATGACTGGGTTGAAGTGGTCGGCCAGTACAAGGCAGCGGTCGCCGATGAAACCGGCAATGATTTTCCGCAGGATCCGCACGCCCAGCTTTGGGGCGCGATTGGCGCGGTGTTTTCGTCATGGATGAATGCGCGCGCCGTGACCTATCGCAAGCTGCATGACATTCCGGAATCCTGGGGCACCGCCGTCAACGTCCAGGCCATGGTGTTCGGCAATATGGGTGATACCTCGGCCACCGGTGTGGCCTTCACCCGCAACCCGTCGACTGGAGAGCGACGCCTCTATGGCGAGTTTCTGATCAACGCGCAGGGCGAGGACGTGGTGGCCGGCATCCGTACGCCACAGGACATCACCGAACATGCGCGTCTGGAATCGGGCTCCGACAAGACCTCGATGGAAGTCGCGATGCCCGCGGCCTTCAAGGAATTGACGCGGATCTATACGCTCCTGGAAAAGCACTACCGCGACATGCAGGACCTCGAATTTACCGTCGAGCAGGGCAAGCTCTGGATGTTGCAGACCCGCAGCGGAAAGCGCACGGCGAAAGCGGCGTTGCGAATTGCGGTTGAGTTGGCCAATGAAGGGCTGATCTCCAAGAAGGATGCGGTGACGCGGATCGATCCGGCCTCGCTGGATCAACTGCTGCATCCGACGATCGATCCAGGCGCCCAGCGCGATGTCATTACCACGGGCTTGCCGGCCTCGCCCGGCGCGGCGGCGGGTGAAATCGTGTTCTCCTCTGACGAGGCGGCCAAGCTGCAGGCCGATGGCCGCAAGGTCATTCTGGTCCGCATCGAAACCAGCCCGGAAGACATTCACGGCATGCACGCTGCCGAAGGCATTCTGACCACGCGCGGCGGCATGACCTCGCACGCGGCCGTGGTGGCACGCGGCATGGGCAAACCCTGCGTCTCCGGCTGCGGCAGCATTCGCGTCGATTACGGCCGCGGCACTATGACGGTCGGATCGCGTACCTTTAAGACCGGCGACGTCATTACCATCGACGGATCGATCGGCGAGGTGATGGCGGGTCGGATGCCGATGATCGAGCCGACGCTGTCGGATGAATTCGGCACGCTGATGGGATGGGCGGATTCGGTCCGCAAGCTCGGTGTTCGCGTCAACGGCGACACGCCGGATGATGCGCGCACCGCCATCCGCTTCGGCGCCGAGGGCATCGGGCTCTGCCGCACCGAGCACATGTTCTTCGAGGAAACCCGCATCCGCACGGTGCGCGAAATGATCCTGGCGGAAGACGAACAAAGCCGCCGCGCCGCGCTTGCCAAGCTGTTGCCGATGCAGCGCGCCGATTTCGTCGAACTGTTCGAAATCATGAAGGGCCTGCCGGTCACGATCCGCCTGCTCGATCCGCCGCTGCATGAGTTCCTGCCGCATACTCAGGCGGAGATCGAGGAAGTGGCGCGCGCGATGAATACCGATCCGCGCCGGCTGGCTGATCGGGCCCGTGAACTGGCGGAGTTCAACCCGATGCTAGGCTTCCGCGGTTGCCGGCTGGCGATCGCCTATCCGGAGATCGCGGAGATGCAGGCGCGCGCCATTTTCGAAGCCGCGGTCGAGGCCGGTAAGCGTACCGGCAAGGCTGTCGGCATCGAGGTGATGGTGCCGCTGATCGCGACCAAGGCGGAGTTCGACCTGATCAAGGCGCGGATCGATGCGACCGCGCAGGTGGTGATGAAGGAGACGGGTACCACGCTCGGCTACCAGGTCGGCACCATGATCGAATTGCCGCGCGCCGCGTTGATGGCCGGCCAGATCGCCGAAACCGCCGAGTTCTTCTCCTTCGGCACCAACGACCTCACCCAAACCACCTTCGGCATCAGCCGCGATGACGCGGCGAGTTTCCTCGGTACCTATGTCGCCAAGGGTATTCTGCCGATCGATCCGTTCATTTCGCTGGACCGCGACGGCGTCGGTGAGTTGGTGAAGATCGGGGTCGCGCGAGGGCGCAAGACGCGGTCAGGGCTCAAGGTCGGGATTTGCGGTGAACATGGCGGCGACCCAGCCTCGGTTGCGTTCTGTCATGAAGCCGGGCTGAACTACGTGTCGTGCTCTCCCTATCGGGTGCCGATTGCGCGTCTGGCGGCGGCACAGGCGGCGCTCGGAAAGGCCATCGCCAGCCAGGCATAATCCTTCCCTGCGGGACAGTCCAGAAAGGCCGCCGTTTCGGCGGCCTTTCTTTTTTTGGGCGTGTTCTCGGAACAAGTGATGGCCCTCTCGGCGCGCCGGCGAATATCATCGTCGATCAAAAATCTTCATCATTTTTGTTGACGTGATGTTTACCACTTTCATCGAGCCCTGATTTACCAACCTTTTTGAAAAGGTCCGCCGATGACAGGGCGATCTTGCCTGTGACCTCGATGCATCAGCGATTAACTCCCTCGCAACCTAAATTAGCTACCAACAAATTCGGTCGAATTGCACGGATGTACTGAGTTCGATTCAGAGTAGCGTTGCGTGAGCGTACGATGTCAATCATGCGTAACCGACCGAAGGGCGCTCGCTTTGCGTCCTTCGGTCTTGGTCTCTGTATCTTCTCGCTGATGCCGACCGAGATCGGCTATCAGGACATCGCCTCGCTTCTGGCGCGGCAGCCGGGGGTCGCCGAGCGCTGGCAGAAGCGGGTCCATTCCGCCGTCAGCACCATTCAGGTGGCGACCTATAGTTTCGGTCGACCGATCGGCACCTCTGTCCCCCAGCCTATGTTCCTTCAGCTCGCAAGCCTCGATCCGACGAACGGTCAAACGACGCGCAACGGGTTGTTGCAGCCGCCCCCACGCTACCAGGCCGCCGACTTTCCGAAGGTCGATCGTACGCTGAAAGGCGATCGGCTGGTGAAGGCGCCGCCCGAGCCGATTTCTCCCCCCGATGCCGCGCCGGCCGGTTCGAGTGCACCGCCGAGTTCGGCCGTGCCAAATGCGCCGTCAAATGCGCCTTCGCCCGGAGCGCCCAGCGCAGGCGTCAAGGCGGCCGAAGCTTCCGACCAGCTCGATCCGGAACTCGCCGCTGCGCTGAAGGCGCCTCCGCTGGCGCAATATGATGTCTCGATGTCGCTGGAGGTCCAGCCGTTCGGCGATCTCAAAGGCGCGCCCGATCAATCTTCGGGCCAAGCCGAACAGGCCCCGACCCGCGATCCTTTCTCGTTCAAGACCGCCAGCCTTTTCTTCGGGAGCTCGTCGCTTGGCGTCACCGCTGAAGGCATCGAGCGCTGGCAGCCGGGGGCCGAGCCTATCGTGGTCCGGGACCCTGAAATGAAGGTGGCAGCCTTGCCGCAAGGACCGGACGATGTTTCAAGGGCCGGACAGAGCATCGCCAGCAAAGGCGAGGTGAATGCAGACAATCAGCGCATCAAGACGCCGGCCGAGCGCCTTGGGCTGTACGATGAAAAGTCCCGCGCCAAATCAGAAAAGTGCCTTGCCGAGGCGGTGTATTTCGAGGCGCGCGGTGAGGCGGTACGCGGCCAGATCGCGGTGGCGCAGGTCGTGCTGAACCGCGCCTTCTCCGGCTTCTATCCGACCACGATCTGTGGCGTGGTCTACCAGAACAAACACAGGCACTTCGCCTGCCAGTTCACCTTTGCCTGTGACAACGTCGCCGATGTCGTCCGCGAACCTGACATGTGGGATCGCGCCAAAAAGATCGCCAAGGCCATGCTGGACGGGCGGCTGTGGCTACCCGAAGTCGACAAGTCGACGCATTATCATGCCTACTGGGTGCACCCGTCCTGGGTCAGCGAAATGAAGAAGATGTATCGGTTCGGCGTGCATACCTTCTATCGGCCGCGCGCCTGGGGTGATGGCAGCGATGCGCCGAGTTGGGGAGCAACGGCGCAGACGGCGGCCATTTCAGCCGAACTGGCCGGCGAAGCCAAAAGTTCGGCCGAGTTGAATCCAAGTTCGGTCCGGCGCTAAGCGCGGCTCTCTTGAGATCAAGCGTCGATATCGAGCGCGACGTCGAAATTGGGCGCCGAATGGGTGAGGGCTCCTGACGAGGCATATTGGACCCCGGTAGCCGCAATTGCGGCGATCGATTTCTGGGTCACGCCACCGGAAACCTCCAGAACCACCCGGCCCGCGGCCATCTTGACCGCCTCGCGGAGTGTTGCGAGGTCCATGTTGTCGAGCAGCACGACGTCGGCAAGACCGGTGTCCAGCACCTCCTTGAGCTGCGCCAGCGTATCGACCTCGATCTCGATCTTGACGAGATGTCCGGCATGGCGCCGCGCCCGTTCGAGCACCGGGCGAACTCCGCCGGCCACCGCGATGTGGTTGTCCTTGATCAGGATGGCATCATCCAGTCCAAATCGGTGATTGAAGCCGCCGCCGCAGCGCACCGCATATTTTTCCAGCGCGCGTAATCCGGGCGTGGTCTTGCGGGTGCAGCAGATGCGCAATGCCGTGCCGGCGGTGTGCCGGACGAACTCTGCGGTGAGCGTCGCCACGCCGGACAAACGGCCGACGAAATTCAGCGCCGTGCGTTCGCTGGCAAGAACCGCGCGCGCGGGGCCTGAAATGGTCAGAAGATGCACGCCCGCCGCCACCGCTGCGCCGTCACGACAATGAGGCTGGATATTGATGTCGGTGGAAAGGCTCTGAAAGGTAGCGACCGCCAGCGGCAATCCGGCAATCGTGCCGGCTTGTCTGGCGATCAGGACCGCGTGCGCCCGCGTGTTTTCCGGAATGGTGGCAATCGAGGTGACGTCACCGGCGCGGCCCAAATCCTCCTCGAGCGCGCGTTGTACCGCTTCGCTTATGGCAAGCGGCGACAGAAAGGCCTCGGGGTGGAGCAGTGCGGTCGGCGTGGTCATGTCGTGTTCCCGTCAGGCCGTGATCGGCTGGGTAGAGCGGATCGGCTCGGAAAGCGATGCTGCGACCTTGCGCGCCGCAGCCAACGTCGTCTGGGTACGACGCGAGGCTGGATCCTCGGTCGGAAAATCCGATCGATGATGAGCGCCACGGCTTTCGCGGCGACCCCAGGCGGCAGAAGCCACCAACAGCGCGGTCGTGGCCATGTTGCGAAGGGTGAGCGAAGCCGCATCTCGCTCGACTGCGGCGAATGTCCTTACCGCTTCAGCAAGGCGCGCGCCGTCGCGGATGACCCCGACATGGGATGCCATCATCCGGCGCAGGTTGGCCTCTGCCTCCACCGGGACGGCCAGACTCGGCTCGCTGTGAAGCGGCAGCTTGCCGTGCGCCGGCATCAGCGTCGAGCCCTTGATATCCTCGGCGATCCGCGCCGCATAAACCACCGCTTCCAGAAGCGAGTTCGAGGCCAGGCGGTTGGCGCCGTGAGCACCGGTGCAGGAGACTTCGCCTCCCGCCCATAGGCCCGCCAGCGAGGTTCGGCCGCGCAGATCCACCGCAACGCCACCCATGTGATAATGAGCAGCAGGGGCGACCGGGATCGGCTGGGTGGCCGGGTCGATACCCGCCGCCACGCAGCTTGCATAAACCGTCGGAAATTTTTCGGCGAAATGCCGTCCCAGCGCAACGGTGGCATCGAGGAACGCGCCGCGTCCGGCCTGGACTTCGGCAAATACCCCCCGCGCCACGATGTCGCGCGGTGCCAGCTCCGCGAGCGGATGCTGCGCCAGCATGAAGCGTTCGCCGCGGCCGTTGATCAACGTGGCGCCCTCGCCGCGCAGCGCCTCGGTGGCAAGTGGTGCGGGATCGCGTCCCACCATGATCGCCGTCGGATGGAACTGCACGAATTCCGGATCGCCAATCACCGCGCCGGCGCGCGCGGCGATGGCAAGGCCGGTCCCGGAGGCTTCAGCGGGATTGGTCGTGACGGCATAGAGATGACCGATGCCGCCGGTCGCCAGTACAACGGCATTGGACGCCACCACGGCCGCTTTGTGCGGTGTTCCGGTTCGCCGCAACTGAACCCCGCTGACGCTGCCCTGATCGGTCAGAAGTGACTCCGCGATATATCCCTCAATTACCCGGATCGAGGGGGTTTTATAAACGGTGTCGATCAGCGCCTGGATGATCGCCTTGCCGGCCATGTCTCCCTGCACATGCACGATCCGCCGCGCCGAATGCGCGGCCTCGCGCGAAACCGCCAGCCGTCCTTCAAGGTCGCGGTCGAACGGCACGCCATAGTCAAGAAGATCGTGGATGCGCGCGCCGGCTTCGCGCGCCAATTGCAATGCCACGTTCTCGTCGACCAGGCCGGCGCCGGCGGCGATGGTATCCGCGGCATGGGCCTCCGCCGTGTCACCGTCGGCGACCGCCGCCGCGATCCCTCCTTGCGCCCATGCGGTCGATGCTCCGACGCCAAGCGGCGCGGCCGAAATCACGGTCACCGCGCGGGGCGCAAGCTTCAACGCGCAGAACAGGCCCGCAAGACCGCCGCCGATAATGACGACCTCTCCGGAATTCCGCGTAAGGTCTTCAACCCGATCCGACATGTTGGTCTCCACCTCCCGATTTCCCCGGGATACGCTCGGCGCCCACGAGATTCGGAAGCTTGCGGATTGGCACGGCTACCCCGCGCCAATCCGGCTCAGTTCTTCAGGTTGATCATCCGCTCGACCGAGCGCCGTGCCTTTTCGGCGATCATCGGATCGATGACGACTTCCTCGCGAAGGTAGACGAGGCTGTCGAGAATCTTGGCAAGCGTAATCCGCTTCATGTGCGGACACAGATTGCACGGCCGCACCATCTCGACATCGGGCAATTCGGCTTGAACGTTATCCGCCATCGAGCATTCGGTGATCATCACCACCCGCTTGGGATGCTTGTTGCGCACCCAATTGATCATATGGGCGGTGGAGCCGGTGAAATCGGCTTCCGCCAGCACGTCGGGCGGGCACTCCGGATGGGCAATGATCTGCACCGACGGATCGGCCTCGCGATAGGCGCGGAGCTCGTCGCCAGTAAAGCGCTCATGCACCTCGCACGCCCCCTTCCAGGCGATGATCTTCACCTTGGTCTGCGAGGCGACGTAACGCGCCAGATACTGGTCAGGCAGGAAGATCACGGTCGGCGCGTTGAGACTTTCCACCACCTGAACGGCGTTGGAAGAGGTGCAGCAGATGTCTACCTCCGCCTTCACGTCAGCGGAGGTGTTGACATAGGCCACCACCGGTACCCCTGGAAAACGCTCGCGCAGCAAGCGCACATCCGCACCCGTGATGCTTGCGGCCAACGAACAACCGGCTCGCGAATCCGGAATCAGAACGGTCTTGTTCGGATTCAGGATCTTCGACGTCTCGGCCATGAAGTGGACGCCGCATTGGATGATGATGTCCGACTTCACCTTGGTGGCTTCGATCGCAAGCTGAAGCGAGTCGCCGACGATGTCAGCCACGCAATGGAAGATTTCGGGTGTCTGATAATTGTGCGCGAGGATCACCGCATTCCGGGTCACCTTGAGCTCGTTGATCGCCTTGACATAGGGCGCCATCAACGGCCATTCGACCGGCGAAATCACGTTCTTCACCCGCTCATAAAGATGAGCGGTGGCGCGCTCGACCTCGGGCGTCCATTCCAGCGAGGGCATGGTGAGTTCACGCCCGTGAGCCTGCTGCTGGCGCGACTGGGGCGCCGGATGCGCGGCTAGGGAGCCACCGAGATCTTCAGGACCGTAAATTCCAGCCATCGGCATGGAAGCCTCCCAGTGCATCATATATACTCAATATGAGCATATATGAGGTTCGAGAAATCCGGCCTCCAAGGGCCGGCAGTAACCGCTCGACACAGGCTTATTCTCATATCGAGCAAATCAAATATAGCATGTCTCCATGACCCTCGCTAGGGGCGGCTTCGATTAAAATGACATGGCTGCTTTCGGCCTGCTGCCAAGCGGAGCCCGGGGGGCCCGTCAGGGGCAGAGCGGCTACTACACGGGTCATCTCGTTCCGGGAGTAGCGTTGCGGATCGAAAGCTGGCCGAAATCTGCGGAAAATTGCATCAGGGCGAGCCGCGCGGTCAGGGCCGCGGGGCTTTCGCGGTCCGATCGTGGTAAAAAATCACTGATCGTGTTCCGATTTTTTCAGACTTTACCAACCAAGCTGCTCCAATGTTGCCACGGTGGGTATGGTAAGCAGCAGGTAAAGACCGGGCTATCGCCGCTGCTCGTTTGGTTGGAGTGACAGGATGCTTGCGCGTTTCACGTTGGGAGCCGTGTTCGGAACCTTGACCGCCGTAGCGGTTGCTGCTCCCGCCCTGGCCGGACAGATGATGACGGCCGAAGAAGCCCGGAAATTCGTGAACGGCAAGGTATTCGCGTTTACCTGCTTCGACGGCACCCGCGGAGCCGGACGGGTGTTTGAGGATGGCGGCGCCGCGGGTGCCGTCCAGTTCAGCGGAAGCGGTCCGGTTCGCCATATGAGGCTACCCGGCAACACCTTGCAGGTACGTGGGCAGGCGGTTTGCGCCTCGATCAAGGGAATCCCCTTCGAGCCCTGCTTCAACCTCGACAAAAAGGACGAGCGTAACTTTCGGGGATCCGTGTCGGGCATGGGATTCGCCTATTGCGATTTCCACCATGAGGGCGCGCGGCAGATGTTGATGGCTCGCGCGGTAGCCCGGCCGCGCTCGCTGCACCCTCCGGAAACGCGCTCGGCCGACGCATCGCGCACGGAAATTTCCGCTCGGGTCGAAACCCCGCGCGTCGAGCGGAGTGGAATCGAACCGGTGAAAGCCGACTCGAAATCGGAGTCGATGAAAAGCGATGGTGCATCGGAATTGCGCCGTTCCACAGAGTAGTTTTCCTCGTCTGATCGGCTGAATGTGTCTGATCGCCCGCTTTCGCGGGCGATCGTGGCGCATGCGTGGTATTTTCTGCGGGCGCTCGTAGCTGACCCGCCAGCTCCATTGCGCAGGCGGCCCGCCCGCGTTAGCACTAGGCTCGTCAAAGGGAACTCGGGCAGCGAGAAGGGGTGCCACCACATGGCCACAGCAAGTGCGGCGCAGCCCACGACTGATCAGCAGAGCCGCGAAGCCATCTCCTTCTGCCGAATTTGTTCTGGGGGCTGCGGCGTCGTGCTGACGATCGACGGGGAGGATCGCATTGTCGGGGTCCGAGGCGACAAAGAGAGCCCGCTGACGCGCGGCTATGCCTGTTTCAAGGGAAGGCAGATCGAAGCCTCGCACCATGGCAAGCAGCGCCTGCTGCGGCCGCTCAAGCGTCTGGCCGACGGCTCCTACGTCGAAATTTCTTCCGAGCAGGCACTTGAGGAAATAGCAGAGAAGCTTGGCGGAATCCTGGATCGCCACGGCAAGGACGCGATGGCGATTTACGTAGGCAACGGCGGAGCTTTCAACATCTCCGCCTACTACATGATCCCGGGCTTCCTCCAGGCATTCAAAACCGACCAGTACTTCTCGACGCACACGATCGACCAGTCGGGCAAGATGGTTTCTGCAGGGCGTCTCGGACGCTGGGGCGCCGGCCAGCACGCGTTCGAGGATATGGACGTTCTCCTGCTGTTCGGAACGAACCCGCTGGTCAGTCACAGCTCGGCGGCGGGGATCGACCCGGTGAGAAGCTTGAAACGCGCGCGCCAGCGCGGGCTGAAGCTCATTACGGTCGATCCGCGCAGATCCGAAATCGCTTACTTCGCCGACATCGCGCTCCAGCCCTATCCCGGGCAGGACGCGGCCATTGCGGGCGGGCTGATCCGCCTCATTCTTGCGGAAGGATGGGAGGACAAGGAGTTCTGCGCCCGCTGGGTGGGCGAGGCGAACCTGGCGGCGTTGCGACGCGCGGTCGAGCCGCTCACC
>Ga0068857_100005845_pt1 | contig 10506 bp, 11 predicted proteins | sample KBSCornC72_FD_66591 | JGI IMG/M metagenome (GOLD analysis project Ga0068857, IMG submission 66591) | Corn rhizosphere microbial communities from Kellogg Biological Station, Michigan, USA - KBS Corn C7-2 | ecosystem: Host-associated > Plants > Roots > Rhizosphere > Soil ...
CGATCAGCCCGTAGGTGCCGGTGATGATCTTGCCGATGGCCATGGCTTACTCGTGCGCCTCCGCCGACGCCCCCGCGTGCGCGTCCGCGCCGGGGAGCAGCGTCCGCATCTCGAAGATGGAGATCATCGGCAGGTAGCGGATGAAGAGACAGAGCAGGAAGAGGAAGAGGCCGATCGAGCCGAGGTACATCGACCAGTCCCACTTGGTGCCGTGGTACATGCCCCACGACGACGGCAGGAAGTCGCGGTGCAGCGAGGTGGGGATGATGACGAAGCGCTCCAGCCACATGCCGACGTTCACGAACATGGCGGTGATGAACAGCATCACCGGGCTGGTGCGGAAGCGCTTGACCCACATCAACTGCGGCGCCAGGCCGTTGCAGATGATGAGCATGATGTACATCTTCTGGTAGGGCCCGAAGACGCGGTTCATCCACATGAAGCGCTCGAGGTTGTTGCCGCTGTAGTAGGCGAAGAACGCTTCCATCAGGTACGAGTAGAAGACGATCATCCCCGTGGCCAGCATGACCTTGCCCATGTTCTCGAGGTGCTTGATGGTGATGAAGTCCTCGAGCTTGAAGATCTTCCGCGCCGGGATGGCCAGGGTGAGCACCATGGCGAAGCCGGCGTAGACGGCACCGGCCACGAAGTAAGGCGGGAAGAACGTGGAGTGCCATCCCGGAAGCTGCGAGACGGCGAAGTCGAACGAGACGATGGTGTGGACCGAGAGCACCAGCGGCGTGGAGAGGCCGGCCAGCAGCAGGTACGCGGTCTCGTAGCGGTACCAGTGCTTCGCCGACCCGCGCCAGCCGAGCGACAGCGCGCCGTAGAGCATCTGCGCCAGCTTGTTGTTGGCGCGGTCGCGGAGGGTGGCCAGGTCGGGGATGAGGCCGACGTACCAGAACAGCATCGACACCGTGGCGTAGGTGGAGACGGCGAAGACGTCCCACATCAGCGGGCTGCGGAACTGCGGCCAGAGCGACATGGTGTTCGGGTACGGGAAGAGCCAGAAGTCGTACCACGGCCGCCCGGTGTGCAGCGCCGGATATAGCCCGGCCGAGGCGACGGCGAACAGGGTCATGGCCTCGGCGAACCGGTTGATCGAGGTGCGCCACTCCTGCCGCAGCAGCAGCAGGATCGCGGAGATCAGCGTCCCGGCGTGCCCGATGCCGATCCACCAGACGAAGTTGAGGATGTCGAAGCCCCAGCCCACCGGATGGTTGATGCCCCAGATCCCCACGCCCTTGACGATCAGCTTCCCGATCGTCCCCACCAGCACCATGACCAGCATGGCCGAGACGGCCATGGTGATGGTCCACAAGAGCGGCATCCGCTTGCGCAGGACGATGGAGCTGATGTGGTCAGTGACCGAGGCGAAGGTGTGGCCGGGCTCCACCGTTGGCGACGGGATAAACCTGGCAGGGATACGGATCTCCTGCGTCGTCGGCCTTACTTCGTGGACTGGTTTTTGTTCGACTTCGGCCATGGTCTTATGAGGTTCGAGGTTCGAGGTTCGAGGTAAGAATGAAGAAGTGGCAGAGACCACGGCCACTTCTTACTTCTTCGTTCGCACCTCGAACTTCGAACCTCATCCTTTAATCTCCGGATTCACGTTCCTGATCACGCCGAGGTAGGTTGTCCGCGGCCGGGTGTTCAGCTCCTCCAACAGCGCATAGTGAAACGGCTCCCCTTTGAGCTTCGCCACGCGGCTGGTTGGGTCGTTCTTGTCCCCGAACACGATCGCCTCGGTGGGGCACGCTTGGGCGCAGGCGGTGGTTACTTCGCCGTCGCGGACGCGCTGGTTGCCGCCGCGCTTTTCGGCTTCGATCTTGGCCTCGTTGACGCGCTGCACGCAGTAGGTGCACTTCTCCATCACCCCGCGGGTGCGGATGGTGACGTCGGGATTGCGCATCGGCTTGAGCGCGGGGGTGTCGTAGTCGGCGTAGTGGAAGAAGTTGAAGCGGCGGACTTTGTACGGGCAGTTGTTCGAGCAGTAGCGCGTACCGACGCAGCGGTTGTACGTCATGTCGTTGAGGCCGTCGGAGCTGTGCGAGGTGGCTTCCACCGGGCAGACCGGCTCGCACGGCGCGTTCTCGCACTGCATGCACGGCACCGGCTGATGGAAGACCTCGGGGTTCGCCGGCTCGCCGCGGAAGTAGCGGTCGATGCGCAGCCAGTGCATCTCGCGCTCGCGGTGCACTTCTTCCTTGCCCACGATGGCGATGTTGTTCTCCGCCTGGCAGGCCATCACGCAGCCGTTGCAGCCGGTGCACACCGAGGTGTCGATGACCATGGCCCACGCGTGGTTCTTGTATTCGTGCGGCGGGTACATCGTCTCGTCGCCGTGGCCTTCCTTGTGCCCGAGGTGCGGATCGCGCTGGTACTCGGCGAACGTCCCGGCGCGGATGATCTCGCGGTCCTGGCCGAACATGTCCTTGGGGTTGATGCTCTGGTGCTCCTGGGTGCAGGCCACCGGGTACGCGTCTTCGCCGCGCACCAGGGCGACCTCCGCGCCGGCGCCGCCGCTCATGGCGTCGGAGAAGCGCACCGGGTAGATGTCGACGCCCACGCCCGGCGCGGCCACCTTGCCGCCGTAGGTGCGGCCGTATCCGAGGTAGACGGTGACGACGCCGTCGGGATGGCCGGGCATCACCCACAGCGGGAGGCGCACGTTGCGGCCGCGGTAGGCGACGTCGGCGCGCACGGTGCTCCGCTCATTGACCAGCGCGTTGCGGGTCTTGTCGTCGTAGCCGATGTCGGTGGCCGTCTTCGGGCTGATGAGGGCGACGTTTTCCCAGCAGATCTTGGTCTGCGGCTTGGGGAGCTCCTGCAGCCAGCCGTTGTTGGCGAAGCGGCCGTCGTGGATGTTGGGGTCGGGCTTGATGTGGAGCTCGAGGGACGGGGTTGCGGGGTTGCGCGGTTGCGCGGTTGCGGGGGGCGCGGCGGCGGCGGTTCTTGCCGGCAGCGCCGAGCCGGCGACTTGCCCGTCATGCAGCCATTTGCGCCAGGTCTGCTCGGTGGCGCCTTTGCTCATCCAATGGGCGCGGACGGTGTCGTACGGCGATTGATCGAGGCCGCCAATCAGGGCGCCGACCACTTCGTGCGGCGAGCGGCCGTTGTACAGCGGGGCGATGAGCGGCTGGACGATGGAGACGGTGCCGTCGTGGCCGCGCACGTCGCTCCACCCCTCCAGCGCATGGACCTCGGGGAGGTGCCAGTGCACGAGCATCGACGTCTCGTCGTAGTACGGCGAGAGCTGCGCGCGGAACGGCACTTTGTTCAGGGCGTGGCCGAAGTTGAAGTCGGCCGGCGCGTCGTACACCGGGTTGCCGCCGAGCATCACCAGGGCCTTGACCGCGCCGGCGTTGATGTCGGTGACCAGCTTGCGCAGCGACTCCAGCTCATTGACCGGCGCCACTTCGAGCGGATCGGTGATGGTGATCGTCGAGCCGATGTTGCCGAGGGCCTGGTTGAGGGCCATGACCAGGGCGTGCACGGCGGGCGGCTGGTCCTCGCCGGCGATGACGATCGACGCGCCGCGGTTGGCCTCCAGGTCCTTCATGACCGCCGCCGGCAGCGCGCGGGCCAGGCCTTCGATCTCGCTCGGGCGCACCGGCCAGCGGTGGTCGGCGAGCGAGCCGGTGCTGGAGGCGCCGCAGTCGAAGGAATAGAGGCGGTTCATCGCTGTCGTCTGCCCGTGCCGCACTTTGCGCCGCGCGGTGAAGTCGCGCGCGTAGCGGAGGTGGCCCGGGCCGGCGGCGAGGAAATCGGCGTCGAGGGAGACGACGACGTTCGCTTTGTCGAAGTGGTAGACGGCGTTGGCGTAGCCGCCGAACGCCATGCGCAGCCCTTCGCGCACGTTGTCGCGGCTGACGGCCTCCCATTGATGCCACTCCATCCCCGGATACGCCGCCAGGAGTTGCTGGATCTGCGCGCCGAGGGTCGGCGAGGTGATGGTCTGGGTCAGCAGGCGCAGGCCGGCGCCGTTGGTCTTGGCGTTCTTCAGCACCGGCTGCAGCGCGGCGAGGAAGGCGCTCCAGGTGGAGATCTCGCCGAGGTGGCGGACCACCTGCGCGCGGTCGGGATCGTAGAGGCCGAGGATGGCGGCCTGCATCATGGCATCGCTGCCGCCGAGGGAGGAGGGGTGGTCGGGGTTGCCCTCGATCTTCGTCGGGCGTCCCATGTGGCTCTCCACCAGCACGCCCGCGCCGACGCCGCCGAGTGAGAGCGCGCTGGCGAAGTAGAGCGGCCGGCCGGGGATCAAGTTCTCGGGCTGGGAGATGTACGGGACGATCTTCTCCGCCGGCCGGTTACAGGCGGCGAGGCCGGCCAGCGCGAGCGAGGAGCTCATCAGCTTGACGAAGTCGCGCCGGTCGACGCCACGCTCCAGCGGCAACGCCTGCTGCGGGAACTCGCGCTCCACGCCGGCGATGAATTCGTCGTCGCGCGCAAGCTCCTCGAGACTGCGATAGAGCTTCTCGCCTTCGACGCGCTCGCGGAACTTTTCGAGATCTAGTAATGACATGTCGAACAACTCGTCAACTTCTGCACCTGATACTCGCGCACCAGCTCCGGCCCCAACTTGGCCTGATTCACCGGCACGTAGGCCATGTTGAACACCTGATTCCTCGGGCGCACGAACTTCTCGGGATTGCGGTGGCAGTCGAGGCACCACTGCATGGTCAGCGGCGATGCCTGGTAGGTCAGCGGCATGCGGTCGATGCGGCCGTGGCACGAGGCGCAGCCGATGCCCTTGTACACGTGGATGCTGTGGTTGAAGTGCACGAAGTCGGGCAGCCGGTGCACGCGCGACCATTCCAGCGGCTTGCCCTGCGCGAAGCTGGCGCGCACGGGGCCGAGCATGTCGGCGTTGGTCCAGATCTGCGAGTGGCAGTTCATGCAGGTTTGGGTCGGGGGGATGCCGGCGAAGCTCGATCTCTCCACGCTGGTGTGGCAGTAGCGGCAGTCGATGCCCAGGCCGGCGACGTGGTGCTGATGGCTGAAGGGAACCGGCTGCTCGCGCTCGATGCCCTGATCAGTGGCCACCGGCGAGCGAACGATGCCGCCGATCGCCCAAAGCACGAACGCCACGATGAAGACGGCTCCAAAAATCGTGACGCGTGAAAGGGTATTCGCGCTGCGATGGAAAATCTGCGCCATTGCGGGCGCGGCGGATCATATCGGAATCAATCGGTGAATCAAGACCGCCGCTTTCAGTGCCGGCGCTCACCCTTGCGTGTGTTGTGCCGCCCGCGAGACGCCGCCCGACACCACCAGGGCCATGACGCTCGCGCTGTCCACCTGCAGCCGCTCCACGCTCGCGGCCGGCACGATCACCAGCGACCCCGCCATGCTGTAGGCGAACGGGAGGTAGACGGCCACGCTCCCCTCCATCGACAGGAACCCCAGGTCATGCTGGGTGACGAATCCCAGGGTGCGCACGCCCTCGGACAGCTTGACCGCCACCGGCTGATCGAAGCGCTTCTTGTCGCCGACGAAGGCCTCCAGCAGGTCCTTGAGCGAGGCGTAGATCAGCCGCACCAGCGGCGCGCGGGTGAAGAGCGACTCGGTGAGCTGCACGAACTTCCGCCCCACGAAGTTCGAGCCCAGCCAGCCGATGGCGATGATGGCCACCAGCAGGATGCCGAATCCCGCACCGGGAACTTTCAGCGGGATCAGGCGGTCGACCCAGAGGAAGCCGACGTAGAGGATGTAGACGGTGACAGCGATGGGAACGACGATGACCAGGCCGCGGAGGAAGTTCTTGACCAGCCAATTCATGTTGATCGTTCGTAGTTGGTCGTTCGTCGTTTCCCACAACCAACGACCAACGATCAACGACGAACGCTAGGCCGCCCGGCAATCCTCCGCATCGACCACCAGCAGCAGCAGGCACCCCTCATCGCTCACCACGTCCCCATGATGCGACCCCGCCTCGGCGCGGTGGAAGTCGCCCTGGTAGAGGTGGATGGTGCCGATGCGGCAGCTGCCGCTGACGACGAAGGACTGCTCGTCGCCGTGGTGGTCGTGGGCGGGAAGGGACGAGCCAGGATCGAGCGACAGGAGGATGGTCGCCGTGCCGCGCTCCTCATCGACGGAAAGCGTTTTCATTTTCACGCCGGGGAAAGGCAGCACCTTCCACTGGCCTTCGTCCTGGCGGACGGTGCGGCTGTTCTGCGGCGTAGCGCGGATGGTGTCGAGGATGCGGCGGCGGAGCTCGGGCGGGGGGGCGATGGGGTCGATCGACTCGGCGACGATGCCGTCGAGGAGGTCCATTTCATCGCCCGTCAGTATCTCGTTCATGTCACTCCTGGTGCGAAACTCTCATGCGCAGTGCCGCCATTCCGTCCCGGATCATCCGGCGCACCTGTGATTCTCCCAGTCCGTAGCGTCCGGCCAGATCGCGAAGAGAAAGTCCGCCGAAAAACAGCTCCTCGACCAGGCTTGCCGGAGTTGCCGTCATTGTACCTACGTCGCTCGCCGGGATTTGGCTCTGTCGCCGCGCCAGGGCCCGCTCGCGGGTCAGGCGGACCAGAATACGGAAGGGGTCGCCGCCGGTTGCGTCGGCCGATTCCCACAGGCGGAGAAAGGCGTCCTCGATGGCCCCGGCGGCCGCCTCGGAATCGCCGGTGATGCGCAGGGCGAGGGCGTACAGCCGCGGCGCGTGCGCGTCGTAAAGGTCCTGAATGTCCACGGACGTCATTGCTGGCTTCCGGCAAGTTTACGACAGGAGGGCTTTGAGAGCATCGATGGCTTCGATGGCCCGGGCCCGCCGCTCCTCCCATCCGCCGCGGATGACGACCACCCGCGCGCCGGCCGCCTCGAGGGCGTCGCGGAAGAGGGCGTGCATCTCCTCGCGCCGCTCGCCGCGGTCGCGCTGCGGGTCGGGCGTCCACGGGGCGTCGACGTCGAGGAGCAGGTAGAGGTCCGCTCTCCGCTCGCGCGCGGCGCGCTCGATCCACTCCGGGCAGGAGCCGTAGTAGTGGCAGGCGTAGATGACGGTGCTGAAGAGGTCTGTGTCGAGGATGACGAATTCACGCGGAGACGCGGAGAGCGCGGAGTCCTCCCGCGCCATCTGCCCGCGGGCGATGGGCTCCACGTCGCCGGCGTCGAGCGCGGAGCCCTTGGCGTCCAGGTAGTCGCGCACGTACTCCCCCGCCCAGGCGGTGCGGTAGTGCGCGGCGAGGGCGCGCGCCAGCTCCGTCTTCCCCGTCGACTCGGAGCCGGTCAGGACGATGCGAGCGATTTTTTCCAATCGCGGTAACCCTGGATGGCGAGGATCAGCAGAGCGATGTAGAGCACCGCCGTCGGATAGAGCCCTCGCTTGATGTAGAGAAAGATGGAGACCGCGTTGATCACCACCCACATCGGCCAGCTCTCCAGCCACTTGCGCGCGGTCATGAGCTGGGCCACGAGGCTGAAGACCAGGATGGCGGCGTCGATGTACGGCGACGGGTTGTCGGTGAAGCGCTTCATCAGGACCGCGGTGACGGCCGAGCCGATCACGCCGATGATCATCAGGACGGGCCAGGCGCGCTTCGGCGTCCTGGTCACCGGCAGCTCGCCGCGGCCCGTGCCGCCGTGCAGCCATTCGTACCAGCCGTAGATCATCAGCACCAGACAGATGATCTGCAGCAGCGTCTCGCCGTACAGCTTCGCCTGGTAGAAAGTCCAGGTGTAGAGCACCAGGCTGACGATGCCGGTGGGCCAGTACCAGATGTGCTCCTTGGTCGCCAGCCAGATACTCCAGAGAGTGATGGCCGCGGCCACGATTTCAATGAGCGTCACGGCGCGAAGTGTATCCTCAGCCCGTGACCCCGCTGGACCGCATCCGGAAGATCTGCATGGCGCTGCCGGACACGTACGAGAAGCTCTCCCACGGCGCGCCGGCCTTCTTCATCCCCTCCGGCCAGTACCTGGCCTTCACCGACAACCACCACGGCGACGGCCGCCTCGCCGCCTGGGTGGCCCAGCCGCCCGGCGCGCAGGAAGCGCTCATCGCCGCCGACCCCAAGCACTTCTTCCGCCCGCCCTACGTCGGCCCGAACGGGTGGGTGGGGATCAACCTGAACACGGGGCTGGCGTGGGGCGCCGTCGCCGCGGTCATCGCCGAGGGGCACGGGTGGGTGGCGGCGAAGAAGAAGCGGAGGGCGCGGCGGGGGTGATTCGGTACTGGTCCGACAACGCCTGCACCATGCCTCGGTAGAGCTCGACCGCGCGATCCGGCTGGTTGGCGGACGCGGCTTCGACACAACGCCCGACGATGGCGTAGATCGCCTCGTAGGTACGCGGCGCCGCCGGCGAGGCGTCGATGGCGGCGACGAGGTGGGGCGCCAGCGCGTAGTACTCGTCGACGAGCGCGCGCCCGGTTTCGGTCGAGGCCAGAAACGTGTCCCGCAACTCGCGCAGAACGGCCAGCTCGCGGCAGTGATCGGGTAGTCCCATGTACCGCACGCAGGCTGTGGTGAGGAGACAAGATTTATGCACCTTCCAGTATTGGAAGAAGCGGTTTGAGGTGTTCCTCTCGACCGTACTCACCAACGCATACCAGTCGGGGGTGTTCTTGAGCTGGCCTGGGTCCGTGACGCCGTTCGATAGCAGCATGGTTATCCACTCGGCATCCGGAGCGAATCCGCAGCTTTCGTAAAAGGCGTGGGCCTCAAAGGCAGTGAGGGTGGTGTGCATTTCTTTCACGCCCTCCCTCTTGGCGATCAGCGCGAGGTGGTACATCATTCCCGAGCCCGCGCCACGGGTGTGGGAGGCCACATGGCTGATGACCACTTCTGACGCGGCGCTATTGATGGTGTATTTGAGCTCGCTTACCTTATCGGACTTCGAGGAGGTGGCCGTAATCCGGCCGGCCACACTGTCGACGATCTCCATCGTGCCCTTGCCCACTCTCTCCTCATATCTCTGATCCCGCTGCACGACGCTACCGAGGCCGGCGGCCTTGCGCTGCAGCGCCGCCGCCTGAACCGTGACCAGCCGCCCGATCTGATCGGCCTCGGCCTCCAGTCGCGGATCGTGCACGGCAGCCACTCCGCCGCCGAATGGATTCCGCACCGCCCCCGACCGCTGCTGAATCACGTGGGCCAGCTCGCGGCCGAGGATCTGCTGTCCGCGTGGCGTGGCAGGATCGTAGTGGCCGGGGGCGAAATGGATGTGCGAGCCGGCCGTGAATGCCACCGCGCCGATCGACGCCGCGTGGCCGCCGACATGCACGCGCACGTCGGCAAAGCTTCCTCCGAACAAGGCCTCCATCTTCTGGCGGACCAGCGGCGGCAGCGGACGGCCGCCTGAGACGTTTAGCAGATGCGGCGGCACGGGCATCGCAGTCGGAGTCCCGGCCCCCGCGGCGGCCTGCGCCGCGCCGGCACGCACCGGCTGCACCGCTGTCTGCGCCGCGGCGCGGAAGCCGAACGGAAAAGATCCCTGAATGACGGCAGGACGGCCAGCCATTGATTCCCGAAGTCAGGATACGCTCAACGCGGCCGGACGTCGACGGTAAGCTACCTCCTATGGGGTCACCGCCATGTTGTCCGTCCGGACGTATGCTGACTGCTGTGAAGGAGCGCGATGCCACGGATTGGGAAGAGATCGCGCGTCGCGAGCCCTATTTCTCCATTCTCACCAATGAAGGCTCTCTTGATGTAGCCGGTAATGCCGGCGCCAGCGCCGCGTTTTTCGACACCGGCGAGGGCGACATCACCACTCTGCTGGCGGCCATCTCCTCACTGCTTGGCCGCGACCTGCGCCTGGGCCGCGTACTCGACTTCGGATGCGGCGTGGGCCGCCTGACGCTGCCTCTGGCCCGCCGCGCGGCGCATGTCGTGGCATGCGACATCGCACCGACGATGCTGGTGCACGCTCGACGGAACGCGCTCGAAGCCGGCCTGCGGAACGTCAGCTTCCTATCGAGCGCGGAGCTCGATGAATTGGCGCCCGGCGAATTCGACTTCATTTGCTCCCTCCTCGTTTTCGAGCACATTCCTCCCTCGGTCGGATACGGGCTCTTACAAGCTCTGACGAAATTGCTGGCTCCCGGCGGGGTCGGCGCGATTCAGCTCAAAGACAGGCAAGCCGACGGCTACGACGAGCGCCGCGTCCTCGGTGCGATCGAGCCGGCGGGCGCCCGCGTCGTTGCCAAGCTGCCGACTCACCAGGGCGGCGGGGAATCCAGCGCGATCGTGGTCATGGTGAAACGGGCGACGAATGCCGGCGAAATGCCAGACGCTCGATGACCACGCTGCTGAAGCCCGCGAAGGGCTCACCATTCAGATCAGAAGAGTTGGCCGGCCGGCGCTACTTCCGTTTGGATTCTTTCGCCGAGGCTGGTGAACGCTTTGGACGAGGCAGAGTTTTCTTTGTTTTTGCGGCAGCAGGTAGTGTGCTGGCGTGTCTCGAACGCGCGACCGCTGCTGATCGCCGAAGAGCAGGCAGTTTCGTGCCGGCACGGTGCCACAGGACGCGAGAGCGAGGCAACGGTACCTCGCAAAAAAACGCTGC
>Ga0068857_100005849_pt1 | contig 10503 bp, 10 predicted proteins | sample KBSCornC72_FD_66591 | JGI IMG/M metagenome (GOLD analysis project Ga0068857, IMG submission 66591) | Corn rhizosphere microbial communities from Kellogg Biological Station, Michigan, USA - KBS Corn C7-2 | ecosystem: Host-associated > Plants > Roots > Rhizosphere > Soil ...
CAGTGATCGCGCAAAGGAACAGTCACGGCGAAAATGCGATTCCGTCAGCATCGCTGCCGCGAAAGCTGCTCTCTCGTCCGAACTCGCTTCCGCGAAGGCCTCTGCCGCCACCCGAGAGGCTGATGCGGAGAGACTGACACGGAGAGACTGATTCGGAGAGACTGACGCGGAGAGACTGACGCGGAGAGACTGATTCGGAGTGAAATGCGCGCGCGAAGTCAGCTGCGCTGAGAGGGCTTTTTTTGCCCCAAAAGAAATGCTTCCTTCGCTGGCCGGAGCTCCTTCGCTTGCCGGAGCTTCCTTCCGTTGGCCGGAGCTCCTTCGCTTGCCGGAGCTTCCTTCCGTTGGCCGGAGCTCCTTCGCTTGCCGGAAGAAATGCTTCCTTCGCTTGACCCAAAAGAAATGGGGGCCGGCATTGCTGCCAGCCCCCACTGCGCCGAGCGAAGGATATGCCGGTGTTCGGTCTACCTGGTCCCGCCCCGTAAACGGCTTGGTCCCCGCTTCTCGATCCTGGCTCACCAGCTCAGGCGTCGCTTTCCACCGAACCGCTCCCTCTTTCGAGGAGCCCGATCGATCTACTCGACTGCGCGGCCCGAAGGTTCGCTGGTCTTTCGGCCTTTCTGGCCAAGCTTCTGGGACCGAAGTCCCTCGAAGCCAAAACAACCCAGTGTTCCGCGGCCCTTCTTGGGCCGACCACTCTCGCGTCCCGCTTCGCTCACCTCCGATCCGAAGACCTTCGGGAGCCGCGTCGCGCTTGAGGATGGTCAGCACATCCGGCGCCTCTTCCCGGCTGGCCGAGAGGAACCCGAAGGCTCTTCCCATTCCTGCCGGCGGAGATCGGACCTTTGGTCACCTGCCGCGCCCTTCTTGCCGTTTCCGGCCCTCCAGGTGAGGCCGGGACCGCCGTCCCGATCACCTGGTCACAATGCACAGCTCTTCCGAGTCGGGGAAGCGAAAATTTCGCCTTTTGGGCTGTGGATAACGGGGATATCGGGCACAATCGCAGGAACCTTTCCGGATTCGCCGAATCGGCGCCGCATCGGTTGCCGTTCCGTTCCCCTCCGCCTACTTCGCCTAGGTGCCTGAATCGCCTGCGCTTAGTCCCGATCCCCCTTATCTGCAGGGCCTGAACCCGCCGCAGCGCGAGGCCGTGCTGACCACCGAAGGGCCGGTTCTCGTCCTCGCCGGCGCCGGCACCGGAAAGACCGCCGCGCTCACCGCCCGCCTCGCCCACCTCATCGCCAGCCGCCGCGCTTGGCCGAGCCAGATCCTCGCCGTGACTTTCACCAACAAGGCGGCGCGCGAGATGCGCGAGCGGGTCGGCAAACTCTCCGGCGGAGCGCTCGAAGGCATGCCCTGGCTCGGCACCTTTCACTCGGTCGCGGCGCGGATGCTCCGGAGCCATGCCGAGCTGGTGGGCCTCCACAGCAACTTCACGATCCTCGACACCGACGACCAGCTGCGGGTCCTCAAGCAGCTCATCCAGGCCTCTGGCCTCGACGAGAAGCGCTGGCCGCCGCGCCAGCTCGCCGGCCTCGTCGATCGCTGGAAGAACCGCGGCTGGACTCCCGCGCAAATCGATGCCGGCGAGTCGGAAGCGTTCGCGGCCGGCCGCGGCGCGGAGCTCTACGCGCAATATCAGGACCGCCTGAAAACCCTCAACGCCTGCGACTTCGGCGACCTCCTTCTTCACATGCTCGTGATTTTCCGGACGCACGCCGACGTGCTCGGCGCGTACCGCGATCGCTTTCGCTACCTCCTCGTCGACGAATATCAGGACACCAACCAGGCGCAGTATGAATGGCTGAGGCTGCTCGCCGAACCGCGCCGCAACCTCTGCGTCGTCGGCGACGACGACCAGTCGATCTACTCGTGGCGCGGCGCGGAGGTCGCCAACATCCTGCGTTTCGAGAAGGATTTCCCCGGCGCGAAGATCATCCGGCTCGAACAGAACTACCGCTCGACCTCGCACATCCTCGCCGCCGCCGACGGGCTCATCGCGCACAACGCCGGCCGGCTGGGCAAGACGCTCTGGACCGACGCCGGCGACGGCGAGAAAGTGCGCGTGATCGGCGTTTGGGACGGCCCCGAGGAGGCGCGCCGCGTCGGCGAGGACATCGAAGCGCTCCGCCGCGCGGGACACTCGATCGACGACGCCGCAATCCTCGTCCGCGCGCAGTTCCAGACGCGCGAGTTCGAGGAGCGGTTTATCGCGATCGGCCTGCCTTATCAGATCATCGGCGGCTTCCGCTTCTACGAGCGCGCCGAGATCCGCGACGCCATCGCCTATCTTCGGCTGATCCGGTCGCCCGCGGACGACCTCGCTTTCGAGCGCATCATAAACACGCCCAAGCGCGGACTCGGCGACAAGGCGGTGGCCACGATCCACCAGCGCGGCCGCCATGCCCAGGAGCCGCTGCTGATTGCCGCGGCGCACTTGCTCGACAGCGACGAGCTGACCCCGCAAGCCCGGCGCTCGCTCGGCAATTTCGTCGGCGACCTCGGACGCTGGCGCGGGATGGCCGACACGCTGCCCCACCCCGAGCTTGCGCGGATCGTCCTCGAAGAATCCGGGTACACCGCGATGCTCCAGGCCGACCGCTCCACCGAGGCCGCCGGCCGCCTGGAGAACCTCGCCGAGCTCACCCGCGCGATGGAGGAATATGAATCGCTGGGTGCGTTCCTCGAGCACGTCAGCCTCGTCATGGATAATGATGAAGCCCGCGCAGGCGAGAAGGTCACGATCATGACCATCCATGCCGCAAAGGGCCTCGAGTTCGACACCCTCTTCCTCGCCGGCTGGGAAGAAGGCGTGTTCCCATCGCAGCGGTCGCTCGACGAAGGCGGCCTCGCAAGCCTCGAGGAGGAGCGCCGGCTTGCCTACGTCGCGATCACCCGGGCCCGCCGCCGCGCGACCATCATGCATGCCGCCAACCGCCGGATCTACGGCCAGTGGACCAGCTCGATCCCCAGCCGCTTCATCTCCGAGCTGCCCAGGGCGCACATTGAAGAAGAGACGACGATGACCGGCGGCGAGAGCCTGTGGCGGGCGCAATGGTCCGAGCGCGCCGACCCCTTCGGCCACCTCGGCCCCGCTCAATCGATGCGGGCAAGCACGCGCGGGCCCGGCTGGCAGCGCGCGAGCCGCGGCAGCTTCAACCCCGAACCGCAGCGCGTGATCGAAGCGCGCGCTTCCGCGGTCTCGCTCGGGAACCAGGGCCGCACCGACCTCGCCCTCGGCCAGCGCGTTTTCCACGGCAAGTTCGGCTACGGCACGATCGAAGCGATCGAAGGCAACAAGCTCGAGATCGAATTCGAGAAAGCCGGCCGGAAGAAGGTGCTCGACAGCTTCGTAAGTACTGACTGAGCTGCTGGCTACTCGGCTGCGATAAACTCCGGATTTCGCTGCGCGGTCGATTCGTCCTCGACCGGATAGACGCCGCTCAACACCTCTTCGAAGTGCCGCCGCACCGACTCGTCGCAACGGCAGGAAAGGCGGCTCAGCGCCTCGCCGTCGAGCACGCAGATGCGTCCGCGCTTGGTGTCCAGGATCCGCCGCTGCTTCAGCGATCGCAGGACCCGGCTGAGGTAGCTGCGGCCGACGCCGAGCATCGCGGCCAGCTGTTCCTGAGTCAGGGGGACCTCATGTTCGCTCGTGCGCGTCATCGCCGCCTGGAGCCATTTGGCGATGCGCTGCTCGATCGTGTGGGCCCCATTGCACGCCACCGCCTGGAAGGTCTGCGCCACCATGCAATCGGCATAGCGGGCGAAAAGGTGCCGCAACGTCAGCGACTGAAGCTTGGCGCGTTCCAGCGCTGCCGATTCCATCCGCAGGAAGAGCCCGGAAAATTGCACTTCCGCACGCGCATAGGCGGGAAGCCGCCCTTGGCTGACGATCCCTCCAACGGCTCCTTCCCGCCCGACCAGCGCGGTCTCTACGGATTGGCCGTTCTCGAGGACCACCAGGAACGAAATCATGCTCGGGCCACATGGGAAATAGACGTGCTGCACGCTTTCGCCGGGGCTGAACAAGACCGCCCCCATCTCGCCGTGCCATTCCTCCATCAGCGGCTGGAGAAGCGCGAGATCGCTGGCGTTCAGGGCACGCAGCAGGTTGTTGCCGGTGCCGTCGCTGACATGTTCGTCGCTATTGTCGTTGATCGATTGCATTGCCACCCCCGTGGTAATGCTTTGGGGCATAAGTTTATTTTTGGCTTGTGTCCACTAGTGCGCAGACGTCCCGGACGGCAATGCATAGAGGCGGAACGATTGGAACCGTCATCGCTCCGGGTGGCGTGTGGAGTAGCCGCCATGATCGCACCCGACGAGCCTTCAGAGCCGAACAGGGTCGAGCTTCTCCATGCCGCGGTCGAGGCCTTCCGCAAGCGCGAAATCACCTACCGCGAGATCCTCGAGGATTTGCCTGTCGCCATCTACACGACGGACGTGGAAGGCCGGATAACCCACTATAACCGCGCCTCCGTCGAATTGGCGGGACGGCGTCCGGCGCTCGGCACCGACCACTGGTGCGTCGCGTGGAAGCTGTACACGAAAGCGGGCGTGGCCCTCAGGCATGACGAATGTCCAACGGCGACCGCGCTGCGTGAACAGCGGCCTGTTCGGGGCGTGGAGCTCGTGGGGGAGCGGCCCGACGGCTCGCGCTACAGGTTCATGCCCTATCCGACCCCCTTGTTCTCGGAGTCCGGCGAGTGCGTAGGCGCGGTCGACATGCTGCTGGACGTCACGGACGAGAGGCTTGCGCAGGAACGCGCGCTGTTGCTCGCCCGCGAGGTCGATCATCGATCGACCAATCTCCTGACCATCGTCCAGAGCCTGGTTCGGCTGACGAAGGAAGACACGGTCGAAGCTTATCGCGCGACGATCGAGAACCGGATCACGGCTCTCGCGCTAGCCAACCGACTGGTCGCGGAGGCGCGTTGGAAGGATGTGACTCTGAGTTCGCTGGCGGAAGTGGAGCTGGGCGCATTCGCGGGCCGGAAGATCGAGGTCGTAGGCGATCCGATCAAACTCAGCCCTCAATCCGCGCAGTCCCTCGGCATGTTGATCCACGAGTTGTGCACCAATGCGGTCAAATATGGCGCGCTCGCGGTCGACAGCGGCCACGTCCGCCTCAGTTGGGCGGTCGATGACAACGGCGCCTTCATGATGAAATGGGAGGAACGTGGCGCTCGCGACATCGCGCCGCCAGTGCGCAAGAACATCGGCAACGCCGTCATTCTCGGAGCCGTTCGGCAGTTGCATGGAGAAATTTTCCGCGACTGGGAAAGCGACGGGCTTCGCTGCACCTTCCTCTGCAACGCAGAAAACCTGTCGTCGCCCGCGCCCGGCAAGCGATCGAATCCCGCCGCCTAGTTCGCTCCCTGCCGAACCAGCCCGCGCACCCAGGGAATGATCGAGGTCCAGCTCAATTCGTCGAACAGCTCGATCCCGCCGAGAGTCCCGCGCTTCCAGACCAGCTCGCCTGCCGGAATATTCAGCCCCTCGACGAAGGCCGACACGAATGCGCCCGTCGCGGGCAGCTCGCGGCTTTCGATCTGAAGCCCGCGCGCGGAGATATTGCGCAGGGTCGCGACGAAGAACTGACCCCCGCATTTCAGGTGAACCGGCGATCGCACTTCGAGCCGCGGCATCGTCCGCCGCTCGCGCGCCTGGCTGACGAGCTTGCGGTTGAGAAGCGCGATCACGTCGATGCTGTCGTCGAACCGTACGCCGAGCTGGTTGCGCCCCGTCCAGGCGATCCTGCCCGACGCCCGCTGCCCGGTCGCAAGCTCGACCGCGGCCTTGTCGCCCAGCGCGGGCGCCGCATCGCTCGCGAGCGTGACTCCAAGCGCGCTGATCTTGCGGATCGCGCACGGCCTTCGTGTTCCGGAGATGTAGATCGCGCCGGAGTCGAACGGCCCCTTCTCCTCGCCCGGCCACGACTCGTCGGGCCATGGGAGGCGGTCTCCGACGACGACTGTTGTGACCGAGGGGGCGTCAGCCATGGCTCATCCGGCAGTTCAGGAGCGAGCTTTGCGCCTTTGCGACCTAACAAGTCGCTAACGCGCCGACGGCGCTGCCGGCCTAGAATGCCCCGGATGCGAGCTGGATGTCGGCCCTCTGCCACGCCTGCTCGAACTGGCCGCGGGCGGCTGCCGCTTCGGCGTCCCGCTTCTGCGCGGCGAGCGCCTGGCTGAGGCCGAAGTAGGCCCAGCCGTTCTTCGGGTTTCGCCGCAGATCCTCGCGATACACGGCCTCAGCTTCGCCGGGCCTGCCCGCAGCCAGCAACCCCGCTCCGAGGAGGTGCCGCGTCGGGAAGATCATGTCGCTCGGTTCGTTGTAGGCGAGCTTGTCTTCGAGCGAGACCGCCTCGGCAAGCAGCCGTACGGCCTCGTCGCGCCGTTGCTCTGCGCCCGCGATCCGCGCCTCCGCCTTCAGCTGGCCGACGTCGTATAGCGGCTTCGCCTGGTTGTTCCCCTGCGTCGCCTCTTCGGGCACGGCCGAAATCGCCTGCGCGCTCTTGGCGAGCTCGGCCTTCGCCTCGTCGATCCGGCCTTTGGCGGCGAGCGCGCTCGCACGCGACTGTAGATAGCTGATGGTCGCGCCTGGCAATCGCGGACTCGGCGCCGGCTCCGCCAACATCTCGTCCCACATGCCAAACTTGACGTAGCCGTCGTAGACGAAGCTGGCGCTCCAATCCAAACCGGGCATCCCGAACAGAAGGTCGTCCGGAATGTGCGCCCGAGCCTTCTTCAAGGCTGTGATCGCCTCGGCTCGGCGCCCTTCCATGCCCGCGGCACTGCCGAGGAACTGGAAATTATGGATCAGGTACATCGGATAATAGTCGGGCGGCGCGGTCGCCTTGATGTAGGCCAGATCGGCAGCCGCGCCCTTTCGGTTCGCTTCCGCGGCCTCCTCGTAACGCCCCACGCGCTGGAGGATGTGGGCCGGCATATGCTCCAGATGCCCGGCGGAGGGCATCATCCCGTTCAGCACCTCGGCAGAGCGGATCGCCAGATCGGGGTGCTGCGACGCTTCGACCGCGTGGATGTAATAATGGTTGGCGCCGGGGTGGTTCGGATCTTTCTCGAGCACGCTGCGCAGCGTGCTCACGATCTGGTCCGTGCCGGGGTTGGCGGTCCCGTCCTCGTTCCACAGCTTCCACGGGTTCGTGTTCATCAGTCCCTCGGCGTACATCGTCTGCACGTCGAGATCGTTCGGGTACTTGGCGGCGACAGCGCGCATCGCCTCCACATAGGCGCCAAGCAGCGGCTTGCTGTTCGAAGGATCGACTTCCTCCACGCCGCGGTAGCGCTTGGCGACGGCGGCGATCAGCGCCCGCTCGACGGGAGTTGCCCGACGGGCGTTCGAACGCGCCTTGCGTAGCGCTTCCCAGCCAACGCGCCCCCGCGCAGAGCTCATCATCGGCATGTTGTAATTGGGACCCAGGGTCAGGGCGACGCCCCAGTAGCAGCTCGCGCACGAGGGGTCGATCTTCGCCGCCTTCGCGAATGACCGCGTCGCTTCGTCATGATTGAAGGCCCACAGCAAGCGCATGCCCTGGTCGAAATATTTCTGGGCGAGAGGCGAGCGGGTCGTAATCTTGCGGTGGAATGTCCCGAGCCCGTCGAACAGCTGCGCGCCCTTGGCCCAGCCGGCGAGCGTCTCCGGCGTTGCGGGCGCGTGGCTGTCGTGGGCCTGGGCGAAAGCGGCAACGGGAAATCCGCCGGCTGCGGCTGCGAACAAGTACGCAAGGACGGCTGCGCGCATTGGTCACTCCTCGCTGATTAGCTGGACTTTACACGGCGCAAATCAGTCCTCCAACCAAGCATGCACGAAGAGAGTTCGTTCCGGCAGCGTAAGCGTCTATACTGGCCCTCTGGGCGAGGAGTGTTTGCAATGAAATCTTTGATCGCTTTCCTCTTCGGACTGATCATCGGGCCGCTTCTTCTGCTCGCCGTCGGCGTCTTAGGCTGGCTTCCCAGCAATTCGGTCGCCGAGCCGCCGGGGTGGGAAAGCTCGATCGGAATGCAGTTTCTCGATGCCTCGCTCGAGAAACGCTCAAAAGGGTTCACGAACCAGATTGCGGGCAGCGACGCCGCGGCGCTTGCGGCGGGGGCCAAGATCTACGCAAAGAATTGCGCCGGCTGTCACGGCACTGCGAAAGGCCCGAGCGTCTGGGGCGCCAAAGGCTTCTATCCCCGCGCCCCGCAATTCTTCCAGGAGGGATCCGACGTCACCGCCCCCGAAGCTTTCGCGGCGATCCGCGACGGCGTGCGCTACTCCGGCATGGGCGCCTGGCGCGATCTCATGAAGGACGGCGACATGTGGAAAACCGCCAATTTCGTGGCCAGCATCCACGCCAAGGACTCGGCGATGAAGGACATGGACTGACACGCTAGCGGTGCGCCGTCGCGCTTCGCGACGACTCGCCGGGCTGCTCCTGGAGCCCGTTGAAGGAACCCGACTCGGGTTCGATGCATTTCCGCAGCAAAAGTCAACACATAAATCAGGTGTGAAACATGAAGCAGCTAGCCCTTGCGCTGGCGCTGACGGGATCGTGCGTACTTGCGACCACCATTGCTGCTACGCCGGCGTCCGCGCTGGAAACCTACCAGGCCCAGATGGAAGCGAGCGACGCAGCCTCTCAGGCGCGGATCGACATGCTCGACGCTTTCGGTCCGAAAGTGCTGAAGCCCGGGCAATATGTCTGGCGCGACGTGCCCGAAAGCGCCGGGCCCGAACGCGTCGTGATCAGCCTCTCCGACCAGATGGCCTATCTCTATCGCGGCGACTCCCTGATGGCCGCGGCCACGATCTCGACGGGCCGCGACGACAAGCCGACTCCAAGCGGCATCTTCTCGGTCTACAACAAGACGCCGATGCATCACTCCAACAAGTACGACGATGCGCCGATGCCCTTTGCGCAATTCTTCGAGCATCACGGAATCGCAATGCACGCCGGCTTCAATCCGGGCCATCCGGCGAGCCACGGTTGCGTCCGGCTTCCATCGGGCTTTGCCAAGAAGCTCTATTCGGTGACCGACGTCGGAACGCCTGTCTACATCGGCGCCTAGCTGCCGAAGGGCCGCGCGCGCTGACGCGCGGCCCCCGCTCGAAAAGCCGCACTCTTGAACCCGTGGCGGGATACGCTCATGCGGCGGTGAGTTGTGCGTCCAAAGCAGGCACATCAGGAGATCACAATGGCGAGGAAAGCCACCAAGAGCGCGACGAAAAGCCGCGCGAAGGACGACAAGAAACCCCGCAGAACGAGCACCGCCGTTGCGCGCAGGCCTTCATCGGGCAGCGGCGGCGGAGGTTCGCGCTCTCAGCCGGAGATGGGCGAAGCGTTCATCAAGCTTCTGCAAAGTCCCTTCGTTGCCGAGCTTGTCGCAGTCGCGGCGACCGCCGCCCTCGCGGCGCTGGCCGAGCATGGCTTCACAAGCGGCGGTGAGGCAAGCCGCGGCAAGCGTGCAGGAAAAGCCGTGAAGCAAGCCGGAAAAGCCGCCGCGGCAGCCGTCGGCCGGCGGCTCGCCAACGAGCTCGATGAGATCCGCAAAGCCGCTAAGGACGGCGCAAAAGCGTAAGCCGCGCCCTGCCCACATCACGCACGCTGTCGAGCGCCAGTTCGCCCGGTTCGACGACATCGCCGCGGGCCGTTTCAACGCTCATCCACCCGCCGCGGGCGAGCCAGCCTGCGCTGCAGGCCGCCTCCACGGCCGCGCTCCCTGACCCGTGCGCGTAAGGCGGATCGGCGAGAATCAGGTCGAAAGGCTCCAATCTCGGCAGCGCCACCGCGGACCGGCCAATCACCCGCACTTTCGCGGCCGCGCCGAGCTTGTCGGCGTTGCGCCGGATCGCCGCCGCGGCCCGCGCATCGCTCTCGACGAAGGTCGCGCTCGCGGCGCCGCGTGACAAGGCTTCGAAACCGAGCGCGCCACTTCCGGCAAACAGGTCGGCCACCCGCAAGTCGTCGAAGCTTCCGAGCCGGCTCGCCAACATGGAGAAAAGCGTCTCGCGCACCCGATCGGCGGTCGGCCTCGTGCCTTGGCCCGGCGGCGCCTCGATCGTCCGGCCCCGCCATTCGCCGGCGATGATCCTCATCGCAAAGTCTTGCGGAAAGCGTCCAGCTCGCCCCCGTCGATCTCGTCCACTTTGCCAGGATCGAGTTCCTCGACGGTGAACGGCCCGTAGGCGGTTCGGATCAGCCGCGACACCTGAAGACCCAGATGCGCGAGCACCCGCCGCACCTCCCGGTTCTTGCCCTCGGTCAGGCTCATCTCGATCCAGCAATTGCTCCCGGTGCGGCGCTCGAGGTTCGCGTTGATCGAGCCATAATGAATGCCCTCGATCGTCACCCCTTCGGCAAGCTGCTCGAGCTGATCCTGACTGACTGGCCCGAACGCCCGCGCGCGGTAGGTCCGGACCACGCCCGTCCTCGGGAGCTCGAGCTGGCGCTTCAATCCCCCGTCATTGGTGAGCAGCAGCAGCCCTTCGGTCAAA
>Ga0068857_100005853_pt1 | contig 10501 bp, 13 predicted proteins | sample KBSCornC72_FD_66591 | JGI IMG/M metagenome (GOLD analysis project Ga0068857, IMG submission 66591) | Corn rhizosphere microbial communities from Kellogg Biological Station, Michigan, USA - KBS Corn C7-2 | ecosystem: Host-associated > Plants > Roots > Rhizosphere > Soil ...
AGCGACTGCTGGCATTGACCGAGTTCGAGCCAGAGCAGAAAATGACTCGCGTTCCATTCGACCGCCTGCTGCAACAATTTCATTGCAAGAGCGAACTGTTCGTAGAAATAACGAATTCTGGCAGCAAGCCACGCAACGAACCAATCCTTGGGAGCCAGCAGCATCGCTTTTTCGAAACAATAGTCCGCGCGCTGCTCTTCACGCGCGAGCAAGACGTCGGCGCGCGCAAGCCAAACGTATGGAGTATCACCACGCTCTTCGATTGACGTGTCGGAAAACGCAAGCGCGCCTTGCAAATCGCCGCTTCGGCCAAGGGCAACAGCTTTGGCAGCGAGCAATTCCGGCTCCCGCGGAAATCGTTCCAATGCTTTATCGGCCCATAGCCTCGCTTCGCGATACTCGCCCAGTTCGATTAGCATTCGGACCTGGCAGGTCCATGCCTCAGCGTTTTGGGGATTGAATTCGAGAACCTTGGAATAGAATCGCAACGCCGATTCGAAATTACCGTTTTCAAAGGCGGCGCGGGCTTCGGCCATATAGAAAGCGTCGTCCTTGACCAGCCCGGAAATTTTCTGGGGCAGTTCTTCAGACTCACTGCCAAATTCCAGATTGCCAAATCGGCTCATGATAATTTTTCGGCCCGGCCTTGTCGCTTCGCGACTTTATACCGTGAGTCAGGCTCGAAAACCAGTGTTTTTCGAGTCAAAGTGCGGTTGCCGCCCATAAAGACAATGCTACTTGAATCTTTAGACCGGGAGGAAAGCTTAATATCACGCTTGAAAGCCGAGGGAAAATGGGCAGGTGTTTGCCGCCGATATGGTCGGCCATTTTTTTGCTTAAAACGGATTCAAAAGCATAACTCCTGTGCGTGTCACCTCCCCGACGTTACGTGTAACTAATGTCAACGCGTTCTCCAATGCTGTTGCCGCCATCAGACCGTCGATTACGGATATCGGGTCGCCCGCATTAAGGCGTCCCCATCTGTCGGCGACTGTAGGGGTAATTGGAAGAACACGGCCGAAGAATGACATTTCCAACCCCAGTAACCAACGCTCCAATACCACGACTTGAGCCGGATCGCTTGATCGAAGAAGTTCGATCCCTTTTCGCACCTCCCCTAACACCAGGACGCTTATGAAAAGTTGATCTCCTGGAATGCTCGCGTACCACGCCAGAACATTTGAGTTTGCCCGCTTTCCTTTGCGTAATTCGCTCACCACATTCGTGTCGAGCAAATAGCCTTTCACAATTTCACTTTACGACCCTTATCCGACGTACGTTCAAAGATGCTGTCGGGACCAACATCAGGCATCTTAAGCAAATATTCTTTGAATAACTGGCCTTCGGTTTGATCACCCATCAGGACTTCCCGCAGGATTCGTCTGTGCTCTTCCTCTGTTGAGACGCCATGGAGTCCCGCCCGTGCCTTGAGCTTTTTGACAACCTTTTCGTCTATTCCTCGAACAATTAACTGCGCCATAGCATCTGCTATCACTGATAGCATCTTCTAAACCTGGTGTAAAGACTCAATTGTGAGAAGGTCTCTTTGCTTGGAAAATTGGGTCGTCCACGTTTCTATCGTCCCTGACTTGCTGAAATGGTCGCAATTTCCACCAGCAATTTCTGCATGTTGAAATCTGAAGCGACGAATGATTTCTCGAGCCGATTCAAAGTGCCCGCACCGTACGCCAGCATCGGCTGCTTAACCACATGATGGAACATTTGTTCGATGAATGTGTTTTGCGCCTGTTCATTGTGGATTGCATAATCGGCGACATCGCGTGCACCGGTCAGACGGATTTTTTCACCGTCGTCAGACACATACTCACTCACGGAGTCAATTGGCCGATCGTGCTCGCTGGTGCGGAAGCGGCCCACAGCGTCAAATTGCTCAAGGCTGAAACCGAGTGGGTTGATTACTGAATGACAGCTTTGGCATGCCTGCGGTTGGGTAAGTTGTGAAACCTTTTCGCGCATCGTCAGGTTCGGAGCAAAATCGGCGTCTTTGAAGGTCATTGCCATCGGCGGCGGTTTAAGTGAGCGGCCCACAATATTCCTCGTCAGGAAAACTCCGCGATGAATTGGTGACGTCATCTTTTGATAGGAGAATTGCGATAGCAAATAAGGATGCGTCAACACACCGCAACGTTGGCCTGCTCCAAAACTGACTTTTACGAAATCATTAGTGTTTTTCTGATTGGCGAGTTCCGAAGCGTCCGCTTTGGTTGAATCACCCCCACCTGCGCGTTCCTTTTCCGCGGGTTCGGTCAGTTTGTTATCGGAATTCGTATTCAGCCCGTAGTACTCAGCCAGTCGATTGTTCACGTACAGATAGTCGGCCAGGAGAAGCTGCCTGTAATCCGATGAGCCATTCCATGTTGTTTCCTCGAGAAAGAGATCGAGCGATGTTCGCAAATCTGCGATGATCGCAGCGGTAAATCCCGGAAACACTTTTTCGTCTTTCGGCAAATTTTCGACCCGATCCATCTGTAACCAATGATGGAAAAAGGCCAGCATCTTCGCGTGCGCCCGGGGGTCATTCAACATTCGGCGAGCCTGTTGTGCGATCTGTTCGCGCGTGTGAAGCGTTCCTTGCTCGGCAAGTTTCCGCAAATCCTGGTCTGGCAATGAATCCCACAAGTCATAGGAGAGCCGGGCTGCGACTACAAAATCGTCGGGATTTGGATTGTCGAGACCGAGATAGAGAAATTGTGGCGATTTGAGAGTTAGCAGGACGACGCGCTTGACTGAATCCGCAATTTCACTCTCGCGTGACTTGTCTTTGTTGTCAGGCTTTTGATTTCCGCCACGCGCCTGGCTTTTGAATTGGTTCGATACGAAAATCCGCTTCTCTTCCTGCGATAATGGCCGGTGAAACGCTTTCGTGACAAACTCCGAACAAAACGTCTCCGCTTTCGCGGTGCGGTTGGTGTCGCTGGCTTTGCTATGCGAAAGGTGATCCAAATTTTGAGCAACGTATCCCGCAGCTTCAATCGCGGCGGAAGTGGTTGCCTCATCCCATGCTTTCGAAACGAGCGCACCACGTTCGTAACCCAGACTGCTATCATCGGGCGGGAATGCGGTCGTGACGACGAACGTCGGCATCGAATCCGACGTAAAAAGATTGCGACCTGGAATTGGCTGCTGTGCTCCATGGGGCGGCAACCATTGCAGTGAAATGGCGGACGTTTTCTCCTTGAACTTCGTGAAATGCAATTTCAATGGATAGACCCGCCCTCCAAGCAATCGAATTTTGGCTTTGTGTTCTGTGACAGTTCCCGAAGCGACCCAGGCGTCAATCAGAGGTTCTTCTTTATCGTTTACCCACAGCCGCGCGCCGTTCGGGGTTTTGAGGACGAATTCGTAATCCCCCGTTTCATCGACGCGAATTGAGCCGCGCCATTGCATGGAGATGCCGTTTGTGCCCGCCATTTTTTCATCTGGAAGACCTTCACCGTAATCGAAATCGACTTGGCGATCCACTCGTTCGATCACGCTTTTATCGAAGTGCCGCGAACCGTAATAATTGGCTCGCAGGCCGTGTTCTTGACTGACAGCGCCATCCTTTCCGGTGAATTCTTTGATGAGATCAGCGACACTATTCAAGTATTGGCGGTTGGTAAGCCTCGCCAATTCGACGCGCGGTGGCTTGGCGCTGCGCAAACGCGCTTCGCGTGAATAGAAAGAATTGTAGATATATTTGGCTACGTTGGTGGCGTTCTGGCTGGTGCAACTGCCAGGTTTATCATCCGGCATGTTCCGCTCGATATAGCGCGCGAGTCTCTCTAAAGAACGGTCGCCCTGCAGCGGCCCCTCAAACTTTCCCTTAACTCCTTCGCCATTTTTCCCGTGACATTTGGCGCATTGCTTCTTGAAGATTTCGGGGCCGGTCAATTGGCGTCCGCTCACCTGAAAAGCCAGGCTGAAGCACAAGAGCGCGATTATCGACCTGCTTTTTTTGATAAAACTCACGTTCGATCATTATAACCGATCGCAGGGTATTTCTTCAACTTCTGAGCGTAATGTAGATGTGTGAGATTGTCAGGCGTCCGGGTGAAACGAAATTAAAGCAGCAGCCCATCTGGCCGACGACGAAAAGCCATCGACTCATTGAGCACTGGGACGGCGATGATTAGACCTGCACTCCGGAGGAGAACAAAATCTCCTCTTCACGAGCGCCACCCAGTACGGAGGTTCTAACGTGATCGGGCCAATTGGCTGGATTCTTGCCATGCTGCGCAAGGAACGCGCAGACGAATCGCTCCAGTCCGAAGCCGATGCACGTACTGAATGCGGGACCGGCTCCTTCGACATTGATATCGAACGCGCGCCCGAAGAAATCGGTGTGATAGTTCAATGAGCCAATCGCGAGCCGTTGCTCATTCGGAAGGACAGCCGACAATTCGTATTTGGTTTCGGCAGTCAATTGAAAATATGTTTTCGATGATGCATCCGGCGCGATGTAGAAAGGATCGCTCGCAGTTCGAATCTCGACCGCAAGGCCAAGATTATCGAGAAACTCACCAATTAATTCCACCGATCGTTCGCGTTCTTCCAACACGTAATCGCTGGTGCCGAGAAACACCAACTCACGCATGCTAAAGTCCCACAGCCGCGTCATCTCGCGCAGGTTCGACGATTCATAACGAAAGCATTTTCCCCGAACACGATACGCGGCTCCTTCAGCCGGCAAGGTAAGTCCCTGGTTGCGGTGATAAACATGATAACAAACTGCAGGAGAAAGACACGCCTCTGGAGTTGACATGTCGGCTAAAGCCCCGTCGTCGATTGTAGTTCTCTTTTCATGCCGAGCACGAAACGCATTGATGACGCTCGCTTCAGGTTCGAGGTGACAAGCAAAGGTGACGGTATTCGGGAACGAACGAAAGTAATCGCACTTCGCAAGCACATCCGCAGGGATCAACGTCGGAGTCAGAAGCTCTTGCGTCGTCCAATTCTGTTCCAACTCTGCCAGCGCATTTTCTAAGTAGCGGAACAATTGCAGCGGCGTGCCTTCGAGCATCACCTGTCCTCGCCCGGCCATGATTACGCCATCGCCCGGAGCGGTCGTCCCGCGAACCATTGGATTCGACATGGCGCGAGTCCGATAGACGACCTTGCGCTCAAGGTTTCGAAGTGACCGTTGGATTAACGCGCACAAGCGTTCCGCATGACGTTTCGTTTCGTCCGCTTCTTCCGCATTGACCTCAAACGTGAGTTTCAAACCATCGGTTGAAATTTGGGGATTTCGCAGTGAGTTACTGAGATGCGCGACCTGTTTGAGCATCTCCTCCCGCGTCATGTCTGTCGCCGGGTCGTGGAGTTGGATTGAGACGGTTTGGGTCATGCCATTTGCCTTTCTCGCAGGCTATCGATTAGCCCGCTGATTTGCTGCGGCGTGCGCGCCACCATGAATTCCTTGTCCGGAATGCTCACGCCAAATTCCTCCTCCAGCGCCAGCAATAATTCCAATACGCGAACCGACGAGAATCCGGCTTCGTAAATATTCGCATCCGGATTCATCGAATCGATGCCGCCGACTTGTGTGATTAATTGAATTACTCGTTCCATCAGGATTCCTTTGCTTTCAGATTTTCCAAAGACTCTTTCCTCGCTGGGTCATTTTCCATGCCGTCGTAATGAACGAATTCAAAACTTCCGGACGTTCCGACAATTCTTGCGGGATTCCCCATCGCCACACCGCGCGCCGGCACAGAATTCATGACCACTGCACCTGGCCCGATTACTGCATCGTCCCCTATAGAAATTTTACCTAGAATCACGGCATTTGCCCCCAGGTGAACGCGGTCTCCCAACACCGGCACACCGTGAAGTTCGCCGCGCCCGCCTTTTCCAATCGTCACACCCTGAGCCAGATTACAGTTCGCTCCTATGCGAGCTTCCGAATCGACAAAGATGTTGCCGAAGTGACCTATATATAATCCCGGTCCGATATTGCATCTCCCCGGAACGCAAATGCCGGTGACGATTTCAATGAATTTCTGGCACAAGACACAGCCGGCTTTTGCAATTATTCGTAAGACAGGAATTCGACAATGGTCGAGCGTCCAGTGCGACACACGAAACACACAAGACGCCCAAAATCCTTGAGTGAGTGCAATTACAGATAATGCGTTCCTGGCCCCTGCCGCCCAATACCTGCGGTAATCCTGGTGGATGAGATGCCAAAGTGTCGGAAATTTTCCTTCAACTGCATCGGCATTGGCGCTTTGGGCCGAACTATGAGTTTTCTCACTCGGTAAAGTATAATTCGCGTTCGTAGTTTCTTCCCACGCGCTCGCTTGGGTTGGCATTCCCATTTAACTTTTTGCGTTTTGGGTTTCTTTGCGAGACCCGCTCGAATTCAATCTGCACCGGCGGCCATTCACCGCTCAAGCCTTCCGCTGAAACACAGAAGAAAGTTTCCTCCTCCCTTGCGCCAATTGAAATGGGGTCAAAGCCCCGAAAAAACGAGCCGATATCGTCCGTACTTATTAACTGTTTGGACCTATAAACTAATCGGCAGGAAATACTGGTCTCGGTGGGAACCGTCCGCAAACGCGTTTTGGGGTGTGGGACAAAATTCTTCGCTGCCGCGTGAATATGAATGCGGCAGAGACGGTCTCGAAGAAATTTGTCCTACGCTCCGCGTTTTGGCCCAGGCGATTTGCTGCTGGACGGCTCATGCACTAGAGTGTATGGTTCAAAACTTGTCCAACCGCCACAAACGGGACGACTCCATTTTGCTGTCTTTTTGAAGTCATGACGCGAAGCGTTGATGAATTCATGCCAGGCGCGGAAGGCACCGAACAGCAACGCGCGCGCGACCACGTCAAACGTGTTTTTGGTCGTGAACCAGAGTCGGTCCGTCCACCCAAACTTTGCGGCCTGCGCGGCGTTTGCTTTGCGCGTGTCGGATTCGGGACCAGCAATTCTGTTGAGGTTATCCTTGCCGATGGTCTTTTAATTGGCATTCCACCGGGAAAACAAGCCTGTGGCTATTAAAATAACCAGTCGCGCTCGACTCAAATTGCAACCTACCGTGAATTCATTACTAATCTTCTACTAATTTATCCTAAATTAGTAGTGGTACTCGAAGTTGGCCCCCGGAAGCGCAAATAAGGTATGCGTTCGCGAGTGCTTCCCCATTAACTTATTTAACCTATTTAACTCATTTAACCTCGTCGGGTCGTCTGAACTGAACGTAACCGCCCCGCGGCGGAAAATTCCTCCAAATAACTGTTGCATCCCGCGGAGCGCCATCATATATTCCGCGTCCCGTTCTTCTGGACGGTTCCGGGTTTCCCTCGGAAACAATTAAAACCAGGCTCTTACGGCAAAATCCGTGAGGCATTTAAATGAAAGCCAGACTCTACGATAAGTACGTTAAGGAAGTAGTGCCGGCGCTGAAAGAAAAGCGCAAGTACGCGAATCCTCACCAGATCCCCCGGATGGAAAAGATCGTCGTCAATATGGGTGTCAGCGCGTCGCTTGAAAAAAGCGCGATCGATGACGCCTCGAAAGACCTTGCCCTGATTACCGGGCGCAAGCCGGCGGTCAGCAAATCGCGGCATAGCATCGCCAATTTCAAGCTTCGGGAGGGGCAGCCCATCGGTTGCCGCGTAACACTGCGTCGCGACGCTATGTATGAGTTTTTCGACCGGCTGGTTGCTGCCGCATTGCCTCGTATTCGTGACTTCCGGGGCCTTTCGACCCGCTCATTCGATGGTCGCGGAAATTACTCGGTTGGAATCAGTGACCAAACAATTTTCCCTGAGATCGAATTGGACAAGATCAAACGGACTCAGGGGATGGACATCACCATCGTAACCAGCGCTCGCACGAACGACGAAGCGTTAGAGTTACTCAAAATGATGGGAATGCCTTTCGCGGAAAATCGGTAAGAACATTATTTAAGAGTTTTTTTATGGCCAAGACCTCGTGGATTGAACGAAATAACCGCAAAGCCGCGACAGTAAAGAAATACGCGGCGTTGCGCGCCGAATTGAAAGCCAAGCGCGATTACGCTGGCCTCTCGAAGCTGCCCAAAGACGCCAGCCCCGTCCGTGTCGTCAACCGCTGTTCGATGAGTGGTCGCCGGCATGGTTATCTGCGCAAATTCGGTTGTTCCCGCCTGACGTTCCGCGAAGCTGCTCTGAACGGGCTGATTCCGGGAGTAACGAAAGCCAGTTGGTGAGCACCATTAACCTAACACGCTGAACAATGACTGATCCGATTTCAGATATGCTCACCCGGATTCGCAACGCGAATCGTGCGTTGCAGCCCGGTGTGGAAGTGCCTCATTCCAAGATCAAAGAAAGCATCGCTTCTATCTTGAAGAAAGAAGGCTACGTCAATGACTTTGCGGTGGAAGGCAAAACCCCCAAGACGATCAAAATTAAGCTTAAATATCAGGGCAAAAAGAGCATTATCGAAGGTCTGCGCCGCGTCAGTTCGCCGGGGCTTCGCCGGTACGTGGGCTCGACCGATATCCCACGTGTCCGTGGCGGAATGGGTGTGGCCGTTCTATCGACATCGGAAGGCATCATGACCGGGGTTCAGGCTCGCAAGAAAAACATCGGCGGCGAACTGCTCTGTTACGTCTGGTAGAAGGAATTTTATGTCTCGAATTGGTAAACAGCCTATCGCGATTCCGCCGAAAGTAAAAGTCGAAGTCAAAGGCCAATCAGTCCATGTCGAAGGACCGAAGGGCAAACTTGATTGGGAATTGCCGCGCCGAACCAGCTTGAAAGTTCAGGATGGCAAGGTCGTTGTCAGCCGGCAAGGAGACGATGCCGCTGCAAAGGCTTTGCACGGTCTGAGCCGCGCTCTGGTCAATAACATGGTGAGAGGCGTTAGCGAGGGATTCGTTAAAAAGCTGGAAATTCAAGGCGTCGGATTTAAAGCTGCGGTCCAGGGCCAAAGTGTAAACCTGAGCCTCGGCTATTCGCATCCAGTGGTCTATGCCATTCCTGCGCAGATTAAAGTGACCGTCGAGGAAAACACTAAACTCACCATCGAAGGCCCGGATCGTCAGGTCGTTGGCCAGGTGGCCGCCGAAATCCGCGCTTTCTACCCGCCTGAACCTTACAAAGGCAAGGGTGTGCGATATACCGATGAGCGCGTCGTTCGTAAGGAAGGCAAGACGGTCCAATAGCGCGTAATGGGTAAAGCGTAACAGTAAGGAAACCGAAGAAGATTTCGCGATGAGAACCGAACAGAAACTTAAGCTGGCTGTGCGTCGTCACTGGCGTGTGCGCAAGAAGATTCAGGGGACGAAAGAACGTCCGCGAATGAGTGTTTGTTTTACGAACAAAAACATCCATGTTCAATTTATCGATGACCTGGCCGGGACAACGCTGGCTTGCGCGTCGACCACCAGCAAAACCACCCCCGACCGCGAAAAACTCGCAGCCAACGTCGCCAGCGCCAAGTCGGTCGGCGTCTTTGCAGCGCAGACCGCCATTGGCAAAGGCATCAAGCAAGTCGTGTTTGACCGCGGCAGCGCGCGTTATCACGGCAAAGTGAAGGCGCTCGCCGATGCCGCCCGCGAAGCTGGGCTGAAGTTTTAATTAATGGAGAAAATATTGTGCCCGAAGATACTCAAATAGAAGGTTCAGAACAAACAACTGAGCAAGCACCGCGAACTGAGCAGGCACCGCGAACTGAGCAGGCACCACGCTCGCGCGGTCCCGGTCGCGGCCGACGCGGCAGGCCCGCGCCTGAGGCCGGCGAGGGCGGCTTTGAAGGTCAACAGGAATTGACCGAGAAGGTCGTCTTCATCAATCGCTCGGCCAAGGTCGTTAAAGGTGGCCGCCGCTTCAATTTCAGCGCGCTCGTTGTCGTCGGAGACAAGCGCGGCAAGGTGGGTGTTGGCCTCGGCAAAGCTGGCGAAGTTGCGGATGCCATCCGCAAAGGCGGCGAACTTGCTCGCACACAGATGGTAGGCGTTTCGCTCAAGGATGCCACGATTCCGCACGAAGTTTTTTCCCATTATTGCGGCGCTAAAGTTCTGCTCCGTCCCGCTTCTCCCGGAACGGGAATCATCGCCGGAAAAACTGTTCGAGCAGTGCTCGAATCGGCTGGCGTAAAAGATGTGCTAAGCAAATCATTGGGTTCGAAAAACGCCGCCAATGTCGTGAAAGCGACGTTGAGCGCGCTGTTGAGCCTTCGTTTGCGCGAAGACATTTACGGTGGCCGTGGAATCGCAATCAAAAAAGTGCCGCCGCCGACTCCACCAACAGCTACACCTGAACCACCTCAGGCTCTCCCTGCTTCCTAAAATCTGGCGCTTAATAGGGTGATTTTATATGCGATTACACGATCTTAAACCTCGTCCCGGTGCGAAGCATCGCCGCAAGCGGCTCGGTCAGGGCGAATCCAGCGGCCACGGCAAAACCAGCGGACGCGGTGGCAAAGGACAGACGGCCCGCTCCGGCAGTTCGATTCGAATTGGCTTCGAAGGTGGACAGATGCCGCTCATTCGCCGCATTCCCAAACG
>Ga0068857_100005854_pt1 | contig 10498 bp, 5 predicted proteins | sample KBSCornC72_FD_66591 | JGI IMG/M metagenome (GOLD analysis project Ga0068857, IMG submission 66591) | Corn rhizosphere microbial communities from Kellogg Biological Station, Michigan, USA - KBS Corn C7-2 | ecosystem: Host-associated > Plants > Roots > Rhizosphere > Soil ...
CACACACCGCGCTTCACGGGAGACGTACGGAAGTTTTGCTGCCAGGCTAGGGCGAGCACGCTGCCTTGGCCCAGAAGCCCCCGACGGTATGCCATTTCCGGTCCAAGCACCACGCGGCGGAAGTCCGAGCCGTAAATGTTGGGCACGCCGTAGTGTTTGGCAAGTCGCTCGTTCAAGAACGTGTAGTCCGCGTTCAAAAGATCCAGCACGCTGCGGTTTTCCTTAATGACACTCTGAAACAACAGTTCGGTCTCTCGCCGGAAACTCTTGCGCAGTTCGTCATCCCAGTTGGGATAAAACACGCCATCGGGAGAAGTCGTCGGGAGGTTGCGTAAGTACAGAAGCTGATCGCCGAAAGTCTCGACCAGCGCGCTCGCCTTGGGGTCCGCCAACATACGGTGGACCTCCCGCTCTAAGACCGCTGGAATATGCAGCTGGTTCTTCGCCGCGACATCGATCAACGCGTCATCCGGGATGCTGCTCCACAGCAGGAACGATAATCGGGACGCAAGTTCCAGGTCGGTGATCCGGTAAGCCTGGCCCGCGCGGACATTCTCGGGTTGCGATTCGGCGCGCACCAGGAACTGCGGACTGGTCAAGATGCGGCGCAGAGCCAGTTCGATACCGTCCTGGAAGGTCCCCTCACGCCGACCTTCCTGGTAGAAACCCAGCACCCACTCCATGTCTTGCGCGACCACAGGACGACGGTAGGCGCGGCGCAGGAGCGTAGTCAGGATCTGCTTCGCGCATGGTCCCTCCTGCTCCGCGCTGGAGGGCTGGCAAATGTAAACTCTGCGAATGCTCCGGGAGTCTTCCGCGCGCGTCGCCGTGAAAGGCCCTCGAACGCGCAGCGTACCGACGGCCGGATGGTATTGCAGCTGCGGAATCGGATTGTCCTCGAGCGATTTGCGGTCGTACTGCCGGATCAGGTCCAGACTCGGTCGAAGATTCTCGGCCAGAAACGTCACGCCGACCAAATGCGAGCCCGCCTTGACCGGGATCGTTATGTCTATCGAACCATCGTTATCCGATGAGTTGGCAGCCGACAGTCCCACGCCGCGGTAGTCACGAGTTTCCACGAGTTCGTTGTCGATGAATAGCGCGAGCTTCTCATTCGGAATAAACTTGCCAAGACCAAAATTCGCAATGGAAAATTTGTATTCGCCGTTGGAGGGGAAAACGTGACGCACGGCCATCCCCCCGCGGGTGCCGAATGGCAGCCCACTCACGCGCTCAGTCTGCGATGTGTCGGCGGGCGAAATATAGGCAGCTTCTGTTGGCGATTTCCAGAAGCCCACACCCATCCGCGCGATACGTGCCGCCGCGGATGTATACGCTTCCAGCAGCGTTGGCGAGATCGTCAAGGATCCTGCGATATTGTCGAATCCCCTGGCCGAATCGTCCGGTGGAAGCAGCGAAGTGACATCGATCTCCAGATCTAATAGATCCCGGATCGCGTTCTTGTACTCGGTGCGGTTCAGCCGATGCAGAATGACGGAGCCAGGGTTAGGATGGGCGGCTGCTTTCTTATCGATCTCTGATTCCAGCCAGTCGCGAACGCCTTCGTAAGTCGCCAGAGGCGGCCGGGGCATGCCCGGAGGAGGCATCATGCCAGCGCGCATCTTACGGATCACGCGCTCCCAAACCTCCGGATGGTCGCCCGCGATCGAGAGATCAGCCTTTTCGAGCGAGAAGTTCGAAGTCTTAATTTTGTCGTTATGGCACCCGACGCAATACTGATCGAACAAGGCTTTAGCTGTTTGCGGCGTCGCCGCTTGAGGCGTCGTTCGCGGGGCCGTTTGCTGAAAGCCGGATAGGGCGGCAGCAGCCAGCAGCCCAACCAATAGTAGTTTGCTCTTCATTTGTGCGCCCCGTCGCCGAAGTGATCGTGGTGTTGCGCGTGCTCACTTCGCTGTTTTTCCTGGCGTTTTGCAGCGGCACGCTGGTGAGCCGCGCTCAGATTTGCCGCACGGCTGGATTCTGAACTAACTGCACAAAGTGACACCAAACGCTGCACCTGGTCGGCCCCGCAGGACGGACATGCGGCTGGAGCGCTACTGGCTCGCTCAAGATGCTCAAAGTGCTGCTCACACTCGAGGCACTCGTACTCAAAAATGGGCATAAACGTCCACGCCGGCACACGGCTCCATCTGCAAATCTATCGAATTCGCGGACTCGGAACAATCGTTTATTCTTCTAGAATGATACCGTACGGTTATGGGTGGAGTTCGAAGTGGACCTAGCCAGTTTGCCGTGCGCCCCAACTCACGGCCCAAGGAGGCAGTTGGAACGCTTCGAAAATCTCAACGAGTGGAGTGCAGGGGCATAGTCTTGGCCAAGGTCGCGATTGTCTCTGGATCGTGCACGGCCCGTCTGGCGTCCCCTTAGGCGGTCCACGATATTCGAGGCCCCATCCACCCCCCGCGAGGTTCTCGCAAGCTTTGGTGGCATAAGAAGCGAATCGGGGCCAAAAATACGGCGGACACACAGATCAACATGGTGCCTCCTCGGGACCTAACCGCCGCTCTAGAACGTCAAACGGCCCACCAGAAGGCCACTACGCTCGCCGATCACCGCTGACGCCGGCTGCGTCGCAATCGCTCCGAATCCCCCAGCATTCACCTTGTTTCCGTTGGAGATCACCTGCTGCGTGATACCCGTGGCATAACTGCCGCTTCCAGGATTGGGGATTTGCGTCCGGTTAAACGGATTCGTAAACTCGGCGCGAAGCTGAAACTTCACATTTTCGCGAATGCTGAAGACGCGGCCGAAACTCAGAGTCTCTTTTGGACGGCGTTGGTACCGGTAATCATTAAAGAAAACGGGGCTCGATGCGAAAGTTCCCGGCGCTGGATCGGTCCAGGCTTTGGGATTGAACACCTGCGTTGTGGCGGGGTCGAAGCAATGGCAGTTCAAGTCCGCCAGAAATAGAGGTTGTCCCGGAACCCGCTCCGCGTGCGTACCACGCAGGAGCGCGGCCGCATTGTTGATGACGGCCGTGCTAGGAACAAGAATGGGTTGGCCGCTGCCGTACTGTAACACCGTTCCAACGGTCCACTCGCTGAGAAGGTAATCCGCGTAACGCTGAACCTTAACCTTCGGCACGGTATAGTTCAATGCCAGAACGTTCCATAGGGGTCGGGAAAAGCTCGAGAAGGTCTTGTTGGTGTTGCGATTGAAGACATCATTGATTTCTCCCGCCCCTCCGCCGGTGTCGCTTTCCACGCCGAGCTGAAGCTCCTTCGACCACGTGAAACTATAGGTGACGTCGAGGCCATGTGAAAGTCGCTTGGTCACCTTCGTTTGCAAAGAATCGTACCAAGTCTTGCCGAGCGGTCCCGCACTGGTGATGCTGGCCGAGTTGGCGAATTGGGGGAATGGTAATAGCGAGCGGGCTACGCTGAACGTGGTCGGGAATCCCGCGAAGGGTACTCGGTTTTGGAACCGTCCGGCCGCGGGCTGCCCAACCTGGGCCGCCAGAATCGTACGGTCTGCGGCACTCGTAATGTCGAGGCCGTAAACCTGTTTGAGAATGTCCGGCTGGAGGCCGTTGTACTGATTCAGGGCGCTGGTTTGCCACCACGCTCCGCGGTTGGCAACGTAGGCCGCATCGACAACCAAGTTGCGGGCGATTTCACGCTGGAATCCAGCCGACCATTGAACCTGACGCGCTGGACGTCCCGCGTTCTGGTCAACGAGATTGGGCTGTCCCGCGAATGTTCGTGGATCGGGGAACAGGTTTGCACGAAGATCTGGCCACACCGGCGAAACCGGGTAGCCGTTACTCAGGGTAAAGGCAGGATCGCCATACCCTGGAGCATTGGCCGTCTGCGCGGCCCCTGAAACTCCCTGGCTTCCACCCGGGCTGGATGAATAAACGACTCCAAAACCCGAACGGAACACTGTTTTCGAGTTGATCTGATACGCGACACCAAGGCGTGGACCGAAAGCCAACGGGTAATTGTGGGCGAACGAACAGCCGCAATGACCAGGTCCATCTCCTTCAAAGATTGAAGCGCCCAGACGCCCCGCAGCGGTGGAGTTCGGAGTAGTAGCCGAAAAATCCGGAGTGCGGCCATATTGTTCGCGGGAATACGTCAAGTAGTCATAGCGCAGCCCGTAATCGACCGTCAACTTGCGGCTGATTTTCCAGGTATCTTGCGCAAAAGCTCCCATGAAGAATCGCCCTCCGCGCACTTTTGCGGGAGCTGCGACCGTCACCTGGTTTACGCTTCCCAGCAGAAAGCTGGCCAACGGAAATCCGGTGGCGCCATTGGTCAAAGTGACGCCAGCGTCGTTGTACCAGGGGTTAGCAGTCTGGTCGCTACTGAATGTTAACGACCCTGAGTTGTTTTCGTAGGGAGTTTGGACATAGCCCTCGGTGCGTGCCTCGGCGCCAAACTTGAAGGTGTGTTGACCCTTCACCATTGTGAGGGACGCGTTGAACGTGGGCTTCAGTTCGGTCACTAGATTCTGCGTGATCGGGCCCATGCCGCTCATCCCACCTGAACTGTTGCCGCCAGTCATTGCGTTGAATCGCGGGAAGCGCTGGTCCTCTGGGGGTCGGGTTGCGCCCTTGATGCCTAGTTCCTTGAAGACGTCGTAGCTTTTGACCGGCGGTTCATACTTGAATTCAGTGGACTGGAAGCCTGCGCCCAGGTGCAATAGTGTGGTCGGCGACAGGGTGTAATCGAAATTCAGGCGCTCCGTGTTGGAGCTGATATACGTACTTGACGTCGTATCAATGGGCTGCGGGAGCCCAACGCTCGAGCACAGCGGAACGCAAAGGACAACACCCGTGCTGGTGTCAGACCAATACCCCGAAAGCTTCGCCTTGGCTCCGAAACTCTGATCGACCTTTAAGGACGGGATTGGCGTCTTACGATCCGTCGGAAAAGGGTTGTTGTAGTTACTGATCAAGGCGCTGCTGGTGGGGCGAGGAATCAATGCCAGAACCTTAGCCGACGAAGGATCAAAGCTCGCCACCGGAATGATATTGCCCGGGAAAGGGTCCCGCACTCTATAGCCATCGGACCCAACCCGCGTGGTCGTCGGATCAAAGATCTGCCCGTCGATTACAGTTCGGCCAGTACTATCTGCCAACTTGCCACCAGTTGCGCCGATCGGAGCAGCGTTTCGGTTCAGCGCCTGGCTGAAATTACCCTGCCGGTAAAGGTCTGTCGGCACGGTGGGGTTCTGCGTGTTGATGATTCCCTTTTCACGAAATGCCTCATAATTGAAAAAGAAGAAAGTTTTGTTCCGCCCGTTGTAAATCTTGGGAAACCAAATTGGGCCGCCAATGTTGAACCCGTAGTCGTTACGGCGCGTCTTCGGCCGGACGCCCGTATACGCTTGCGAAGCATTCAGGAACTCGTTCGAGAAGTAATCGTAGGCCGAACCGTGGAATTGGTTCGTACCCGATTTGACTGTGTAGCTGAACACGCCCGAACCGGCCTGACCGTACTCGGCCGCGTAATTCGAAGACTGGACGGCAATTTCCTCCAGAGCGTCGACGCTCGGCTGCGCATGGGATTGAAAGTTCGCCCCGGCAACGTTCACCGTTGCATCCTGGCCTTCCACGCGTACCGCCTCAGTATTCGACGGAGATCCGTTCACCCGGATGTTCGAGCTTGGCGAGAAATAGGTCCCCGGGATCAAGTTCGCCACCGCCTGCGGAGTGCGGACCCCGTGGCTGCTGGAGTTCCCGTTACCGATCGGCAAGATAGGCAGCGAAGTAAGGCGATCTGTCGCAACGTTGGCCGAAACGTCCGAGCTATCGGTTCGAAGGAGGGTCACCTCGGCCGTTACGGTTACCGACTCGCTGGCTGAGCCGACTTCAAGCACGATGTTGAGGGGAATGACCTGCGAGCTCTGAACTCGAATATTGCTCCGGGTCAGCTTCTTAAACCCCGCGATCGCAACCGTGAGTTCGTACGTTCCAACCGGCAATTGCGAGAAGGTATAGTTACCGGTGGCCGAGGTAACCGCCTGGTACATGGTTCCCGTCTCCGCACCTCGTAACGCAATCGCTGCATTCGCGACGATGGCGCCTGCCGGATCCGAAATTACACCAGTCAGGGTTCCGCGATCGGTTTGAGCCAGCGCCACCATGGCCATAACGACTCCAACTACTGCCAGTCGAATCATGATCTCCACCTCCCGGAAATGATCAAATGCGGCAAGGACAGCGGCAACAGGCGGCACCGAAGAATCGATTGGTCCACCCGTTCGCGAGTAGCCAGTGAAGTTAACCCCGTGGTCCCTGCCCTGACTAGCGAGAGTATATTGGAGGCTCGCCAAAAGCTCCAATACTGTTTTCTTATCGTTCGATATGATTCAGATCTTGTTTCCAGAACATGCCGGAAATACCAGGTGATTTCTGACAAACTTAGCAGACTCGGTTTTCTCCCGCACTTTTCCAATTCCCGATGCAACTCCGCACGCGGTTCCGGTCGAGGTGCAGAACCATTCAGAATAGCTCTGAATTGATCGCGATTCGCTATTAGAGTGCGGCCAGGTGCCTGCTGTACAATCGTTGGGGTCAACTTGCGCCAGTAATTGCGTCACTAATAAGGAGAGCTACATGAGAATCTGGATTCGGACAACAACCGCAGTGGCCTTCGCCGCGCTTGCCGCGCGGCTGACCCTGTCTATCCCCGATACGGTTCAAGCGCAGGCTCCAGCCGGCGCAAAAGGCAAAGGCAAGGGGTTCGCACAGGACCCTCGTGCACAAACCCGGACATATCACTTCGAAGACACCAATGAGGATCTGCCGTACTCGCTCTACGTATCTTCCAAAGTGAAGAAGGACCAGAAGGCCCCCTTAGTGGTGACGCTACACGGCCTGGGCGCGCCCCAGACCATCATGATTGGGAAGACGGCGGTGGATCTTGCCGAAGAAGCAGGCTTTATACTAGTGGCTCCCATGGGCTATAACACCGGCGGCTGGTATGGTTCTCCCGTCGGCACCGGACCCGGACGGGGCAAGGGCAAAGGCGCTCCACCGGCTGCTCCCGATGCAGCAGCGAAAGGCCCGGGCGAAGGCGCTGCCAAGGGCAAAGGATTCGGCGGATTCGGCGGCGGTAACCAGCCGGCCAACTTGAGGGAGTTGAGCGAGAAAGACACGATGAACGTCATCGCCATGGTCCGCAAGGAATTCAAAATCGATGACAAGCGGATCTACATCATGGGCCACTCGATGGGCGGCGCCGGCGCGCTGTACCTGGGCTCCAAATACCCCAAGATGTTTGCGGCGGTCGCTGCGGAAGCTCCGGCAGCATTCTGGCAAACCCGCAAAGAGACACTGCAGCCGATGAAGGACGCGAAGGTTCCTGTAATGATCGTACACGGCGACATCGATGAGGTAGTCCCCGTTACCAACAGCCATGCGTGGGTCGACGTCATGAAGGAATTGAAGATGAACTACGAATTCGTGGAACAGCCAGGGATTACGCACGGTCCGGTCATCGAATCGGGCCTGAAACCCATCTACGAGTTCTTTGCGAAGCACAAGAAGTAAGAAGGGCGACCCCAAAAATGAATATTAAGAAAATTGCAACCCTGGCATCTGCAACCCTAGCGCTGGTTCTAAGCTATGCGTTGCTCCAGACACAGGCCGGACTCGCACAGGCCCCCGCCGCCGGAGCTCCTAAGGGTGGACCCGCTAAAGCTCCGGACCCGCGCGTGCAGCAGCGGACCTATCATTTCGCGGACACCAATGAAGAACTGCCCTACGCGTTGTTCGTTTCTTCCAAAGTCGCCAAGAACAAGAAAGCGCCCCTGATCGTAGCGCTCCACGGAGTCTTCGGCGACGGGAACTCCTTGCTACGCGGCAACGCGCTGGATCTGGCAGAGGACGGCGGTTACATTCTGGTCGGCCCTATGGGCTACAACCCGCAAGGCTGGTACGGCTCGCCGGTGATCGTCATGAATGGCGGACCCGGCAAAGGAAAGGGACCGGGTGCGGCAAAAGGCGGCCCACCGCCCACTCCCGAACCGCCAAATCTTGCCGAGCTCAGCGAGAAAGATGTCATGAATGTCCTGGCGATCATGCGCAAGGAATTCAACGTCGACGACAAACGCACTTACCTGATGGGCCACTCCATGGGTGGGGCGGGAGCTTTGTTCCTCGGGCCGAAATACGTCGACCAGTGGGCGGCGGTTGCGTCCATCGCGCCAGCAGCGTTCCTGATGCAGCCCGAGAGCTTGGCGCCCGTCAAGGACAAGATGCCGTTGTTCCTGGCGCATGGCGATGCCGATACCGTGGTTTCTATAGACGTCGGCCGTCGCTGGGCGAAGACCGCGACCGATCTCAAGATGAAGGACTTCAAGTATATGGAGATACCGGGCGCCGATCACGGAACCGTGATCACCCAGGCCATGCCCGAGATGTTCAAGTTCTTCAAGGAACGTACGAAATAACTACTTTGCGCTGCAGCCGTACGACTCCGCAGCTTCCGCGGGCCCGTTTTTGTACTTGGGATACTCCGGATAAGAACACATGGGGAGGCTACGGGCACCGGCAGTCACTGTGATCGACTTCCCCGGCGCCTTCCCGTTTTCGACCCAATCCACCAGCAGCGCAAAACGGTCGAAGGTATTCGGAATGGGCTTGGACTCGATCTGCTTGCCATCACCATCCGTGCCATAGGTGGTGCCTGTGAGACCGTGGCCGGTCTGTGGCAGCACAAAAAGCCGCGCGAAGCTATCCACCTTAGATCGGCCCATCTTGTCCAGCACCGCCTGATAGTAGTCGAGTTGCGAACCTGGCGAGGCCAGCGTGTCATTCGTGCCAATCGCAACGATCATCTTGCCGCCGCGCTTCTCAAATGCCGATAAATCGGGATTGAAGGCATCGAGCCAGGCCGAAAGTTCGGCACGGCGCGCGGACCATTTTCCGCCTTCCACATAATCAAGCGGGTTTGCAGCGAGGTCCTTCATCAGGAAACCGGTGACGCCCAGAGCGCCTAGGTGACTATGCATCGCAGCATCCACGGCTGCCCCTTCCTGCCCCTGGAATCTAGCTCCCATAATCAAACCGCTCCCACTGGGGTCGGTGTTCGGCAGCCACATCCCGAAGCTTTTCACCCCATTCGCCAATGGAGCCGCGAACGGATAACGCGTGTAGACGAACTCCAGCGTGGAAATCTGCCCGTCTGTCAGGCATGCATTCGGGCTGGTATCCGCGGAGTTGGGATCCACGTTGCCGGGACAGCGTTTCGATGCCCACGGATGACGATTTTTTGCGCCCTGTTTCACGTCAAAGATCGCGCGGCAGGCCACGTAGTTGTTCATGATGCCGTCCACCAAACCATCCAACTTGTCGCATTGACGCATGACTTCGCCGCGTATCGCATTGACTTTCGCGAGCGTGACCCAGTTGGCGGCGGGCTTCTCCTGAATACGAATCAGCTCCGGAGCCAGCATCAGAGTGGAGAAGTTCACAATCGGCACATTCGCCGCGATGCCGTCGTAGTCGGCCGGATAGCGCTGGGCCACAGTCAGCGCCTCGCGGCCGCCTTGCGAGGACCCGACGTAGTAGTTGCACTTGGGCTTCGCGCCGTACATGCGCTCGATCAGCACCATGGCGGCATCGTGTGTCTTCTTCATCTGCATGTAGCCCAGGTTTTTGATCGCTTCGTCATTCAGTCCCCAGTCGTCATTCGGATTGGGCCCCGCTGGTCCCTTCGCGGCACCAGGACCTTTTGCGTCTCCGCCCTTCGCGGCACCGAAACCACCACGTCCGCCGAATGAGCCAATCTGGTGGCCGGAGTCACTTCCATACGTCACGTAGCCTTGCGCCAACTGCGGCCCCGCGAGCCCTGGGATCATACCGTTCATTCCCCCGCCGCCCAACTGCACAGAGCGACCATTCCAGGCCGAAGGAAACGCCACTTGAAAGTTGATGGGTTTGGCGTTGGAGGCTTGGTCAACCGGGGTGATGGAGCCGTTGACCGTGCAATAGGGTCCACCACTCTTGGCGGCTGCGTTCCATCGCGGTTCACTCAATGTGATTCCCGACACGGGCTCGCCGATGGCCGAGGCAGGGATGCTGCCGCCGAGCTTCGCGGCCGTACAGTCAGATTCCGTAATCGTCTTCGATGGTGCGGGCGCCTGCGCAACCACTCCGGATGCCCAGAACATCGCCGCCGTCCCGGCGCCAAACACAATCCACAAACGCGAATGTTTCATATCCTGTTGACCTCCAATACGCGGTCCCTAAGCCGCACCATCTTGACACAGTACCGAACTCGTCCGCACCGAACAATTGTTTTTGGTTCTGGAACTATCACCTTCAACGATCAATTACGAGTCCTCCCTTGCCGGGTATCATTAGCGCGGTGGCGACGTAGTTTGTCTGCGTCCCGTGGGCTGGCGACAAGGAGCTGCGGAGCCTCGGTGGCTGCGCCGGATCTTACGCTCGGCCTGTGCCGAACACCCAATCCGCTAACGTTATTTTTTGGGCGGTTGCTTGAGGCTTTGATACACGGCCGATACG
>Ga0068857_100005856_pt1 | contig 10497 bp, 6 predicted proteins | sample KBSCornC72_FD_66591 | JGI IMG/M metagenome (GOLD analysis project Ga0068857, IMG submission 66591) | Corn rhizosphere microbial communities from Kellogg Biological Station, Michigan, USA - KBS Corn C7-2 | ecosystem: Host-associated > Plants > Roots > Rhizosphere > Soil ...
CATACGAAGATGCGCTTGGCGCGGGAGAAGTAATTCTTGGCGTCTGAGAGCCCGATTGTTCCGCCGTTAACAGCCTTTCGAACGGCATAGAGGTTGTTGTCGTCTGCCAGGCGGTTGATGTTGTGGTCGGTCCAGTATTTCAGAGCGGACAGCAGGGCTCCGTCTGGTTGACGAAGCGTATCGGGATCGTCCTCGTGACCGGCGGCGCGGAAGTTGTCGCGTCCGGTCGTCTGGAGCATCCCGGACCCGCGATAAGTCCATCCATCATCTGGCAGATGATTGCCGAGACGACCACCATAGGCCTTGTTGGCAAGCGCCTTCGGATTGTTGGCAAAAGGCATTGCGGCAGCCAGAGTAGGGAAGCGCTTCGGCCAAACCTCGACCAGGCGCTTTGCCGAGTACATCAAGTTCTCTTCGAGGCGCGTCAGTGACCACGTCTCAACGGCGATCTCTGCCATGAAGTGCTGGACGCGGAGGGGGCTCGTCAGGCCAGCTTTATCGATATCGTCGGCATGGTCCGCAAATGCCTGGACGATGCCGGGCTGGATCGAGATGGCAAACTGCTTGAGGCGATCGCCAGTGATGATGCTCATCTGATGCCCCCCATAGCCCTGGACATCGCAGCAGCGTCACGATTGGACATGTCTGCACTGGAACTGCGGAAGCCACAGTTGGAGGGGGAATAGCAGATTGAACAGGACGACAAGGCGAGCGCCAGCAGCCCGGCAAGCAGGGTGTTGAACATGGGATGCTCCATGAAAAAACCGCCCGAAGGCGGCGCAAATGCGGATATGTCTGATCTAACTAAGCAGAGGGCGCTAAAAGTACGTCGGCGCGAGCTCTCCCGAACGCAGCAATAAAGGCCGTCTTAATTATCGGATACATTTCATCCGAAGTGGACAACATTTGGCTATCCTGCCACATGCGGCGAAGCCGTACGGGCTGCGCATTGAGCTGGGCGTCGATCGTCACGGCCTCAGCATCAGTGGCACGACGCCAAATGTCGGCTTTGTAAATAACTATTGGGAAAAACGGGGAAGATTCCTCATATGCTACGACCGATTCATCATTCGCCGGTAGCCATTCTTCAGCATAGCCGGGCTGTAAATTAGCAAAGACCCCGATTATCAATCCCGATAAATTTTTCTGAACGTAAGGCATCATTTACCCCGTGTGTCTCGCCACCCGTATGTGAAAATTCCAACTGTAGTATTTGTGGCCGTTCCATTCCTGAACCTGATTTGGGACGATGTATTGGTGAGAACCCTCAGGATTCCCGTGGTGCCGCGAGAGCCCGCAGCCGAACCGGCAACGACGGTATAGCCAGGAACGGACGATGAGCTATCCTGTGGTAACTCGTCGCCCTGATATGGGGAAGAAACATATGTAATTACGAATGAATTAGAGGTGTTAATCATAGTCATTTCCACCTCTACCGAGACCCCCGGGGGCACTGAAAGAGTTACAAGGTGGGCAGTAGTGTCACTGATAACAGAAGACGCGTCATTAACAGACGACGACCAGATGAACCAATCGCCTACTTGAGTGAACGGGGTTATCTGTGAACTGTTATTCGTTTTGAAGGAACCAAGCCGTCTGTTGGCAGTGTATCCCGCCGGCATTGTTGGAGATGTTGGACTTAATGATATTAATCCATCTGTGGTTCCATCGGAATCTCTCCTGATTATAAATACATTATACCAAGTGTTTGCGGATATTGATCCTGTATCAAGACCACCATTGCCAGATCCTGATGAAAAATTACTGAAAGTCTTAGTGATTGCAGACGGCAATGTTAGATTATAGGTTGTCCCGCCATTTCCGTTGGCGCAAATTCCGGCAGAAATGCCGACTGAGGTTGCTGTGGACAGAGAAATAAGTAGGCCATTTATTGCCCCAAGTGGCCAGAAAGCCGCCCACGCTGGGTTTGTGGACGGTCCAAATGTTTGGAGGGACTGCCCCGCCAGCGCGGGAGGAAGGGCAACCCATGAGCTGGCATTGCGATAGAGTAACGAGCCCTGGGCATTGCTAATAGTATCAAGAAGCGTGCTCAGAGCGACATCGGACGGTGGTGCGCCACCCCCACTGACATTGGCCTTAATCGTGTTATTCGCCATATTGGCGAGTTTAGCGTTTGTGATTGAGCCGTTGGCGACTGCGGCAGATGTATTGGATGGCTGGATATTGGTGCCGTCTGAATAAACGTCTGAGATTAGGCCTTGCGCAACGACGTTCGTAATGCCGCCACCGCCAGAGGAAATGGTGATCGAGAAGGTTCCGGTGGTGGCGTTGTTGATGATGAAGCGGCCGCCCACACCGGCGGGGAGCTGATAATTGACATTCGCGGTAAGGACACCGGAAAAGTTGATGATCATCGGCTGGTATTGGGGCGCCGAAAGCACGACAGTCCCGCTTATGCCGGTCACATTGATATTCGTTACGCCGCCCAAGGCCGCATCAATAATCGCCCAGTCGGCATTGACGGGAACATTCCAGTTCCCAGCGTAGTCGCCGTTCGCGGGCTGTTCGATGCGCTTGTTGGTCGTGAAGGTGGAAACCATGGAGGGCTCTCCAAAAGAAAACCCACCCGGCTAGGGGTGGGCAATATTTCTGCTATGATGTTTGTTCGTTGACGGAATAGGTGAGGCTCAGATGCGCAAGTGGAGCATCAAGGGATTTGCCATTGCTGGCATGGTAGTCGGCATTATCGGCCTTCTAAGCCGAATGGTTCAACCAGGTTACGATATCTTCTCAGTGCCGACCTATACGGAGGTCGTAAGGACACTGACCCCGGCCGCTCTCCTGGCTCTGGTGGCCTGGGTTCAAAATCTATTTGCAAAAGGCAACGGAGCGCCAAGTGACTGAGTTAGGTTGACAGAATTTCGCCTCTCGCTATCGGTCACTACAGCGGGAGGGGCCATGACAGAGTCGGAGAAAGAGCGGATCAAATTATCCGCCAACTATCTAAACGGGATCGCTATCGCACTTTTCGCAGTGGGCGCCGTATCGCCTACGGTATCGTCACTGGACGGAGGAAGCGCACCAACCGCTCCTGTCGTTATCGCAACGGTAATTTGCATCGTAGCCAGCGCTGGCCTACATTATGTTGCGAGAGTGATCCTGAAAGGGTTGAAGCCATGAACATCAGCGTTTTGTTGCCGTTGCTCATCGCCCCGGTTGGTGGGTTGCTCATTGGCGCGTGGGCATTCTGGTTGAACAGTCGGAGCGCGGCAAAAGACGGAGATCACGCCCGGCCATCCCATCGCAATGCCAGCCATAGCCAGCCTGTAGCACATTGACTTGTGCTCATCGGGCCATGTCTCCGGTTAATTTGAGTGCCTTAACGACCAACTCATCCGGAGCGCCTAGCAGCGGCTTGGTAGCCATACCCTGATCCTTCTTGGCCAAATCGGCCAACTTAATCAGGCGATTGACGAGAAACTCGTGCGACTTTCCGACTCTACCGCCAGCCTTGCGTTGCTGGCGGCCTCGGTTCTTGTCGTACTGCTCTGCGCCGCTTTGGGCAGCGATATTGACGCGGTTGCTTTTCTGCAAAGGCAGAAGGAGCTGCGCCATGACAGTCGGGTTATAGGCCCCGTGCTTGTTGATGTAGGTCTGCAGCATGGCCCTGCCGACTTCGGGGTCTTCAAGCGCCCTCTGGTAAAGATCCTGAACCTTGCTGATGCCATTGGCGCGGAGTTTATTGAGGCCGGCTTTTAGACCAGCCAAACCAGCTACACCCGACGCTGTTGCCAAGTGCCCCGAAGAAAGAGCTTCTGCGCCAGCAATCGCCATGGCGCCCGCAACGGAAACATGTCCCGTTCTCTTGGCCATATCCGTCATCGTTTTCATGATGTTCGCGCCGGTATCCGAACCAGATCGGGCGCGAGTATTGTCGAGAGCCTTTTGAGAGCGCTCGATATCGGCGGCAATGGCCTTCATATTGTCGAGGCCATCCTTGCCGAAGAGGGCCTCGATGGCGTCGCCATGCTTGGTCAGGAGTGTCTGGAGTTTGGCGCCGGAGATGTTGCGCTCACCGCCCGATGTTCCCGCATTGGTCACATCGTCCAGGATCTTTTCAGCTCCGGCCTTCCTGAGACCAGCAACGGCATCCTCGTTGCCTTTCACGCGCTCCAGAACGGCCTTGATCTGTGTCGGGCCATCCTTGGCACGGATCATGTCGCCGACGCGAGCCTTGACCTCGTCAGGCGTATTGGCGCCGATCAGCTTTCCGGCCGCGCCCTCTTGCGCCTCCTTAATGGCCGTTACCTTGGCGGCTTGGGCATCTTCGAGGGACTTCGTAGCAGTTGCCACATCATCGAAGCGAGAGGAGAAGCCCGGAGAAGCTTCATCGATAGCCTTGAGTGCCTGACCATAGTTACGCTTCCAGGTATCGAGCACACGGGGGTCGAGGCTATCTGAACCCCTCATGAGCGAGCGCAAGCGATCAGTGGCCATATCCTGGATAGCGGAAACTGCTTCCGGGGAGTTCTTGGCGGCATTCAGAAAGGCAGAGGTGATCTCATATCCGGTATTGCCGGCCGGGAAGGCTTTGGCCGGGATGGTCGAAGCGCCCATCTTGTACTGGCCGGCGAAACCGTTCGTATCGAGAATGGGCTTGACTGGTGCCTGACGATAGGTCTGCGCGAATTCGGCGTGGGCTTGCTTGGCGGCGCGGAGGCGCTCGGCAGCACCTTCATCGAAGGTGGGGACGGCTGTAGGTTCTTCGCCTACCACCCCAGAAGGGGAGGCTCCACGTCCTCTTCCAGTATTTCCCGGATTTGTGCCTGTGTTAGCTTCGGTGCCGCCGATGGGGCGGGTGGTTCCGGTAACGGCGCCGGGGTTATTGTCTCCCCTCGGGCCAAGCAGGCTTTGTATTCCCTGATTGCCTGAAGCACCTCCAGATCCCCCTTGGCTCGGAATGTCTCCCACCATTGGTCTAGTACCAGCGGGCGCTGCCAAGGCTGGTAATCCATCAGGAGACGCTGCACTGCTTGCGGCGCTGTTTCCCCGGGTATTCCCGATATCGGCGTCCGGGGCGGTGGATTTGAGTCTGCCGGTAATGGTATTTGAGGGGTCAAGGGCACCACTGGCGACGGCATTCTTTTCCCAAGCTGCCTGATTATCGACGGCGTTGTTTATACTATCCATGACCGCCGATTTCAATTGGCCTAGCTGAGCATGCCCAACATTATCGCCCGCGCGCTTGGCCTGTGCCATGGCGCCCGTGATTGTAGTATCGAGCTGCGTCAGTTTGTTGAATGGCGTCACGTCATTCAGATTGGCAACCATGCCGATAACAGGCGTGGCAATCGGGCTCGGGATCGTGACCGAGGGATCGATGCTTTTCTGCAGATCGGCGGCGGCCTGTCTGGCTTGCGCCGTGACAACGGAAAGCTTGTTGTCCGGGTCTACCAGATCATAGAGCTTAGCGCGCGCTTCTCGGGCGGCATCGCTCGCGCCCTGAACTGCGGTGCGAAGATTGTTCCCGACCGCTTCGGGGTCGAGGTTGCCCGGCAAGCTATCGTTCAGTTCCTTTGCCCTCTGAGCCAGGGTATCGATCGCCTGGCTATGTGCGGCGTCGATATCGCTTAGCTGCTTGTTGAGGAAGCTTGACGGCTGCATGACATCGGCATCTGGCGCGGCGGTGCCCCTGATCGCTGCGGCGCGCGCTGCATTCTGCTCACCTGCCGCCGCCATCTGGCCAGCCGCAAAATTAGGATTGGCAATGCCTGCTGCCTTCGTCGCTTGAGCCAGACCGATATCTCCGGTCTGCTCGGCTAGATTAGGCCTGGACCCCGGAATGATCTCGGAGGGATTGGCAATGGCAGCGTTCAGGGCTTCCTGCGGATTGGTTGCCGACTTTCCAAGCATTTCGGTTGCGGCACCCTCCCGCATGCGCGGGACCATCGGCGCAATATAATCCTTCCCCGCATTCAGGGCGGCGCTGCCGCCTATCTTTCCCATAGCAGGAGCAACAACACCAGCCGCTAGGCCGGCGAGAGGAGAACCTGTTGCTTCGCCAACCCCTTGGGCCGCAGCGCCACTGGCGAAGTTACCAGCCATCGCGCCAGCGCCGCCACCCATGCCGATGCCGCCTACAGCAGACTGCACACCCATCTGAGCGGCGCGACCAAGAGGCGTCGTTGCTTCATATTGTCCGGTCTTTTCAAGAAGTGGTGCGGCAACCTGTTCGCCTGTTGGGGCGTCGGGAACTGCGAAGCCAAATGTCGAGCGACTATGCTCTTTCTGGGCCTCACGCATCGCAACATGGGCCTTCATGATTTCTTCGACCGGCTGGCCAGTGATGGCGCTTTGGCCTCGGGCAAGCAGATAATCGACCATGCCCCCCATGTCGCCGGCCCAGCCCAGAGCTGCACTGCCGGCGCCCTTAATACCAGCCGTTGCGGCACCCTTCGCGATCGACGAAGCCGTGGAATCGTCCGGGCTGTTCGCGAGTATGCCGGGTTTCGTAGGTGGGGCAGGTTGCGCTCCCCTCTGGCTTGCTACGGAGGCCCCACCGAACGCGCCCTCCTGGCCATCGAACTGATCGAAGTGGTTTGGAGTGGGCTGAGTGGTAGGCGCCTCTGGCGTGGCGGTCTCCCCAGTCGGGGTACCTACGGCCGGAGGCGCGCCGTCGAACTGATCGAAGAAATTAGCCATCTATTGCCCCAGCACGTATTTAGAGTAACCGGCGCCGTATTTCCTGTCGAAGTCGGCCGCAAGTTTCGGATCGGCACGAAGGGACGCCATGGCTTGCGCCGGAACGAAGGCTGAAAGCGCATAGAGTTCGGGAGGGGCCGCCTTATTGAAGGCTGCATCCATTCCAGTTATGGCACCCCCTGTCTTGGCAACCCATTGCTGCGCAAAATTATAGTAGTCGATCTGGCGCTGATTGGCAGCTTTCAGCGACGAGATAATGCGCTGGGCACCGGCCGGAGAATTGGCACCGCCAGGAACTGACTCGATGGCCCTTGTGGTGATGCCGGCCGCTTCTTGCGAGCCCAGAGAACGGCTAAGTGCGAACCCGAGGCGAGTAGTTTGCTTGTTCAGATCCTCACCGTTCGCAATTGCGTTTTCATCGAACGGCGCTCCGAGGTTCATGGCCTGTGCCGCCGTGTTGATCGTCTTCGCAACATCAAGGCGGCTTCCGAACCCGCTGCCGGGCGCTAGCATCCCGGACTGCGGCAGCTGGGCAAGAGAGTGCGCCATGTCAGCGAGTTGCTGATTGGTCTGCTGTGCGGAGGTTGACTGCGCCCGTGCGGTCGCAATTGCAGAGGAGCCCTCTTCCGCCGCAATCTTCTGCCCATCTGGAGTGAACTGGAGATAGGTCATGGGGATCTGGGCGGGAACCTGCGGCGATGGCAGCCCCTGTTCATTGACGTTAGCACGAGGCACAGACGTGCCAGCATCTGCACCCGATTTCGCTTCGCCGGTCGTGGTGCCCACGGGCATGTTTTCATCCTTCATGGCGATCTGCCCCGTCGTGGGATCGATCTGGCCGTATTGGATGATCTTGGGAACCTCATTCGGCTTGGTGACATCGCGGATCATGATGCCAGTCGGCAGGTAGGTCTTCTCGTAACGCTGAGCGGAAGTCGCAACACCGGTCTTCGTGGTTTCGGCTTCAGTCTGCTTGGTAGCCGCTGCCGTGAGATTGGCCTGCTGCTGCTCTGTAACCGTGCGAGCATGCGTCTGTCCGATATCTGCAGCCTGTTTCTGCAAGCCCGCATAGGTATTGGCACCAGCTCCGAGGCCCTGCAGCATGGCAGCGCCGAGGTAGCGACTATTGGAACCCGCCATGCCGCCAAGACCTGATAGAACCGACAGGAGCAGATTGCGGTTATCCGGGTTGCTGGCCCAGCCAGAAAGACCACCTTGGCCCTCGGGCTGAATACCGCCCACAGCATTCGTGCCGGCATTGGCAGGTGCTACACCGCCGGCGCTAGGTGTGCCCTCCGTATAGCCGCCTGGATTGAGGCCACCGCCGGAACTGCCAACGCTTGTACCATTATATTTATTTAGCCAGAGATTGGCGAATTGACCGGCGGTCATATTGAGATTGCCACCGTTGGACAAAACGGCTTTTGCACCAACAATGGAAGATGCCGGCGCATTAGGATTGGAGAGCAGCCCAGAAGCACCCTCCGCGCCTTGCTGATGAGCCAGATATAGTTCGGCATCTGTCGGGGGGCGGCCGAGAGCTTTCGTCAGCTCTGCCTTGTTGTTCTGCGCAAGCTGGATCGCAGCATTCGTCGAAGCGATGGGATCTTGCGGATTTGATAGGCCATATTGCTTCGCTGTTCCCGGAACAAACTGGAACAAGCCGTTTGCTTTGCTGCCATCGTTATATGCCGATGGATTGTTCTTACTCTCGATCCATGCGGATCTGGCCAGATAATCGGGGCTGATGCCAGTACCGGCGGATGCCTTCTGGAACAGAGGCATAAAGGGACTGTTTGCGGACGACGACTGGCTATCACGGGCGCCTTGTGGCACCAAGCCACCCTTCGGCGCGGGGGGCGCACCAGTATCCGTAACGGGCTGTTCTTCAATGATCGGATGCGGTCGACCAACCGGCTTGATGACAGTCGGTGCGGGCATCGGAGGAACCAGCCCGGTCGGTGTATCGTCATTGGGGACATCAGCAGGAGTCTTCTGCTGTGAACCAAGGCTGGCAAGAACATCGGCGGCAATGGCGTGAGAATCTCGCGGCACAACAACAGGAACAGCCGCCTCCTTTTCCGCCGCCTTTGGTGCAGCGGGGACGACAATCGGGGCGGCATCCGGCAGTTTCAGCGCTTCGGGAGCCGCAGGAGCGTCCGCCCCCATGAAGGTCTTGGCCATCCCCTGGTTATCGGGGTCATTTGGATCGACAACGCCGCCATCATCGTAGTGCTTGCGATCGACGGAGCCGCCCCTCGCCAAGAACGGCAGGAAGGCTAGCAAAGAAGATAGGAAGCTACTGCCCCCAGCAGCAGCCGCACCAGCGCCTGCGGCTCCGGCTGCCCCGGCGCCAGCAGCGCCAAGACCTGCGGCAGCGGTGCCCGCCGATCCAAGGCCAGACGCGGCACTCCCAAGTCCCGCAAGCCCCGCCACGTCCTTACCGAGGCCGTAGATGTCCTTTGCGGTATTCACAGCCCCAGAAATGCCGCCGATGCCACTTGTGGGAGCACCGGTCGGATTCTGGGACGACATCAGGCCATGGGTATTGGGCTGGTCAGGGATATTCATCCCCTTGACGTTCAGTCCGGTCTTCTTCTGCAGACCTTCCGGCGACGTGGGATCAGTCTCATCGTCATTCTCGTAGGGTAGACCGCCATCAGAGAACCCGGCACGGCCGCCGCTCTTGAGATGGCTTGCACTGCCCATGCCGCCGTGCGTTGGCTCAGAACTAAAGGTAGCCGCAGGAGCGTTGGTTGGCGTTCCTGGATTCGGACCAAACCCGAACTGGGACGTTTTCCCGTCGGCCGCTTCCTCTGTTTGATTGTTGAGACCAAGCGCCTTTTTGAGTGTACCAATGCCGCCAACATCCGGCACCGTTGAAGGCGCACTGACCATGGTCGAATAGTCCGGAGTGTTCTCGCCGGCCGCTGCGCCTCCGGTCAACTGGCTATAGAGTCCTCCACCCACGGCTCGCTCGATTCTGCCGCCGTCTTTCTTGCCTGACACCGCGTTGTAAACGGCATTGGCATCATTATAGAGGGACTTGCCGTTGTTGATCAGGCCAGATAGTTGGGCCAGCTCGTCCTGCGTCGGGGTCGAAGGACCTTTCACCGGATCCGACTTCAGCAAATGCCGGATGACAAGCGGCTGGATGTCGAACCTGCTAGCGCCTCCATAGGGCGCATCGCCGGTCGTATCGATAGCCGAGGTCGCTCCGCCATCAGCATAAGCATGGGGTACAAGACCTCCCGTTCGGAAATGTCCCCTATCTGCCGCATCTCGCGTTGCTTCATCGTAATCGACGGTGCGATATCCAGCTGCGAGGCCAACGGCCTTGGGGTGCTTCTTCTCAACCTCTTGGGCGATAAGGCCCATATGAACGCCGGGTTTGCCCTTGTATTTGAACTTGACGATGTTCTGGCCATCAAAGGTCTTGCCGATCGGCTCGATATCTTCCTTAAGCCGCTCGTCCGAGAAAAAGGGAGCCGGTCCGGTCGTCGAGGTCGTCGAGCCAGACAGCGCGCCGGTTCCTTCCGCGATATTGGCAAGGAACTGAGCAACCTGGAACGGATAGGATTGCTGCTGCAGGAATTGATTATAGAGCGCCGTCTTGCCTGCCTGTTCGGTCTGCTGCTGCGCCTGTCCAGCTGTAAGCTGGGCCGAAGCGCCCTGCAGAGCCGACGTCTGAGCTTGATTGCCGATACCCGCCAATTGCTGGCCGCCGGCCATGAGACGTGCCAGATTGGCCTGATCAGCGGAAAGCTGCGCCCCCTGCTGCTGTTGAGCAACGCCCTGTGCCTGCTGGTATCCGGTATTCAGCAATCCGGAAAG
>Ga0068857_100005858_pt1 | contig 10491 bp, 9 predicted proteins | sample KBSCornC72_FD_66591 | JGI IMG/M metagenome (GOLD analysis project Ga0068857, IMG submission 66591) | Corn rhizosphere microbial communities from Kellogg Biological Station, Michigan, USA - KBS Corn C7-2 | ecosystem: Host-associated > Plants > Roots > Rhizosphere > Soil ...
GCAACAGCTGCGCGTCGGGAGCAAAGTGTGAGGAAGAATGGGTCGAATTCACGGGAAGGTCAGCTTGTGAGTTGATAGCGCTCAATTGCCTGTTCGATGAGGGCTGGAACCTCGCCGCTCTCGAATTGAGCCCCCAACAGCGTTGCAAAGCGCTGGAGGATTTGGTAGAGATCTTGCATGGTTGCCAAACCAAGAGGATGCAAGCGCGTCTCCACGATCTCTTCGCGCGCAGTTTTAATATGCCAGCGCAGATTTTGCCCACGTTCAGTCAAAACCACTCGTGTGTACCTGCGATCTCCTGCCTTGCCGCGCTTGCGCTCGGCCAGGCCCATCGCCTCCAATTTATCAACCAGACTGGTCATATTGCTTTTGTCGCAGATCAACAGGGCAGCTAACTCGCTTAACGAATGTCCCTCTGGATCTTCCAGATGGACGAGCGCCCAATACTGTGTCGTGGTAAGATCAAAGCGCTTCATCAACTGGCGATCGCCTTCATCAAGATGAATAAATATACCAGAAATCAGCCGGGAAATTTCTTGCGCGAGCTGGCTTACCGTCGTTGGCTCCATATAGTTCTCCACCAAACTGTTGATCATTCAACTATTGAACTGAAAACAGTATAGCATGCAAATAGTCGAAAAGTCAATGGATTTACAGCCAGTTTTTCAAAAGAAGATGAAAGAGCTTCGCACGTTGTATCATAGAGAGTCTGGTCTTACGCCATCGCGAGATTTTTCAGCAGTTGAGCCAGCCAGCGCCACGCCTGGGATGAAGCGATAGAACGTTTCCGCGCAATTTGCCAGGCGCGTGCATAGTTGAAAGGAGCAAAGGTTGAGAGTTGCGCTCTTTATCACGTGTTTTAACGATACGCTCTTTCCACAGGCCGGGCGAGCAACCGTCCAATTGCTCGAACGGCTCGGCCACACGGTCGAGTTTCCCGAAGAGCAGACCTGTTGCGGGCAAATGCACTTTAACACTGGCTACCAGCGTGAGGCACTGCCCCTGATCCGGCGCTTTGTGCAGGTCTTCGGGCAAGCCGAAGTGGTGGTCGCGCCCTCAGCTTCGTGCGTGGGGATGGTGCGCGAAGTCTATCCACTGGCCGCGCAATGGTTCGGCGACCAGGAACTCCTGGCCGAAGTCGAAGCGCTGGCCCCGCGCGTCTACGAATTGAGCGAATTTCTGGTTCACCGGCTCGGTCTGGAAGATGTGGGTGCGTACTATCCGCATCGCGTGACCTATCATCCCACCTGTCACTCACTGCGCTTCCTGCACGTAGGTGACGCGCCCTTGCGCCTGCTGCGTGCCGTGCGTGGCCTTGATCTGGTAGAATTGCCCGCTGCCGAGGAGTGCTGCGGCTTTGGTGGCACCTTCGCGGTCAAAAACGCCGATACCTCGCTGGACATGCTCAGCGACAAGGTGCGCCACGTGCTCTCCACCGGAGCCGAGGTCTGTGTCGCCGCCGACAATTCGTGCTTGATGCAGATTGGCGGCGCGCTCCATCGTCAGCGGGCAGGGGTGCGTACGCCGCACCTCGCCGAAATTCTGGCATCAACGGAAGAGGAGGCATTCGTATGACCGATGTTCCTGGAACGACACGCAAGAGACAGCCGCTCCCTACCTTCCAATCCAGCGCCAGAGTCGCGCTGAACAATACCCAGTTGCGGCATAATTTGCATAAAGCGACCTCGACCATTCGTGAGAAACGCCGCCGCGCGGTTGAGGAGATGCCCGATTGGCAGGAGCTGCGCGAAGCCGGGCGCGTAATCAAGGAGCAGACCATGCTCCACCTGGACCACTATTTAGTAGAACTGGAAACGGCGGTGCAGCGCGCGGGCGGGCAGGTTCATTGGGCACGTGATGCTGAGGAGGCCAACGCGCTGATCGCTCAGATCGCCGAGCAGCACCACGCCCGCGAAGTCATCAAAGTCAAATCGCTGACCACCGACGAGCTTGGCCTCAATCGCGCGCTGGCGGAGCATGGGATCAGCGCGATTGAAACCGACCTGGCCGAGCTGATTATTCAACTGGCTGGCGAGAGTTCCTCGCATATTCTGGTGCCTGCCATCCACAAGAATCGGGCAGAGATCCGCGAACTCTTTCTACGTACGCTCGATGTGCAGCAGTTGAGCGACGAGCCAGGGGAGCTGGCCAATGCCGCCCGCGCGCATCTACGCAAGAAATTTCTTTCGACTCCGGTGGCCGTCAGCGGGGCCAATTTCGCGGTGGCCGAAACGGGGACGGTCTGCGTGGTCGAATCGGAGGGCAACGGGCGCATGTGTGTGACGCTGCCGAAAGTGCTGATTTCGGTGATGGGTATTGAGAAAGTTATCCCCGCCTGGCAGGATTTCGAGGTCTTTTTGCAACTGCTGCCGCGTTCCTCGACCGCCGAGCGCATGAACCCCTACACCTCGCTATGGACCGGCGTGCGCGCGGGGGATGGGCCACAGGAATTTCATCTGGTTCTGCTGGACAACGGGCGCACACAGGTGCTGGCCGATGCAGTTGGACGGCAGGCGCTTCACTGCATTCGCTGTAGCGCCTGCCTGAATATCTGCCCGGTCTACGAGCGCACAGGCGGCCACGCCTATAACTCGGTCTACCCCGGCCCGATCGGGGCAATCCTCACGCCTCAATTGTTGGGTGTAGAGCAGGCCGGGACGCTGCCCTATGCCTCGTCACTCTGCGGGGCCTGTTACGAGGTCTGCCCGGTCAAAATCAACATTCCCCAGGTGCTGATCTATCTGCGCGGGCGCGTGGTGCGTCAGCAGCAGCGCGGGCGTTTACGCGAACGAGCCAACCCGGAGTGGCTCGCCCTGCGCTGGTTGGCGCGCACGTTTGCGAGCCGCACACGCTACGAACGGGCGCAACGCCTGGCCCGCCTGGGACAGCTTCCCTTCACGCGTGGCGGGATGATTGAGAAGCTGCCGGGTGAACTGAGCGGTTGGACCATTCTGCGTGACCTGCCAGCGGTGCCTGCCCAGAGTTTTCGCGAGTGGTGGCGTGAGCGCGCGCAGACGACGCAAACGCAGAAGGAGGAGCAGCCATGAATAGTTCACTCGACGCACGAGCCGCGATCCTGGGGCGTATCCGCGAGGCCTTGCAAGACGGAGCAGGCCGTGAATCGCCAGAGACAGTTTCGGTGCCACGCACGTATCGCCAACGTGGCACGGCGGAGCGCGAAGAACTGGTGGAGCGTTTCATAGAGCGCGTGGCCGATTACAAAGTGAATCTACGCCGGATAGCGGAGCAGGAGCTTCCCGCCGCGATCAATACCGCCTGCGCCGCTCGCGGAATACATCGTCTGGTCATGCCTGCCGATGTGCCGGAAAACTGGCTACCGGACAATCTCGCATGCTCGCGTGACGAGCCGCCGCTGACAAACGAGCAACTGGATGCCAGCGACGGGGTGCTGACCGGGTGCGCGCTCGGCATCGCCCAGACCGGCACAATTGTGCTGGATGGTGGAGACTGGCAGGGCCGACGAGTGTTGACGCTCCTGCCCGACTACCATCTCTGTATCATTTTCGAGAGGCAAATCGTCGACCTGGTCCCAGAAGCTATAGCAAACCTGACCGAAGCCGTGCGCCAGCACCAGCGCCCCATCACCTTGATCTCTGGCCCATCCGCGACCTCAGACATTGAGCTAAACAGGGTCGAGGGCGTACACGGGCCACGCACGCTGGAGGTGCTGGTCGTCCACAGCGTGGAAAAGTCATAGCCAGAGGTAGCGCGAGGCCCGTGCTACCTCTAGCCGATTGCTGCAGCGGTTGCTCCTTGAAGCTCTGCAAGCGTTTTCCAGCAAGGGAAAACCGTATGCACATCAGCGAAAGGGAAGAATTCTATGGCAGAAACGGTTGAGTATCAGAAACCCATTCCCGTTCCCGATGAAGCCTCGAAGCCGTTTTTCGAGGGTGCCAGAGCACACCGTCTCATGATCCAGCGGTGCAACACGTGTGGAACCGCGCACTGGCCAGTAAAATCGCGCTGTTCAGAGTGCTTGAGTACCGAGATCGCCTGGGTACAGGCAAGCGGCAAGGGAACGCTCTACACCTTCGCGTTGATGCACCAGATCATTCACCCGGGCTTCGCCTCCGAGGTTCCCTACAACGTGGCAGAGATCGACCTGGAAGAGGGGCTGCGCGTGACCAGCACGATTGTCGGCTGCTCCAATGCCGATCTGCGCATTGGGATGCCTCTGGAAGTCACGTTTGCAGATCTCACTGATGAGGTGTCTTTGCCGAAATTCCAGCCCGTCCAGGAGTTCCTCTAACTGCTGGGTATACCATCTTTGTCGCAACGATTGCTAAGGAGGTGTCATTTGACCGCCTATCAACACGTTCTCTATGAGAAAAAGGGCGATCGCGAACGCATGAAGGTCTTGCTCGCCTCGCAGGACTTCCGAGAGGGTCCGCGAGCCTTCGCAGAAAAACGCAAACCAAACTGGACAGGCAAATAGCGCCGAGAAAGCAGAGAAACGCCTGATGAGTATCAAAGGGAAATGTGCCATTGCGGGCCTAGGTGTCACACCGATGGGCAAGATTTATGGGCGCAGCGCGACCGACTTCGCGCAGGAGGCGGTTGATCTGGCGCTGGCCGATGCTGGTTTACAGAAAAGCGAGGTGGATGGCCTGCTCATCAACGCTAATATGTCCCGCGAAATGAATCTCCAGCTCCAGGGGGCACTGGGACTGGAAAACCTCTCACTGGTTAATGTCATGAATGCGTTCGGCTCGACGGCTGGCACGATGATCCAGTATGCCGCGATGGCCATCGAAAACGGACTGGCAAACGTCGTGGTGCTGGTGTACGCCGATGATCCGCTCAAGCCGACCAGAGGCGCGGGCGCTTCGTACAGTGGAACCGCCCACCGGTCCATGACCGGCATGCAGAGTTTGCCGATGGCCTACGGAGCATTTGGCACAAATCTCGGCTATGCGATGGCCACTTGCCGCCATATGCATCTGTTCGGGACGACCAGCGAACAACTGGGTACAATCGCGATCTCCCAACGCAAGTGGGCGCAGATGAATCCCTGGGCCCAGATGCGCACACCCCTGACGATGGAAGAGTATCTCAGCTCACGCTACATCGCCGAACCATTGCACCTGTTCGACTGCTGCCTGGTTTCCAACGGCGGCGTGGCCGTGGTGATAACCTCAGCAGGACGAGCGCGCAGTCTGCGCCAGCCACCCGTCTATATTCTGGGCATGGGACAGGCATCCCCCGGGGGCTATGGGCGAGCCGACCGCGAACCAGGGATCTACACTGGCGCGAAGCAGTCAGGCGAGATTGCCCTGCGCATGGCAGGCATCACCCTCCAGGACATCGATATCTGCGAACTCTATGACTGCTACACCTACACGGTGCTGGTCACGCTGGAAGATTACGGTTTTTGTGCCAAAGGGGAAGGTGGAGCCTTTGTCGAGGACGGCAAACTCGGTCCGGGCGGCTCGTTGCCCACCAATACCGGAGGTGGCGAGCTTTCAGCCTACTATATGTGGGGCTTTACGCCGCTCTCCGAAGGCATCGTCCAGGCACGCGGCCAGGGCGGTGAGCGCCAGGTTGAGAAGAACGCCCTGGTCCTGATCAGTGGCAACGGCGGCATTCTCAATTACCACTCGACAACCATCCTGAGTAAACATGCCGCCTGACGAGCGCAGTTGAGAGGAAACAAAGGAATTTCGAGAAATGGTGGGAGCGGATCAGCGATTGCCACTCACCTCTTCCCGACATCGTTCTCCATACTTACGCATAAGCGTACATTCCTCCTCGCTCATCGGTCCCTGCTCCAGAGCCTTCAGTGCCTCATCTACCTCGTGCCGATTGTGCGGCCCAGTGAGAACGAGATCTACCCATTCCTGAGTTAAGGCGAAACGATAACAGTCAGGCGTGGTAGGGAGATACTCGCCCGCGCGATACCCTGCGGGCGGCTGGGAGAAGAGGGTGCGGTGCTGATGGGCGGTGTTAAAAACCACAATGCCGGGGTCGCGGGCCTTATCCCGATAGAGATGGGGAACGATCTCGCTTTCGGCTCCGAGATGCGCAATATTATAACGTAACATCAACACATCCAGGTTGCGCATCCAGGTGCGGGCCTGGCGGCGCGAATGAAAAGAGGCTCCGACGTGACGCACAAGGCCGCGCTGCACCAATTCCCGGTTGACCTCTTCCACTTGCTGCTCTGTGCTTTGCCAGGCTTGCTGGATCTCGCGTATGAATTGCACGGCCTGAACGTTGCGCTGCACTGCACGCGCGCCTTTAATCAATGACAACATGTCTTCGCTTTCGGTGATCCATCCCCAATGAAAAACATCGATATAGTCAAGGCCGAGATCCATAAGCAGATCGCAAAGCACCCCGGCTAATTTCTTCGGATGGTTGACATAGCTCACGGTGGCAAGCACGACCTGCTCGCGTACCGTAGAGCTATGCCCGCAGAGTTGTCTGATCGCATCCCGCGATTGCTCGTACGCTGTGTGATGCAAGTCTGTTGAGTAAAAGAAATAATTGATGCCCTGCTCAAAGGCATAGAGCAGATCGCTGTTGGAAATACAGCCTCCGCCGCCAATGCCTAGCGGGCTGACCTGTAGTCCAGTTTTGCCTAACGGGCGTCTGGTGAAACCATTCATCGTCTCAGTCCTTTTTCTGCTCCAGAGCAACGAGTGGTGCAGCCAGAAGAAGCACTGAGGGAACACGATCCGGTGCTGCCAGCCGCAACAGGCCATAGCCGATGCCTGCGATCCCGCTCATCAAACCGGGGACCTCAAAACTATGCGGAACGCCGGTACACCATCCCTGGCGCTGGATACTCTCCAGTTCCTGCGCGCTCAGACGCGTTACTGCTGATTGATAACGTGCCTCGTCAGGGAATTGCTGTGCCGCGCTCAACAAGAGTTCCAGATTGCCAAGATCGCCATGACAGAGCGAGTGGTTTGTCCCAAAACTCTGCTCCAGCGTAATATCTATGGCCAGAGCAATTTCCTCGCGTATCCTCGCATCATCGCAGTATGGCAGAGAAGCCAGGCGCGCCATGCCAATGCCGGGAGCGCCATGGCACCAGGTCAGCATCGAGCCAGGCCCATGATCGGTACGCGAGATTGTGCGCAGATCGGGCCAGTTACGTATCTCAGGGGAATAGAGACTACGCTCGTATGCTAGCGCGGCCAGACCAGCCTCGTGAAAACGCCGTTCACCACTGACAGATGCCAGGCGCAACAGGCTCAGAGCTATGCCGGCGGCTCCGTGTGAGAAACCGGTCAGAGCGCCTTTACCTTCCTCCGTGAGTAGCGAGGGCCAGCCCAGACCACAGGATTGAGGAGTAGCATGGTTGAGGAGATGCTCGCCGCAACGCAGCGCGACTTGCAAAATCTCCGGTGTTGGGGACACTTGATAGAGCGTCAGCAAAGCGAGAATACAACCAGCCGATCCGCTAATGATATCGAACGCTGTATCTTCCTCAATCGAATCGACGAAATAGGGCAACAGTTCCTGCGCGTCGCAGGCGATGGCAGGCTCCTGCCAGAGAGCCGCCAGGTGCGCGCAGAGGTAGAGCAGGCCAGACCAGCCAGCAAAGAAGCCAATGCTTGAGCGACGTTTCTTTGAGGATAGCTGTTTGATCTGCTGATGGATAGTTTTCAGCGTCTGACGCGCCAGTTGCGTGTAGCGATCTTGTTTGCTGACCTCGCCAAGATACGCGAGAAACAGGCAGATCCCGGCCATCCCATTATACATATCGACATCGGTTGGCACAATATTCCAGGATCGTTCTCCAATCAGGTGCAAGGTCAGCCAGGAAACGCTCTCGTCAGCACAGATGGTCTGTTCACATAAACGATCGCCAATTTCACAGGCCGCGTGCAGAAGGTCAGATGCCGTAACATCTGGCATATCTGTCTGCAATTGTGAAGCTTTCCAGCTTACCTGCCCTGGTTCCAGGTGCGTCATGAGCATCGAAGCATGGATCATCCAGAGCTGGCGTTCAAGATCCTGGGCACTTAATTGCTCTATTTTGCGTCTGACATGCGACAGACTACTCTCTGTGAAAAGGTCAGGAATGCGCTCATCTCGGCTGGTAAAGAGGTCGAGTGAGTCAGTATAGGTCCAGAACATGGGAATATCGCCGACACGTAAATCCTCCTGTTCTGCGTAGATCAGGCGGGCCAAAGCGGGCAGTTGGGGCACGGAGGTCCAGAGACGATCGAAAAAACGCGCCTGGTCCAATCCATTGCGTAAAAGGGTTGGATGAGTCCCTTCATTAAGAATCTGGCCATATTGCCGCGTCGGACGGGTAATCACCCGCACTTTTATGTGAGCAAAGAGAGGTATTTGCTCATCTAACAATTCCTGACGATGGGCCAACAAAAGACGGTAGGTACGGGCAAACCCCTCCACAAATTGAGCGAGATAGGCTCTGGCCTCGACTGCCTTCCCTGCTAGTTTAGGACGGTTTTGCTGCTCATCAATCTCCATCCGCTCGCGAACCATACGCATCTGATCGGTCCCAGATTCCTTAAAGAGCGGAACCGGAGAAGGCGTAAGCTGTCCCCCTCGACCACCCAGGCCACTGACATCTATGCCCTCGGCATCTCCTTGTTGCCAGATCTCACGCGGCAAAAGCCCGCTCCGCATCACCGATGATTGCAAGATACTCGCACCCGGAGATTTCGCTGCCCCTCTATCTACAGGAATATCAGGGTGAAAGAGCGATTCCAGATCAATCAAAATAGGGTCTTCACCAGAAGCGATGATATTTTCAAGATGCATATCGGTTGCATCCAGGATATACAAGATGGCGAGAAGACTGCCCAGACGCTCATAAAAATGCTCTATTTCCTCCGAGGTTGTACACGTGTGAGCTTCGATAAATTCAACCCAACCGTAGCTCTCACGATTGATGACATTAGCGACGCGCAAAGGCAAATGATCATCCCAGGCGTTGAACCGAGCGAACAATCGTATGATCTGCTCATCAATGCGCAGCGATTTGGGTTTATAGATCAACCGAAGACCGCTCGCAAACGTCAATTTCGCGACGCTCTGACCCTGGCAGTGGGTATCACCAATCCCAATCTCGACTGCTGTTAAATGGCCAGGATCTTGTGCAGGGGAAAAAGTGGCGCAAATCTCCGACCAATCCCGGCAGAGGCGCGTGAGGATTTCGAGTGAACTGGTTTCCCAGAAGCCAGCAATGGTGATGATCTGGCGGGCAAGGACAGGATACACGCGCAAAAGATCAAGCATGCTGGTGGGATCAGCGAGCGAACGCAAAAAAGCCTGGAAGCGTTCCGTGGGCGTTTTGCCCTCCAGGCGACCCTCCAGGCGCGCAATATTCAATTCAAGGGTGAAGGCTTTGATACTCAACTGCGCCAAACGGCCAGCAAGGTGAGGCAGAAAGAGCATGCCAACGGCATCCGCGTCAAAGGGCAGCGAGGTTGTGGACGCTTTCAGGGCTTGAATGTGCTCCAGGAGACGAGCGTAACTCCGCTTGAGCAAAGGGGCCAGCACGGGCAAGAAACCAGTCACAGGTGGGGTATAGGATGGAAGCGCGCTCTGAGAAAATGCCTCAGAGAAGGATGAGAAAAGCGCATCCAGCCACGCGGGAGAATCGGGCAAGCGCTTCTGCAAATCCTCTGGCGCTTCTCCCAGGAGAATAAGAAATTCCTCTTCCGTCAGTTGATCGAGCTTGAGGCGATCGGCGAAATACTGTTCTTGCTCGAAAGGAGCCTGTTGTTGCCATCTCTGACGTCTACGCTCCGCCAGTTCGCGATCATAGGGCCATTGCCGCGCTGTGTTCGCCTCGCTGGTACGCAATGTTGCCAGGCGCTCGGCCAGCGTAGATGCCTGGCTCCATTCAGCCTGCGCTTGATGATCGTACTCAGCGGAAAGATCATGCTGGACTGTTTCCACCATTGCTGAATCCTTTTGCAGTGTTCAAAAATAATTGGGCGTAGCTTGACAAGAGTATGCAGAGAACTCTCGCGAGCTTTTCTCTGCATACTCTTGAAGGCGCTAATGCAGAGGCAAGTTACTGTCCGACAGATCCACTACCTTTTCCACCACAGCAGCCTTGGGTTTGCACCTCACATGTTCCACCACTCGCGGCACTGATACACCATTCAACCGTGACCGCAACGCTGATCTCGATGCTCGCTACGCAAGCCAGTCCAGTTGTACCGCCAAGCGCTACGTTCAAGTCCTCGTCGTTGAGTTCAATTTCACCCACCGGGCTGTCGGGCAGGTTGGCCAGCGTCTCCGCGCTCAGACCAGCGCGAAACTCATCATCGCGCCACGCGCGCGCAATGTGTTGAATGTTCATCGACAGTTCTCCTTTTTTCTCGCCTTTTCAGGCATCTATGGCAACGAATCTTTCAGCCACACAAAATGAATTTTGCACGGCTTGACAGATCTGGTAGCCGCGTTGGGATACAGGGCAACCCGCTCAAACGTTACGGCAACCTGCTCACTCGTTTGAGCGGGTTGCCGTAACGTGTG
>Ga0068857_100005859_pt1 | contig 10491 bp, 9 predicted proteins | sample KBSCornC72_FD_66591 | JGI IMG/M metagenome (GOLD analysis project Ga0068857, IMG submission 66591) | Corn rhizosphere microbial communities from Kellogg Biological Station, Michigan, USA - KBS Corn C7-2 | ecosystem: Host-associated > Plants > Roots > Rhizosphere > Soil ...
GGCATCTTTGAAGTGATCGCGACCAACGGCGATACCCATCTTGGCGGCGATGACATCGACAATCTGCTGATCGCGGTTGCCCTCGACGATATTCGCGGCGATATGGGCATCGACCTCCGCCGTAACGGCGAAGCGGTGCAAGCGATCCGCAAAGCGGTTATCGATGCCAAAATTGCACTATCGTCACAGCCGTCCGTCAAACTCGATCTCGAACTGCCTGGCGGACACCACTACCGTCGTGAGATTACACGGGAGATGTTCGAGCAACTGGCGCAACCTGTCATCGATCGCACTGTGGGGCCCACCAAGCAAGCCCTGAAGGATGCCGGCCTCAAACCAGAACAGATCGACGAAGTTGTATTAGTCGGTGGATCCACGCGCATTCCGAAGGTTCGCCAGCTCGTTCAGGACATTTTCAAGCGCACTCCGCATACCGATCTGAACCCGGACGAAGTTGTGGCTCTCGGAGCCGCAGTGCAAGCTAACATCCTGGGCGGTGGTTCCGAAGCCACGAAAGAGATGTTGCTGCTTGATGTCACGCCTCTATCCCTTGGCATCGAAGTCGCTGGTGGTGTGACCGACAAGATTATCCTGCGCAACTCAACCATCCCTGCTTCGGCAACGCAGCACTACACGACGCAAGTCGACGGACAAACCAACGTCGCCATCCACGTGTTGCAAGGCGAGCGCGAGCTCGCGAAGGACTGCCGCTCCCTGGCGCGCTTCGAGCTGAAAGGCATTCCGCCAATGCCCGCCGGTATGCCGCGCATCGAAGTGAAATTTCTGATCGACGCCAATGGCATCCTTCACGTTTCTGCCCGCGAGCAACGCAGCGGCAAGGAATCTGAAATCGAAGTGCAGCCAAGTTACGGCCTCACCGATGATCAAGTTGAAGGCATGTTGCTCGAGTCGTTCGATTTCGCGGAAGAAGATTTTCGTCAGCGTCAGATCATTGAGGCCCGGCGCGAGGCAGATACGATTCTCGCCGCCCTCGAGAAAGGACGCAAAAACGACGCGTGGAGCAAACTGCGAACAAACGAACGGAATCAGATAGGCAAACTAGAAACTGGCTTGCGCTCCGTGAAAGATAGCGACGATTACCAGTCAATCCGAAAAGCAATCGACGTGTTAAATCAGGCGACGACGCGGCTTGCCGAGCTCATGATGGATACCGCTGTGGCCACCGCCCTCAAGGGTAAAGCGATGGACGCTACCAATCTCGAAGAGGGCCCGGCAGCAGGTCACCCGATGGCGAAAGCGGAATTTAAATGAACTACGTTTCGAGGGTTCACTGTTTTAAATTCTCAAGCGACCAAAAAGCTCGAAAGAGATTACCTCCTTCGCGACCTTTGCGAACCTTAGTGAACTTCGCGGTTAAACGCTTTTGACGTTCGGAACCTTGCAACCCTGAAACTTGAAACATGAAGTACGAGAGACCCTAATATGGCAGATGAAAAACATCAAAGCGCAGGAGCCGCCACGGTGGATGCACCCGGCGAAAACACGGTCCAGGTCACGTTCCTTCCCGAAGGAAAAACCGTGACATTCGAACACGGCAACTTACCGTACAAAGATCACGGCAAAGAAGAATCTTTGCTCGACGTCGCATTGAACAACGGCATCCACCTTGACCACGCGTGCGGCGGAAATTGCGCCTGCACCACGTGTCATATCTGGGTGAAAGAAGGCGCAGACCTTCTCTCCGAGATGCAGGACGACGAGGCCGATAAACTGGACATGGCCGCCGACCTCCAGCTAAACTCACGCCTCGGTTGCCAGGCGCAGATTCTGAAACCAGGAAAAGTAACGGTCGAGATCCCAGCCTGGAATCGCAACTACGTGTCTGAAACACACTAAGAAGGTTTCAGAATTAAGGTTTCTGCTTGCCTTGCGCCCTTTGCGGTAGGGGTTGATCTTTGAAACGTGGAACCTTGAAATCTCTGAAGCGTGCCACTTTGGAGCCACCATGCCAAAAGAACTAACTTGGGACGACGCAGAAGATCTCGGAATTGAACTCTCCGAAGCTCATCCCGACGTCGATCCCCTCACCGTCCGCTTCACCGACCTGCACGCCTACGTATTAGCGCTCCCCAACTTCAAAGACGATCCCAAGAAGTCGAACGAGGGGAAGCTGGAAGCCATCCAAATGGCATGGCACGCCGAAGTCTTGGACCGCACGCAAGGCTAGCCAAGTGAACCCACCTTTCGCCTAGTCTTATGGCTGGCCCAGTTTTGTCTGATTTTGCTTAGTGGTCCAAAAGTCCGAGCATCATTCCTCCCTCCTTGCCTGAATCTTGCCAACTGTTGCTATTGACTTGAAACAAGAGATAACGATTCTTGACCATCCTCGGTGATTTCGGCACTATTCCTCCGGCGTTTGAAGTCCATGAGTAGTGATCCTGCAAATCGATTGCGTTTTGGTCCGTTCGAACTCGATCTGCAAACGCGTGAACTTTGGCGAAGCGGAGTCGAGGTAAAGCTGGTTGGCCAACCGTTTGAGATTCTTGTCGCTCTTTTAACTCGCCCTGGAAAACTAGTAACTCGCGATGAGCTAAAGTCGCGCCTGTGGGCTGAAGATACCTTTGTTGACTTCGACCATGGTCTCAACGCGGCAGTGAACAAGTTGCGCGAGACCTTAGGCGACTCGAAGGACGACCCCGAGTACATTCAAACCTTGCCCCGGCTGGGCTACCGCTTTATCGCCTCCATCGGAGCATCGGTTTCGGATAAACCGGGGGATACACCGGCACCTCCTCGCCGAACGTTGAGGTCGATCGCTGCAGCAGGAGCGCTGCTGGCACTCATCAGTGCGGGTATTCATATTCTGCGCCGTCGACCAGATGTTTCCCCCACCGTGGTGCCTGTACCGCTCACAACCTATCTTGGGACCGAGCTTGCACCCAGCTTTTCGCCGGATGGAAATGAGATCGCGTTCGAATGGTTTCAGGCATCGACACCCAGCGAAGCGGACCTATACGTCAAACAGGTTGGCCAAGAGCATGCGATACGACTCACAAATCATAAGGCGAAGTTCATCGAACCCGCGTGGTCCCCGGATGGGAGATGCTTTTCGAAGACGGGATTGGAGTCTACTTGATACCAGCGCTGGGTGGACCGGAACGTCATCTGGCCAAGCTGGGAACTCCGTATCCGTTCTCGCGGCTCAGTTGGTCCGCAGACAGTAGATGGATCGCATTTGCAAAATTAGACGACCCCTCGGAAGCGCCCCGCAAGTATCGAGTCCACCTATTGCGGCTGGAAACCGGTGAAGAGCGCGTATTTCCATTGTCTTCCCCGGATTGTGTTATGAGCTTGCACCCGGCCTTCTCATTCGACGGTAAATATTTGGCAACTACCTGTGTTCTGAGCGGCGGGGCCGGTCACAAAATCTACATCCAGAATTCTGAGGGCTCTCGTGCTCGTGAGGTCGTGCGCATCGCCAGTCCGATCATGTCACTGGATGGTCTTACGTGGACAGCAGATGGACGCTTTCTCGTTTACGCCGCTGACGGAAAACTCTGGCGCGTCCCGGTGGAAGGGGGAACACCTGAGCTTCTCCCATTTGCTGACAACGCTACTATGCCCACTGTTTCAATGTCCGGAAGGCTTTCATTTGCTCGAGGCAGTGTGGACCGAAAGCTTTGGAGTATTGAGCTGAAGACCGCAACGAAAGCCGCTGGGCCAGCCGCACCGTTTGCTCCATCGACGCGACTTCAGTGGCAGCCACGCTTTTCGCCAGACGGAAGTCGGGTTGTTTTCGGATCCGATCGTTCGGGTAGCATCGAGATCTGGATAGCCGATCGAGATGGATCAAATCCGGTTCAACTGACATTTCTTGCATCAAGAAGCGGAACTCCGCGGTGGTCCCCAGACGGCCAAACCATCTTTTTTGATTCGCTCGTGTCGGGAACTTCGCACTTATTCACCCTCAACGCCAATGGAGGGACAGCTCGGCTGCTACCGACCGGAACTCCGAACGCATCCCATCCGTTTTGTTCGCAGGATGGTCATTGGATCTATTTCACAACTGAAAAACCGACAGCCGTTTGGAAAGTTCCCAGCGCGGGCGGAACAGCAATACGATTAACGAAGGAAGGCAGCTATTATCCTCAGGAATCGGAAGATGGGAAGATCTTGCTCTACATAGCTGGCGATCAAGCTCGCGAACTCTGGGCCATTCCAGTAAATGGCGGAGACGAACATCGGATGAAGGGCATGCCTAGCCTTACTTTGGATGCGGCATGGACCCCTAGTCACAATGGGATCTATTTCGTGAATGGTGATCCTGGGCGCTATTCTCTCTTTTATTACGAGTTGGCCACCCGGAGCGTTCATCGGGTTACCCAGTTAACAGATCGCTTAGTTCATCCGGGTATCACAGTGTCCCCGGATGGACATCAACTTCTCTATGCCGGTATCGAGAGCTCGGAGTCCGATCTCGTCCTTGTGGACGGTTTTCACTAAGCTCAAATTCCTCCCGAACTCAGCCATGAGCGCCGTAGATTACGCGCATCGAAAACAAAAGGCGTGGCCGCAGCCACGCCTGAAATTCGAAACTTAAACCTACCCAACCGACGCGGTTTCCGGCTCCTCGACGCTGGCCTCGCGCAGGAACCGCGCCGCCTCCTCCGGAGGCGTCGGGTTGATATAAAACCCGGTCCCCCACTCGAATCCCGCCGTCTTCGTCAGTTTCGGCATGAACTCGATGTGCCAGTGATAGTGATCATTCACCGCATCCTGCACGGGTGAACTGTGAATCACAAGATTGTACGGAGGATTGTCCAGCACCCGGTCAGCCTTGATCAGCAGATTCTTGATCGCGATCGCCAGGTTCTCGAACATGTGCGAGGAAGAATTCTCGAACGCCGACTCGTGCTGTTTCGGCAAAATCCAAGTCTCAAACGGAAACCGTGGGGCATACGGAGCTAGCGTGAGGAAGTCTTCATTCTCATCCACCACGCGAATGCCGTTATCAATTTCTTGCCGGATAATGTCGCAAAACACGCACCGTTCTTTGTACAGGAAGTATTGCTTCGCTCCCTGTAATTCCTCGACGACATAAATTGGAATGATTGGCAGCGCAATCAGTTGAGAGTGCGCGTGTTCCAGTGATGCTCCCGCTGCCTCGCCATGATTCTTGAAGATGAGGATGTACTTAAATCGCTTGTCCTTCTTGAGGTCAAGAATACGGTCGCGGAATGCCCACAACACATCTTCTATTCGCTTTGGTGCCAGCGCGGCCAGGCTTGCCACGTGATCGGACGTTTCAATGATCACTTCATGCGCGCCGATGCCGTTCATCTTGTCGAACATGCCTTCCGCTTGCCGGCTCAAATTGCCTTCAATTCCGAGCGCTGGAAATTTATTCGGCACAACCCGGACTGACCAGCCGGGAGTATCTTTCTGGGGCGGAGGACCTCCGTTTTGATTCGGCCGGTAGGCCAGGATCTCCGGTGGCGTCTTGCTCTCGTTGCCGTAGCAGAATGGGCAGAACCCGCCCTTGATCTTCACACCTTCACGCACAAAATCTGTCGGACGCTTGGCGCGGTCCGTGGAAATGATGACCCACCGTCCTACGATTGGGTCTTTTCTCAGCTCAGGCAAGTACTAAATCCTTTCAGTACAGGGTCCGAAACGTTTATTTTACGACACCGTGAACGCATTTTCGAACACTTCAATGTGGGGATGAGAGGAGTGACCCACATAATACACGCTCACAATATCAAAACGCCACTGCGGCGCAGCTGGCAAGTGCCGCAAGTAATCACCAGCGACTCGCATTAACTCCCTTTGTTTATCACGATCTACCGCGGCGCCAGCGGGCTTCACGTCGAGAGACGTTCGCGTCTTCACCTCAATGAAGCAGAGAATGTCATCCTTCCACGCGACCAGGTCAATCTCTCCGCGATGCAGCGCGGTCCGAAAGTTTCGCGCCACCATCACATAACCGAGCCGTCGCAACCAAAAATACGCGTATTCCTCTCCCCTACGGCCGGTGCGCTGGTGTGCCGGGCCTCGCCGCGCCGTCGACGCAGTCAGCCGGTCAAGCCATCGAAGCGCCACCTGTGTCCACGTGCCAGGGAGCATTCATATTGATGTTATGAAAGGTGACGCAAAGAACCGCGTGACGGCCCTCACACCTCAAAGTCTAAAATCCCAGAATGGCTTCAAGGTGCTGATTCGATAGTTTCCGACGCCACCATTTACGACTCGGCTCCCGCATGACCCCACTGGTGCATCATCACAACGCCCGCGAGAGCGATGAGTCCCCCCATAAGCGTCAGTATGGTCGGCACCTCTCCCAGCCACAGCCACGCAATTGCGACCGTAACAACCGGCATTAGATAGAGATAACTGCTCACCTGCGCCGCCGCCACTCGCGATAACGTATACGCCCACGCCACGTTCGCAACTGCTGCCGGAAATACCCCCAAATAGACCACTGCCCACGTTGCATTCGGCGCCGCAGTCCGAATTTCTCCCACTAGCCCCGGCGCAAACGGGATCATCAACAACGTTCCCGCCCAGAATGCGTAGCAGGTGAATTCGAACGCCGTGTACTTTCCAAGCAATTTCTTTTGCAGCACCATGTAGACGCCATAAGAGATCGCACCAACCAGAATGATCAGCGCGCCCGTCGAAAAGTGCAGCCCATTGCCGCGTTCGCGGGCTATCAACGCGATTCCCGCTAAGCTGAGCAATATTCCAGCCCATCCCAACTTCGTTAATCTTTCGCCGAGCATGATCACAGCCAGCAGCGCTGTCCAGATCGGCGTCGTAGAGATCACAAAACTGCCGGTTGCCGCGGGAACTGTTACCAGCCCATAGTTGAGAATGATGTTGTAAAACGTGATTCCAACTCCACCCGTGAGTATCAGCCAAAACCAGTCTCGCTTATCGGGTAAGCGCAATCCTGCAAAAGCCGCGTAAACCGCAAGCAGCACAGAGGCGATTCCAAAGCGTAGCAGCGAAAGCTGCGCCGGACGGTATCCCGCTAATGCCACCCGAATTCCAGCAGGCGCAGACCCCCAAAGCACCACAGCGATCACGATCATGATCACCAGGCCAGCGCTGGACTCTGCGTTCACCCGTTCACCGACGTTCGCTCTTGTCTGGACTGGCGTCATCCCAAAGTCCCGGCATTCTCGCCAGCGGGATGAGGAATGTGGCCTGCAACATCCTCGCCTCGCGCCGCCATCCGCCCAGAAGTGTTCACTAAAACCACGCCTGCCAGCGCTAATGCGCCGCCCACAATGGACAAGGCCCTCGGCATTTCTCCCAACCACACCCACGCAATCAGAATTGCCAGCACCGGAATCACGTACAGCATCGTCGTTGTCCGTCCTGCAGCACCGTGAGATAACACATAGGCCCAAGCTACGTAAGCCAGCGCTCCAGGAAAAACCCCTAGATAGATTGCAGCAGCAGTGCTTGCAAACGACGCATAACGCATCTCCGTAATCAATCCGCCCGCGAAAGGCAACATCAATAACGTTCCGCACCAGATCGAATAAGCGGTAAATTCCAACGCGCTATAGCGTTCCAGAAACTTTTTCTGCTGGATCATGTAAACCGCGGACGTCACCGCACACGAAAGAATAATCAACGCCTCCGGGGATAACCGGATCCCGCCGCCCTCCGCATAGGCAATCAAAACCACTCCTGCAAAACTGACGAAAATCCCAGCCCACCCGCGAACGCTCAATCGTTCTCGCAAAGCCACTCTCGCGAACAACGCCGTCCAGATTGGAGTAGAGGCGATGAGCATGCTCGCAGCCCCGGCCGCGACTTTTGTCTCACCGTAGTTCAACGCGATGTTGTAGTAGGTTATGCCAATGGCGCCAGTGAGAAAAAATCCAGGAAGATCGCGCCATTGCAGGCGCCGAAAATGTGAGATGCCCGCGTAAATTGCAAGAAAAGCCGATGCCGTCAGAAACCGCAGGACCGCAAGATGAGCCGGCGCATACTCGCGGAGCCCTGCTCGAATCCCAGCGAATGCTGACGCCCACAATACCAGCGCAGCAACCAACGCCAATACCGTCCGAGTTGTATACCGAGGCAGCATAGGAAACATCTACTCAACCAACGGTCACAGTGGCAAATCAAACATCACTACTCTCTTCGCGATCGCCGCGCCCTCCGCTAACTTTGCGGTAAGAATCTTTCTGTCAGCATCAGCTACTCACTCACCCGATCCCCAACACGAATCAGCCCGCCAGTCAAAATCTGGGCCCGCAATCCACCGCGATGTCGCAAACTCTTGATCACCGGAAGCCCGGTAAGTCTCTGCAAGTGATCACACGGCTCGCACAACCGGATTCCCCGCACTCGCACATCGCCAATGCGAAACTCTTTTCCCACCAGGTGATTCAGCGGCACATCGCGCGTCACGACATTCCGTCGTGCCGCTCCCTTTGCCAACTCGATTTGATACTCCCGTTTGGCGGCCTCTACTGCTTCAGCCTCAATCAAAGTCAACTCAAAATCCGGCTGAGGTTTAAAAAACGTTCCCTGCTTGAGTGCATAACGATCGCCGTCCAGACCAACTCCAGGAATCGCCTGCACCTGTTCAACCGATTGCGTTGGCTCCTTGGCCGCAGTCGCGATATAGATGGACTCCACCACTCCCGTCCACATAAGACTTTCTCCGAAAATTCGATTTCGTAAGGAAAACGCAGGATAAGCGGCCCTGAGGGGCGCCTGAAAAATCGCTAAGGTAAAAGCGGACGAACCGAAGCCCGTCCGCTCACGAGACCTTCAAACTCCAATGCTTAAAGCGACGGCTACGCGCCCTTCTCAACAATAGCGATGCATTCGTCGAGGACATCGATTGCCGCGTCCGCCTCATCCTTCGTAACGACCAGAGGAGGCGAAATGCGGACCGTGCTCGGACCGCACCCGAGAAACAGAATCCCGCGCTCGAATGCGAGCTCGACAATCCGATCCCGTTCGTCGTGCGCGTATTCCTTGGTTTCTTTGTCCTTCACGATCTCGACACCGACCATCAATCCGCGCCCGCGAACGTCGCCGACCATCCGATGCTTCTTCGGCCAGTCCGCCATGCGCTTCATCATGTAATCGCCCACTTCGGTCGAATGCGTGAGCAAGCCTTCTTTTTCGATCACATCGAGCGTTGCCAGCGCCGCCGCGATGCATACGGGGTTTCCGCCAAACGTTGACGCGTGCGAGCCCGGCACCCAATCCATCACTTCGGCCTTGCTGATGACAACGCCGAGCGGCATGCCGGAAGCAATGCCCTTCGCCATGCAAACGATGTCCGGTTGAACACCGGTGTGCTCGATCGCCCACCACTTACCCGTACGGCCAACGCCCGACTGCACCTCATCCGCAACCAGCAGAATGCCATGTTCGTCGCAGATCCGCCGCAGTTCCTGCATGAAAATGTTAGGCGCCACTACGTATCCACCTTCGCCCTGGATCGGCTCGACGAAAATCGCCGCCACTTCTTCCGGGGGAAGAATCGTCTTGAACAACTTTTCTTCGATGTAGCGCGCACAACCGAGCGCGAACTTCTCCGCGTCCTGCGCTCCACCGGAGCAACCGCGATACACATCTGGATACCGGACGTGCGTTACGCCGGGTACCAGCGGCGCGAAACGCCGCTTCTGCTGTGGCTTTGACGCCGTCAACGACAACGCGCCCATCGTGCGTCCGTGAAATGCGCCGAAGAAGGCAATAACGTTCTGGCGTTTTGTGTGATACCGCGCCAACTTCAGCGCGCACTCAATCGCTTCCGTTCCCGAGTTGCCGTAATAAATCTTGTGCGGTCCGGGCATGGGAGCAATTTTTGATAGCCGCTCCGCCAGCTGCACCATGTTCTCGTAGTAGAAATCAGTTCCGGACATGTGGATCAGTTCGCCCGCCTGCTTCTGAATCGCCGCCACCACTTCGGGATGGCAATGCCCTGTCGCCGTGACTGCGATACCCGCCGAGAAATCGAAAAACTCGTTGCCGTCGACGTCTTCGATCACGACACCGCGTCCACGCTTCGCCACCAGCGGATAGGAACGTGTGTACGACGGGGAAATATATTTGTCATCGCCCGCAACAATGCGCTTCGCATTTGGGCCCGGAATGGCAGTCTTAAGTTTCGGGCCGGCCGTCATAGTCTTCGTGGTCATGGAATCCTCCTGGATCCGTTCTCGGTTCTCAGTTCTCAGTGGTCAGAGGAGGTTGCTAGTAGCCAGAAGCCAGTAGCAGCGGTGGTCGGGGAGACGAACCTCACCCCTCAAGGAAACTCAAGTAGGAGGATGCTGTATTAGTCGCTGCCGAAAAGATTGGCGCGCGCGCGTGATGGCAGAACTGCCAGGTATCGCCGCGGACAAACCAACTGGTGTAACCAGCAAGCCGGCAGATGCGAATTGGAGTTCTGTGCGCTCATGGATGGATAGTGGATAGACTTCCCCTCAAATTATAGCGTGGAAAAACGCCCAGCGTAACCCCCAAACTGCTCACAGATCACAGAGAAGA
>Ga0068857_100005862_pt1 | contig 10490 bp, 8 predicted proteins | sample KBSCornC72_FD_66591 | JGI IMG/M metagenome (GOLD analysis project Ga0068857, IMG submission 66591) | Corn rhizosphere microbial communities from Kellogg Biological Station, Michigan, USA - KBS Corn C7-2 | ecosystem: Host-associated > Plants > Roots > Rhizosphere > Soil ...
CACCGAACCCGAGCAGTTCCGCGACGCCAAGCTCATCATCGCCTGGGGCGCGAATATTCACGGCACCAACGTGCACCTGTGGCCGTTCATCGTCGAAGCCCGCCGCAAAGGGGCCAAGCTGGTTGTGATCGACCCGGTCAAGACCCGCACCGCCGCGCTGGCCGATCGTCATCTCACGATCAACCCCGGCAGCGATCTGGCGTTGGCGCTGGGCCTGATCCATGTGATCGTGAGCGAGAACCTTCACGATGCCGATTACATCGCGCGCTACACCAATGGTTTCGATGGACTCGCTCAACTGGCGCATGGCTATGATCCGGCGCGCGTGGCCCGGCTCACGGGCATCGAGGCGGAGGACATCGTCCAGCTCGCACGCGAGTACGCAGGGATGCGCCCGGCGGTGATTCGTCTGAACTATGGAGTCCAGCGCAGCGAGCGCGGCGGCGCGGCCGTGCGAGCGATTACCGCTCTGCCGGCGATTACCGGGTCGTGGAAGGAAGAAGGCGGCGGTTTGCAGCTCGGCACTTCGCACGCGTTCCAGTTCAACACCAAGGCGCTCGAAATGCCGGAATTGCAGGAACGCTCGGCGCTCGGCCGCGAGGCTCGCATCGTCAATATGGCGGAACTGGGCAAGGCTCTCACCGAATTGAGCGCGCCGCCTGTGAAGGCGATGATGGTTTACAATTCCAACCCCGCGAGCATTGCGCCGAATCAGGCCAAGGTTCTCGCCGGGATGCGCCGCGACGATCTGTTCACGGTAGTGCTCGAACAGTTCCAGACTGATACCGCGGATTACGCCGACATTCTTCTGCCCTCGACTACGTTTCTGGAGCACACTGACCTCTACCGTGCCTACGGCCACTACTATCTGCAGCTCGCGCGCCCCGCGCTCGACGCCCCCGGCGAAGCCCGCTCCAACGTGGAAGTCTTCCGCGATTTGGCGCTGCGCATGGGCTTTGACGATCAATGTTTCCGCGATTCCGAGGACATCATGATACGTTCGCTGCTCCGCTCCGGGCATCCGTACCTCGACGGCATCACGCTCGAACGCCTGGACCAGGAACACTCGATTCGCCTAAACGTGTCGCAGCCCGGCACCCCATTCTTGCCGTTCGCGGAAGGCGGGTTCGGCACTCCCTCGGGCAAGTGCGAGTTCGGCGCCGAAACGCTGGATTATGCCCCGCCGATCGAATCGCGTTTCGGAGACGCTTCTCTTCGCGCCCGCTATCCGCTGGAGCTGATCTCGTCGAAAAACGACGACAGCATGAACTCCACTTTCGGCAATCGTCCGCAGGTCGACGCGGATACCGCGTTGCTCCACCTGAGCTATCCCGACGCCCTGGCTCGCGGCATCCAGACCGGGGACCGCGTGCGTGTATTTAACGATCGCGGCAGTCTTCTGCTGCGCGCCGACGTCGATGGCGTAGTGCAGCCCGGAGTCGCCCGCGCTCCGTCCGTGCGTTGGAATAAGCGCGCCGAGGATGCCGCCAACGTCAACGTACTCACCTCCGACCGCCTCACCGACATGGGCGGTGGGCCGACGTTCTACAGTTGCCTGGTGCAGGTGGAACGCTGCGGGGATTAGCCGGGTGACTAGTGAACGGTAGCCGAGAGCGCCGCCGTACGCTCCCTCATCGCGTCCAGATCCTGACGCGAATAGTAGCGTCCCCGCGACACCACGGCACTGATCTTCTGGGTGTTCTGAATGTCCGCTAACGGGTCCGCGTCAAGCAGCACCAGGTCGGCCGACTTCCCTGCCTCAACGGTTCCGGTCTCATTCAGAATTCCGAAGTACCTCGCCGGGTTGCGCGTGGCGGTTTGGAGCGCTTGCATCGGCGTCAATCCGGACTCGCACAAGAGCACCAACTCCTGATGCAAGCCCCACCCCGGCAATACCGGATTGAACGGATTCATGTCAGTGCCGGCCAGCAATTCCACGCCCGCGCGCTGCATATCGCCCACCAGCTTGCGATAGCGCGTCAGCAGCATGCGCATGCGCTGGTGCAGCACTTCGTATTCGGCCGGCGGCAGATCGCGCAAGTAAAAAATCACGCGCGGGTTCCAGTTCACGCTCCACGTCTTCGGCACGAAGCGCAGCCGGGGATCGTTCAGGAACTCGTCGTCGAGCTCGTGAACGAACCCCCACAAGATCGAGAGTGTGGGTGTCTGCCGTGTCCCGTTCTTCGCGAACACGCGGAACATCGCGGCGGCTTTCTCGTCGTCATACGTGTCGGTCAGCCCTGACAGCATTGGCCAAGCCAGCAGGCGCAGTCGTTGTTCGCCTGTGATCTGACGATCGTACATGGTGGCGACACGCTCCTTGCGCAACAGAGCTTCGTTCGTCGATGCGCCGAGCAGCAGGTTGTTCAAGTGTTCTTCGCTGCGCATTCCTTGGTCAGAGGCCTCGGCCGGGCTCACCTCCTCGGGCACGTGCCCGGCGATGGGAATCCCCGCCGCGCGCGCTTCCTCCGCCAGCGCCAGAAACGCGTCGCGCGGGACGCTGTTGTAAACCTTCAGAAAGTCCGCGCCCTCTGCCTGCAAGAACCGTACGGCCAGCCTAGCTTCCTCCGCGTTCGAGACGGCGATCGCATCCGGCAGTTTCCCCGTCATCAGCGGACCGTCGATGAACCCGGGAGCGTACAACCGCGGCGCGTCCGGCAACTGCTTCCATTGCCGAACCTTCGCCAGCGAGACCCCGGAATACATCTCGCGCACGCCCGTGATCCCGTTCGCGAGCAACAGCGGAAACACAATTTCCGGCGCCGTGATGTGGACATGCATATCCCACAGCCCCGGGATCAGGTATTTGCCGGTGGCGTCGATCACGCGGACGCCGGGCTCGGTCTCGGCCCCGGTCTTAGTCCGCCGCGTCACTGCCGTAATGCGACCGTCACGAACGATCACGGAAAAGTTTTTCTTGGGAGGCGCGCCGGTGGCATCGATCACCGTCGCATGCTGGAAGATGAGTGTCTGGGCGAGGCTCGCGGATACCAGCCAGAAAAAACAAAACCAGAAAACGCTATACCACTTTGGGCGCCGCCGGCGGTTCACTTCTCAAGCTTGAAATTCAGGACTGCTTGCTTGCGATTGTCGAAAAGGCTGAGCTTTTTGGTCGCCGTCATCTCGCCGGATTTCGCCGTCAACTCGTAATCGATATCGATGCGCAAACCTGAAAAATGGTATTGCCCATCTTCAAGCGTGATGAACGACCGTACCTGCAGAGTACGCATGTCCTTTAACTGAACCACGGCGCCGCTTATCGGTTTGTCATCCGCTGCCGTCACCGTTCCCGTCACGGCTCTGGAATTGGCTTCTTCGCGCCGCTCTTCCCGGGTCTTCTTCTGTGCCACAAGCCCGGTGGAAAGAATCAAGGCTATTGCCGTGAGCGTCAGCACCCGTCTGGTATTCCGCCTTCCAGTCATAGTTATCGCTTTCGCTCCTGTCATTTGGACTCGGCCGGCAGCACTAAAGTTACTTCCACCCGCTCTTCGCCCGCCACGGAGGCTTCCTTTTCAACCGACTGAAATCCCTTCAGCGAGGCCCTTACAAGATACGTCGCTGCCGCGGGAGAGACACGGAATGCAAACTCCCCTCGACCGTCGGACACGGATTGGAGTGTCCTCATCTTCCTCTTCGGCGCACCGGGTGCATCCTTCATGGCGAGCGTCACCGCGGCGCCCGGCAGCGAGAACCCGTTGTCGCGAAACACCGTACCGGCAACCACTGCATGCGGCGCATCGCCCTTCATCGGCGGTAACCCCGCAGTAAACAGCAGTAGCACACAACCCCACAAGGCAGTCAAAATCAAGCGGGCTAGTTTACCTTCCGTAGCTCTCACTTCCAGTCTTCTTCCTCGTCGTCGTCGTCATCGTCTTCATCGTCATCTTCGTCCAGATCGTCCTCATCCAGATCTTCGACTTCGTCGTCATCGGCCGCATCGGAGACCAGTTCCAACGGGCTGACGCCGCTGACATTCAGATTTGCGCCGCACTCCTCGCAGATGAGCGAATCTCCTTCGTCCAGTTCGTCCTCGTCAACATCTATGACCGCATCGCAAAGCGGACAGTTGACCATCGCTCCCCCCTCCTTTTTCACACCGCGCACTCCAGACGCAAATTCACTGGTAGACGGTCCCTACCGCGCACCCAGATATATATTTACCATGACCCCGCCGCGGATTGCGGCTTATGCGGGTTGTTCAACTCTGGCGGCGCTCTCCAAATCCGCGCTTGAGACGGTGACCAACGTCTTCTCCAGGTCCTCGCCGGAGGTAATCATGTGCTCCAAATGGCGGCCGGCGAGTTTCAGGCACCATGCGTCGGTGAGTGGATGCCCGGTCTTCGCGGCGAGCGCCAGCAGCTGCGGATGCGGCAGCGCGATGATCTTCTCCTGCTTTTCCTCGCCCTCCGTCCACACGATGAACTTTACATCCACGGTATCGGCGTGGCGAATAGAAATGCCGGTCTGCAGCCAGCGAAACTCGACCTCCCAGGTGCGGTCAAAAGGATCGGGGCCAGCTTGAAATCGGCGGAAATTGGCAGGCATCGCTATTTAGGGTAACAAATCGAGATCTCACGGCGAATCGAGGAGACACCAACGGAGACGCAGAAGAGAGGGTCAGATTCGCTGCTGGACACGCGAATATCGCTGGGCGCGCCAAGCGCTCTACTTAGGGTTAGCCGGCTTTGGATTAACCTTGAGATAAGCGTTGACGAATTTGGAAATCTGTTCACCGACACGGTCCCGGATGCTGCGAACGTCGGATTTGTCCACCCCGCCGATGGATCCCACGTGCCAGGTTACGGCGGTCGGGACAAAGGTGTCGGGACTGCGCTTCAGCGTGGCCTCCTGCTCCAGGTTCACATCGATGCTGAACGGCCAAAGTCCGGTGGCCGTGCTGCTGGCCACGCTAACGCTTATATAGAGGGTCGGCATCCCCGGCGTATCGATGTTCTGCGTTTTACTTAATAGCGGTATCCCCGCGGCTTGCAATTTTTGCTCCACATCAGCTTGGATATCGGCGGCTTTCAACCCGGCCTGCTCTTCCGGCGGGTTCAGGTCCTCGACCAGGACAAATACCCCATGCAAACCTTTCAGAGACGCTCTGTCGATTTCGCTGTCACTTGCCGTGGCCGGTGCGATGGAATACAGTAAGAGCGCTCCGGTCAACAAAAACCGATTATTGAATATCACTGCCCGATTTTAGCATCGGGGAGGGACTGCGGTGAGCCAATGCGGTGAGCCGCGGTGAGCCAATGCAGTGAGCCACGGCGGTGAGCCACTCGGTCAGACAGCGCGGCGAGTCGCTGCGGTGGGCCAGTGTATCGAGCCGCTGCGGCGCGTTCTCGCCGGAGAACCCGCGCTCCGCATTAGGGACGGAATGAATCGGCCCAGTTCTACTTTTTCTCGGGCAGGCGAGTGGTTTGACGAGCTACGATCTGCCAGCCCTGCGGCCCCGGACCCTTCACCAGAACCCACAGGATGTTGAGGTGGTTGTCGTGCATTTCCCCGGGCATTCCGTTGCGAAGCTCGGTAACGCCTCTCACCAGCGCGACATTGCCGAAGATCCTGATGTTGTTATCGTGGAAGGTCTCCGATTCCGTGATCCCCTTGCCCGCGGCGGCTTTCAGCACTTCAGCTTTGTTTTGAAGAAATGCCGAGGAGTGGCTATACGTCAGGTCGGGATGATAGATCTTGTCGAGCGTGGCGATGTCCTTCTTGATGGTGGCTTGCGCCATCGCCTCAAGAGTAGCCATGACCGCCTTCTCGTCGCGGGCGTCATTGTTGGTCGCCGGCAGCGCGACGGCCGCCGAAAGCATTCCGCAGAGAACCACTAGAATTGAGTTTTTCATGCCAAGCAGCATACAGGATGCGTGAGGCAATGTCTACGGTCCGGCCACCTCGATCCGGCACCTCGAGCTTGAATAGTGCGCTAAGCGCGCTAGCCGAGCTTGACTTCGGTGGAAATCTGGGCGATGGTCAGGGACTGAGGAGTTCTGTCACTATGAACCGAAGAGATTTTCTGGTTGCATCGTCAGCGTTCGCGGCTGTCACCAAGATTTTCGGAGCAGACGCCGAAAGCACTTCGCGCTATCGCATCGGGTACACCTCAAACACCCGCGGCGGTTGGGAGAAAGACCCCTTCGTTGGCTTCCGCGAAGCGCATGAAGTCGGCTTCAACTGGATCGAACATTTCGCAAGTTCTTTGGACGCATTTTACCCCGACAAAGCGCCGGAACTTAAGAAGCGGCTGGATGAAATCGGCGTCGGCGTATGCGCCATTACCGGCGGCCGGCGCGGCGGCAGCACTCATTTTGAGGATCCAGCCAGCCGCCAGGAGGTGATTGAAAACCATCTCGGCGTGATCCGTTTCAGCAAAAAGTTTGGCGCGGACCATCAGAAGACCAATATGGGTTCGCGGCGCCCCACCGGCACTACCGAAGAGGACCTGAAGAATATGGCCGAGACGCTCCAGCAGCTCGGAAAGCGCGCCTATGAAGAGGAAGGAATCCGGTTCGGGGTCCACGCTCATCTGGGCAGCCAGCTTCAAAACGAGCACGAGATCGGCTACATCATGGCGAACACCGATCCCAAGTATGTCGGCTTCGTGCTCGATACGGGTCACATCACGATGGCCGGCATGGACCCGCTGGCGCTGGCCCGCAAATTAGGGAAGCGAGTGGTTGAGTTTCACCTGAAGGACACTAAACCCGAAGATCGCGGAGGGACCAAGCACGTTCCCGGGCCGGAAGTGGACATGATGAAAGACCCGTACTTTTATCCGCTGGGGAATGGCGGAGTCGATTTCATCGGCCTCAAGGCGCATCTGGATAAGATCGACTGGCGGGGATTCTTGGTAGTGGAGTTGGACACCTCACCGTGGCGTCCGCCGAAAGAGAGCGCGCGCATTACGGCGAACTACATCCGGAATACGATGAAGATCGGGCTTTGAGAATTTGATCTTATGGGAGCGGATTGAAACGGGGAGGGACAACCGGCCCTCCCCGTCGAAGACTGCTTAAAACGTATACTTCAACCCGAGCTGCAACTGGCGCATGGGGATGCCAGTCGCCAAAGTGTTGATGACGCCGAAACCCTGGTGGGGTGCGGTCGCTAGCTGGCCCGGAGTTACAGCCCCCGCCAGTATGTTGCCGTTGGGTCCTCCCCAGTTCGGATGGTTCAGCAGATTAAACGCTTCCGCGCGGAACTGAACCTGGTGATGCTCGTTGTACGGCATGATGAAATTTTTGTGTATTTCGGCGTTAATCGAGTAAATTCCCGGGGCTATTGCAGTGTCTCGTCCTACATTGCCGAAAAATCCCCTCGGCGCTTCGACGTAGGCCGCACGATTGTACCAGCCGTTGGGGGTCGGGTTGTCTAGTGCTGAACTTGTCCCGGTTGCATTTGGCCGGTCGTATCCGCTTGTAGTGACGGAGTTGTCCGCGCCGCCAATGGTAATAGTCTGCGGCACTCCGCTTTGAAGCATCAGGATACCGCCCACTTGCCAGCCGCCGATGAGCGCATTTGCCACGCGGTTTTTAATGTTCAGCAGCTTATCTTTGCCGACCGGCAACTCGTAGAGAGGGGCCACCACCAGGCGATCGCGGGTGTCAAATGAGGAAAGGCCGCGTTCGCACCGCTGGCAATTGCTGTTCTGCGGAAACAGCGTGTCATAGCCCTGCACGCGAATGCCACTGCTGTCATCGATCGATACAGAATGGGTATAGGCCGCGGTTAGGCTGAAGCCCCTGCTGTAACGCTTAGTAGCCTTGAATGCGAAGGCGTTGTATTCGCCGTTCGCAGAATCCTCCACTGACTGAATGAATCCAAAGTCAGCGAACGGAAGACGCGACGCAGCGGTTCCTACTCCCCCGTTTGGCACTCCCATGTTTTGATTGTAGAAGCCGGCCATGTGGTGACTAAGCGATCCGAGATACCCGACTTCCAGCGACCAACTGTTGCCAAACTGGCGCTGAACGTTGAGCAGGAACTGCATAGTAGAGGCCGTGTGGTGTTCGGGGTTGTCAGAGTAAGCGTAGGGGGCATTGATATTTACGGTTGCGCCAGAGGCATTGGGAAAGGCATTCGCATAGTTGGCCGGGAGGCCGGTTTCTGTATACTTCCCATCGAATGGGAAGTTAGCGTGGTACGTATTGCGGACGGCAAGATTGCGGGCCAGATCGAAGTACGGCGAATTGCCGTTGTCCTGGCTGAAGAAAATTCCGAAGCCGGTGCGAATCACGGTCTTGGAATCGGGCGAATAGGCGAGTCCGAATCGCGGTGCGAAGTCTGTATAGCGCGTCTTCATGAGCGCGTCGGGTAAGAGCCCGTTGTTGCACACCGCTGGGGTTGCGTTCGCTGGGTTCGAGTTCCATCGGACAGCGATGGGGGGATCCGCAGTGTATGCATTCGTGCAGGTACCTTGCCGGACAAAGTACGGCCAATCCGATTGCGGTGCACCGGCACTGTGGTAAATGTGCGGTACATGCACGATAAACAAGTTGGGGATCTGGTCGGTAAAGGGCGGCGTCAACTCATAGCGCAAGCCCAATGACACGGTGAGCTTGGGCGTCACCTTCCAGGTATCGTCGATAAAGGCGTATTCGGCATTGCGCTGAAACTTTGCTTCGGCAACGGAAATGGCTACAGTGGGTGAGTAGATAGTACCCAGCAGGAATTCGGCGAAGGCAGAACCGGTGCCTTGTACCGGTACCGGCTTCCCGTCCTTATCCTTCCCGATCTGCGCGGTCGCGTTGGGCTGGAACGCGTATGAGCCACGGGAGTACTGATTGCCGATCTGGTTGAAATTCTGGCGATCGTATTCAAAGCCGAATTTGAAACTATGCTTGCCCTTGTTCCAGGAGATATTGTCGATAAACTGCGCAGTGTTGTTTTTGTTTTCGTAAGGGCCATCGGTATTATCGCCGAAGCCACTGAATTCTCCAGTGAAGCCGACGCTCGGAATGCCCCAGGTTACGGGCAGGCCTCCCGCAAGATTAGGAAGATTCAACGCGGAGACGACGTCATTGGTGTAACCCGAAAGGGTACTGAGGGCATTATAAAAACGCGAGTAACCGAAGCGCGCTTCGTTTACGATATTGGGCGAAAGGATCCGCGTGTTGGAACCGAGGTATTGTTCATAACCGGTGACGATCTTGCCTCCGCTGGCGTTGATGGTCTGCTGAGATTGATTTTCGCTGCCCCAGCTATAGCGGCCAGTCCATTGCGATTTCGCGGATTCGACGAAATCCATTCGCAGGACGAAGCCGTCACGGTTCAAAGGAGAGCCATTGTCCTGGACGTAGTTGTTGGTGAGACCCGGCAACTGCGCGGAATTGTAGTATTTCAAAAGTTTCTGCGATATCGGATCGATCATGTTCGCGGGAATTCTGTTGTTCTGGAAGGGAACGTGGGTGGTCGGATCGTAAATGACGTTGTATCCACTGAAGTCTCCTCCGAACATGGCGGCGGTCGGTACGTTATACGTGCTCTGTTGACTCTGTTTTTGCACCAGCCACTCATAATTCGACATGAAGAACAACTTGTTCCTGCCGTTGTAGAGCTTGGGAATGACGATAGGACCATCGATCTCGTAGCCGTAATCGTTCCACTTAAAGGGCGACTTGGTGGGACGTTTGGCCGTGAACGCATAGGGAACCGCGTCGAAAGCGTCATTGCGGACAAACTCGAATAGCGAACCGTGAAAAGCGTTGCCTCCGGATTTCGTGAGCACATTGACCTGCGTCGCTTCATGGCCGAATTCGGCCGGGTACACGCCGGTCTGAACTTTGAATTCTTGTAAAGCATCGATCGACGGCAGGACTATATAAGTATTGAAATTGGGATCCGTGTTCACTACGCCATCCAGCGTGTAATAGTCATAGACGATGCGATTTCCGCCAGCCGAGATCGATTGGTTGGAGCGATCCGCGCCCTGGCGCGATTGAGCCTGACCGGACGGCGGCGCAAGATTACTGACGTTCGGCGCCAGCGTCACTAGATTCAGATACTGGCGTCCATTGAGCGGAGCCTCGACAATCTCGCGGTTTTCGACCACGTGACCCAGCGTCGCGTTTTCGGATTGCAACAGGGTCGCGGTGGCGGAAACCTCGACGGTTTGGTTCACCTGGCCTACCTGAAGAGTGAGATCCAGTCGCACGGATTGTTGCACCTGGACTTGGACATTGTTTGTGATTCCGGTACTGAACCCCGGATGTTCGGCTTTGAGATTATAGGCGCCCGGGGGCACGTTGGTGAAAGTGTAGAACCCATCCCCGGTGCTGTTCGCTGTACGGACCGCGTTGGTAGCGGTGTTGGTTAACGAGACGGCCGCGTCGGGTACCCCGGCTCCGCTCGGATCAGTCACCCGTCCCGAGATGTCGCCTAAAGTCTGCCCTAACAGAGGAAGCCCAAAGCAAAGAATCACCCCTAGTAACCACTTGGTTCGCATGTTCGAATTCACCTCACTGTAGAATTCACTGCCTGCAAAA
>Ga0068857_100005864_pt1 | contig 10488 bp, 5 predicted proteins | sample KBSCornC72_FD_66591 | JGI IMG/M metagenome (GOLD analysis project Ga0068857, IMG submission 66591) | Corn rhizosphere microbial communities from Kellogg Biological Station, Michigan, USA - KBS Corn C7-2 | ecosystem: Host-associated > Plants > Roots > Rhizosphere > Soil ...
CATCAGTGGATTCGCCACGAGTCACTGGATACCTGCCTCGCATACGGGAACCTTGCTGGAGGCCTTTCAGTCACTCGTCCAGGTGGTATTGAAGCTTTCAACGATCTCGCCTACCGGAAAAGCTTCTTCGAGCAATATTGGCATCCGGAAGCCCAGGTGCAATGAACGAATGTCCATTGAAAGCGATTGCCATCGCGTGCGCCTTGTGGCAGCGGAAGACGTGTTGAGAACAGTTCAATTCAGATGAAGAAGAAGGAAACGCGGAATGACTCACATGGCCTGCAACACAAGTGAGACGGCCCATTCGCCCGCGACCGAATTGTGTCGAATCCTGACAGATAACCGGGCCGGGATGGCAAAAAGCATCTACTCCGTCTGCTCTGCGCATCGCCTTGTGCTCGAGGCCGCATTTACGCAGGCGAGGCATGACAATAGTCCGCTGTTGATTGAGGCAACCTGCAATCAAGTGAATCAGGACGGCGGATACACCGGCCTTACCCCGTCACAGTTCCGTGAATATGTTGAGGCTGTCGCTCGCGATCTCGATTTTCCTTTGCATCGGCTCATACTGGGTGGAGACCACCTGGGGCCGAACCCATGGCGTTCTGAGCCCGCGGCGGTCGCAATGGAAAAGGCCTGCATTATGGTTTCGGCCTATGCCACAGCAGGATTTGGGAAGATTCATCTGGACGCGAGCATGGCGTGTGCCGACGACCCTGCTGTGCTGACAAGCGCTCAGATCGCCGAGCGCGCCGCTCGCCTCTGCGAAGCCGCTGAAAATGCCACTCAGGCCTTCTCGGAGAAGCCGCTATATGTCATCGGAACTGAAGTTCCGACTCCGGGCGGCGCCCAGGAAGAGATGCATATCTCGATCACAACACCGCTCAGTCTCAAAGAGACCCTTGACGTGCACCGCGATGCATTTGCCCGCAGGAACCTGTTACCGGCATGGGAACGCGTAATTGCGGTCGTCGTTCAGCCTGGGGTCGAATTCAACGACGATGCTGTGGCTGACTACAGCCCTGCGAAAGCAACCGAGCTGGCTAGATACATCCTGGAGAACGAACGTGTTGTGTATGAGGCCCACTCTACGGACTATCAGACCACTGACTCGCTGAGGCAATTGTCGATCGACCACTTCGGCATTCTGAAAGTCGGCCCAGAGCTGACGTTTGCCATGCGAGAAGCGGTTTTCGCCCTGGGAAGGATTGAAGAAGAATGGATCCCGGACTGGAAGTGCTCGAAGATCCGGTCAGTGATCGACCGCGCAATGATGGAAAAGCCTGAGTATTGGAAGCCATACTACCGCGGAGACGAGGTCCGGCTGAAAGTCGCACGCGCATTCAGCTTCAGCGATCGCATACGCTACTATTGGCTCGACAATGAAGTCTCTGCATCGCTTACACGGCTGATTCAGAATCTCAGCAAGTCTCCGCCGCCCCTTCCATTGATTGCCCAGTACCTTCCCCGGCAGGCGGAGGCTATCCGCAAGGGAGTTCTCGATAACGACCCTCGCGGTCTCATACGTCATAGGATTCAAGAGTCGTTGGCCCGTTATGCGAGCGCTTGTGGCCTCCAGGCGAGTTGAGCGCAAGGCGGAACAGAACTTTTATGCTGTCTGTGGCTCTTGAGAATATTCCCCAGAAGAGCGAAAGAAGCACTTGGCTGAGGCAGGCACTACGCCGCACACGGAGATACTGTGATCATAAATCGACGCCAACTGTTGTACTCGACCGGAGTGAGAATGCTGGGCGCAACCGTAGCTCAAGGCGCCGGTGTACATCCGTCGACAGAACCCGCCAGCCATCCCAACGATCTGCTCCTCTCCGACTATGTGCCCAAAAGCCTGCTTCAGGTGAAGGAGACTCACGTCGCGCGGTCGCGATTTCCCGTTATCGATATCCACACGCATATCAGCGGTGCTGTTGAATCGAAGAATGGCGTAGAGCTCTCTCCAGAGAGGCAATACTTCAGCTCTCCAGACGAACTGCTCAGAGTGATGGAGCGGAAGAACATTCGGTCGATGGTGAATTTGACCGGTGGCTTCGCCGAGGGCCTGGCAGAGACGGTCAAGAGGTATGATCGTGCTCATCCCGATCGCTTCTATACCTTTACTGAGCCATCTTACCCGCTATTCCTGAAACCTGATTACCCGAAGCTTCAGGCGCAGGCAATTGAGCAGGCGCATAGAGATGGCGCGCGCGGACTTAAAATCCTCAAGACTCTCGGACTCTATCTGCGATCGAATATCGCATCCGGAACGCTGGTAAGAATCGATGATCCGCGCTTCGACCCGATGTGGGACATCTGCGGTCAGCTCAACATGCCCGTAGCCATCCATGTCTCCGATCCGATTGCCTTCTTCACTCCTACTGACCGCTTCAACGAGAGGTATGAGGAACTCAGCAATCATCCGGACTGGTCTTTTCACGGCAGCGAATTCCCCTCGAACGCTGAATTGCTCGAAGCAAGGAATCGCGTCTTCGCCCGGCATCCCAAGACACGGTTCATCGTGCTTCACGTCGGAAATTTCGCAGAGAATCTCGGATATGTGTCGGAGAATCTCGATCGATTCAGCAATGTCACGGTGGACATCGCGGCCCGCATCGGCGAACTAGGACGTCAGCCGCGGACAGCACGAGCCTTTTTCGACAGGCATCAGGATCGCATTTTGTTTGGAACGGATGCTACTCCTCACGGAGATGAATACCCGCAGCAGGTCTTCAACGACAAGCTTTACGAGATCTACTACCGCTTTCTCGAAACTGACGACGAATATTTCGACTACGCGCCGGCAGATGTGCCGCCGCAGGGGCGCTGGCGCATCTATGGAATCAATCTGCCGGAATCGATCCTGCGCAAGGTTTACTATGAGAACGCAGCCCGAGAGTTGCACATTTCCGTGTAAGCTCGCGCTCTCCTGAGGTGCTCCAAGATGAAGATTGTGGGAGCCGCTTGCCTCATAGCCGCGACTTGCACAGCAGCTGGGCAGACGACCATGTCGCAGGTGTTTGAGAGCGTACGTGCTCCTCACGATATCGAGCTAAGCGCCAATCCGGAAGAGGCGTTTTGGCTGGGCGCCATTCCAACTTATGCCGTGTCAGACAGCCATGGAGTACCGGTCCCCGGGCATCGAACCGAGGTTCGATCGCGATGGACCTCTGACAATCTCTACCTGCTCTTCATCTGCCCCTACCAGGAGCTCTATCTAAAGCCATCGCCCGACACAAAGGTCGAGACCAATGAGCTTTGGAACTGGGACGTCGCCGAGCTCTTTATCGGAGCCGACTATTCAGACATAAAACGCTACAAAGAGTTTGAGGTCTCGCCACAAGGTGAATGGATCGATCTCGACATCAATCTCGCTCTACCTCATCACGAGGTGGGTTGGACGTGGAACTCGGGTTTTCACGTCGCAGCTCGGATCAATCGGGAGAAACATATCTGGTACGGGGCGATGCGCATTCCATTCCACTCCATCGATGGACGCAAACCTGCCGCTGGGAATGTCTTCCGCGCCAACTTGTTCCGCAGTCAAGGTCCGCCGGAACGGAGAAGGTCGATTGCATGGAGTCCCCCAATGACCGACACATTCCATACTCCGGAGCGATTTGGAACGCTCAAGCTGGTCGAGCGGAAATAAGCTGGCGTTGAGTCTGGACGATCCTGGAGCGGTTGATTGAGGACGCTTGAGTTCGCACCGTCTCGAAGTACACGACTCACCTTCTGTTGAATCCCCGCTGGACAATCGAATCACAATACCTGCTGTTTAAAACAATGTGGGCCGGAGGATATCTCCTCCGGCCCACATTCAGGAATCACCCTACCTGCTTCGCCTTAGAACGTAATGCGAGCCCTTAGCCGTATGGATCTCCGGCTATCCACACTTTCCTGTGAGTAGCTGCGATAGAGCCGCCCAAAGTCAGGGTTATAGTTCACGAGCCCGTCGTCTGGGTTAGGATCGAGCGGCAGCAGCGCCGGCTGCTGGCCGGGAGCTGGAGCCGTAGTCTGATCTACTCCGAGGAAGAAGTCGCCGAGCATCGCAAACGTCCCTCCGCCACCGCCATCATTGATATCGGGAGCTTTCATGGGATGGTTAAATACATTGTCGAAGTCGGCTCCCACCTGAATGGATGCGCGCTCGTAAATGTGGAACGACTTATGCAGCCCAAGGTTCATCCCGAAGGTGCCCGGCCCAATCAAAGCATTGCGCTTGGCAACTCCAGACTGCGTGTACAGATCGCTGCCGATTGAAGGCAAGCCAAAAGCGCTCGCATTCCACTGATATCCAGAGGGAGCCTTCTTGTAGTCACCGCTGATGATCGGACGGAATGACGGCCCGTTGAAATCTCCGACGGCATCGATAGCGCCTGATCCTACGTTGCCCGGACTGACGGGATCGCAGTCGTCGCAATACCAGAAGGGAGTATAGGGCGTTCCCGACTTGACGAACAGATTCGTTGTCGCCTGCCAGCCTCCCAGAACAGCATTCACGAATTCGGAGCTGTTATTGAGGTATCGATGACCATGTCCCATGGGTAGATCAACAACGCCATTGCCTACCACCCTATGCCGGGATGTGAAACTCTCCGGGCCGTAGTCGCTATCCGGTTCGAACGGATTGTAGGCCGCTCCTCCCAGACTGGAGTTACCGAGGTCGAGACCCGACGAGTTCTGGTTCAAATAGGTGTACGCCACACTGAAATAGAGAGACTTGGTTTGTCTCTGCGCCTGAGCCTGGAATGACCCGGTCAGGCTGTGTCCAAGGTTTCCATAACCCAGGATGTAGTCGCCGAGGGCGGGGAACCTGAGACGAGCAGCATCGGCATCCGAATATGCGCAGTCGCCATTGTCGATCGGGTCGCAAGGTGTGACGCCGTCACCAATGGTGGTGCCGAATGGATTGTCGCTTGGAGCAATCATGTCCAGATCACGACCCACGATCTGGCCAGTCTGCTTGGCTCCGATATAAGAGAATCGAAGCGACGACGCCCAGGGAAGCTGCTGCTCGTAGGTTACGTTCCACTGCTGAGTCCGCGGGTTGCGAAGGTTGACCGGAACGTAGTTGGCCGTGGGGGTATTGCCGAAGGGCTTGAGCGTGCCGCCATTGATCGGACTTGTGCCTGTGGTCGAACCATTCACGGGCCATCCGCCAGTAGGCCCGATCATCGTGCGGGAATTGTTGAAGGGGTTCGTTGCAATCGGGTCGCGAATTCCCTGAGCTGCCGATGTTGGATAGTAGAGGCCGTATCCACCGCGCAGAACGCTCTTCGGCGTAAGCATAAAGGCTGCGCCGAAGCGCGGGCCGAAACTGGTCCGGTCGGTGCGCACCAATCCGCGACCAACACCCAACCCGGAATCGGAAGCTAGCGTGTAACCGAACGCGACAATGTTGGGATCCAGATACTTCAGGGTTTTGTTCGATGGGATGATGAACCGGCCGGGATGCCCTGCAGCAGTGTTGTTGTAGTTCGGATCGAAGTTGGCAAGCAGGTCATTCTTGTCGACAAAAGGCGTGAAGAACTCATACCTCATACCCAGGTTGAGCGTAAGACGACGGGTAACGTGAAGATCGTCCTGCACGAAATATCCTGTCTCCCAGTTGGAGACATCCATCGCAGGCCGCGGCTGGTTAACGAACGTTGCCGTGCTCGGTGCAAGCCCCTGAAGGAAACTGGCAAGCGCGTTGGGACCGCTTCCCGTGTAAGCGATCGCTCCTCGAGGACTTCCCCGATTCACGGCAAATCCATCGACTGCTTTGTTGGAAACGAAATCGGCGCCGGCTTTGATGGTGTGCCTTCCCAGCGACCAGGTGAGCGTGTCGCCGAAAGTAATCAGGTCCTGGTCCATCGGCCGATCGGTATTGCGGCCGCCGTTGCTGAAAGCCTGGAAGCCGCTTCCGAAACTGACTGCCATGTGACCGAAGGTATCCAACTCCTGAGCGCCAACCACTGATCCATAAGCATCGATGTCTGCGTCCGAGAAGCCAATGCTGGATAGGAATCCTTTCAGGCTAGTGTTGCTATGAGTGAAAAGGTGTTGCTTGTTGAACCCTCCCCGCGCCTCGTTTACAAGGCTGGTAGTAAAGACATGCGAGTAGGAGAGTGATACTGCATGGTTCTGTCGGTCTGTGTGAGTAAGTCCCAGGCCAGTGAAAGGAGCCACAACGAGATTAAGAGCAGTGTTCTGGGCCGAGGCATGGTAAACGCCGTACAGATGATTCGACTCGTTGAAGTCATGGTCGAGTCTCAGCGAGGCCTTGTCTTGCCCAGCCCGTCCCGGAACGGAAGTCGAATAGGAAGGAATCCGGCCATTCGCGGGGTTGATCGGAGCAGTCATGCCGATCTTGGGATAGTAGAGACTGATTAACGTCGTGGTAACCGGATTCAATAGCCGATCCGGTATCTTGATAAAGCGCAGTGTTCCATCGACCAACACTGTGTCCGAAGCTATTTCAGCAGGAGTCAAGCTAGCGGAGCCCACCAGTGGTTTTGCCGAATCATTCAGAAGTGAGAAATCGCCTGCGAGGAGACTGGGATGGGGCATCGTTGTCGATGAAGCCTCTGAAGGTTCCACGGTCCAGTTATGTTCATACGCTCCGAAGAACCAGGTCTTTTTGACCTTGGGAACTGGACCACCAAACGATCCTCCAAGATCTGTGATATTGAAATACGGCTTGTCGAAAGTCGGTTGGAAGACGGTCGGCGCGAATTCGGCGAGTGTGGCCTTGTCGGCCAATGTCCAGGCCGCGAGAGCTGAATTCTTATTGTTGTAGAAGACAGACCCGTTGTAGTTCGTGCCGCCGCGTTTCGTAGTCACGCGAACGTTGGCGATACCGGCGTACTCAGCGCTGAATGTCTCGGAAAGAACGTTCAGGTCCCCGACAGCCTCAAGTGTCGGTTCGGTCGAGGTGGCTTGGCCGAAAATGCCGCCGTTCGAGCGCTGACCATCGACAGAAAAGCTAGCGCCGTAGCTCTGAGATCCGATGAATTTGAAATCTCCCGGCACATCGCTCTGCGTGATATTCGGATTGTTATACAGGAACGAGAACACGTCACGGCTATCACGAGGAAGGTCGATAACCTGCGCCGAGCTGAGGCTCTCGCTGAGCGACTGGTCCTGCGTGTTGATGATGGGGGCTTCCGAAGTCACTTCAACCGTGGACGAGGTGGTCGCAACCTGCATCACCGCGTCAGCCCGGGCTGCGTCGGAACCGTTCAGGCGGATGCCAGTCACTACCGAATCAGCGAAACCGGGTGACTTGATCACGACTTTGTATTGGCCGCTGGGCAGAGCAGGCGCCGCGTATTCTCCTCGATCGTTGGTCGCAGTGAGTCGAACTGAGTGCGTGGCCAGATCAGTAATCTGGACCTGCGCGGACCGGATAATGGCTCCTTTGGAATCGGTCACGGTTCCTGCGATCGTGCCAAGGTCCGTACCTTGCGCGTACAGGACCGGGGAATGAGCGACGCTACCCAGAATCAGGGCGAGCAGCAACCCTATGGATTGTATTGAGCGTTTCAAAGCCTGCTTCAACCTCCAGAAAGTAATTACGGAGATATCACACGTAAGGAAAGAAAAGCAAACAAAAATAGCGATAGCTTGGCTTTTTTTCTATGATGAGCTGTGTGAAAGGCCCCAATCCTGAACCAGAATCTCGAGGGCAATCACAGCCACAAATCAGGCTGTCTCAAAGTTATGCGTCTAGATATTCAGTAACTTTTCGGACTTACTAAACCTAAATGCATGGCTTAGATCACACTCGCTGGCGAATGCTTTTGGGTTGAATTTATCTCTGGCAGGCAAGGGATCCTTATGCTAAAAACACAAGATAATGAAACTATTCGCAATATGGGCGTTGATCGCAATTCTGGCACTACTCACTTTGGCCCAACCACCAAAGGTGTCCCAGATAGTCGGACCGGGCGGCGGGGGAGCAATGTTTCATCCCACCATCAGCCCCCACGACCCGCGAGAGATGCTGGTCGCGTGCGATATGACGGGCTCGTATATCAGCCACGATGGCGGCCACTCCTGGCGCATGTTCAATTTGCGGGGCGCGGTACGATTCTTTGCATTCGATCCAGTCAATGCTCACATCATGTACGCAGGAACCGAAGCGCTATGGCGAAGCACCGACGATGGCATGACCTGGAATCTGGTCTGGCCGCGAGCCTCGACTGTGCGCGGCATCCAAATGAGCTCCGATCACGCTGACGAATCGATCGTCTCGGATGCGAACCCCGTAGGACAGATCGTCGCGCTCGCAATCGATCCGAAAGATTCTCGAACTCTGGTGGCGGCCGGCGTAAAGGATCGCAACGCTGCTCTTTATCTTTCGAAGAATGCGGGCGAATCATGGGAAAAGATCCGGGAACTTCCCCGCATTCCTCAGAAAGTTTGGATCGATCCGCTTTCGGACGCCACCTACCGTGACATCTATGCCGGCGGGAGCAGTGGTTTTACTGTGCGCATCAATCAGCAGTGGAATGAACGCCCCGGTCCAACGGGTGTCGCCCTAACTGATATCAGTGCAGGCTTTTCAGCTAAGGAAGGCGCCGTGCTTTATGCGACTTCGGAAAAAGGCATATTCATTTCGAGAGATCGCGGTGTTTCCTGGACGCCCTCGTCCCTTCCCGGGCTCGACGCGAAAGTCCGCGCGATCGCAACCAGCTTGAATCATCCCGACTCCGCATACGTGTCGTTCAACCATCTGCAAGCGGACGGCAAGACATGGATGGGCGTCGCTCGCACACGAGATGCTTCCCGCACATGGACGCTGGTTTGGAAAGAAGCTGCGGTTCCAGCACCTAACGTTCATGACGCGTGGATCTCCGGAATAAGCGTGGATTGGGCAGAGAACCCTCTCGACCTGGGGGTGGCGGATCAGAATGCGGAGTTGGCGATTGGCACCGATTTCGGTCGCACCATGATCACCAATGACGGCGGAACGAACTGGAATGCGGCCTATTCAATACCCGCCTCTGATGGAGGTTGGGTGAGCACCGGCCTGGATGTGACCACTAATTATGGATATTTCTACGATCCTTTCGATCACAAGCGCCGGTTCATCCCCACCACGGACATCGGCCTGTTTCGAAGTGAAGACAACGGCCGCTCATGGATCCGATCCGTAAAGGGAGTGCCTCCCGCATGGGACAACACCACCTACTGGGTGGCGTTCGATCCCGGCGTGAAAGACAAGATGTGGGGCGCGATGAGCGGAACGCACGATCTTCCCCGGCCTAAGATGTGGCGACACACTGCCGTCACCCAATACAAGGGCGGGATCTGTCTGAGTGTGGACGGCGGGCGCACTTGGAAACCTTCCAATGTCGGAATGCCCGACACCGCCCCCACCCACATTCTGCTCGACCCGGCCAGTCCCGTGGGTAAGCGTACTTTATGGGCAGCCGCGATGGGTCGTGGTGTGTACAAGAGCACCGATGACGGAGCGACGTGGAGGCTCAAAAACCGAGGTATCACCCAGAAGGAACCCTTCGCATGGCGCCTTGCTCGCGCTTCAGATGGAACGCTCTATGTCGTGATTGCACGTCGCAGCGAAGACGGCAGCATCGGGACGAGCGGAGATGGCGCGATCTACAAATCTTCTGATGGCGCCGAGACGTGGACGCCAGTCAAGCTGCCTGACGAGGTGAATGGGCCTAATGGCCTCACCGTCGATCCACGCTACCCCAACCGTCTCTATCTCGCTGCATGGACCCGAGCCACTTCAACTCACGGTATCGGGGGAGGGATTTTCCTGTCTCAGGACGGTGGGAAGACTTGGATGAACGTGTTGGACCGTGATCAGCATATCTATGACGTAACCATTGATCCGCGAAATTTGAAACAGCTCTATGCCGCTGGTTTCGAATCTTCCGCATGGCAGTCCGTCGATCAGGGAGAGCATTGGACCCGAATAGCCGGATACAACTTCAAATGGGGCCATCGCGTCATGCCAGACCTGGAAGATCCGGCGATGATTTACATCTCAACCTTCGGCGGAGGCATTTGGCACGTGCCTCTTAATGAGGGCTTGCGCAGAGCAGATATCGTTACGCCCGAGTTGGGAGTCGGGCGCTGATGCGAACGATGATCACCTCAAATGCGAAGAACAATGCCTTCTTCTGTCGCTCGTGAATTGCGGACCAGGAGCAGCACCAAAACCATTCCGATGAGAGGAATGATGCCGCTCGCTATTATAATGGGATCGAACGCATGTCCGCCGGTGCCTGCTCTCGCATCCGCCAGATAACCCACACCCTTCATCGCAACGATTGTTCCCAGGCTGGCACACGTGCCGCTCAGGCCGCTCACCGTGGCGACCGCGTTGCTCGGATACAGGTCCGAGGGAAGGACATTTGCGATTGTGCTGAAGGCGGCATACGAGAAGGTCGAAAGCGCGAACAGCACGGTGATCAGCCCTAAGTTGTGCGTGAACACGGTGGGAATCAGCAATGTCACTCCGCCCCCACCAGCAATGAC